>Ga0187782_10000418_pt1 | contig 28488 bp, 21 predicted proteins | sample 0715_SJ02_MP15_2_FD_132454 | JGI IMG/M metagenome (GOLD analysis project Ga0187782, IMG submission 132454) | Tropical peat soil microbial communities from peatlands in Department of Meta, Colombia - 0715_SJ02_MP15_20_MG | ecosystem: Environmental > Terrestrial > Soil > Wetlands > Peat | place... | reverse complement strand
GCTGCCGAATCATAAAAACCCGGCCCCACGCCTACGCAGGGATCGGCGATGGAAGCGGTGGGGGCGCGGGGTCGGGCATCGGCGGCTGGATTGGCGGGTGCGGGTCGGGGTCGGGACTTGGGTTCGGGTGCGGCGGCAAAGTTGGCGGCGCCGCCGGAGGATCACCCGGTGGTCCCGGTATCTTCGTCATATCGGGCCTCGACTTTGCCGCCTGCAGCATGACTTACTTCGATGCTGGTCGCGGGCTTTATGATCGCCCGCTACTGACTCTCGATTTCACCCTGACATCGTCAAACAGCAGTATTCGCATTACGATGGCGGATTGCGCGGGTGGTGGAGCTCGCGCTCCGGCTCGCCGCGCGACGTCCTTGCCGGATACAATAGGGGTTTCGGTGAAGGCGAACGGGCGGACTTTCGGCCGCCGGGTTTTCTGCGATTTAACTTTCTCGGTTTTGGAGCAGGTGTACGTGAGAGGAATGAGCTGCCGCAGTTTGGGGTTGGAATGGATCGCCGGGTTTGGCATGGCGTTGGTCGCGCTGCCGGGCGCCGCAGTCGCCCAACAGATTGCCACCGAAACTGCGCTTAGCGTGACGACTCGCCAGAGCGCGGGAACCACAGAGGCCACTGCTACGGTCAGCGTAACGGGCGTTGACGGTCGGGCGGCTGCCGGTGTGGTGGCAATCGAGGACGGCGATCGCCGGCTGGCGGAAGTGGCGCTGAACGCCGAGGGACAAGCGACATCCGTGATTGGACTGCTCGCCGGCAACCACGCGCTTCGCGCCGTGTACTTGGGAGACGCGACGCATCTCACATCGGAATCGGCCGCCAGCGACGCAACGGGTCAAGCTGCCTCGACCCCGAGTTTTGCCGTCTCCCTGGCCGCTGTCGCGCCATCCACTCTGCCTCTTGTGGTGCAGCCAGGCGGATCGGGCACCATTGCCGTGACCATTACGCCCCAGGACAACGCGGCGTTGACCGCGCCGCTCTTCGTCACGCTCTCGTGCGCAGGGCTTCCCAGTCTCGCCTCGTGCACGTTCACGCCGGAATCTGTGGAGATTTTGCCGAGCACTCCCTCGAGCTGCCCTTCCGGCTCGCCCGCATCGGCCTGCCCGCCGGTGAGCTTGATGTTGATTCAGACCCAGAGCCAGGGAAGTAACGGCGCACTCACACCGGCCCCGGCGGGCCGCAGACGCGGCCCCGTTGCTTGGGCGATTCTGCTCCCCGGGTTGCTGGGCCTGGGTGGATTGGCGTGGGGCGCCGGAATCGGCGGGCAGCGGCGGAGCTGGTTGCGCCGGCTGACACTGGTTGCGCTATTGGGCCTTGTGACCACGCTCGGGACTACCGCGTGCAATCCCCTTTACTACTATTACAACCACGGTCCCGGTTTGCCGCAGGCAACGCCGAGCGGCACATTCAATGTGACCGTCACCGGTCAGTCGACCAACGGAGTTTCAGCCATCACCAGTTCCGCCACAATGGTGTTGACGGTCGAGTGAAGCCTGGCCGGGCGAAGCGGCGATCGAGCATACTGCCGGCATGACGCGCCGCCATTCCCTTCCCGCAGAAGTCTACGCGCTCGTCGAGCAAACGCCGGCGACAGTATTGCTCGAAGGCGGCACGCAGTCCAGCGAGAAACCCTGGACGCAATTGTTCACCGCTCCAGTCCGCGTGTGCGCAGCCTACACAGCAGCGGAGATTCCAGCGCTCTTTATCGCAATCGAAAGTGCTCTAGCTTCGGGACTGAGCGCGGCAGGATTTTTCAGCTACGAGTGCGGAAATCATTTTGAGCCGAAGACACTCATGCGCGCCAATCGGCAAGGCGAGCCGCTGGCGTGGTTCGGAATCTACGAGCGCAGCTATGCTTTCGACGGCGCAAACGGAGCGTTTGTGGATGGCGAGCCGCCGGGGCTCAAGCGCTTCCGCGCCAGCGGGCGAGAGGTGAAAAGTGAGGTTTCGCCCGAAGCTGAATCGCTCGCGTTTGGGCCGGTGGCTGACGCCGAGTTTGCGCTCAACGAAGCTGAATACGCCAAACGCATCGCTGCAATTCACCGGTGGATTCGCGCTGGCGACGTGTATCAGCTCAACTTCACTGCGCCCTTCCGCGTAAAGGTGTGGGGAAGCATCGCGGCGCTCTATCGAAGACTTCGCGCCCGCCAGCCGGTCAATTACGGTGCGTTCGTACACTGGCAAGAAGGGCGGCGCATTCTCTCGTTTTCGCCTGAGCTGTTCCTTCGCATAGACAAGATCGGTGAGACGCGGCGCATTGTCGCACGGCCCATGAAAGGCACTGCGCGGCGTGGGCGAACTACGCGCGAAGACCGCGCCATCGCCGATTGGCTGCGGAACGACCAAAAAAATCGCAGCGAAAATGTGATGATCGTGGATCTGGTGCGCAACGATCTGGGCCGTGTGGCTCGCACGGGGAGTGTGCACGCGGAGAAGCTCTTCACGGTCGAGCGTTTTCCGGCGCTGTGGCAAATGACGTCGACGGTCAGCGCTGAGCTGCGGCCCGAAGTCGGCTTCCTGGATATTTTTCGGGCGTTGTTTCCGTGCGGCTCGGTCACCGGCGCGCCGAAGATTCGCGCCATGCAACTGCTCGCAGACCTCGAAGACCGTCCGCGCGGAGTCTACACAGGAGCCATTGGGTTCTTCTCGCCGCGAAAGACCGTCTTCAACGTGGCAATTCGTACTCTGGAGCTCGATGGCGACCGGGGCGCCATGGGCGCGGGCAGCGGAATTGTGATCGATTCCGATCCCTTTGAAGAATTCCGTGAATGCCAGCTTAAGGCCGAGTTCCTTACCCGCCCTGCGAGCCGCTGGCCAGTGGAATTCTCATTGATTGAAACCATGCTTTGGGATGGCGGCTATCCGCTGCTCGAGCTGCATCTCGACAGGCTCGTCGATTCGGCGGAGTATTTCGGATTCGCGTGCGAGCGTGCGGCCGTGCGAACCGCGCTCGAGCAATTTGCCCGGCAATTCGTGGACAAAGCGGCGCGGAAAGTACGGCTGCTTCTCGACAATGACGGCGAGCTTCAAATTTCGGCCGAAGCGCCGCCGCCCGGCGAAGATAGAGAACGGGTCGGCCGCGTGCGCATCGCCGACGACCGCACCGATCCCGCCGATCCGATGCTGTATCACAAGACGACCCAACGGGCGCTCTATGCTCAAGCGTTCGAACGGGCCAGACGCGAGCGGTTGGACGACATGTTGTTTTTGAATCGGCGCGGTGAAGTAACCGAGGGCGCGATTAGCAACGTGTTCATCGAGAAAGACGGGCACTGGTTCACGCCGTTAATCGAATGCGGGCTTCTCGCCGGCGTCTATCGCCGCCATCTGCTCGAAACGCGGCCCGGGATCGAGGAGCGCGTGCTTTCCCTCGACGACTTGCGCAGCGCCGATGCCATTTATCTCACCAATGCGGTGCGCGGGTTGCGGCGCGTCGAGATCGTCTCGTAATGATGTCTCCCGTTATCCCTGATTGCTCAGCTTTATTCCGCCGGCTCGTGTACCCGACCGTGCGAGGTGGTAGAACGATGTAGGGAGTGGGAACGATGCAAGACTGCGTGGCGGCGATTGAGAGGCGAATCGGCTTCCTGACTGGCGTAGCTTTGTTGGCGGTTCTTACGGTTGGTTTAGCAGCGCACGCGCAAACTGCCGATCGAGCGTGGCTGAATTACGCGCTTCCCGGACGCCTTCATCCGCTGACTCCGCGCGCCATTCATGCACTTGGCGACAATGCACTCGAACTATCGGCAGTCCACGAGCTTGAGCGCAATCTTGAACGGACCACGTCGGATCCCCGCGCCGGCGCACCTGCGCATGCAGCCCTGCGCGGACAAACCATCCTCGGTACCGCGGATGAGGTCCGCAAAGCGTTTCCCGATTTACCGGTTCCCGCCGATCTCGGCGCCGAAGTGTATTGGATCGACTTTCGCCACGTGCAGGAGGGCGACAAGCGGCAGTTGTTCATCGTCGGCGGAGGCCCGGCAGGAGTTCTTTACGGCACGTTTGCGTTCCTTCGTTACCCTCCCGCGATTGCCCGGATTCTCGTATCAAACGAGGGCGAGGGTTCGACGCGCGAGGCTCCCGCAATGCCCATTCGCTGGGTTGACGAGTGGGACAACGCCAATGGAACGGTTGAACGCGGTTACGGCGGCCCTTCGATATTTTTTGAAAACGGCCACGTGCGCGACGACCTGAACGCGGTAACCGAATACGCGCGTCTGCTTGCTTCAATCGGCATCAACGGCTGCAACGTAAACAACGTGAACGGAGCGACGCAGTTCTTAAACCCCGATATGATAAAAGGCCTCGCGCGCATCGCCGACGCCATGCGGCCTTGGGGCGTGCGGCTGGCTATCAGCGTCGATATCGCCAGCCCGCAAAAGATCGGCGGCTTGCAGACATTCGATCCACTCGACCCGGAGGTGAAAGCGTGGTGGAGCGCGAAGGCCGACGAGATCTACAAGCTCATTCCCGATTTCGCGGGCTTCACAGTAAAGGCGGATTCCGAGGGCCAACCCGGCCCGGCGAGCTACGGCCGCAGCCCGGCAGACGCCGCCAACCTGCTCGCCGCCGCGCTTGCGCCGCACGGCGGCGTGGTGCTTTATCGCGCCTTCGTCTACAACAATCGCCTCGATTACGACGACCTCAAAGCCGACCGCGCCCGAGCCGCTTACGACATCTTTCATCCGCTCGATGGCAAGTTCCTGCCCAACGTGATCGTGCAAATCAAATACGGCCCCATCGATTTTCAAGCCGAAGAACCGGTCGCGCCGCTCTTTGCGGGCCTCGAAAAAACCAACTCGGCCATGGAAGTCCAGATCACGCAGGAGTACACAGGACAGCAGCGTCACCTCGTCTACCTCGCCCCGCTCTGGAACGAGAAGCTCGACTTCGATCTGCGCGCCTTGGATCGCTCGACGCCGGCGAAGGAGATCCCTGAAGACAAGAGCTTCAATTATCTCGCGCCTAATTGGACGAGCACTCACCATGTCGACCTCCGCACCGTGAACCGGCCGACGCCGGTGAAAGAGATTATCGAAGGCAAGACGTTCCAGCGGCCGCTCGGCGGCATGATCGGCGTCGCCTGCGTGGGTCGCGACTGGCTGGGAGCTCCGCTCGCGATGGCCAATCTCTACGCTTTTGGACGGCTGGCGTGGGACCCGAATCTCTCGGCGGAACAGATTGCCAAAGAGTGGACGCGGCAATCGATCGGCAACGATCAGCATGTTGTGAACACCGTCGCAAAGATGCTGGTGCAATCGTGGCCCGCTTATGTGGATTACACCGGCTTCCTCGGAACACAAACACTTACCGACATCACCGGCAGCCACTACGGGCCGAACATCGAATCGAGCGAACGCAACGGTTGGGGCCAATGGCACCGCGACGACGCCGACGGCATCGGGATGGACCGCACGACCGCGACTGGAACAGGCTTCATCGGGCAATATCCTCCGGAAGTAGCGAAGATGTACGAGTCGCTCGACACGACTCCCGACGACCTATTGCTGTTCTTTCATCACGTGCCGTGGACCTACAAACTGCATTCGGGCAAGACCGTAATCCAATACGTCTACGACAGCCACTATCAGGGCGCCGAAGAGGCCGCGCAACTCGGCGTGGAGTGGGCAACACTCAAAGACAAGATCGATCCCGAGCTTTGGGAGGATGAACGCGCGCGCCTCGAGTACCAGGCGGGCCACGCTATCGTGTGGCGCGACGCAATCGTTCAGTACTTCCTGAAAGAGAGTGGCATTCCCGATGCGCTCGGCCGCGCGGGGCACTATCCGGGGCGAATGGAGGCCGAGGACGCTCGGTTAACCGGCTACTCGGCGATCGATGTGCATCCTTGGGAAGACGCTTCCGGCGGCAAGGCAGTTTCGTGCGAAAAGAGTTCCGGCGAAGGCAGTTGCAGCGCGGAGTGGACTTACACCGGTGCGGCCGGCCGGTCCGACGTTGCAGTCCAGTATTTCGATTTGCAAGGCGGCGTGCCACATTTTACATTGAGCCTGAACGGCCGCCAACTCGTCTCGTGGGCGGCCGATGCGGCGCTGCCCTCTCGCAAGCCCAACGGCGACAACTCGACGCGCTTCACCTACTGCGGGCCGGATTCCCGCGGCGTTGACCTCAAGCCCGGGGATGTGCTGCGCGTCGAAGGCACGCCCCACGGAAATGACCCGGCGGCGCTCGACTACATCGAGATCGAACCGGCATCCCCGGCGTCTGCCCTCGCCGCACGCTCGTCAATGCCCTTGGATCGATCGAAGTGACGCGTACGGTTTCGCACGCCGCGCGATACGCGGAGTATTGCCGATTGTGCTCGCGCCGTCTCATTTTTCAGCGTGCCGATCGCTGGTTGGCTCGGCATCGATGCGGTCGCCCATCTATACAGGTCCATCGGCGGCTTGTTCCGCCCGCACCTCCTCGATCTCGGCCATCAGCTCCGTTACTTGCTGCTTCTTGCGGTCGCTCAGATCGAGAAAACGAATGCCCACCGTGTGACGGTCGTGGATCGCCTGGATGACGCCGCCCAATCGGAACGGCATGCCTTTCAAATTGAACTCCGTCTCCACGCGCGTGTAGATTCCCACGGGGAAAGGCTCGGCGGTGCGAATTCGGCAACCACCCAAACTCAGATCCAGAATCCGCCCCTTTAGCGTGGAGCCGATTTTGACGAGAAAGATTATCGCGGTAGTATCCACATCCTGGCGCAAGCTTCTGCGCCGATCGCGCGGCGAGCCGGAGGGGGAGCTTTGTGGATGAGTCGATTGCGGCGGCGTAACTCCCTCGACTGGCGGCGGCGAGCCCTGTGCCCCGCTCTTTCTTTGTGGAGTGTCTGGCCGTCCGGGGCCCGCCGGCGTGTTCGGTTGAGCTGACTTTGACGCCTCTTTCTCTGAAGCCGGCGTGTTCGCAGCTTTGGCTTTGGCCGCGACAATCTGTTCCATCTCGTCGATGACCTCGGCCAGCTCGGCCATGCGGCGAGGGATCACATGGTCAAATCGTATGCCCAGAAGATTGCCGCCCTTTGTCCATTGGACGACCCCTCGGAAGCGGAAAGAAACGCCTCGCACCGTGAAGGAAACTTCCACAGGCCATCCGGTCTGCATGGTGGTGCGGTTCCCAGTGCGGAAACAGCAACCCTCACGGCTCAGGTCCAGAATGCGGCCAGGCGCAGACCCGCCCCGACTCAGGAAGAGCACAACCGAATCCTCATCGACCGTGTACCGAGTGTGGGTGCGGCGGTTCGCCCCCTCAGCTTCTGGGTTCTTCGATTGCTCATCCACGGTCGATCGCTCGCCTTGTTAACCCTTCAGCCGGGATCAGTGGCCGTCTGCCAATTCCCACGGCTGAACCGGCTCCGGTTGCGCGGCCTCGCGCCCCACCAGGCGGTCGTAACGATACACGTCGCTCGTTGTTCCCAGCGACTCGTTGTACAGGCTGATCGACCCGATGAGCTGCTTCAGCTCCTCGCTGAATGCATGGACTGCCTGCAACTGGCTGGCCGTGGCCGGAAGCTCGAATTTGGAAGTCTTAATGAATTTTTGATAGCCCCGGTCCAAAAGACGTGCCACGGCTCCCTGCACGATCCATCCCGGATGAACCGCAAAGGCAGCCGGTCCCTCGTCCGGGCTTCGATCGCGAGGCGCGCGCACAAGAACTGCTCCCACTTCGTGCCGGCTCACCAGCATGGCTCCTTCGATGCCGGCGTATGGCGCCACTTCGAATCCGTGAGCGCGGAGCAATTCCAGTGTCTGATCGAAGCCGCGGCGGTAACGCTTCTGTTTCACTATTAAGCTCGTATTCCGATGGCCCGTCGCCAAAGCAGATCGATCGTGAAGCTTCGACGAATCTGCAATGATGGAATCGGGACACCGCGTAGTGCCGGCATCTTCAATCTCGCACACCGGCGCTGCGCGCCGCAATCCCCAGAAGAGAACTCTCTTCGAAGAGGGTAAAATGATCAAGGTTAGCGTCTTCTACCGCAACCAATCCGGCAGCCGCTTCGATGCCGATTACTATCTAAGCGTCCACATGCCCATGGCCGCCAAACTCCTCGGGCGCGCCGTCAAAAGCGTCACAGCGGAAATCGGCGTCTCCGGGGAAGCGCCCGGAACGCAGCCCGCCTTCGCGGCCATCGCCGCCTTCACCTGCGACTCGGCTGACGATTTTTTGCGGGCATTCATGCCTGTGGCCGATCGGCTGCAAGGCGATATTCCGAATTACACTGACATCGAGCCGGTGATTCAGATCAGCAACCTCACCGAATTCCCCATTGCCCCCGCCGGGAACGCGGATGTGAAATCCAGATGATCGAACCCCAGCCGCTCGAAGGGCGGCACATTCGTCTCGAGCCGCTCGAATTGATGCATCTTGAGGGGCTTATCATCGCTGCGGCGGCCGATCCGCCGCTTTACCAGTGGAGCCCCGTGCCGCAAGGCCGCGATGCAGTGATTCGCTATATCGAAACCGCACTCGCGTGGCGCCAGGCCGGAACAGGACTGGCCTTCGCCACTGTCCGAATCGCCGGGGGCGCGGTCATCGGATCGACGCGCTTTTTCGATATCGACCATTGGCCCTGGCCTACCGGCCATCTGCGTCACGGACGCGAGAATCCCGACGTTTGCGAGATTGGCTACACGTGGCTAACCAGCTCGGCCGTCCGTACCGCGGCCAATACCGAAGCCAAGCTCCTCATGCTCACGCATGCGTTCGAAGTGTGGGGCGTGCTGCGCGTATGCCTGCACACCGACGCACGGAACAAGCGGTCTCAGGCCGCGATCGAACGCATTGGCGGAAAATTCGAAGGCGTTCTGCGAGCGCATCGGATAGCTGCGGATTTCATTCCGCGCGATTCGTTTCGCTACTCGATTGTCGCGGCGGAATGGCCCGAAGTGAAGCTGCGGCTGCTGTCCCGGCTGCAAGCCGCATAGCGAATGCGCCCAGGGCTCGATTCAGCGTGCGGTTTCACCTGGTTTTCAGCGCCGCTTTTTGCCCAAGAGTCTTTGCAGCCAGTTCGGCTCCTGCTCGCAATAAGGCAGCCGTTTCCGTTTTGTGTGCAAATGATACTCGCGGCATTCGGCGCAATAACCGTGCCTCGGGCGTTTGCGTTTCGTGCATGGGCAATCGACCGGCGGGGCGCTCGCAATCAGGACCGGTATCGAGACCATCTCTTCGTCCCCAGCCTGCCCTAGCGCGCGCTTTCCGCGGCCTCGGCCGATGCTGGTTTCCCGTTCTCGTCCATCTTGCCGAAAATCATTTTGCCGCTGGCCGTCTGCAGCACACTGGTTACCGAAATAGCAACGCTGCGGCCGATAAGTCTGCGCGCATGATCGACCACAACCATCGTGCCGTCGTCCAGGTAGCCCACCCCCTGATTGAATTCCTTGCCTTCTTTCAGGATGGTCACGTTCATGCGCTCGCCGGGCAGAACCACAGGCTTCAGCGCATTGGCCAGATCGTTGATGTTGAGCACTTCCACATGGTGCAGATGAGCCACCTTGTTGAGGTTGAAGTCGTTGGTGACGACCTTCGCCTCCCACTTTTTGGCCAGCTCCAATAACTTCAGGTCCACCTCGCGAATGGATGGGAAGTCGTCCGGCACAATCTGAACCATCACCCGCTCGTTGGACTGCATGCGCTGCAGCATATCCAGGCCGCGGCGTCCGCGCTGCCGTTTCGAACTGTCGGTCGAGTCGGCCACGATCTGCAACTCTCGCAGTACGAACTCCGGCACCACCAACGTACCGTCGATGAATCCGGCCTCGGCGATGTCGGCAATGCGGCCATCGATGATCACACTCGTGTCGAGAACTTTGGCGCTGCGTCGGATGGGTTTGTCGGATGCAAACACCGTGCCCAGCGCGGAAGGGTTCAGCAGATCGCCCTTGCTTGCGCCCACCAACAGCCCGACATAAGTCATGAGCAGCAAAACGAAGATTTGCAGCACGGCAGAGTTGGATGTGCTCAGCGGAGCCGAGCGCAGCACCAGGCAAAACAGCGCCGCGCCAAAGATGCCGAGCACGCTGCCAGCCACGGCTCCGATCAGCCGCCGAAGAGTCAGCGCTCGCACGCGCAATTCGAAAACGATCACTGCGCCGGCCGCAATCGCGCCCGCAATCGCGCCCTCCCAACCCGTCGGCAATCCGAACGGACGCAGGAAGTAACAAACCGCGGCAAGCAAAATCACAAACAGAAGACGTAACAGAACGGTATCCATAAGGGCCAACTTTCACCGGCGTCAGAGCATCGCCGCCGGCACGGGGCACCGTGGCGAGTATGCGCATTGGCGCGGCCCATCGTCAAGAGGAATCGGCAAATTGGGGCCGGGAGTGGGCACTTATACACATTAGAAACCTGCAATACTTTCGGGCTGCCGGTAGCCGTTCCTGCATTGGAGGCAACGGCGCGCGCAATCGGCGTTGCCTTAAGCTGTTTGCTCAAACGATAAAGCAAAACCATTGGGGGCAGAAGGAACAGGCCGGCGGCGTGCCCCAGCGCGAATTCCCCGGGCCCGCCCTTCCTCCATCCCGATCATGCCGTGCCTGGAGTTTCAGGATGCCGCCGCCAACTCCTGTTCCGCCACGTGCACCATTCGCTGCGCGCCTTTGCGCGGGCCGCGTTTGCGAGCGCTCATCACCTTGATGCGTTCCAGCAACTCCTGCGGTGAGCAGTTCTTTCGTACCACCATCGCATCAGCCGCATGCACCGCGTCGTTCGCAGGCTGTGCTTCACTGAGCACGATAATGGGCACGTGGGTTGCCATTCGTTTGAGCCGGTCAACGAGCTGGCTTCCGCTCGCCGGGCTCATATGCGCGTGAATCAAAACAAGGTCGACCTGGGGCGCGGAAGCGAAAACCGCGATAGCCTCTTGAGAGGTCAGAGCGGAAAGTACGCGATAGCCATTGGTCATGAGCATGAACCTGAGTACCGGAAGCTCCTGGTCGTTTCCGTCAACACAGAGAATGACTTTCTTAGGACGCATGGTGGGCAATTTACTCCTGTTCAATTTCTTGAGCCGCCTCCAGCGCAACACACTTCCCTTCCGCCTTGAGAGCGGGGGGCCTGCTTGCTCACAGATATGGCCCGATAGACCCGAAGGAGGCATCCAGCTTTCATCCAGGATCGTTCTTACTCCAGTCGCCACCGCATGGCACGCGACGTATTGAGGCGAACCCAAACGCGCGCAACCGGCGACTCGCAGCCGACCCTCCTGAGACTGGCTACCCTTCGCGGGTCAATTGTTCAGCGTTTTGGCGCGTCAGAAGAACTCAGTAGCGCGCCAATGATTTGTCTGTAACGAAACGGAAGAGTACGAAACCCGGCGCACCCTGCCTAGAGGGAAAGACAGGCGAAGATTTCGGTGAAAATCGGCCTGTAACACGCGGAAAACGGCTAGAGGTAACACAGCGCGTCACTTGCGCAGATGAATTTCTGTTGAAAGCATGTGCATCATGGCAGGAAAAGCTGTCCTTTTGCCACAAGAACGGTGCTGCCCCCTACCCGTACATCCCGGACCCTCACGCCATCCTTTTTCGCCGAGAGATAGAGATCGCTCGGCCGACCGATTTCGACGCCTTGGCGGAGATGGATGCCGGCATCGGAAGCGACGGCGCCGCGGGCGACCAAATAACTGATCGCGCATCCCGCCGCAGAACCCGTTGCCGGATCCTCGCCGCCGTTGAACTGCATTCTCGCCCGGTACTCGGTGCCGTCCTCGTTTTCGGCCAGATCTGGAGCCAGCACATAAAACCACCGCGCCCCGCGGGACCCCAACCACTCCGCAGCCTCGATCTGATTCACATTGAGGCTAGCCAGTGCCGCCGCCGCGCGCAGCACGACTACGGCAAACGCCGTTCCGGTCGAGACAATTTGGGGCGGCAGGGCGGGCTCGAGGTCGTCCACTTTCAAATCGGTGATGCGCGCCACTTCCTCACGATCGAGCTCCGTGCCAAACTCGGGATCGGGCTGCGTCATTTCGCCGAAAAGTCCTGCTGCACGCTCTTCAAAACGCACCGGCACAGGTCCCACATTCAGCGCTAACGTTACCGTTCCCGCGTGCGCCGTCTCCGGTGCGGTCGTCTTCAGCACCACGGCAGTGCCAAGCGTGGGATGGCCGGCAAATCGCAGCTCCTCCTGAGTGGTGAAAATCCTGACGCGCACTCCTTCGGCCTGCTCTACCACTTCCGCTCGTCGCTCGACAAAGGTGGTCTCGGAGAGATTGAACTCCCGCGCAATAGCCTGCATTTGTTCGGTAGCCAACCCGCATGTGTTCAGTACAACGGCCAGGGGATTGCCGGCCAGCCGTTTATCGGTGAAAACGTCCACCACAAAGTAATCTAGGCCGAAAGACACAGGATCGGGTAACCTCGCTCCCTCTGCTACTCTACGCATAACCCGCCGCGCGGTACGCAACACTTCCGTACGGCTGGCAAAGCTCTTTCTCGAAACATATATGAATAAGGATTGGCACGCCAAGAACAAGATGCCGCCCAAAGCGACCCTAAAGCAGCGGATCGCCTGGCACGTAAGACACCGGAAGAATTGTGCGTGCCGGAAGATACCAAAGAGTTTGCTCAAATATGTGGCGCCGGAGCGGAGGCCAAGTTAGGCGAGCAGCGCACGGTGCGCTTTTACTTTCTTGCGGAAACCGGCGACAGAGCTTTCCAGCCAGTATTTCACCTTAACACCGAATGCATAGAAGTGAGTGATAGGTTCTGGCCTACAGCTCAATTAGCGGTCGCGGCAAGCGAGGCTTGGCGCGGTCGAGAAAGATGCGCATGCGCAAAGCCTCGGCACGCTGGGCCGCCACCAAACGCATTTGCCTACGGATATGGTCGATGTCGTCGAGCCGCTCGATCTGTGCCTCGTCGTGAGCGGCATCCCGTTCCAAACGGGCAATCCGATCCTCGACCGTTTGCCGGAACCGCGGACTGATTTCGAATCCTTCTTGTGTAGTACATTGAACGGCCATGGCGAGCACCTCCGGTCAGGATTGGTTGAGGTCGTTTTTTTCTTGCTTGCGGCCTCAAGTTTTTTTCATTGCTGCCGATACTAGCGATACCGAGCCTCTCGCGCCAGATTACGGTGTTGCCCAACTTGGTAACGTGATGTCCGAAAACCGGACACTGGCCGCATCCCATCTCCATCATTGGCCCACGATGCCCAAATGAAACTGCGTGCCGCTTTCGAATTGAAGGTCCTTCCTGTCGGCACCGATAAACAAGCCCGATGCAGAACTGCTGCCGGCAAGCATGACGCCGCGAACGCCCGTGGGGCGCGGTACAAAACGCGCCGCGGCCTGTGCATGAGCGCCCATGTTCTGGCCGTTATCGCCATGACCGGCGGCTTCTACTGCCGAGTCGTCTCTCGAGCTGGCTCCAGAGGCGGATCCTTCAACCTGCGCATCGCCTGAATTCGCGGCTCGATCGTCAATTCCAGCGCCGGCGCGTCCGGGTTCGTTTGCTATCGCGCCGTCGGAGTTCAGCGGGTCCGCGCGGCCTCCCAAGCGAGTGCCGTTCTGGCCCATGCCCGCGACCTGGCCGTTTGCCGGCATCCCGCCGCTCTCGACGCCCCCGATAGATGAACGCGTCGCGGTATTCATTGCGCTGCCCATCATCGGGTCTCGGGCTGAAAGGCTTGCCCGTGGGCTAATCGATCGAATGAGCGCGTAGATGGGGAAGGATTCACCGCTCTTCAGCTCCGCGCGCTCAAATGCGATAGCTAACTGTGCGATGGCCCTATCGCTGTCGTGAGCCTGAACTTGGGTTACACGGCCTACCAGCAATGAACCGCTCGGAATCACCCTGCCGTCCGAGGTTTGTACTTTCTCCGTGGTCTTGAGCGCCACACGATCGCCAATTTTGGCTGTCTTCGAATCCAGCTTGCCTTGAAGTTCGCAGGTTATCGCACTCATCTCCCAGGCGCGCGACGCAGCTTCGTCGCCGAATCCTGCGGCGCCCGGCGCATAGGTCATCTTTGCGGAGTCGTTCGCGGATAAGTCCGCACCGGCTTCCTGCGCCACGAGGGAAATGCACGTGAGCGCGCCTGCTGCAGCCGCGAGCAATCGAGCCGACTTCATCCCGTGACCTCCCACGGAGATTTGATGCCATCTGTCGGGCCGGCGGCCTCGCCGCAACTTGGAGGCGCGACCTCTTTCGAGTCCCACGTCAGCCTTAAGATTCTGAAGACATTCCGGCCTTGCCGGGTAAGCTTAGTTCTCCGGGGATGGAGCGTAGTAGCCCTTGCGCACCTGCACCTTCAGATTGTCCCCGCCGTCCCCGCGGCATTCCACTGCAAGGTGCCGGAACGCGCCGTCCTGTTTGGTGTTGCTCGGCGTGTAGCTGGCGACATATTGTGTCCGCAATTCGTCCTGAATTTGCTGGAAAGCCGCGCGGAGCTTGTCGCCATTGTTGCCCACATCGATGATCCGGCCTCCCGTTTCATCCGAGATGCGCTTGGCGTATCCATAGCCGTAATAGCCCTCGCCCTGGCTCCAGTACATCGCGCGGTCGGCGATCAGAATCACATACACGATGATGTTGTTGCGCTCTGCTGCGGCGATCGCCTGGCCGATCTTATGTTCGCTGCCCTCATCTTCGCCGTCGGTCAGGATGATCATCGCTTTCCGGCCGGTTTCCTGATTGAGCTTGACGTTTGAAGCTTCGTAAATGGCGTCGTAGAGCAATGTGCCCTTGGGATCGCCGATGGTGGGAATCGTTCCCCCTCCGGCGCCCGGAATACCCGCCGCTCCGTTGCCGCCCGCGGTGTTGATCTCGGCTTTGTTCATGGCTCGAGCCAACAGGCGCGGGCTGTTGGTGAAGTCCTGCAGCAAATCGATATTTACGTCGAACGAAAGCAGAAACGCTTCGTCCTTCGAGCGCAGGGTCTGTTGCAAAAACTGGCTGCCGGCATCCTGCTCAAGCGGCAACACTCTCTGCTGGCTGCCCGAGGTGTCGAGCAGGATCCCCAAAGTGAGCGGCTGGTTGGTTTCCGCCACAAAGCTCTTGAGCGTCTGGGGAACTTTGTCTTCGAGGAACGTGCATTGGTCTTTGGTGAGATGGGGAACCAACTCGCCGTTTTTGTTTTTGACGGTGAAGAACAGGTCCACAAGGCTCACCGTCTGCTTGAAAGTCGCCATCGGTGTTTCATCGGCCGGTTGCGCGGGGGCGTTGCTCACCGGAGGAGCATCGGGCGAAGGGGCAAGCTGGGATCGTCCCGCCACCGGGAAAAGCGGCAGTCCGAGCAACACGGCGACCGTTGTGATTCGGAGACGCATTCTGGCTGATTAGACGAGAATCTGACCCCCAAAGAAAGCATACATCGAATGGTTTGGCGCCGGCATCTGACTGTTTTCAGCTAGGCCCGCGACCAGCGAGGATTTCAAGCGTCTGATACTCTTGGGGAATGCGTGCAACCCCAGGCAGCGATGATTCCGGTGCAGCCTGCCTGACGGGCAAGTATTACGAGCGGGCGAGTATTACGAGAGGGTGAATTCTCTGTGACGGTTCGATCGAAGGCCACTGCGTTTGGGGCTGTATTGGGTCTAGCCTTGGTCTTGGGTTCGGGAGTTCGTGCGCAGCAGCAACCCGTACCTGATGCGCCCACCCCGCAAGCGCCCCCTACCCTGCCCGGCGCCAATGGGAACGTCACCCCTGGAAGAGGCTCCGCGGAAGCGCCATCCAATCCTGATGCCTCCTCCAGCACGAATCCGCAGGCCCAGCCCGAGCAGCCTCCGCCGCCACCGAGCGAGCCTCCGGTGGCCGAGCACGAAGACAATTCGGTCCAGCCGACCCCTCCCGAACAGGGCGGCGGCGCGATGGCGCGATTCGTCGTCCAAGTCAATTTCGTCGAGGTTCCGGTTACCGTGAAGGATGCAAAGGGAAACCTTGTCGCCGGCCTCACCTGGAGGGATTTCACAGTTTATGAAAACAACACGCGCGAGACCTTGCGGGTCTTCAGCGTGGATGCGGCGCCGCTGTCCATCGCTTTTGTGATCGACCAGACGCTCCCGGCGAACGTCATGGCCCAGGTAAACCAATCGATGGGCGCGATTCAAGGCGCGCTCACGCCGTATGACGAGGCTGCAGTTTTCACTTACACCAATGGGGCCAAGGAATGGACGGGATTCACTGGAGCGCAAGGCGCCCGGCTGCCCGCCGTGCTTTCACTCGCGCAATCCAGCGGCAGCGATCCCATGATTCCTATTAACAGCGGTCCGCTCTCCGGCTGTTCTATCCGCGAAAACGACAACTGCGTCTCGCCTGTACTTCAGCCGGGCGGCTCGACCGGCAACGACACATTCATCAAAATCCCCAAAGAAATTCACACGCTGAACGACGCCATTCTGCGTGCGGCTAAGGAGCTTTCCACGCGTCCCAAAGATCGGCGGCGCATCATCTACGTGGTTTCCGACGGCAAGGAATACGGCAGCAAAGCCACCTGGAAAGAGGTGGTACGATACCTCGAGACCAACAAGATCGCCGTCTACGCAACGCTGGTCGGCGACTCGGCCCGCTGGGGCCAGGAGTGGCTCGACCGCTTTCACCTACCGTTCACCATGTACGACAACATCCTTTACAAATACACGGTGGCGACTGGCGGCGATATGTATGCCGAGGGCGGCGTGAACAACATCGAGAAAAGCTATGCCAAGATCGCCGAACAGGCCCGCACCCAGTACACGCTGGGCTACTTAAGCCACGAATCGATCTACGACGCGAAGTTCCGCTCAATCGACGTTCGTGTTGACCGGCCCAACATGGTCGTCACTGCGAAAATGGGCTATTATCCTTCGGCCCAGGACTACAAATAGCCCGCGCTTTCCCATCTTGAAGATCGATGAGCTGCAGGGGGAACCCGCGCGTTTTTCCTGCGTCTGATACTCTGATCGAAACCGCCTGCAATACATGTGCCGCTTGAGGCGAGAACATTCACCCGGCGACTTTCTGGAGGTTGAACTGGCCGTGAACGCAGCGTCAAGGGCGATCGCAGTCGCGATGCTAATGGGAGTCGGGCTAATTCTCACCTCGCAGACCCAGGCCCAACAGCAAGCAACCGTGCCGGATGCGCCAACGCCGCGAGGCACGGACAAATTGCCCGTGGAACCTGTGACTCCCGGGATTGGCGCCGGGGGCAGCCGGCCGTCCGGCCCGCAAAGCTCATCCTCAACCGCCGGGATACCGCAACTGGAGGAGCCCCAGGCCACGCCTGCGCCAGACAGAGCCCCGGTCGCCGCATCTGAGGGGCAAAGCCAAGGTCAATCCGCTACTCCACAATCGAGCAGCGAAGCTCTGGCCACCTTTCGCGTGCGGGTAAATTTCGTCGAGGTTCCGGTGATGGTGAAGGACTCGGCTGGAAAGCAGGTAGCAGGTCTCACTTGGCGTGACTTTACGGTATACGAAAACAACACGCGCCAGCGCTTGACCTTCTTCAGCGTCGATCCGCAACCGCTCTCCATCGCTTTTGTCGTCGACCAGACGCTGCCGGGGAACATCATGGCGCAGGTGAACCAATCCCTGGGCTCGTTTCAAGGCGCCCTCACGCCTTTTGACGAAGCCGCGATATTCACCTACGCCAACGGAGTCAAGCGGTGGACGACGTTCACTGGCGGCCAGGGCGCCGCTTTGCCCACGGTGCTCGCCTTGGCAAGAGCGCCGGGTACCAATTCCATGGCGCCAATTACTGGCGGGAATCCTTTGTCCGGCGCTTGCTCGATCTCGGTCAATGGGAGCTGCCCAGACCCCAACCTCCAACCCGGCAAATCAACCCAAATGGTCGGCGTCCTCGACCTTCCCAAAGAGATTCACACGCTGAACGATGCCATTCTGGCCGCCGCCACTGAGCTCTCCACTTGCCCGAAGGGGCAGCGGCGCGTTCTCTACGTGATCTCCGACGGCAAGGAATTCGGCAGCAAAGCACGATGGCGAGATGTAGTCCAATACCTGCAAACCAATCGAATTGCGGTTGTCGCAACGCTGGTGGGCGACTCGGCCCGCTGGGGCGAGGGCTGGCTCGACCGCTTCCACCTGCCATTTAGCTCCATGTATGACAACGTCCTTTACAAGTACACCACGGCTACGGGCGGCGAGTTGTTTGCCGAGGGCGGAGTGAACGGCATCGAGGACAGCTATCGCAGAATTGCCGTCGAAGCTCGAAACGAATACACCCTGGGCTACGCAAGCCAACACCCGATCTATGACGAACACTACCGGTCGATCGACGTGCGCGTGAACCGTCCCGGCTTGGTGGTTACCGCCAAGCCCGGCTACTACCCATCCGGACAGGACTACAAATGAGCGTGGAGCCCGAATCTATTCGGGCCTCAAGACGCACAAACACTTTTGCTATGGTTCAGGCTTTTTCGTTTGGTTTCAGGTGAGGTTGCGATGGTGTGTTGAGCGCGGACCCGCCACCCGCATGGCACTTGGATGCTAAACCAGCGATGTCTTCTTATCGAACCTGTTCCCGCATTCCGGGCAGAAGCTCTTGTCTTCGCTCGCGTTCGGATTTGGAGCACTCGCCGTGACCACCGCTTTGCAACTCGGGCAGCGATAGCTCGCAGTGGTTCCAGCCGGCGCCGCGGTTTGAGTACTTGCTGACGCTTGATATGCAGCAGGCGCGGGATCGGTGACGCCTTTCAGGCCCTCTTTGAAACCCTTCAGGCCCTCACCCAGCCCTTTGCCCAGCTCCGGCAGACGCCTGGCCCCGAAAAGCACCAGCAGAACAAGGGCAATGATCAGCAGATGCGTTGGCTGGAAAAGATCGCCCATAAACCTATCCTCCGCGCGCCCAACATAATTCGCGCGCATCCTGGAATCCCTATTGTCGCACATATGCAAGGGGTGCGTCCCTGCAGTGGACGGTTGTGGCAGACTGAAAACAGACATGGAGGTCTCCCAAATGAGTCCCCTTAGACCGTTCGTCCTGGCGGGTCTGCTGGTGCTGGCGGCTGGTAAGGCTAGCTCCGCCGATCCAGACATCTACCCCTCGCCTGTGCAAGCCGGCGCCGACCTGACCGCGGCGCTTAAGACCGCGGCAGCTACGCACCGCCGCGTTCTGCTCGACTTTGGCGGAAACTGGTGCGGAGACTGCCAGGTCCTGGACCTCTACTTTCACAACGCGCAGAACAAACCGCTCCTCGATGCAAATTTCGTGCTCGTTCACATAAATGTCGGGCATATGGACACCAACTTGGACATTGCCGAGAAATACCAAGTGCCGCTCAACAGAGGCGTGCCGGCGCTCGCTGTCCTGGGCGAAGAGGGCGCCCTGCTTTACAGCCAGAAAAACGGCGAGTTTGAAGCCATGCGGCGCATGGAGCCCTCTGCCGTCACCGAGTTCCTCGTGCATTGGCGTCCCGAGCGGCCCGGCTGCTCCGCCGTCGTGATCAATTGCTGATCGGTCGCAGCCCGTACATGAAAGACCAAGGCATCACGACCCTCTCCAGCCGCGAAGTCTACCGTAACCGCTGGATGCGGGTCCGAGAAGACCAAATCCTGCGCTCGAACGGCTTGCAGGGCGTCTTCGGAGTAGTCGAGAAGCAAGACGCGGCGATCATTGTGCCCATCGAGGATGGACGAGTGTGGCTGGTCGAGCAGTTCCGCTACACCATCCAGGAGCGGGCGCTCGAGCTGCCGCAGGGCAGTTGGGAGCGCGCCATCGAGAATCCCGAAGAACTGGCGCGCGGCGAGCTGAAGGAAGAGTTGGGCCTCGAAGCAGCCGAGATGACCTATCTCGGCTCGAACTGGATCGCCTATGGATTCACGCGGCAACGGCAGCACGTGTTTTTGGCCACCGGGCTCCATGCCACCGAAAAGACACCCGATGCCGAGGAATACGATCTCGTCGCGCATTCGGTACCTATCGCGGAATTCGAGCGGCTCATGTTCGAAGGCAAGATCGCCGACGTGTGTACGCAATCGGCCTGGGCGCTTTATCTGCTCTGGAAGGCACGCCGGGGCTAGATTCCGGCAAAGGGTCCTCTCTTCCGCTGGTGATTCGCGTCACACCCCGGCGCCGGCAATTCCTGAATAATCAATGCTGGCGAGGAACCTCGTGCCAACCGTGGCCGTTCCTCGCCTCGGCCCGCAATTCCCCAGTTCCCGCGGAAAGATCCAGCCGGAGGACGAGTCTTCAATGTTCAGGATTGTGGAAGCCCGGAACGCCGGCCTCAACATCCGGCAGTTCACGATCCAGGCGCCGCGCATTGCGCGGAAGCAGCGGCCGGGCCAATTCGTCATCCTTCGTGTGCGCGAAGAGGGCGAGCGCATTCCGCTTACCATCAAAGACGCCGATCCAAGCGCCGGCACGATCACCATCGTGGTGCAGGCGGTAGGCAAAACGACATCGCTGCTCAACTGCCTTGAGGCGGGCGACTCGATTCTCGATATCGTCGGGCCTCTCGGGCGTCCTTCTGAAATCAAGCTGTACGGGACGGTTGCGATTCTGGCTGGCAGCGTGGGCACGGCGATGGCGTTGCCCACGGCCAAGGCGCTCAAGGAAGCCGGCAACCACGTCATCTTTGTCGAAGGCGCGCGAAGCCGGGAGATGGTGGTCTTCGAGGACGAAGTGCGTGCGGCAAGCCATGAAGCCTACATCCTTACCGACGATGGCACCTACGGAGAACGGGGCCTGGTGACGAAGAAACTGAACGATCTGCTCGTTGCCGGTCGCAAACCCGCATTCATCCTCGCCGTTGGTCCCGTGCCCATGATGCGCGCGGTGGCGCAGATTACCGCGCCGCTCGGCATCAAGACCATGGTCAGCCTTAACTCCATCATGGTGGACGGAACAGGCATGTGCGGCGGCTGCCGCGTCCTGCTCGGCAACCAAAGCAAGTTCGCTTGCGTGGATGGGCCGGAGTTCGATGCCTCCGAGGTGAACTTCGAGGTCCTAATGCAGCGCAACGCCATGTATCGCGGCCAGGAGTGCCAGTCAAAGAAGCAGTTTGACGAACACAAGCAGGAGGAGCTCGCGGCATTGCGCGCGTCACTGGTTGCGACGAAAGAAGAAACCGCCCGCCGGCGCGGAAGCCTCGCGGCACAGCCAAAGCCCGAGAGCCCGCACATCGCCGGCGAGGAGAAACACCATGCCTGACGCCCAGCAGCCGGCCGCGAATCCGCTTCCGCTCAAAGAGCGCATGCAGATTCCGCGCGTACACATGCCGGAGCTCGACGCTGAAGTGCGTGCGCGTTGCTTCGAGGAAGTGAATCAGGGATTGGCGGCTTCCGACGCGATTACCGAATCCACGCGCTGCATCGCCTGCGCCAAGCCCGGTTGCCAGGTCGATTGTCCGGTCGGCGTCAAGATCAAAGAAGTTGTGGCGCTGATCTACGCAGGAGAATTTCTGGCCGCCGCCGCGAAAATGCGCGAGGACAATGCATTGCCCGCCATCACCGGCCGCGTTTGTCCGCAGGAAAGCCAGTGCGAAGGCGGATGCCTCATTGGCAAGAAAGGTCAGCCCGTCGCCATCGGCAATCTCGAGCGATTCATCGCCGATTTTGAGCGCACCAGCGGGCAGCTTGGACTCCCGGCGATTGCGCCGCCAACCGGCAAAAGTGTGGCCATCGTCGGCAGCGGACCGGCAGGGCTTTCGGCGGCTGGAGACCTCATCCAGAAAGGCCACAGTGTCCGCGTCTTTGAGGCCCTGCACGAGCTGGGCGGCGTCCTCGTCTACGGCATTCCCGAATTCCGCTTACCCAAATCGATCGTCCGGCAGGAAATCGAGAACTTGCGCCGCATGGGCGTCGAGTTCGAAACCAACGTCGTCGTCGGGAAGAGCGTCACAATAGACGAGTTGATGCGCGTCGAAGGCTATGACGCAGTGTTTGTCGCGACCGGCGCGGGATTGCCCGTGTTTCTCGGCGTTCCAGGCGAGCACTTCAACGGCGTCTACTCGGCCAACGAGTTCCTCACCCGCACCAACCTCATGCGCGCCTACCGCTTCCCCGAGTTCGATGAGCCGATCTACGATTGCCGCGACCGCGATGTGATTGTGGTCGGCGGCGGTAACACGGCCATGGATGCTGTGCGCACGGCGCGACGGCTGGGCGCGCGAACGGCTACCCTGGTCTACCGCCGGTCAGAGGCCGAAATGCCGGCCCGCGCGGAGGAAGTGAAACACGCCCGCGAAGAGGGCATCGAGTTCCGCATGCTCACGAACCCTATCGAGTTCTTGGGCGACGAAAAAGGCTGGCTCACCGGCGCCCGCTGCGAACGCATGGAGTTGGGCGAGCCCGACGCGAGCGGCCGCCGCCGTCCCATCTCCATCGCCGGCTCGGAGTATGTGTTGCCGGCGAATGTGGCCATCATCGGCGTCGGCACCACCGCCAACCCGCTCATCCAAAGCACCACGTCCGATCTCGCTACCACCAAGCGCAACTACATCGTCGCCGATCCCGAGACCATGCGAACCTCGAAACGCGGCGTCTTCGCCGGCGGCGATATTGTTACCGGTAGCGCCACGGTGATTCTGGCCATGGGAGCCGGCCGCAAAGCAGCGAAGGGAATTGGCGACTACCTGACGACGGGTGAGTGGTGACAGCATGGAGCAGAAGCAAAGTTCGTCGGCTCTGCTCGCGCTCACTGCTCAAAGGGAAATCCGAGATTGTCCAATGCGTCCTGGCCGCTCAGCCAGCCCACGTGGCCATTGACCTCCAGTTTTATCCAGGCTGCCGGAGGCGCCCATTTGTCGATTAGACCCAGTTCCCACGCATCAGGCAGAGGATTGTCGCCGTCCGCGGATGCGCTATTCAATTCCTTTCGAGACAGGGATGAATCTTCACCGCTCCAACCGATAAGTACAAAGCTGTCGACGATCTTGATGTGCGGCATCGCGAGCAGTTTCACGTCTTCCCATCGGCTGCAGGGCGATTCATGTTCCAAGCAGAGACGCAGGACGTATGGCCAGGGCTTCAAATAGTCCTCAAACTTCGCCATTGCATCGACGGCATACTCGCAGAATGCATGGGGTTGCCGCGAACAGGATTTGAGCGGGGTGAGCTTTCCCAGTTTCCAATCGATGCGGACCGGATAGATGACGTCGAATTTGTTGGCAAAGACCCGCAGATTCCATGCATCGGAATCCGCGTCAAGCGGCGCAGCTTCTGCCGCTTGCCCGGACCCCAGAGATACCACGGTCATCGGAGCATTGAACGCCTTCAGATGGCCGTCGATCCTGCCAAATAGCTGGTAGGAATCGTCGGCGTCGTAAGGCGGCTCTGGACAACACGTTTCGTAATACATGTTGTAATTGATCAGCAAGCCGGACTCTTTGGCTCCCGTCAGCGCGGACGCGAGAACATTGATCGAGTCGCAGTTCTTGTAAGGAAAGCTGCGTTTGTATTCGGCGGCTCCAGAAACGTTGCGGATTTCCATCAGCACGACTGTCGCAGTAGCGCACCCACTCCCTGCATCGCTGGGATCGGCGGGCGGAATGGCGCGCCTGTGCAGAGCGACTGTGTACGATTGGCCCTCAACCAAAAACGGCCCCAGCGTCTCATCCAACTTTGGCCCCTTCGCACCACTCTGCTGCGCACGCGAAGCAGAAGGATTCGGCAAGAAGCAAACCAACGCCAAAACAGCAAGACTCGTTCCCCGCATAAATCCCGCTCTTGGAAGATGGGCGAAATTATAGCTCATATCCGGGTACTCTACCGCGAGTTCTTTTGAACTGATGATGAAACTCAGGAGAACGGAATTCCAATATCTGGCCTCAAAAAATGGGCGGCAAAGCTTGCGCCTGCCGCCGCCCTGTCCCTGGGTTGTCTTGAAAACTTGCAGTCTTACGAAACCTGCTTACTGCAAGAGCTTGAGCACTTCCTGCTGCACTTGGTTAGCTTGCGCTAATGCAGCGATGCCAGTCTGGCTCAGGATTTCATATTTCGACATGTTCGAGGTGGCCGAGGCATAGTCGGTCGCCTGCACCGCATTTTGCGCCGAAACAATGTTCTCCTGCTGGGTACTCATCACCTGGCTCAGCGCGTTCAGTGTATTAATCTGCGCGCCGACATAGCCGTCCTGCGCAGCCGCATCGCTGATCGCCACGTTAAGGTCGTTTAGCGCGGTCTCAGAGTCGCTGGTGTTCAGCAAATCTGTCCCGCTCAGCGCTTGTCCGCTGCCGTCGGAATAGCTGGTGGTTGCGATGCCGCTGCCGGATCTCGCGTCCGACACGAAGGTCGCCTCGCCGGCTGCGGTTCCGGTCTGCCCTGTCGAGGAGTCGTACACCTCGTCGTTGCTGGGAACGCTCGCGCTGGTCAACCCCGTGTCATACGCGGTGCCTGCCGTGTAGGTCAAAGTGGCGGTCGCCGTCGTATCTGTAATCGCCGCCAGCGGGTTGGTGATATTCCCGTTGGTCCCTTCGGTAAGTGAAGTGAGAACCACGTTGCCGAACCCGTTGCTGGTCGGCACCCAGCTTGCCGAAACTCCCTTAGGGTAGGAATTGGTATCGGTGGCGGGGTTGTAGCCGTTGATCTGCTGGATCATCGTCGCGACCGTCGAGTTCGCGTTCAGGGTTACGGTCTCCGGCGCTCCGCCCACCTCGAAATTCATAGTCCCGTTTACCGAGTCGTTCTCGCTGGCAAACGTGCCCAGCGTCACGGTTGAGTAGGAGCCCTCGGTCACGTCCGTCAGCGTGTTGGCGCTGGTGGTAATGCTGCCGCCGGCGTAGCTCGGGTTGCCGTTCACAATGGTTCCCGTCTGGGTAAGTGTCAGCCCGGAGGTGTTGGCCTGAGCACTGACGCCCGTGGTTGCGTCCTCGGCGGTAATGAGGGTAGCAAGGTCAGCCAGCGTGTCGCCGTAGTTGGTCCCGCCCACGCCCGTGTTGTTGGTGTAAAACGTCGTCGCCGTGTCCGCGCCGCTGCCGATCGTGAAGGTGTAGGCGGTTCCGCCGTTGTTAACGATCTTGATGCTTCCGGCCATCGTGTCGCCGGTGCCCACTTGGGTTGCTTGAGCGGAGCCGTTTTCTGCCGTAATGTTGTCCACCGCGGCGCCGCCCGGGACGCCAGTGACTGCGGGCGTAACCGCGCCCGCCGCTGCGGTAGTCACCACTGCCAGCGGAGTCTCGGTGCCGTTCGGGACCGCATTCATGGTGATGGCGCTGCCGATTCCCGCGCCGCCCTGCAGGAAGATGCCGCCCGTTCCGCCTCCGGGCGCTTCGGCCTGGAGTCCCAGGGCCCCAGCGGAGTTGATGGCGTTGACGAGTTGGGCAACGTTATTCGCGCCCGGGTAGCCGCCCGTGTAGATCGCCCCTGGCACAGCGGTTCCGTTGGCGGGCTCGTTGCCGATGATGAAGGTCTGCGTATTGCCGTTGAAGGTGAGTGAGATGGCGCCGCCCAACAGTGCCGTTGCGTCGGCGATGTTGCCGCTGCCCAGTTGCAGGATCGCCGTGCTGTTGGTCGCCAAGGTAGTGTCTGCGCCATTGCTCTTGCTTGCGGCGCCCCCATCCGCGCCGACTGGGGAGTTCAAATCCGAAGTGTCCTGGAGAGTGCTTGCAACCGTAATCGGATTGGCGCCGTCGGCGCTTGCAGTCAATACCAGGGCCGGCTTGCCGCCGGCGCCGGCGTTCGCGACCCACCCCGCTCCGTAGCCGAGCTCTGCTGAGTGCGCTGTGATGGCGGCGACCAATCCGTTATATGTGCTGCCGCCTGCGTAGTTGCCAAGGTAGAAGGTATTGCTGGTGTCTGTTCCGCCCCCGGAGACGAAGGTATAGGAGCCGTAGGAGTTGGTCAGAGTGATGCTGCCCGAAAGCGTGTTCGTTGCAAGGTTGTTGCCCGTGCCGTCGTCGAGAACCGTCACGGCCGGAGCTCCGCCGACGGGCGTCACGCCGGCCACCTGCGGGCTGTAGAGGCTCAACTGCGTGCCCGTCGCGCCCGCCGTCGAGGACGCCAGGGAATTGCTCGTTACCGAGATGTTTTCGCCTGCGAGCGCGGTGGGCGTACCTGTGCCGGAGCCCGGGTTCCAGGTTCCCGTGGTGAGGGTCAAGCCATTTGCGCCCACGGTCGCGTAGACGCCAAGAGTCGAGTTCTCCGCATTAATGGTGTTGGCCATTCCTTGCAGGGTGTCCTGGTCCGCGGCGTCGTTGCCGGTCCCGTTTTCGGTGTAGAACGTGCCTGTGAGAGGGTTATTGGTGCCTGAGCCAACGATGAAGGTCAGAGTCTGGGTGTCGTTGGGTATGGTGTTCTTGATGGTGACGCTCGTGCCTGCAGTCAGGATATCGGTTCCCAATTCGGTGCCGGAACCGGTACCTACTGTGACGGTCGAAGCCTGTGCTTGCACCGTTGCCGTCCCGGCGGTGGTTGTTCCCTGAGTTTGCACTGTCACCGAAGCGCCGGCGGTGGGTGGGGCGGCGGAGAAGCTGAGGGCCGGTGCGGTTCCCACTGGCGGGGCCACGCTTACATTCAGTGTTCCGTCCGAGGCGCCCGCGTTGGCCAGCGACAAGCTTTGCGTTCCATCGCCGTTGGTGATCACCGTCGCCTCAACCGGAGCGCCGGTAAAACCGGTCACGCCCGTTCCGGTTCCCGTATTGATGGCGTTCATCAGTTCTTGCAAGTTATTAATGGTGGGATTGATCTCGACTGAGCCTATGGTATTTCCGTCCTGGGTGACGGTTATGGTCTGACCCTGTGTCAGCAGTTCGCTTGCCGGGATTCCGGCCGGGTTCAGCGTCCCGCCGGTGCTCACCGAGCTGGGCGTAAAGCCGGCCGAAACCAGTCCGCCGGTGATTTCGATGCCGGTTTCTTTGCCGCCTCCGGTCACTCCCGCCTCTGCCTGCGTCGTGAAGGTTGCCGTCAGTCCCAATCCCGAGTCGTTGATTGCGGAAATCAGCCCGCTGACGTTGTTGGCATAGCTCGTGCCCGAGCCCACCGAGATTTGAGTCGACGCCGTCGTCTTCTCGCCATTCGCGCCCTTGACCAGATAGTTCACGTCGATGGTCGTCTCGCCGCTGGTGTTCAACGTGTCGGTCGTTGCCGCGTTTTGTGTCGCCGTCGACAGATTCAGAAATACATTGTTCTGTCCGTTGCTGTACGACATCACGCCGCCCGAGTCGCCTACGCTCGACTCGGAGAGGGTGCGCAGATAGAGCTCGTCGACCGAAGAACCCGTTGTCGACGAGTCGCCCGTATAGATCGCGACCTGTTGGCCGTTGAACACCTGCTCCTGGTTGAACGTGGTCGTCGATCCAATATTGTTGATTTCCGAAAGAATCGATTGGTACTCCTGGTTCGCCGCCGCTTCCTGCGTGCTGTTCAGGGTTCCGTTAGATGCTTCGGTCGCCAGGGTAATGGCGCGGTCCAGAAGGCTCGTCACTTGCGACAACGCGCCGTCGGCGACCTGCAGCAGCCCCACGCCTTCTGTAGCGTTGGTCCCGGACTGTGTGAGCGCCGCCGAATTGGCCGCCAGGCCGTTCACCAGCGAAAGGCCGGCCGCGTCATCCGCACCGGAGTTGATTCGCGACCCCGAGGACAACTGTTGCAGAACCTGCTGCAGGCTGTTGTTCGTGTTATTGAGATTATTCTCAGCGTAGATCGCCGAAAGATTGTTCAAAACACCGAGGGCCATGGGGGGCAACTCCTTCTCGGATGCCATCGTTCCTGCCCGTTCTGCCGCGTCCCGCTCATCATGCCAGGGTCACAGCCGCTTGCTTGGGCTTTTTTGCATCCACCCCCTTCATCGGTTTGGGCGGGGATAACTTTAGTGATATTTTTTAGGTTTTTCGGAGACGCTTTTGCTTCGCTGCGAATCAATGTGTCGCACTCTCGTGCAATTTATGCCTCAATGTGCAGCAGCCACTGTCCCGATGCAATTCAGCGGGCTGTCGCCAAATGGGACAGGCCCAACGAGGGCGCGGGCCCCCAAATTCCTGTCTTGCAACAGTTTTACCGCCTTTCCCCGCCCCTCGCGCCGGAGACAATAGCCGACAGGTCGCCGCAGACCCTCCTCGGGTCCATTTCGCCTTTCTCTAATCAACGTCTGGCAGATTGGGAGGCGTCGGTTAGGATTTCCGGTTTAGAAGTTCTCGATTTTCGATCCCATTTACACTGAAAGTGCATGATACCCACCCTCACCTGGACCCCCGAGGGCGTCCGCTTTATCGATCAGACCAAACTCCCGCTCGAAGAGAGTTACGTACTCGCTACGAGCTACGAAGAAGTGGCCGAAGCAATCGTGACCATGGTGGTGCGCGGCGCGCCGGCCATCGGCGTCTCAGCGGCTTATGGCGTGGCTCTGGGTGCAAGGAGTTCCAGGGCAGCGACGACAGCGGAATTTGCGCCGGAATTCGAGAAGATCTGCGCCTGTCTTGCCGCGACCCGCCCCACCGCCGTGAATCTCTTCTGGGCCATCGATCGCATGAAGGCGCTCTTCGCGCGGCTCCAGGCCTCAGGTGCATCGCTCGTCCAAGTCCAGGAAAAAATCCTCGCAGAGGCTCACGCCATGTACCAGGAAGACATCGCTGCCTGCAAGGCCATGGGCGCTCACGGCGCCGCG
>Ga0187782_10000417_pt1 | contig 28494 bp, 22 predicted proteins | sample 0715_SJ02_MP15_2_FD_132454 | JGI IMG/M metagenome (GOLD analysis project Ga0187782, IMG submission 132454) | Tropical peat soil microbial communities from peatlands in Department of Meta, Colombia - 0715_SJ02_MP15_20_MG | ecosystem: Environmental > Terrestrial > Soil > Wetlands > Peat | place... | reverse complement strand
CGGCGTTCCCGGTTACCGCATCGAGTTGGAGGGTGCCCCTGCGGTCCCGGCCGACGGTGTCGTGGTGGCGGCCCCCGCGCCGCAGGCGGCGGCGCTGATCGGTGGGATCGATCACGCGCTTGCGGATCTGCTCCGTGCCGTCTCGTACGCGTCGTCCGCGGCGGTCACGCTGGCGTATCGCCGGGACCAAATCGCGCACCCGCTCGACGGGTTTGGGTTTGTTGTGCCGCGCGTCGAACGGTTGCCGATCCTGGCATGTACGTTCTCCAGCGTGAAGTTCGTCGGGCGCGCGCCCGAGGGGCATGCCCTCCTCCGTACATTCTGGGGCGGTACCCTGCGATCTGAGGGCCTGGCCCGCGACGACGATGCCCTGGCCGCGGTGGCGGAAGAGATCCTGGCCCGGTTGCTCGGGATCAGCGGCCGGGCGCACCTCGTGCGCGTGCACCGCCATGCCCACGCCATGCCCCAATACATGGTCGGGCACCTCGCTCGGGTCGCGCAGATCGAGGCACGGGCAGCCCGGCATGCCGGTCTCGCCCTCGCAGGCGGCGCCTACCGCGGCGTGGGGATCCCCGATTGCATTCGTTCGGGCGAACAGGCCGCGGAGCGGGCGCTCGCGGAGTGTTGCGAAGCACGCGTGGAGCCGTCCGGGTTGGCGTGACGGGGATATTTCGCCCGGCTAATCGGGCAACATGTTTCGCTTCCAGGATCGGAACGCCTCTCCTCAATTGGGTGAGGAGACCGCACGTGACCGCTACTTCGCGGTCTCCGAGAGGCGCGGGTCGAGCGCGTCGTGCAGGCCGTCGCCGGCGAGGTTGAAGCTCAAGACGACCAGCGCGATGGCGGCGCCGGGGGCAAGCGCCGCCCAGAACGCCGTCAGCAGATACCCGTAGCTGTCCGAGAGCATCGCACCCCACTCCGGTGCCGGCGGCTGCGCGCCGAGGCCCAGGAACCCGAGCCCTGCGGCCGTCAGGATCGCGCCCGCGATGCCGAGCGTGCCCTGGACGACAAGCGGGGACGCCGCGTTGGGGAGGATCGTCCGGAGGAGCACCCGCCATGGGCGCGCGCCGATGGCCTCCGCCGCCGTGACGTACTCGAATTCCTTGATCGCCAGCGTGGACGCGCGGGCGACGCGGGCGTAGATTGGGATGTTGACGATGCTGACCGCAAGGATCGTGTTGTTCAACCCCGGGCCGCGCATCGCGACGATCCCGATCGCCAGGATGATGGGTGGAAACGCGAGCATCACGTCCATCACCCGCATGATCATCGCGTCCGTCGCGCCGCCGACGTACCCGGCGGCGATCCCCAGGAGCGCGCCGATGCTGAGCGCACCGGCGACCGCGACCAGCCCCACCGTCATCGAGATCCGCGCCCCGTACAGAACGCGGCTGTAGACGTCCCGCCCGAGCGCGTCGGTACCAAACCAGTGCTCGGCCGTCGGCGGCTTCAGCCGGGCGACGAGGTTCTCGTCGTCGAAGCCGTAGGGTGCGATCTTCGGCGCGAACACCCCCACGAACGCGAACATCAGGATCAGGAACAGTCCCAGCCGTGCGTTTGCGTTGTGCCAGAACCGGCGTGCGCCGAGCCGCCACGTCGACCGCCCGGCGCCCTGCGCGTGGCCGACCAGCGGCGCTGCGGCGCTAGGCGTAGCGGATTCTGGGGTCGAGGAAGGCATACAGCACATCCACAAACAGATTGACCAGCACGAACAGGAGTGAGAACAGCAGGATGCCCGCGAGGACCACCGGATAGTCGCGGAACAGGATCGAGTCGTACATGAACCGGCCGACGCCCGGCCAGGCGAAGATCGTCTCGGTCAAGATCGCCCCCGTCAAAAGCGAGCCCACCTGCAGCCCGATCACGGTGACGACCGGCAGCAGTGCGTTTCTGAGCCCGTGCCCGATGACGACCGCCCAGGCCGCCAGTCCCTTGGCTCGCGCCGTGCGGATGTAGTCCTGATGAAGGGCGTCCAGCATCGAGGCGCGCGTCATTCGGGCGATGATCGCCATGGAGTACGTCGACAGCGTCACGCTGGGCAGGATGAGATGCCGCAGCGCATCCCAGACGGCGGCCCAATTGCCGGTGAGCACGCCGTCGAGCACGTCGATCCGCGTGATCGGCGTGAGCGGCAGCCCCACGGCGATCTGCCCCGCCGTCGGCAGCGCGTGGAAGTACACGCTGAAGAGGTACACGAGCATCAGCCCGAGCCAGAACACGGGAAGGGAGACCCCGGCGAGCGCGAATGCCATTCCGAGGCGGTCCAGGATCGAGTTGGGACGGGCCGCGGAGATGAGGCCGATTGGTATCCCCACGACCAGCGCGACCGTGATCGCGCCGAGTGTGAGCTCAATCGTCGCGGGGAACCGGGGCAGGAACTCCACACTCACCGGCCGGTGGCTGTCGAGCGACTCGCCGAAGTCACCCCGCACCACGTTCCACAGATAGACGGCGTACTGCACGGGCAGCGGCTGGTCGAGGCCGAACTCGTGTCGGACGCGGGCAATCGCCTCAGGCGTGGCGTGCTCGCCCAGGTACGCGACCGCGGGATCCGAGGGGAGCAGGTGGATCATGAGAAATGCCGCAGCCGAGACCCCCAGTAGCGTGGGCAGGAGACCGATGATGCGCCGAACGATGTAACCACCCATTTGTGCTTACGAGGACGGTACGCGGGGAGGCGGTCTGCCTCCCCGCGCGCCGTCGCTTCGCTTGTCTGCCTCAGCTAGTGAACTACGACCGTCTCCATGTACTCGTTGCCGTCCGGCTGGCCGACGAGGCCAGAGATGTTCTTCCGGAGAAGCAGCGGTACCCGCGAGTGGGCGATCAGGATGTCGCGGTAGTCGGCGAGGGCGATCGACTCCGCCTGCGCGTACATCTGTGCGCGCTTGTCCTTGGACGTCTCGACCCTGGCCTTCTGGACCAGGTCGAGCACGGTGGGGTTGTTATAGGAGTAGTACCCGTTGTTCGCATCGTACTTCGCGTAAAAGTACCCGAGCCAGTCGTCTGGGTCGCCGTTGTCCCCGTTCCAGCCGATCATGAAGACCGAGAACTTGTTGGTTTGCCGGTCCTTGAGGTACGTGGACCAGTCCTCCGTCTGTAGGTGCGCCCGGATCCCCACCTTGCCGAGGTCGCTCGCGATCGCGGTGCCGATGTCCTTGCCGTTCGGGAAGTACGCCCGGCTCACCGGGATGTACCAGAAATCGAACGAGAACCCGTTCGGGTAGCCCGCCTCGGCGAGCAACTGCTTGGCCTGGGTGGGATCGTAGGGGACGGGGGTGGCGTTCGTGCGCCCCCACATCACCGGAGGCATGTGCTGGTCCGCGACGACGCCGTAGCCGCCGTAGAGGGCGTCCACGATCGGCTTGCGGTTGACCGCAAGCGCCATGGCCTGGCGGATGCGCTTGTCCTTGAAGAGCGGGTCGTTCATGTTGAACCGCACAAACCCGACGTTGAACGGCGGGCGGTAGGTGACCGCGAGGTTCGGGTCGGCCATCGCCGCCTTGACGTCGTCCGGGTTCGGCAGCTCCATCGCCTGGATCTCTCCGGACTTCAGCGCGAGGAACCGGGCGGCGTTGTCCTTCATTACCCGCATGATCACCCGCTGGGTCTTCGGCAGGCCCTTGCGGAAGTACGTGGGATTCGCGATGAGGGTGACGTGGTCGTCCCGCACCCACTCCACGAACTTGTACGGCCCGGTGCCCACCGGATGCAGGCTGACGCCCTGCCCGCCGTACTGCTTGATCGACGCAGGGCTGGCGAAGTCGAACGCGACGATGGACATGTTGTAGACGAACGGCGCGTCCGGCTTCTTCAGTACGATGGCGAGCGTGTACGGATCGATCACGCGCGCCTCCTGGAAGCTGTCGGCCGCGAAATCGCTCCAGTACTCGTAGTCCAGGCCCTTCACCGCATGGTAGGGATTCTTCTCGTCGGCCCAGCGGTCGAAGTTGAACTTCGCGGCCGCGGCGTTCCACGCCGTGCCGTCGTGGAATGTGACGCCCCGGCGCAGCTTGAACGTCCAGGTCAGGCCGTCCGGCGACACCGACCAGCTCGTGGCGAGGTCCGGCTCGACATCGGTCCCGCCGGGCGTCATCCGCACGAGGGTGTTAAACAGCTGCGTTGTGACCTCGGACGTTTCCCCGTTGGTGCTGACCGGGTTGTCCATCGTGTCCGCGTCCCCGGACTTGCCCCAGATGAACGTTGTGGGCCCTGCGGCCCACCCTGTGACCGAGCCGGGGACTACCACGATACCCGCAATGACCATCGCCGCGATGACGAGCACGGCGACGGGGTTGCGCATACCTGCGACCGGCTTGCCCATGCTTTCTCCCCCTCCTTCTCAGCAGCCCGGCAACGCACCGCTCGAGACACTTAAGACGCCAAGACCTAGAGATTATTCGGCGGTATGGGCGGCAGTCCTTTGCGCATGTACACGAACGTTACTTGCGGGCGGTGGACCGCGGTCCTGGAGGTGACGGGCATGGTATAATTTGACCGATCGCGGGCCGGGAACTCCCGGCCGCGCCAAGATGGTGATGATAGGGACGAGTACGCCGGGCGGCGGCCGGAAGAGAGGCGGGGCCCGGGCTGAGAGTCCTGCTCGGCCGGCGGCGGAACACCTCCCTGGAACCGCGGGCGAAGCGTAGTCGCGAAGCCCGCCGGGTGCGCCCGTGAGCGCGCATGAAGAGTGCCTCGGGTGATGGTGCGGCGTCGTGCGATCGGGCAACGCCAGCAGGTCGCCCCGAGAGAAGCATGGGTGGAACCGCGGATCGCCTCCGTCCCAACCGACGGGGGCGGTTATTTATTCATGGGCGACCGTCCGGACGGCTGATGCCGGACGGCGGCATCGGCAGAGAAGCGGCGACGGGCGATCCTCGTCGCCCCCGGGGATCGCTGACACGACGTTCGAGATCCGCATGAGGAGGGGTCAGGGATGGAGCGACGAGTGACGGTGCGATTCGGGGATGGGAGCACGGGCGTGTATCCGTACGGTACGTCGCTCGCCGCCGTCGCGCGCGATCGGGGCGCCCACGAGGCGCTTGCGGCCAGGGTCGACGGGATCGAGCGCGACCTCGCGACCCCGCTCGAGCAGGACGCTGCCGTCGAATGGCTCACGTTCGCCGAGCCCGCCGGCAAGACCGTCTTCTGGCACAGCACGGCCCATCTGCTTGCTCAGGCCGTGAGGGAATTGTTCCCGCAGGCGAAGCTGGCCATCGGTCCCGCCATCGAGGACGGATTCTACTACGATTTTGATATCGGACGGCCGTTCAGCCCGGACGACCTCACGCGCATCGAGGCGCGGATGGGCGAGCTTGCCGCTCGTGACGAGCGGATCGAACGCATATCCATGCCGCGGATCGAGGCGCTGCGGCTGTTCGCCTCCACCGGCGAGCGGTACAAGATAGAGCTGCTCGAGGGAATCCCGGACGATCCGGTGAGCTTCTACCGGCAGGACGGGTTCCAGGATATGTGCCGCGGCCCGCATCTGCGGTCCACGGGCCCGATCAGGGCGATCAAGCTCCTCAGCACCTCCGGCGCCTACTGGCGCGGGGACGAACGCCGGGAGATGCTCCAGCGGATCTACGGGGTGTCGTTTCCGACGCGGGCCGAGCTCGACGCGCATCTCGAGCGGATCGAGGAGGCGAAGCGCCGCGACCACCGCAAGCTCGGGCGCGATCTCGGGTTGTTCGCCTCGGTCGAAGAGGTGGGGCAGGGCCTGCCTCTGTGGTTGCCGCGCGGTGCCGCGGTGCGGCGGCTGCTCGATCGGTACATCACGGATCTGGAGATCAGTGTCGGGTACCAGCACGTCCACACTCCCGATCTTGCGAGCGTCGAGCTCTACAAGATGAGCGGGCACTGGGACCACTATCGCGACAACATGTACCCGCCGATGCGAGTGGACGATGAGGAGCTGGTGCTGCGGCCGATGAACTGCCCGCATCACATCATGGTCTACAAACACGGTCGGCACAGCTATCGCGAGCTGCCGGTACGGATCGCCGAATTGGGGACCATGTATCGCTACGAGCGCTCGGGCGTGCTGTCCGGGCTGTCCCGGGTACGCGCGATGACCTTGAACGACGCACACATCTTTTGCCGGCCGGCCCAGTTGACCGACGAGTTCGTCGGGGTCGTTCGCCTGATCCAGCAAACGTACCACGATCTCGGCCTCCGCGGTTTTTGGTACCGGCTCTCGCTCCGTGACCCGCGGGATCGGACAAAGTTCGTGCAAAACGATGCGATGTGGGTCCTCGCAGAGGACCAGTTGCGCGAGGCGATGCGGCGGCTCGAGCTGGATTATCAGGAGGCGCTGGGTGAAGCGTCGTTCTACGGGCCGAAGCTCGACGTGCAGGTTCCCAACGTGCTCGGCAAGGACGAGACGATCTCCACCGTGCAGATCGACTTCTACCTGCCCGAACGCTTCAGCCTGGAGTACATCGGGGAGGACAGTCAACCGCACCGGCCGGTAATGATTCACCGCGGGGTCATCAGCACGCTCGAGCGGATGATGGCATTTCTGATCGAGCAGTATGCTGGCGCGTTTCCGCTATGGCTGGCGCCCGAGCAGGTGCGGGTGCTCCCGATCGCCGACCGCCATTTTGCCTACGCCGAGAAGGTGCGGGAAGCGCTCGCCGCGCGCGGGGTGCGCGTCGAGGTGGACGCCAGCAGCGAGCGCACCGGCCACAAGATCCGGGAGGCACAGCTGATGAAAGTCCCGTACATGTTGATCGTCGGCGACCGTGAAGAGCGGGACACGACCGTAGCGGTCCGCAGCCGGGCCCGCGGCGACGAGGGAAGCCACGGGCTCGCCGCGTTCGTTTCGCGCGTGGCCGACGAGATCGCGTCGCGCATCCACGACGACGCGTCCGCGAAGTCGTAGGGTGGACGCGGAAGGCGAGGCCCAGATCGCTCCCAGGCGCCCGCACCGAACCTCGGGCGCGCGCAATCGCGGTGCCGCGGGCCCCGCCACTTCCGCGGGGGCGCGCAGCAGCGGTGGGCGCACGCCGCATTGCTATCTCCTGCTTGGGGACGAAGACGTGCGCGCCGAGGAGGCCCTCCGAACGCTGCTCGACGAGCTCGTGCCGGCCGACCAGCGCGCCCTCAACGTCGATGTGGTCGACGCCGGCGAGGTCACCATCCAGGACATCGTCACCCGCTGCGAGACACTGCCCTTCTTCGGCCCGCGCCGGGTCGTCGTTGTACGGCGGGCGGGCGAGTTGCGTGCGCCCGACCAGGACGCGCTGGCGTCGTACCTGGAGCCCGCGCCACCCCCATCGTCGATGGTGCTCGTTGCAGATTCTCTCGACCGGCGTCGCCGATTGTACGGCGTCGCGCAGCGGACCGGGCGGGTGATTCCGTGCGGCCGGCTCGATCCCGCGGCGCTGCCTGCGTGGGTCCGCGCGCGGGCTCAGAGCGAGGGGAAGACCATCACCTCGGAGGCCGCACGATCACTGGTCCTGTTAGTCGGCGGCGGCCTCCGCGAGCTCGGCCTTGAGACTGCGAAGTTAGTAGCGTACGTCGGTGCTCGTGGGGAGATCACGGTCGAAGATGTGCGGGCGGTCGCGAGCCATGTGGCGGAGGCGACGGTGTTTGAGCTCATGGACGCCGTCGGACGCCGCCGGACGGACCACGCGCTCGAATTGTTGCAGACCGTGATCACCATGGGAGAGCCGCCGGTGCGCGTGCTGTACATGCTAGAGGATCAGTTGCGGATGCTGCTCCGAACGGAGGCGCTTGTCCGGCGGCGCGCGCCTGCCGCCGAGCGGCGGGAGGTTCTGGGCAACCGGGCGTGGCTGTACGATCGTTACCGGGAGCAGGTCGCGGCGTTTGGGCGGCTGGATGGACGGAAGATGCTCGGTCTCCTGCTCGAGACGGACGGCATGATCAAGACCGGCGCGGTCACGCCCCGCCTGGCGCTTGAGACGCTCATTGTGAGGTTGTGTTCACCCGGAGTATTCGAGTCCGACACGCCGCGCGGTTGAACCGCGCCGATACGAAGTTTCGCGGCGGAGCCTAGGCCGGCACGCCCGCGCGGGAGATCCTCTTCACCAAGCGTGACTTCCTGCGTGCCGCGGCATTCCGGTGGATGACGCCTTTGCGCGCGGCCGAGTCGAGCGCGCGGAGTGCGGCGCGAAGCCCGTCGGGGCTCGCGGCTCCCGCTTCGCGGGCGTTCTTAACCAGCGTCTTGAGCTCGGAGCGGACAGCCTGATTGCGCGCCGTGCGCTTGACGGCCTGACGCTTCCGCTTCAGGCCCGACTTTGTCCTCTTTGCCACCCCTACACCTCCGCGCGTCCCGCCGGCCGTGCGGGCGGACCGGCAACGAGCCTCATTGTAGCACACGCCGGTCTCGTCGTTCAACCGAACGTTGTGTGGGCGGCTCGGGACGACCGGAGGCACGTACATCCCGGCCGGTGGCGCCCAGTCGGAGCATCGTTCCTCGCCGTTTTGTCCGCATGGGCAGGGAGCACAGCGTCGGCCGGGGTGGAGAGAGCCTGTGCTATAATGTGCGCGACATGTCAAGCGGAGAAGCCGGCCTCACGGCCGCCCGCCCCGCGGCCTCGGGCGGCGGGCTGGCTCGGGCGGCGAGCCTGATCGCCGTCGGCACAATCGCCAGCCGGATTCTGGGGCTCGTGCGCGACGTGGTCATCGCGGCGATGTTCGGTGCGACCTCCGTGAAGTCTGCGTTCGTCATCGCGTACTCGCTCCCGTTCTTCGTCCAACGTCTGTTTCTCGGCGGCACCCTCAGTATCGTCTTCATCCCCACGATCACCCGGGTATTGATGCGCGGAGACGCCGAGGAGACGGAGCGAGTCGTGACGACGACGCTGAACCTCGTCATCCTCATCGGGTTGATCATGGTCTTCGTCGGGATCCTGGCCGCTCCAGTGCTCGTGCCCATCGCGGCACCGGGATACCTGACGATCAACCCGGCGGTGCTCACACAGGCGGTAGTGCTCACCCGCGTGATGTTCGTGTCCATGGTGTTCCTGGCGCTGTCCGCATTTGCGACCGGCTATCTCAATGCTCACCGGCAGTTCGGCGTGCCCGCGCTCGCCCCGACGGTGTTCAACGTCGTCATCATCGCCGGCGTCATCGTGCTCGCGCCGAGGATCGGCGTGCTCGGGATCGCGGTCAGCTTCCTCGCCGGATGGGTGGCGCAGTTCGTGGTTCAGCTCCCTGCGTCGCGGGCCGCAGGTCTCCGGTGGAGTCCACGGATCGATCTCGCGCATCCCGTGATCCGCGAAATGGGACGGATGGCGCTGCCGGCGATGCTCGGCATGGCCGTGATCGAGATCAACTCCAACGTGAACCGGTTCTTCGCGTCCTTTCTCCACGGCACCCCGGGCGTGGACTACGTCGCCGTGCTGGACTATGCGTTCCAGCTCATTCAGGCACCGGTCGCGATCTTCGCCCTGTCGCTCGCCACCGCATTGTTTCCCACGATGGCGCGTCACGCAGCCGGGAGCGGCCACAGGTTGCTCAGGGAGACGACCTCGCTCGGCCTTCGCGGCGTCCTCTTCACGATGATGCCGGTGATGGCCGCCATCTTCGTGGCGAGCCATTTGATGGTGCGTGTGATCTTCCAGCGCGGCGTGTTTGAGCCGGCCGCGACGCAGGCGGTGGCGGCGGCCCTCGTGGCGTTCGCCGTGGGAACGGTTCCTTATGCGGCCTACTTCATCGTCACTCGAACGTACTACGCGCTGCACGACACGCGGACGCCGGTACGGGTGGGCCTGTTCATGATCGCGCTGAATGCGCTCGGCAACTTCGTGCTGATGCGATGGTTCGGATTTGTGGGGATCTCCCTCTGCACCTCCGTCGTCGCCGCGGTGAACGTCGGCGCGCTGCTGTGGCTGCTTCGGCGGCGGCTCGAGGGGTTCGGTGCCCGTGAGGTCCTGTCCACGGCCGTCCGCACCACGATCGCCTCCGCCGCGCTAGCCGCGGTGATGCTCCTCACGCTGCGGGTGATGGCCCGCGTGACAAGTCCGGAGCATTTGTCGGGCGCCCTCGTTCAACTCGGCGCGGCGCTGCTCGCTGGCGGGGTCGTCTACCTTGCGGTATGCGCCGCCCTCGGCGTCGAGGAGCTCGAGCTGCTCCGCGGCTTCAGCCGCGCGGGGCGCGCCTGACGGCGCGTGGAGCCGTCAAGAGACGGATGTACCCTGGTGGCGGCACCACTCTCGGGTCCGTGCGTGCGGCGTGCGCCAACTCCCCGTAGATCGGACCGTCCTGCGCGAGACCACGGCGCCGCGCCGTGACGAGGCCGGGGAATCGACGCGAGCGACTGCGCCGACGCCGAATCTGTTTCTACGCGAATCGCTTGTCTTCATACCGACTAGATGTTAAGCTTTTTGCATAGGGTTAGCACTCTTCAGATGGGAGTGCTAATCGAGGAGTTCCGGCGGTGACCCAGCTTGAGGGGCGACGACGCCAGATCTTGAGGGTTGTCATCGACGACTATATCGTGACTGCCGAGCCGGTGGGGAGCGAGGCGGCGCGGCAGCGGCACGGGCTTGAGATCAGCTCGGCCACCGTGCGCAACGAGATGGCGGCACTCGAGGAGTTGGGGTACCTCCATCAGCCGCACCACTCCGCGGGCCGGATACCGACCGACCACGGATACCGCGTCTACGTGGATTCGATGGTCAATGAAGAGCCCGTCTCTCCGATCGAGCGTCTGAGGATCCGGCGGACCCTCACGGCGACCCAGTTCGACCAGGCGGTCGAGCAAGCGGCGCGGGCGCTGGCCGTCATCACCGAGTGTGCATCGGTGGTGGCCGCCCCGAGGCTGGCACAGCAGGTGGTCCGCCATTTCCACTTGATTCCCATCGATCCGAGGCACGCGATGGCTGTGATCGTCACCGACGCCGAGGTGGTCGAGGGCAAGACGGTCGAGTTCGAGCAGCCGGTGGCGCCGGAGGAGTGCGATCGCCTCTCGCAGGAGATCAGCCGGCGCATCGCCGGCCGGCCGTTGATCGATCTCACGGATCGGGAGCTCGCGACCGTGATCGGACAAGCGGTGCACCACCAGCGTGTGCTCGACCAGATCAGCCGTCTTCTGCGTGAGCGCTTCCGGCGCCCCAGGGGACGGGTGCACACGGAAGGGCAAGCCAACATCCTCAAGCAACCCGAGTTTCAGGACGCCCGCCGCGCCCAGCCCGTGCTCTCGGTGCTCGAGCAGGCCGAGGCGGTGACCGAGCTGCTGGGCGATGGGGAAGAGTCGCGGGAGGTGCGGGTCAAGATCGGTACCGAGAACCGCATGGGCGAGCTTCGGGACTGTACCGTGGTCGCCGCCACCTACTACGTCGCCGACCGGCCCGCTGGAGCGCTCTGCGTTGTGGGACCGACCCGTATGCGATACGGTCGCGTGATCAGCCTCGTCCGATTCCTCGCCGACAGTTTGGGCGATACTTTGGAGCAGTTCTAACCAGCCAATGGCACGTCCCGACTACTACGAGATCCTGGGCGTTCCGCGCACTGCGACTCAGGAAGAGATCAAGCGCGCGTTCCGCCAGCTAGCGCGCGCGCATCATCCCGACGTCAACCAGGACCCGCGAGCCGACGAGCGTTTCAAGCTGATCAACGAGGCGTATCAGGTCCTCGGCGACGCGGAACGGCGGGCGCAGTACGACCACGGTGGAGTCAACGGCGGGACGTTCGCCCCATTCGGCGGCACACCCTTCGACGACATCTTCGACATGTTCTTCGGCCAGTCGCGCGCGAGGGAAGGCAGCCAGGGGCCCGAGCGCGGGAGCGACCTGCGCGCGACCCTGAAGATTACCCTCGAAGAAGCCGCACGGGGTGCCGAGAAGCCGATGACGATCACCCGCGAGGAGACATGCGCGGCGTGTTTCGGCACCGGTGCCGAGAAGGGCAGTGCGCCTGAACCTTGCTCGGCATGCAAGGGGACCGGCCAGGTGCGGTACAGCCGGCGCACTCCGTTCGGTCAGTTCGCGCAGATTGCGACCTGCCCGCACTGCCACGGGACCGGGCGCGTCGTCCGGCGCCCGTGCCGGGAATGCCGGGGGACGGGGCGTGCCTTGATGCAGCGTGAGATTACCGTCGAGGTGCCCGCGGGCGTCGACGATGGAACACGGCTGCGTCTCCACGGTGAGGGCGAGGCCGGTATGCGAGGCGGGGGGCGGGGCGACCTGTACGTCGACCTCAGTATTCTCCCGCACGCGGTATTCACGCGCGAGGGACACGACTTGCACTGCCAGATCTCGATCTCGATGGCGCAGGCGGCGCTCGGCGCGGAAATCGAGGTGCCGACGCTCGACGGACCGGCACCACTCACGGTGCCGCCGGGTGTGCAGCCTGGTGCCGTGCTGGCGCTCAAGGCTAGAGGCATGCCCGGAATACACGGCGGCCGCGGCGACCTGGTCGTGCACACCACCGTGACGATTCCCGAGGCCCTGACCAAGGAACAGGTGAAGCTTCTCGCGCAGTTTGCCAAGCTTCGCGGCGAGCAGATCAAACCGGCGAGAAGGAGCCTCCTCGAGAAGATGCGCGCGTACCTCGTGTGACGGGCGCCCGGAGCCACGCCCGGCCCCGCACCGTCCCCGGCCGTGTACGCGCATCCGGCGGGACCGGAGGTACCGAATCTGCAGCCCGTGTTACGAGGATCCCCCGAAACGAGCATGGCGCGGGGTAACGACGCGAGCGGGCCGTCCTGGACCGAACTCACGGTCGAAGCCTCCCTCGAAGCCTCGGAAGCGGTGAGCGCGATTCTCCAGGACCTGCGGCCGGGCGGGCTGGTCGAGGAGCCGTGTGCCCCAGGACGTCGCCGTTTTCGCTGCTATCTTCCTCCGTCTCGGCTGCTGCCCGTCACGATGCGTGCGGTGCGCGAGCGTGTGCGCGGTCTAGCGGCGTTTGGGCTTAAGCCCGGACGCGTCCGGGTTGCGCGCCGTCCGCTCCGCGGCCGCGACTGGGCGACGGCGTGGAAGGCGCACGTGCGACCGGTACGAGTCGGACGCGTGTTCGTGCGTCCGTCGTGGGTACGCGTGCCCGTCCCGGCGGGCTGCATCGCCATCGAGATCGACCCGGGGATGGCGTTTGGGACGGGCCTGCACCCTTCGACGCGGCTGGGCTTGCGGGCGCTGCTCCAGGTGGTGCCCCCGCCGCGCGGCGGCCGGACACGGACCGTCTTCGACGTCGGAACGGGGTCGGGGATCCTCGCGATCACGGCCGCGCGGCTCGGCGCAGGGCGCGTGTGGGCGGTCGACAACGATCCTGTCGCGGTGGCGGTTGCCCGCGAGAACGTGCGTCGCAACGGTGTCGCGGGTCGCATCAGCGTCGTGCGAGGGGACGGGCTCGGGAGTGCACCGGGCCGGGCCGATGCCATCGTGGCGAACATCGTGGCCGACGCTGTCGTGGCGCTGCTGCCGGCCGCGCGTCGCCGGCTGCGCCCGGGCGGAGTGTGCATCGGCTCGGGCATCGTGACCGGCAGACTCCGTGAAGTGCTGCGCGCCGCAGGAGCGGCGGGATTCCGACACCGGCGGACCTGGTCGAGCGGAGAGTGGCGCGCGGTGCTGCTCGAGGCGGTGCGCCGCCCGTCGAGACGGGCACGCGCCTAGTTCGTTCCCGCCGATGTTGGACAACACGGCGGACGCGCGATGCGCCGGTTCTTGCAGCACGCCGCCTGTTCCGTATATAATGGAACAGGCACGCGGACCATTAACGATCTCCGGGAGGGATCGATGGTGTGCCGGTCGGTGGTGGTCACCGTACGTGTGGAGAGTCCGCCCGGGACTCTCTTTTTCTTGTGCCCGTTTTTGCCCGCACTATCGCAGGCCCGTGCCCTCCCGCCGAGACAGTTGCATCTTTATGAGGCGGTCGTGTATAATTATGCACAGACTGAGCTGGAGGCGCATGATGCGTGCGCGGTTGGCGCTTGAAGACGGGACGGTGTTTGCAGGCCGGGGAATCGGTGCCGAAGGGTCGACCGGAGGCGAGGTCGTGTTCACGACGGTCATGACCGGGTACGAGGAGGTGCTCTCGGATCCCTCGTTCAAGGGCCAGATCGTGACGATGACCTATCCTCTGATCGGCAACTACGGTGTGAGCGGCGGCGTGTGGGAGTCGGCGCGGCTGCAGGTCGACGGCTTTGTCGTCGGCGAGTGCGCCGATCTGCCGCACCACTGGCAGGCCGAGCGGACGCTCGCGTCCTCGCTCTCGGAGTGGGGCGTCGTAGGGATCGCCGACGTAGATACCCGCCGGCTGGTGCGCCACCTGCGCTCGGACGGGCTCAAGCGCGGCATCATTTCGACGGAGGACGTTTCTGACGAGGTGCTGATCGAGCGCGCACGGGCGCTCCCCGAGATCGGGATGCTGGACCTCGTGGCGCAGGTGTCCACCGAGATGCCGGTGCACTATCCGGGGCCCGGCCCGCGGGTGGTGGTCATCGACTGCGGCGTCAAACGCGGCATCGTGGAAAACCTACGTCAACGAGGCTGCGAGGTGTGGGTGCTGCCGCACCGGACCACGGCAGGGGAGGTGCTCGCGCTCGATCCCGCCGGCGTCGTGCTCTCGCCGGGGCCGGGTGATCCGAGCCGTCTGTCGTACCAGGTCGCCCAGGTGCGGGCGTTGTGGGAGCGGCTCCCGCTGTTTGGGATCTGCCTCGGCCATCAGCTCATCGGACGCGCCGCCGGCGCCGAAACGTTCAAGCTGCCGTACGGTCATCGAGGGGGTAATCATCCCGTCAAGGACCTGGACACTGGCCGCGTGTGCGTCACCACGCAGAACCACGGCTACGCGGTGGACGAGGCGTCGCTCGATGCATCGGAAATGGTCGTCACCCACCGAAACTTGAACGACGGCACGGTCGAAGGTTTGCGCCACCGCCGGCTGCCAATCGTCTCCCTCCAGTACCATCCGGAGGGCCGCCCGGGACCGCTCGACTCGGCGTACTTGTTCGATCGGTGGATGGAGATGGTCGGCCAATCGCTTCGGCATCCGGTCCCCGCCGCGGTGCCGGTTGCGGGATACGGGTAGGACAGCTAGTGGAGAACCGGCTCCGCAAGGTCTTGGTGATCGGCTCGGGCCCGATCGTCATCGGGCAGGCGGCCGAGTTCGACTACTCGGGCAGCCAAGCATGCCGGTCGCTGTCGGAAGAGGGCGTGGAGGTGGTGCTGGTCAACAGCAACCCCGCCACGATCATGACGGACGTCGAGACCGCGGACCGGGTCTATATTGAGCCGCTGACCGTGGAGTTCGTCGAGCGCGTGATCGCAAAAGAACGACCGCAAGGTCTGCTCGCGACCCTCGGTGGCCAAACCGGGTTGAACCTCGCCGTCGCTCTCGCCGAGGCCGGCGCGCTCGAGCGCTACGGGGTCCGTCTTCTGGGAACGCCGCTCAGCGCGATCCGTCAGGCGGAGGACCGGCAGTTGTTCAAAGACGCCATGACGGCGTTCGGGGAACCCGTGCCCGAGAGCACGATCGCGATTTCGATCGCCGACGCCCGCGCATTCGCCTCACGCGTCGGGTATCCGGTCGTGGTCCGGCCTGCATACACGCTGGGTGGCACCGGAGGGGGGATCGCGCGCGACCAGCGCGCTCTCGATGACATCGTCTCGCTCGGCCTCTCCGTGAGCCGGATCGGCCAGGTGCTGGTGGAGCAATCCATCGCGGGGTGGAAGGAGATCGAGTACGAAGTGATGCGGGATCGTGGAGACACCTGCATCACCGTCTGCAATATGGAGAATCTCGACCCCATGGGGGTGCATACCGGCGACAGTATCGTGATCGCCCCCAGCCAGACGCTCACGGATCGGGAGTATCAACGGCTGCGTAGCGCGAGCCTCCGCATCATCCGCGGTCTTGGGATCGAGGGCGGATGCAACATCCAGTTCGCGCTGGACCCCCTGAGCGAGCAGTATTACGTGATCGAAGTCAATCCCCGCGTCAGCCGTTCCAGCGCTCTGGCGAGCAAGGCGACCGGCTACCCGATCGCGCGCGTCGCCGCAAAGATCGCACTCGGCAAGCGCCTCGAAGAGATCCCGAACGCGGTCACCGGCCAGACATCCGCGGCGTTCGAGCCGGCGCTCGACTACTGCGTCATCAAGATTCCGCGCTGGCCGTTCGACAAGTTTCCGCAGGCGGACCGCCGGCTCGGGACCCAGATGCAGGCGACCGGCGAGGCAATGGCGATCGCCCGGTCGGTCGAAGAGGCACTCCTCAAGGCGATCCGGTCACTCGACGCGAAGACCGACGGCCTCCTGTACCCGCCGGCCGCGACGTGGTCGCGAGACGAGGTTCGGGGCCGGATCGTCGAGCCATGCGACGAGCGTCTCTTTGCGGTGGCCGAGGGGTTGCGCCGCGGAATGATGCCGCAGGAGATCGCCGACCTGTCCCGCATCGACCTGTTCTTCGTCCAGAAGATTGCAAACATCGTGGGGATGGAGGGGCGCCTGCGTGCCCGCCGCGATCCCGAGACGTTGCGCGCGGCAAAGGGATACGGCCTGGCTGATTCGACGATCGCGCGCCTCTGGGACGTAGACGCGGGCGCCGTACGCGAAGCCCGGCGGGCCGCGGGAATCCGGCCGGTGTTCAAGGTCGTGGACACGTGCGCCGGCGAGTTCCCCGCCCAAACCCCGTACTACTATTCGACCTACGGGTCGGAGAGCGAGGTCCCGTCGAGCCCGCGCACGCGGATCGTGGTGCTAGGGTCGGGCCCGATCCGGATCGGCCAGGGCATCGAGTTCGACTATTCGAGCGTGCACGCGGTGAAGGCGCTGCGCGCCGAAGGGCTGGACGCTGTCCTCATCAACAACAATCCCGAGACGGTCAGCACCGACTTCGACGTCGCGAGCCGGCTCTACGTGGATCCGCTCACGCTCGAGGACGTGCTGCACGTGATCGAAGCCGAGCAGGCCGACGGCGTCATCGTGCAGGTCGGCGGCCAGACCGGACTGAACCTTGCCGCCTCGATTGCACAGGCGGGGGTGCGGGTGCTCGGCACGTCTGTGACGAGCCTGGACATCTCCGAGGACCGCGGGAAGTTCGGCGCGCTGCTTCGCCGGCTCGAGATTCCGCATCCGGCGGGGGACGCCGTGCGCTCCGTCGAGGCCGGCCTCGCCGCGGCGGACCGGCTCGGGTATCCGCTGCTCGTACGGCCCTCGTACGTGCTCGGGGGCCGGGGGATGGAGATCGTAACGACCCGCGACGAGCTGGTGCGCTATCTCGAGTACGCGTTCGACGCGGACGCCGATCACCCCGTGCTGATCGACGTGTACCTGGAGGGAACGGAAGTCGAGGTGGATGCGATCAGCGATGGCGACGGGGTATACTTGCCGGGGATCATGCAGCACGTCGAGCGGGCTGGCGTGCATTCTGGAGACAGCGTCGCGGTGTTCCCGGCGCCCAACCTCGCGCCGGAGGTGTCCGAGCAGGTCATCGCGCACACCGTTGCGATCGCACGGGCGCTCGATGTCCGCGGGTTCCTGAATATCCAGTTCGTCGTCAAGGACGGCACCGCGTACGTGCTGGAGGCCAACCTTCGCAGCAGCCGGACGGTCCCGTTCGTGAGCAAGGCCGCGGGCGCGCCGCTGGTCCCGCTCGCCATCCGCGTCATGCTGGGGGCGTCGCTCGCCGATCTCGGCTACCCTGGGATCACCGTTCTGCCGCCGCCGCCGCGCGTATCGGTCAAGGCGCCGGTCTTCAGCAGCGAGAAGCTGGGCAGGCTCGACGTGCTCCTCGGCCCCGAAATGACCTCCACGGGCGAGGTGATGGGACAGGACACGACACTGCCGGGTGCGCTCTACCGAGCGTTGGTGGCGGCCGGGGTGGTGATGCCGCAGGAGCGGGCGCTGCTGGTGAGCATCGCGGACCGCGACAAGAGGCGCGCGCTGCCGCTCGTCCAGCGGTTTGTCGAGCTTGGGTTTGCCGTGTACGCGACGGACGACACGGCGCAGTTTCTGGCCGGGCACGGGATCCGCGCGGTGCATGTGAGCAAGAACGGTGGAACGCACACGGCCCTGCGTCTCATCCGGGAACACGCCGTGGCGCTCGTCATCAACACCCCTACGCTCGGCCGCACGCCGGGCCGCGTCGGGTTCGCCATGCGACGGACCGCGTTCGAGCGGCACCTGCCGTGCTTTACATCGCTCGACACCGCCGCGGCCTTTCTCGAGGTGCTGGTCGCGATCGAGCAGGGACACATCCCCTCGCCGCACGCCGCGATGGAGGTCTCCCCGCTCTAAGTGCCGCTCGAGACGTCCCTGCCCCACGAAAGAGACGCGCGCCTCCGCGGCGACGAACGCGGATTCCGCCGGGCGTGCGCCGTCGAGATGGACGACGTTCGTCCGAACCGCGGCGGCGAGCCGGTGAACCGGCCGCGTCGGAGATCCACGGCGCCCTCTGCATAACCTCGCGCGGCAGGCGCCATGGTGCGGCCCGCACGCGTTTCATGACCTTTTCATGCGCCGTTCACAACTTCTTCGCAAGGCGTCCCTACACTCAATGACGTACAATCAATATGGCACAGCATCGGTGGGGAGGGATCCATGATGCGCAGAGGTGTTCGGTACGCGCCCTACGTGCTGGCGGGCGCCGCCACGGTGCTCGCCGCAATCGCCGCGCCTACGCTGGCGCAGGTTCGGATGCCCCTGCATCCCGGACCCGGGCCGTTCCCGTACGCCGGCCCCGGCGGGTACCGGTTCTTCTGGATTGCGGGGCTGTTCGCGTTGCTCCGGGTGGTGTTCGTCGTGACCCTGATCGTGCTGGCCTGGAAGATCATCGGCAACCGGACGTGGTGGACGCGCCAGGACAGCGCGACGCAGATCCTGCGCGAGCGGTATGCGCGCGGCGAGATCAGCGACGACGAGTACCGCAAGCGTCTGGCCACGCTCGGCTGAGACCTCATGCCTACCATCCTGGTCGTCGACGACGAACCACAGATCGTGGATCTGCTGCGGTCCTACCTGCAGCGCGAGGGGTTCACGGTCGAGCAGGCGGCCGACGGGGAGGCCGCGCTCTCGGCGGTGTCGCGCCTTCGCCCCGATCTCGTGTTGCTCGACCTCATGCTGCCGCGGGTGGACGGCCGGGAGGTGTGCCGGCGGATCCGCGCAGAAGGGACGACGCCGATCATCATGCTGACGGCCCGGGACGAGGAAACGGACAAGTTGTTGGGGCTCGAGCTCGGGGCGGATGACTACGTCACCAAGCCATTCAGCCCGCGCGAGGTCGTGGCGCGGGTGCGAGCGGTGCTGCGGCGAGGGGCGCGGGAAGGCGCGAGCGTCATCCACGCGGGGGATCTCACGATCGACCTCCGCGCCCACGAGGTTACGCTCGGCGGGCGCCCGGTGGACTTGACGCCGACCGAGTTCAGGCTGCTGGAGACGCTCGCCAGTCACCCTAACCAGGTGTTCACCCGGATGCAGCTCATCGACCGGGTGCAAGGGCACGCGTTCGAGGGGTACGAGCGGACCGTGGATGCGCACATCAAGAATCTGCGCGGCAAGGTGGAGGCGGATCCGCGCGCTCCACGCTATGTCCTGACGGTGTACGGCGTCGGCTACAAGTTCGCCGGCAGCGAGGACCGTCGTGCGTAGTCTGCGCGCCAGGCTGAGCGTCGCGTTCGTCATCATCGCCGTGTTGACTACGGTGCTTGCGTCAGCTTTCGCGACGTACACGGCGCGCACGATGTTCCGGCAGTACATCGAGCAGCGCCCCGACCAGACAAGCCTGCAGCGTCCGAGCGGTCGGCCGTCGGGCGCTCCGCCCGGGACGGCCGAGCGGCCATATACGCGCTTCGGGTCTCGGGAGCGGCTGTTCCAGGAACGGGTCCGCGAAGCGATCTGGAGCGGCACGGCCGTCGCAGCGGTGATCGGCGTCCTTGTGGCGCTCTGGCTGGCTCAGCGGATTGCCCGGCCGGTCACCGAGTTGACGCACGCAGCGCGGGCGATCGCCGCGGGACGCCATGCGCCTCCGGTGCCCGTCTCCGGGCGCGACGAGATCGCGGAGCTCGGGCGTGCGTTCAATCGGATGGCGGCGCAACTGGCCGAGGATGCGGAGCAGCGCCGGCAGTTGTTCGCCGGCATCACGCACGAACTGCGGACGCCGCTCGCCGTCGTCCAGGGGACGCTGGAGGGCATGCTTGACCACATCGTCGAACCAACGCCGGAGCGCATTGCCGGCCTGCACAGCCAGACGTTGCTCCTGCGCCGGCTCATTACCGACCTGCGCGATCTCTCCCTGGCGCAGGCAGGTAAACTGCAGCTCTATCCGCAGCCGGTGGACATGGCCGCGCTCGTCTCGGACGCGGTCGAAGCGTTTGCGCCGTCGTTCCAGGACCGGGAGATCTCCCTCGGACTGGCGATTCCCAAAACACTGCCGCCGCTGGTCGCGGATCCCGACCGCCTCCGCCAGGTCGTTCAGAACCTCATGGACAACGCGCTGCGGTACACGCCGCGGGGCGGCGCCGTGCGGATCACCCTCGCGGCGGAGAACGGCGACATCCGGCTGTCCGTCGCCGATACCGGGCAGGGCATCGAGTCGGCGGACTTGCCGCACATCTTCGATCACTTCTACCGAGCGGACCAATCGCGTACCCGGAGCAGCGGGGGAATGGGCCTCGGGCTCTCGATCGTGAAGTCGCTCGTCGAGGCGCACCACGGCCGCGTGACCGTGGAGAGCAACCCGGGGTCCGGGAGCACGTTCACGGTCACGTTCCCGGCGCGCCCGCAGGAGGCAGCATGAACCGACACACCCTTGTCTCGATGGTAGTCGCGGCGATGCTGGCCGCAGGGCCCGGCCTGCCTGGCGGGACCGCGCTCGCAGCCGGTGCGCCCGACGGCATCGCCACGGCGCAGGGTCAGACGGCCCCCCCGAGCGCTCCGGCGCCTGGGCCGTCAACGCCGGCGGGTCCGGCGCTGACGCTCGACCAGGCGCTCCAGGAGGCGCTGGTGCAGAACCCGCAGGTGGCTGCCGAGCAGCAGGCCTTGGCAGCGGCGCAACAGGGCGTGACGATCGCCCGGACCGGACTGGCGCCGACGGTGTCCGTGACGGGGAGCGGGGTCTACGGTACGACCTCCTCCACGACGATCACGTCCACGGGAGTGGCGGAGGTGCTGCCGACGGTGCAGGGAACCGGCTCGGTGTCGTTCGTGGGGACGGTTCCGCTCTACGACGGCGGGCGCACGCAGGCCGAGGTCGCTTCCGCCCAGGCGGCGGTCGCGATCACGCAGGCGTCGCTCGTCCTGACGGAGCAGAGCATCGCGCTTCAGACCGCGACGGCCTTCTTTAGCGTGCTGAGCGCGGAGAAGCTGACCGACGTGCGTCAAGCCCAGCTCAAGCAGGCTCAGGACCTGCTTGCGCAGACGCAGGCGCAGGTCAAGGCGGGGGTGGCGGCGCAGTCGGACGTGATCCAGCAGCAGGCGCAGGTGGCGCAGGCACAGGTGAACCTGCTCGCCGCGCAGGCGCAGATCGGCACGAGCAAGGCGACGCTGCAGGCGTTGCTCGGTGCCGACGTGGCAGGGGCGGTGGAGGTGCAGGCGCCTGCGGCGCCGTCACTCACCGTGACGGTCACGGCGGCGGTGGTGCTGCAGCGGGCGCTGGAGAACCGGCCTGAGATCGCGCAGGCGAAGGGACAGGTCCAGTCGGCTCAGGCGGGATTGGACCTCGCACGCGTCACGGCGGGCCCGCAGTTGAGCCTCGGGATCAGCACGGCGTACACGCCGGCGAGCACAAACTCGAACCTCACCAACGGGGTAGGGTACGGGCTCAACGGGAGCGTCAGCCTGCCGCTGTACGACGCCGGCAAGGGGCAAGCGGAGATCCAGCAAGCGCAGGCGACGCTCGAGAGCGATCAAGCGTCGCTGGCGGCGGCTCAGTTGTCGGTCCGGCAGGACGTGTACACGTCGTATTTGAACGCCGTGCAGGCGGCCGCGAACGTGACGGCGACGCAGGTGGCGGCGGACGCCGCGGACGAGGCGCTGCGGGTGGCGCAGGGCCAATACCGCGCCGGCGTCGGTACGATCGTGAACGTCACGACGGCGGAGGCGAACGCGGCGCAGGCCGAGGTGAATGCCGTGAGCGCCGTCTACAGCTACGCGACCGCACTCGCCACGCTGCTGCACTCGGAAGGGTTGCCGATTCAGAGTAGTGCGCTGGGAGGAGCGTCATGATCGGGAGAGGGAGTCTATTGCGTCGCATCGCTGTGGGGGTACTCATCGCCATCCTCGTTGTCGGCGGCATCATGGTGGGCTATCGGCGCCTGACGTCCCAGCGGACCAGGGTCCAGTACGTGACCCGGCCCGTCGACTACACCGACATCACGGCCACGGTGAACGAGACCGGTACCGTCAACCCGGTCAACGAGATCCTGGTGGGCACTCAGGTGTCGGGGACGATCGCCGTGTTGAACGTGGACTACAACTCGCGCGTGACGCAGGGGCAGGTGCTCGCGACGCTCGATCCGACGAGCTTCCAGGCCGCGGTGGCGCAGAACACGGCCACCCTGGCTGCCGCCCAGGCGACCGCCAGCGCCGATGCCGCTACGATCCAGCAGAACCTCGCCGCGGCGCAGGCGGCGGAGGCGACTCTGGCGCAGCAGCAGGCGTCGCTTCGCAGCGCACAGGCCAACGTGGCGAAGGCTGCCGAGACGCTGAAACTGGCGAAGGTGACCGTGCAGCGGGACGCGGACCTGCTCAGACAGGGATACATCCCGCAGAGCCAGATGGACACGGACCAAACGGCCGAATCGACGGACACTGCGGATCTGGCTGCGGCGCAGGCGGCGGTGCAGGTGGCCCAGGCGCAGGTACGGGCGGCCACCTCGCAACTCCAGAGCGCCCGCGACCAGGTGGCGACGACCCAGTCGCAGCTGGTGGCGGCGCAGCATCAGGCGGCGGCGACGGCGGCGCAGCTCCGGGAGGCACAGTACAACCTCTCGCAGACGGTCATTCGCAGCCCCGTGGACGGAATCGTGATGGCCCGGAACGTCAGCATCGGGCAGACCGTGGCGGCGTCGTTTTCCACGCCGACGCTCTTCACGCTGGCGACGAACCTCACGGACATGCAGGTGGACACGTCCGTGGACGAGGCCGATGTCGGCAACGTCAAGGCCGGCGACAGCGCGCAGATCACGGTTACCGCGTTTCCGAACGTGACGTTCAACGGCACCGTGCAGCAAGTCCGGGTCAATCCGACCGTGACGAACAACGTGGTCACCTACGACGCCGTGGTCGCGGTCCATGACACTTCCGGCCGGCTCCTGCCGGGGATGACGGCTCAGGTGACGATCGACACGGGGACGCGCAGCCACGTGCTCGCGGTGCCCACGGCGGCCGTGCTGTACCGGCCTCTCGCGAGGGGTGGGGGAGGCGGAGAACAGCCGGGCGGGGGGCTCGTGCTGGCCCAGACCGGGACCTCCCAACAACAGCAGTCGGGACCGCCGGTGGCCGGCGCGCCCGGGTCCACGGTTACTGTCTGGGTACTCCGTAGCGGCCGCCCCGCGCCGGTACGCATCGTGATCGGGATGTCCGACGGCCAGAACATCGAGGTCTCGAGCGGCCGTTTGCAGCAAGGAGATCCCGTGATCGTTGCCGAGCGACGGGGCGGGGCGCGCGGGGCCGGAGAAGGCCAGTCCCAGGGCAGTCAAGGCGGTCAAGGTGGTCAAGGGGGCGGGGGCCAGGGCGGCCGGAGCCAGGGAGGCGGTCAATGACGGGCGCTTCCCAGCAGCTCGCTCCGGCCGGTCCGAGGCCGTCGCATCCCGCCAATGGCGAGCCCATGATTGACGTGCGGGATCTGACCAAAGTGTACGGCGAGGGGCTCACGGCGGTGCACGCGCTCGGGGGCGTGAATCTGGTCGTTCGGTCGGGGGAGTTCGTGGCGATCATGGGGCCGTCGGGGTCGGGAAAGTCGACGTTCATGCACCTGTTGGGGTGTCTGGACCGGCCGACGTCGGGGTCGTACCGGCTGGCGGGTCAGGAGGTCTCGCGGCTCGGGGGCGACGAACTGGCGCTGGTGCGGAACCGGCGGATCGGGTTCGTGTTTCAGAGCTTCAATCTGCTCCCACGGACGACGGCGCAGGAGAACGTGGAGTTGCCGCTGTTGTATGCGGGGGTGCCACGGGAGGCCCGGGTGCGGCGGGCACAAGAGCTGCTGGAACAGGTGGGACTCGGCGACCGGCGGGACCACCGGCCGAGCGAGTTGTCGGGTGGGCAGCAGCAGCGGGTGGCGATCGCGCGTGCGATGGCGAACGGGGCGCCGTTGCTGATGGCCGACGAGCCGACGGGGAATCTCGACAGCGCGAGCAGCGTGGAGATCATGACGCTGTTTCGCCGGCTCAACCGCGACCAGGGGATCACCGTGGTGCTGGTGACCCACGACGCGAACGTCGCAGCTTGGTCCGAGCGTGTGGTAACGTTCAAGGACGGGTTGATCATCGACGACCGGCCGTCAGCAGAGGCGGTGGCCCCTGCGGTCCGTGAAGGCGCTCTGCGGGCGGCTTCCTCCGGAGAGGCCCGGGTATGAATCTCGCCAACCTGCTCCGCATCGCCTGGCAGGCGCTGCGGCGGAACATTACGCGGTCGGTGCTGACAATGCTGGGCATCATCATCGGCGTGGGCGCGGTGATCACGTCGATGGCGATCGGGGCGGGGGCGCAGGCGGCCGTGCTGGCGCAGATCGAGAGCCTTGGGGCCAACCTGGTGGTCGTGATTCCCGGCGCGATATCGAGCGGCGGCGTCAGCCTGGGAACGGGCAGCCGCACGACGCTCCAGTTGCCCGATATTGCCGCGATCGCGCAGACCGTCCCGGACGTCGCCGGTGCCGCCCCATACTCGCAGACGAGCGCCCAGGTGGTCGCCGGAGGCTCCAACTGGTACACGGCGGTCGGGGGGACGAGCCCGTCCTACACGACCGTTCGGAGCTGGTCGGTGGCCCAAGGGCGGTTCTTCTCTCAGGCCGAGGTGGATCAACGGGCAAAGGTGGCCGTGCTCGGCAACACCGTGGAGCAGAACCTGTTCCCCGACGGTGGAGCAGTCGGGTCGACCGTGGTGGTCAAGAACGTGCCGTTCAAGGTGATCGGGGTGCTGGCACCCAAGGGGCAGTCCGGGTTCGGCCGGGACCAGGACGACATCGTGCTGGTGCCTATCACGACCTTGCTGGACCGCCTGACCGGGCAGACGTGGGTGCAGACCATCTTCGTGTCGGCCGACACTCCCGAGGCGGTGCCCTCGGTCGTGGATGCCACGGAGCGGCTGCTTCGGCTCCGGCACCACCTGACCGTCGCGCAGCCGGATGACTTCACGATCCGCAACATCGCCGACGTCCAACAGGTGCGCCTCGCGACTTCACAGACGCAGGCGCTGCTGCTGGCCGGGATCGCGGTCGTGTCGCTCGTCGTCGGCGGGATCGGGATCATGAACATCATGCTGGTGTCCGTGACGGAGCGGACGCGGGAGATCGGGCTGCGTATGGCCGTGGGCGCGCGCGGGCGTGACATCCTGCTGCAGTTCCTCGTAGAGGCGCTGACGCTCGCATCTCTGGGCGGCTTGATCGGCATCGCGATCGGGGTCGGGACGGCGCAGGGCAGTTCCGCGCTCGGCCACTGGCCGGTGATCGTCTCGCCGTTCTCGATCCTGCTGGGATTCGTGTCGTCGATGCTCGTGGGCGTCATCTTCGGCTTCTACCCGGCTCAGCGCGCAGCGGCCCTCGACCCGATCGTGGCGCTCCGGTACGAATAGGATCACCAGGGCGAAGGCGCGCCGCACCACAGGGTGACGCGGCGCGGGTTTCGCCTTGCCGACCCCGCCTCCACACCGAAGCCCGTCGAGACGCCGTTCGCCTTGCCCGCGCCGACTGCGCGCGGCGCACTCGCGATGCCGTCACTCGACGGCCTCGACTCTTCGCGATCGCTTCCCCCGTCCGGCCCGTCGGTCGCGCCGCGCAGTCCCTCGCGACGTGGCTTCGCCGCGCCGCCCTTGCAACTTTATTCATGTGTCAGTATAATTATTCGAAACGGGTGGGAGGCGGGATGCCGGTTCGGGTCAGCGTGGTCGGAGCCTCGGGATACGGCGGTGCGGAGGCCGTGCGGCTGCTCGCCACGCACCCCGAGGTGCGCTTGGTCCGTGTCACGGCGGAAAGCCGCGCAGGACAGCCCATCGCGGACCTGTACCCCAACCTCCGGGGGTTCGTGGACCTCGTGACCGAGCCCCTGGACGCCGCGGTGACCGCCGCCGACTCCGACCTGGTGATCGTCTCCCTGCCGAGCGGAGCATCGGTGTCGATCGTGCCGGAACTGCTCGAGCGGGGCGCGCGCGTCATCGACGTCGGGGCGGACTTCCGGCTGCGGGACGCGTCACTGTATCCTGAGTGGTACCGGTTTGAACACGCGGCGCCCCGCTACTTGCTCGAGGCGGTGTACGGGTTGACGGAACTGCACCGCGGCGAGATCCGAGGCGCGAGGCTTGTGGCGGATCCGGGCTGCTACCCGGCCGCCGCGCTTCTCGCGCTGGCTCCGTTGCTGCGCGGCGGTGCGGTAGCCCCCGAGGGTATTGTGATCGACGCGAAGTCGGGCGTGTCGGGGGCCGGCCGGGGCGGTGCGGGCGGCGGCTTTCGATACTCGGAGACAAACGAGGACGTCCGTGCGTACGGCGTGCCGAACCACAATCACACCGCGGAGATCGAGCAGGAGTTGAGCGCCCAGAGCGGGTGCGAGGTGCGGGTGACGTTCGTTCCGCATCTTGTGCCGATGACGCGGGGGATCCTGGTTACGACCTACGCCAGGCTCGTCCGGGCGCTCGACGCGGCGGAGGCGGAGGGGCTGTACCGCGAGATGTATGCCGGCGCTCCGTTCGTGCGCGTCCTGGCCGACGGCGGGTTACCGCAGACGAAGGCGACGATGGGCAGCAACTACTGTGATCTGGCCGTGCGCGTGAACGCCCGCACCGCAACCGCGATCGCGATTGCCGCGCTCGACAATCTCGGGAAGGGTGCCGCCGGGCAGGCGGTCCAGAACTTGAACGTGATGTTTGGTCTGCCGGAAACGCTGGGGCTCCGGATCCCGGGGCTATACCCGTAGCACACCTCGGAAAGGAGGCAGCCCTGGCATGAGCCAGCGGGTCACGAGGTTGATCCAGGGGGGTGTCACGTCGGCGCAGGGGTTTCTGGCCGCAGGCGTCCATTGCGGTCTGAAACCGCAGAAGAAGGACCTCGCGCTCGTGTTTTCGCGCATGCCGGCCGCGGCGGCGGGGATCTTCACCACGAACCGGGTGAAGGCGGCGCCGGTCCTGCTGGACATGGAGCGTATCCGCTCGGGGCGCGGGCAGGCCGTCGTCCTGAACGCCGGCAACGCCAACGCGTGCACCGGCGAGCAGGGACTGCGGGACGCACGTGAGATGGGGCAGCTTGCGGCGGAACGCCTCGAGATCTCGGAAGATCTCGTCTACGTGTGCAGCACCGGTGTCATCGGGCACCCGCTGCCGATGGAGGCGTTGCGGCGCGGGATCCCGGACGCGGCGCGCAGCCTGGGCCCGGATGGGAGCGGCGCGGCCGAGGCCATCATGACGACCGACACGATGCCGAAGACCGCCGCGGTTCAGATCGAGGTGGGCGATCAGATCGTGACGATCGGAGGCATGACGAAGGGCGCGGGGATGATCCATCCGCAGATGGCCACGACGCTCGCGGTGCTGACGACCGACGCCGCCGTGGCTCCCGCCGTACTGCAGGCGGCCCTCAAGCGGGCGGCGGATCTCTCGTATCACCGCATCACCATCGACGGTGACCGCAGCACGAACGATACCATGCTGCTCCTGGCCAACGGCGAAGCCGGCGTGCCCGAGATCACAGGCGCGGGGGGGGCCCTCGACGCGTTCGAAGCCGGGCTCACCACCCTGTGTGTCACGCTGGCCAAGATGATTCCCCGCGATGGCGAAGGCGCGACGAAGTTGATCGAGGTGGTCGTTCGCGGAGCGCAGAACGACGAGGACGCCCACCAAGCGGCGATGGCTGTTGCCGCCTCGCCGCTCGTGAAGACGGCCGTGTACGGGAGATCCCCCAACTGGGGGCGCGTCCTGGCTGCGGTAGGCTATTCGGGCGCGGAGATGCAGCCCGAGCGGACGTCGGTGCGCATCGGGCCGATCCTGGTCGCGGAGCGCGGCACGGGCGTCGGCAACCGGGAGACGCTCGACGAAGTTGTCCGCTACCTGGGCGGCGAAGAGGTGCAGGTGGTCGTGGATCTCATGCTCGGCAAGGGAGAGGCCACCGTCTGGACGTGCGATTTGACGGAGGGATATGTCAAAGAAAATGCCGGATACATCTCCTGACGCACTGAACTCGTCGGTCACGGCGCAGGGCCGGGTGATCGCCCAGGGCTTGCGATACGTCGGCGCGTGGAAAGGCAAGATGGCGGTCGTGAAGTTCGGCGGGAGCGTGCTCGAGATGAGCCAGGACAGCACGCTCGCGGAGGACCTCGCGCTGCTCAAGGCGGCGGGCGTCCACCCGGTGCTCGTCCACGGGGGCGGTCCGGAGATCACGCGCGTCCTCGAGCGG
>Ga0187782_10000416_pt1 | contig 28509 bp, 21 predicted proteins | sample 0715_SJ02_MP15_2_FD_132454 | JGI IMG/M metagenome (GOLD analysis project Ga0187782, IMG submission 132454) | Tropical peat soil microbial communities from peatlands in Department of Meta, Colombia - 0715_SJ02_MP15_20_MG | ecosystem: Environmental > Terrestrial > Soil > Wetlands > Peat | place... | reverse complement strand
TGCCCCTGCCACGGACGATCGGTTCGGTGCGGGGAAACCAACACCCATTCCCGCGTCAGCGGATTCAGTCGCCGATGCGGGTGTGCGCGCAATTCAAACTGCGCCATTTAGACCGGTGCTCCTGATGCACCCGTGCTCATTAGTTCTCCGTCTGCCAGGCATGGCCCTAGCTGCCGCTACTGTAACCATCAGGAAAGTTCTTGTGCCACTCCCACGCGCTTTTCAGTATGGCGTCAAGATCGGCAAATTTCGGTTTCCAATTGAGCTCCTTACGGATTTTCTCGGAGCTCGCAATCAACACCGCAGGATCGCCGGGACGACGAGGCGATTCCACCACCGGAACCGTGTGCCCGGTCACCCGGCGCACGCCTTCGATCACTTGGCGGACCGAAAACCCCTGCCCGTTGCCGAGGTTATAGATGAGCTGGCCGGAATGCTGCAAGGCGTCAAGAGCCAACAAGTGGGCCTCGGCCAGATCGCTGACGTGAATGTAGTCGCGCACGCAAGTGCCGTCCGGAGTCGGATAGTCCGTGCCGAAGATCTCGATGTGTTTCTGACGCCCCAACGCGACGTTCATGACTCGCGGCACCAAGTGGGTCTCCGGCTGATGCGCTTCGCCCAAATTGGGAGCGGCCGCACCGGCGGCGTTGAAATACCGCAAACTGGCGTAGCGTAAGCCATGAATCCGGTGGAACCATTCCAGCATTCGCTCCACCAACAGCTTGGACTCCCCATAGGCGTTGGTGGGCTGCAGCGCATCGTCTTCCTGAATCGGCGTCCTTACCGGATTGCCATACAGCGCCGCGGTGGAGGAAAAAACAAAGCGGGTCACTCCCGAGGCCAGCATCACTTCCAGCACCGTCAAGGTATTCGCGGCGTTGTTCCTGAAAAATCGCTCAGGAAATTTCATGGATTCGCCGGCTTCGATGAAAGCGGCAAAATGCAGCACTCCATCAAAGTGATGCACGCGAAACAGCGCGGAGAGATTGTCCTTGTCGGCCAAGTCCCCGAGCACCAGTTCGGCTCCGCGCGGCACCGCCTGTTGGTGCCCTCGGCTCAAGTTATCAATCACGGCCACCTGATGACCAGCGCGCAACAACTGCGCGGCCACCACACTCCCGATGTATCCAGCGCCGCCGGTAACCAACAGTTTCATGTCAGGAATCCCTCTTCCAGTGGAACGAGTGTCTAAATCGCCACAGTCTGGGTCACGACAGACGTTTGCAACCACCCGCGACCGCGCAAACGTAGCTACCCGGTGGTCCGCTCGTGTCCCTGCTCTGATGCGCTGCTTGAGCCGACCGGTTGCGGAAGCCAGTGGCCAGTATAAACTATTACATTGCTTGGCTTTCCCTTTCGGGTGAACTTTATTAGGATTCCATCAAAGCCCTGAGGTGGAATACATTGTCGAAACCGCGCGTCCTGCTTGCGGATGATCACACCCTGGTCGCGGAAGCCTTTAAACGCCTGCTGGAGCCCGAATGTGAAGTGGTGGCTACGGTAGGTGACGGCCGGGCGTTGTTGCGAGTGGCGTCGCAGCTCAAACCAGACCTGCTTCTGGTCGACCTCAACATGCCTCTCCTGAATGGCTTGGATGCCAGCGAACAGCTCAAGCAAGTGCTGCCCAATATCAAAATCATCGTGCTAACCATGAACGAGGATCCCGAAATCGCCGCGGAAACCATGAACAAGTGGGCGTCTGGTTATCTGCTTAAGAAATCGGCGGGCAGTGAGCTGTCAAAAGCCGTTCGCGATGTACTACATGGGAAAAAGTATGTTACTCCAGCTCTTCGCCAGGCTTTACGAGAGATCGCTGCGCGCGATTCCCGCTCGGAGAACGCACGGACCTTGACTTCGCGGCAGCGTGAAGTCCTGCAATTACTTGCCGAAGGCCACACCATGAAGGAGGCCGCGGCCATCCTGAACGTGGCCACGCGCACGGTTGCGTTCCACAAGTATCGGATCATGCAAGATTTCGGCCTCGGGAACAACTCCGAGCTGCTGCGCTTTGCGATAAAACAGAAGCTGATCAATGAAAGCTGATCGGATGATCGCTTGCGGTCTTGCTAGACTTGACGGGAGTGAACGGCACTCATTTTGAAAGTGTCTGCTGGACCGCTTTATCTCGCCAGAAGTTCTGGCCCAGTTCCGGCAAGGTGTAGACGGGATCGAAGTATTCGTAACGGCGGGAGAGCGCTTCGCGGTCGTCACCCTCGATGCCGGTTCGATAGTTTTTTGTCCAGTAGGAAATGCCCAGTTGACGATCGTATTCCTTCACCTGGTGTACCCAGCGCTTTCCGACAAAGGGCACGTCGCAGACGATGCGTGGAGTAGCGAATCCGGGCAGATAGCCCATGATGTCGTGCTGCAATTGTTGCGCTTCATGAATGGCCAAGCGCCAATGTTCAGCGTTGGGGATCATGTCGCACTGGTAGAAGTAATAGGGCATGATCTTGCCGTGATCGAGCAGCATGAAGCAAAGATCAAGAAGGTCTTTCTGCGTAGTATTCACGCCCCGCAACAGGACGCCTTGATTGCGCACGTCGCGGTAGCCCATATCCAGCAGAGCCTGCACCGCCTTGCGCACCAGCGGTGTCACTTGCCGCGCGCTATTCACGTGCGTGTGCACGGCGATGTCGATGCCGCGTTCCCGAGCCTTCTTGGCCAGGCGCTCCATTCCCGCCAGCACACTGCTTTGCAAAAAGTGTTGGGGTATGGCGATCAAGCCCTTGGTGGCTAAGCGGATGTCCTTGATGCTGGGGATATCCATTAATTTGGAGACGAAGTCCTCTAACGTGGCAATGGGAGTGTTTGCGATGTCGCCGCCGCTGACCACCACGTCGCGCACCGATGGGGTGACCATCAAATAATTCAGCATCTGCTGGTACCGCTCGTTTTGCGGAATCTGAAACTTCAGTTTTACGACCTGTGGCACGTCGTTGCCCACCAGGTCCATGCGCGTGCAATGCCCACAATATTGCGGACAGGTGGAAAGGAGTTCCGCCAGGACCTTAGTGGGATAGCGATGGGTCAGCCCTTCGACCGCCCACATGTCGGCTTCATGCAAAGAATCGCGGCTAGCCTTGGGATGGCTGGGCCATTCCGGGTGGCGGTCGTCGAAAGCCGGAAGCATGTAGCGACGAACCGGATCGTTCCACAGGTCGTTCTCATCCATAGTGTTGAGCATGTGGGGAGGAATGAGAATGGACATGGTGGCGCGTTCTTTAATGTCGCGGTCCAAGCTCTGTATCAAGGTATCGGGCAATAGGTTCCCGAATACCTGCTGCAACTCGGCTAAGTTCTTTACCGTGTGTCGCCGTTGCCACAAAGCCGTTTCCCAGTCTTCCCGGGTGACGTCTTTGTAACCCGGCAAGCGTCGCCAATCAGGTTCCACAAACTCACGCTTCAACGGATACTGAAACGGCTGTTCGCCGGCATGTACTCGGCCAGCAGGCTTCCAGGTCGGTCGTAGCGGCTTATTGGCGGCCGCAGCAGAGTTCGATCCATTCGTAATAATGTTTGTGTCGCTCATGGGTGTGTTCCTGGAGCAGATGGACGGGCCCACCCCGTTAAGTCTTGCAAATACGTTTCATCTCAGAGTACCCCACCTACATCCGTTTCCGCCACCCCCACCGGCCTAAATGCGAGCTTAAGGGAAACACTTCCTCACCGCAGTTCGCTGGCACCTGACCCAATGCCATTTATCACAGATTTGTAAATTCTCCCGACCAATCGAACCTTTTGGAGGGCTGGTTCGTCTATCCGGTATCGCCATTTAGGCGAGCGCAGTGGTCCAGTAGGACATCACGGTCTCAGCGTGCCTCGAACGGCTGTGGATCCGTATTTGCTGCGGTCTCGCCTGCCCCGAAGGTCATGCTTGCGCGGTGGTGTGCCTGCCGTTTCCCGGGGGTTTCCACAGTTCGGTCAACTCGGCTGTCGAATTCGCCAGGGACGATTCCGGCAAGTACAAGGAGTCACCATGCGCACGCGTCCTCGATTTCGCACCCGCACAGCTTGGCTCACGATCTTTCTGGCGTCGCTATTCTTGGCGGCCCGTCCCACATGGGCTTGGCCCGGTTCACAAGGAGACTCGCACGTTGCGCTGGCCAACGTGAACACCGGTGTTGGGTCGAGTGACGCCATCGCGCAATACAAGTTGGCGTACTCGTTGCTCAATGAGCCACACGGCGATCCCGCTTCGGCGCTGCCCTTTCTGCGTTCCGCGGCCTCTCAGAATTTCGCTCCAGCCCAGTTTCTTTTGGGCTACCTCTATGAGCACGGGCACGGCGTTCCGGTCGATTACGTGCGGGCGGCCGAGAATTATCGGGCAGCAGCGGCACAGGGACATGCAGCGGCGGAGAATAATCTGGGGGGCCTGTATCAATATGGTCACGGCGTGCCGAGAGAGTTGACCCAGGCGCTGGAGTGGTATCGGGCGTCGGCCCAACACGGCAATCCCGCCGGGCAATATAATCTCGGGTCGTTCTACTACCTTGGGTACGGCACGCCGCGAGACCTAGCGCAAGCGTTGCAATGGTTTCGCGCGTCAGGCGAGCAGGGTTTCGCCGCGGCACAAGCAAATCTGGCGCTTTTCTATTTCAAAGGTCTCGGGGTAGGGGTGAACTTCAGCGAAGCGGCTCATTGGTCGCGTTTAGCCGCCGAACAAGGACTTCCCCACGCCGCTACGAATTACGCGTACTTGTGCGAAGAGGGCTGGGGTATTCCCCAGGACTACGTTGCCGCGTACCTGTGGTACTCACGGGCCATCGCCGGCGGGGATAAATCCAGCAGCAAGCGGCTGAAATCCGTCGCCCATCATTTGACCCACCAGCAAATCAAGGAAATCGACTCACAGGTGGCGGCGGATGCGGCTCGCTTGAAACAACAGACTACTTCTGCGGCGAATCAGGATCCGTCGCTCACGGAAGCGCCATAGAACAGCCAGATCCAACCGAAGGTTAGACCCAGAACAGATGCGGCATCTGCGTCGGCCCGTCGTGATGTCCGGTCAGGTTCTTTTCCAACCCTTCGCGCGAGGGCCGGAGTTCCTTGCGCATCCTTTCCATATCGCTGTCCGGGAAAGCGGTGAACGCTCGCACAATTTCAATATTGTGCTCGAGCATTTCTTTGCGCGGCATACCCACCACGGCAGTGGACACCGGCAGGCTCAGCGAATACCGCAACAGCGAATCGATATCGGTTTTGGCCTCTGATTTTTTCAGCAAGTATTCCTGCCCGGTGATCTTCATAGCGATCACGCCCAGGTCCTTGGCGCGCGCTGCCGGCAAGGCTAGTTCCTCGAACCGGCCATTCTGCGCAGCGTTCAGGGCCATTTGTATGCAGTCCAGATCATGCCGTTCAATGGCTTGAGCCAGCACTTCCCCACTGGTGTGGCTAGTCATACCAATTGCCCGTGCCATCTTCTGCTCGCGCGCCTCCAGCAAACTTTTCAACGCCCCATTGGGAGCTTCGATTTTGGCCAAATCCTCAGCCCGCCCCAAACTGTGGATGTGCAGCAGGTCCACATGGTCGGTCTGCAAGCGTTTCAAGCTGCCTTCCAGGCGGCGGAGAAAGTCGTCACGAGTGCGGTCGGGAATTTTCGTGGCTAGCCAAACATCGTTGCGGCGTGTAGCCATGACCTTGCCGACGCGCGCTTCGCTCTTGCCGTCGCCGTAGGCATAGGCCGTGTCGAGATAGGTGATTCCCTGATCGATAGCATGATTGAGGACCGCCAGCGCCTCTTCTTCCTCCTGGTACATCAAGAATCGACTGCCGCAACCAAACGCAAGTATGGACACCTGCGCGCCGGTTCGTCCCAAGGTTCGCGCGGGCAGCGCATGGGGATTCACCGGCCGCGCCTCTGCCCATTCATTCAACAGGGTGTAGCCCACGCCCGCTGCGGTCCCTATGCCAACCTGTTCCAGAAATTTTCTTCGCGACAGGTCCTTAACCATTGGGTCACTCCTTCCCGGGGTATCCTGCTTTTCTATGCTCTTCGCGGTTGGCTGTCAAAGGAAATGAATGTCTCGGCCGGTTCCTTCGATGCGTGCTGTTTTGAGCCCACACGGGCTGCGGGCCGTCCATTCCGGGATATACTTTTTCAACCCCGCCCAGCGCAGACTTAAGCCTTTTGGAGGCATTTGCCATGGCTAAGCTAGAGCATCGGGTGGAGTTGAAGGGCAGTTCGCGAGAGGCGATCGCGGGTGGGCAGGACGCCGGGCCAGCGGACCCCAATCAACAGATTGAAGTTAGCGTGCTTCTGCGGCGCGGCTCGAAAGCCGGCAAATTCCCCTCCGTTGCGCAACTTGGAGTTCAAGCTCCGGATCAGCGGAAGTATTTGAGTCGCGAGGAGTTCGCGCGCCAACACGGCGCGTCGGCGGCCGACCTGAAGAAAATCAGTTCTTTTGCCAAGCAATATGGGCTGCAGGTGGTGAGCGAGGATCGCGCCCGCCGTATGGTGAAAATGAGTGGCACAGTGGAGGCATTCAATGCTGCTTTTGGCGTCGAGTTGCGCCATTGCCGTCACAACTCGAGCACCTTTCGCTATCGCACCGGTGCATTGACCATTCCGGCCAATCTCGAGCCCATCATCGAGGGCGTATTTGGTCTGGACAACCGGCCGCAAGTGAAGCCCCATTTTCGACTTCGCAACAAGAAGATTCCCAATCGTCCGGCGCAAGCCGCCGCCAATTCCTATTCACCAGTGCAAGTGTCGGAAGCTTATAGCTACCCGAGCAACGCCAACGGCGCTGGCCAGTGCATCGCGGTCATTGAATTGGGCGGCGGTTACAACAGCAGCGATCTGGACTCTTTCTTCAGCAATCTCGGAATCTCTCCACCAAAGGTCACTGCAATCTCCGTCGATGGAGCGACCAATTCCCCCACCGGCGACCCGAGTGGCGCCGACGGCGAAGTTGAACTGGACATCGAAGTGGCCGGAGCAGTTGCTCCAGGAGCACAATTAGCCGCTTACTTTGCCCCGAACACGGACCAGGGTTTTATCGATGCAGTCACCACTGCGGTGCATGATGCAACCCTGAAACCTTCGCTCATCTCCATAAGTTGGGGCGGGCCAGAAAACTCCTGGACCGCGCAGTCGCGCAATGCCTTGAATTCCGCGTGCGAGGACGCCTCCACCATGGGCGTCACGGTTCTGGTAGCCTGCGGCGATGATGGCGCGAACGATGGCACGTCTTCGCCCACGGTGGATTTTCCCGCGTCCAGCCCTTATGTGGTCGCTTGTGGAGGTACGCGGCTCACTCTTTCCGGCACCACTATCCAAAGCGAACAGGTCTGGAACGACCTTTCCGCGAACGAAGGAGCGACCGGCGGCGGAGTCAGCGAAGTGTTTGCACTTCCAAGCTTCCAGCGCAACGCCAGCGTGCCTAAAGCTCCCAATGGCTTTGTTGGCCGTGGCGTGCCCGACGTGGCCGGCGATGCCGACCCCGAAACCGGTTACAACGTGGTCGTCGATGGACAGTCAACCGTGATCGGAGGCACCAGCGCAGTGGCGCCGTTATGGGCCGGCCTGCTGGCCAGAATCAATCAGGTACTGGGCTCCAATGTGGGCTATGTCAATCCCCTGCTGTACTCCGCCAACACTGAGGCCACATTTCACGATATCACTTCGGGAAATAACGGCGATTATTCGGCAGGTCCCGGTTGGGACGCCTGCACCGGCCTGGGCACTCCCAATGGCGCCGCGCTGTTGAAAGCTCTGCAGGCCAAGTAGCTAGAGAAAACCGGCGCAGCCCAGGGCGGGAATTCGTCACAGAGGCACATTCCTAGAACGTGCTATGCTCGCGAAAAGGACGCGACCGTGAATTTGCCCGCCTGGCCTAGCATCATTAGCATGTCCGTCGTGCCGGTGGTAATTATCTCCGCGTGTGGACTGCTTTCCTTGGCCTTCTATAGCCGGCTAGCCGCGGTGGTGTCGCGCTTGCGGGCTTTTCAGCGTGAAATGCTGATTGAGCAGGAAAAAATGGAGCGCTCGGGCGGCTCGGATCCGTCGGGCTTGATCGAGGTTTTGCGGACTCAAACGCACCAAGTCACCCGTCGAGCTCGATTGATCCGCACGGCGCTGTTGTTTTTTCTGACCGCGGTCGCGCTGTTGATTGTCTGCAGCCTGACATTGGTGGCTTCATGGTTTGCGCCCCCGGCGGCATTTCTCGCTGCTGTGTTCTTCGTCCTCGGACTGTTTGCCATGCTGGCGGGCATCATCGCGGCCATGCTGGAATTGCGGGGAGCCCTGCAACCGGTAGAACTGGAAACCCGCTTCGTTTCCAACACGATCGATCCGGCATATTCTGAAGGTCTGCACGAAACCGAACCGTTGCTGCCGGAGGACCAGCCCAGCAACTCTTCTCACTTGCGGCGCTAGCGGGCGCGGGCTACTACCAGCGTCAGATCGTCAAATTGTTCACCGACGCTGAACTGCTGCACCGCCCGTTGGATGATCGCGATCAACTCCGCGGGGCCAGCGGAACGATTCTCTTTCACCACGGTAGCCAGCCGCTCCTCTCCAAATTCGTTATCGTTGGCGTCGTTGGCTTCGGTAACGCCGTCGGTGTAGATGACCAGAATGTCGTGCGGTTGCAGCGTGACAGTTTCCGTGGTACACGACCATTGCGGAGAGATTCCGATCACCGGGGCGGTGGACCCCAGCCGTTGCACTGCACCTGTTGATCGAATCAAGAGCGGCGGATTGTGCCCGCAATTGGCGTATTCCAACTGCCGCGAACGGTCATCGTAGACGGCGAAAAACATGGTCGCATAGCGATCGTCCGGCGTGTTTTCGTAGAACAATTGATTCACCGATTTGAGCAAACCAGGCAGCCACTGCCCTTCGCGACTGGTATTGAGCAGCTCCTCGCGCGCCACCGCGGAACGGCTACGCAGATTGGCCTGCAAATTGGCCATCAGCAGCGCGCCCGAAATGCCCTTCCCCGATATGTCCGCCAGCACCAATGCCAAATGGGTGCCACCGAAGTCCCAAAAATCGTAATAATCGCCGCCAACCTGGCGCGCCTGAATGCAGCTTCCGGCATAGTCCAGCGTTTCCAGACGCGGCATTACCTGCGGAAACAATCGCGATTGCACCTCGCGAGCGATCTGCATCTCCCGTTCGGCCCGCCGGTCCAACTCCAAGCGATTGGCCATTTCCTCCGCCAATCGCATATTCTCGAGAGCGATTGCCGCCTGCCCGGCCACCGATTCCAGCAGGCGCTTGTCCTCGGAGGAATACGGCTCTTCCGAGCGACGGGGCCCAAGAACCAGCAAGCCCAGGAGTTTGTTGTTTGGCCCAACAATGGGCACCAGGCATTCCGGAATCAGCGCCGCATTTTCTGTGGGTTGGTCGTCTACCGGCGGCGGCACATCCCAGGCTTTGGCGTTTCGCGTCAGCTCAGCGACCAGCGGAAGCGTGTCGGGAACTGTGTTTGCGTGGCGGAGAACGAAGCGCGTCCCCAACCGGGATGGAAACATCGGCCGAGGCAGTGCAGGCGAGGGCTGGCGGTCTTCTTGCGCCTCGCTGATCCCCTCCACGGCCAGGGTCCCGTCTCGGCTTTCCAAATAACAGGCCAGCGACTTGGGATGCAACGCTCCTTCGATGTGCAGGGTTAACTGTCGCGCCAATTCGTGCCGTTCGGTCACCAGCCGAGTCTTCTGCGCCAAGTCCTGCAGGATCATTCGCGCGTCATAGGAACTGCGGAAAAATGCGCGGTCGATGCGATCGGTGCCCCGTTTCACAACCGGCCCCGAGACCCACACCAGCGCCACACCAAAGGCTGCGCTTAGCCCCATGCCAAATTGCGAATGCTCCGCGAACAGCCCGGAGAAGAAGTGAGTGAAAGCGAAAATGGCCAGCATCGCAGCACAGAAAAGCAGCAGGAAGTAGCTACGCTGCACCAGGACATAACGCGCGCTGTGCCGCAAGAGCGCGGGAATTTCCAGAACGCGATGTTTGACGACGGCGTAGGCGAAGGAGAGCGGATAAAGCAGCACCAGAAGAGCGAGGGGCGTGTCAACCCAAAATGAGGGATGATAGCTCGAGAAGTCGATAATGATGTGCTCGACAACCCAAGGGAGTACTCCGGCCAGGGTACCAGCAAGCAGAATGCGCGATTTGCGGCGGGACTCCGCGGAAGTTTCCGCGCTGACGCAATTCCACAGCAGAGAGACAACGCCGAGAAATAGCACGGTGTAGCTGAATGCCAGGCGCAGGTGTTCGGAACCTTCGGAACCGATCCTGTTCGCTACAAACAGCGGCAATCGAACATTACCGTCCCGTAGGCCGGGCAAGATCTGAACGCTGCAGATGGCCAGAGCGACCCACTTCACCCAGGGAACACGTTTTTCCAAGGGAGATTTTTCCGGGAACAGCGCAAAGAAAATGTAAAAAACAGCGGGGATTAATGCTAGGAAGACGCTTCGATAGACAGCCTCGAACGTTGCCAAGGCAGGAGGGAAGAAAGCCGGATCATTAGAAGCAGGTACGGTGACGAAACAGGCAAACAACAAAGCCAGGAGCCAAGCATGAGGATTGTCGAGCCGCAGGAAGAGTACGGCGAATCCCACGAGAATGAAAAAGGTGGGAAAAAAACTGAGGATTTCGAGGGCGGAGCTTCGCGCCACACCCTCGACCGCACCTTTTTCAAAGCCGGGAGCAGGCCGAAAGGTCGCGTGTAACGTCAGGAACTCGTGCTCACCTGGGCGGCGGACGGTTACGTCCACGGGATCGCCGGGTTTGGAGTGACTCCAGATCTTGCGAAGTAGAGCATAGGAGCGCAACGGGTGACCGTCGAGCGCGACAATCTGATCGCCCGCGTGCATCCCCGCACTTTCCGCAGGACTACCCGGGATAACGTTGAAGACGGGAATGGATGACGTGGCCGGATCGTAGAAAGTGTCGCGGTCTTGATTGAAACCAAGCTCGACCCGGTAAAGACTCGTGTGCAGGGCGCCATAGATCCAGACCGCCGCATAGAGAGACGTTAATGCGCAGAAAATGACCGCCACAGCGACCAGCGCCGGCTGCGGAAGCGAGCTCCATCGCTGCGGGAAAGGTTTGGACGTGCTCATTTGCAGTACAGATTATGATTCGGACGCACCCTGGTCAATGCGCCCGGTCACCAGCCCACCGGACCACCGTACAGATTCATTACGTTTTCACATTATTTTTGTGAGAAAATCCGCGGCAGAGGCTGATCGTTGGCCGCCTTCGCGAGGTTCCTTCGCTCACCGTGGTGCTATCGCTTTCACTGGCTTGCTATTTGCGCACAACTGCGATGCCTTTTGGGTTCACCAGGTTCATGAAACGTCGCCCAGTCATGCTGCTGTGGGCTGCCGCCGCGATGACGCTGGCTCTCGCTAGTGGATCGCGAGCCGACGATTTCAAGAATTTCAAGCCGACCGGGTACGTAACCGATCGTGCCGGGATCATCAACGCGCAAACCAAGACGCAACTCGAAGCGCTGTGCACAGAACTGGAGCAAAAGACGGGCACGCAAATGGCCATCGTCACCGTCAAGTCGCTCGACGGCAACGAAATTCAGGAATATGCCAACGATCTGTTCAAGCAGTTAGGGGTCGGACAGAAGAAGCAGGACAACGGCGTAATGCTGTTTATCGCTCCCAACGAGCGCAAGTACTGGATTGAGGTTGGTTATGGGCTCGAGCCCATCATTAATGATGCTCGCGCCGGGGACGCCGGACGCCTTATGCCTCCGTATTTTCGCAAGGGCGACTACAGTGCCGGGGTGAGCGCCGCGGCCTGGCAATTAGCCCAATATATCGCCGACGACAAAGGCGTGAAGCTCTCGGGCGTGCCGCAAGCGCGGGCGGCCCCGCAGCGTGAATCAGAGCACCTTGGCACTTGGATTTTTCTGGGTATTATCCTGCTGGTGTTCTTGATGTCGCGTTCCGGCAGGTCTGGTGGCAACCTTAACCGGCGTGGTGGAAGCGGCCTCGGAAACGCCTGGTGGATTGGCCCGATGATCGGCGGTGAATGGGGCGGAAGTCGCGGCGGTTGGGGCGGCGGCGGAAGTGGTGGATGGGGTGGCGGAGGAGGCGGCTTCGGGGGATTTGGCGGAGGCATCAGCGGGGGTGGTGGCGCGGGCGGTAGCTGGTAGAAGATTCGGTTTCGAAATACGGGTGAAATCATGGAAACAAAACTTACAGAACTGGTCAGCCGCTTGAAGGAAGCAGCAGGAAAGAACCTGGAATCCGTGGTGCTGTACGGTTCCGCTGCGCGCGGGACGTATCGCCCAGGGACTTCCGACCTGAACGTGCTGTGCACGTTGGTGACGATCGACGTGCACGAGCTCCAGCTGCTCGCTCCCGTCGTTCTCTGGTGGACCCGCGAGGAAAAGGAGCCGACTCCGCTGTTCTTCCTTACGGAAGAGATGCAGCGCTCCACCGACGTCTTTCCCATCGAAAGCCTGGATGTGAAGCGAGCGCACCGGGTGCTGTTTGGAACCGATCCCATCGCCGACCTGAACATCCCTATGAACCTGCACCGTGTTCAGGTGGAGCGCGATTTGCGGCTGTTGCTGCTGCGCTTGCGCCAGCACATTCTGCACGCCGGCAAAAACGAAATGGAATACACCGCCATTTTGAAGAGAACAGCATCTGGCGCATTGACGCTGTTGCGGCACACCTTGATCGCTCTCGGCGAAGAGCCACCCGAAGAGCCGGCGGCCACTTTTGAACGAGTCGCCTCTGCCACCGGTGTAGATGCCAGCGCGTTTCAAGCTGCTTACGATTTTCACGAAGGCCGCGGTGTGCCCGAAGATGCTTTTGTGGTGTACGACCATTACATCCACGCGTTGGAAAAGGTAGTGAACGCGATGGATCGGCTGGTTCCTAAGAGCGAGTGGAAGCGGGCGGCTCCGTAGGAATCAGCCTGGTGTGCTAACGGGAATTTAATCGGCTCGAGTTTGTAGAGGCAAGCTGATTGATGCCCGACAATTGAGGTGAACATGAAAGCTGCGATTATTGTGCTGGTGATCTTAGTACTTTTGGCCTTCATCGTGGGTTCTGCCTACGTCAGCCGGCGGAATGAAATGGTCACAAAGCGGGAGGCCGTAAATGCGGCCTGGGCGCAGGTAGACGTAGTGCTGCAGCGTCGCGCTGATCTAATTCCCAATCTGGTGGAAACGGTGAAAGGCTATGCGGTGCAGGAGCAAACCGTTTTTGGCGATATCGCCGCAGCGCGCGCCGCTTTGTTGGGCGCTAAAACGCCCGCGGACAAAATCGCCGCCAATAACCAATTGGATGGTGCGCTAGGCCGTTTGCTGGTGATCGTGGAGAACTATCCGCAGCTCAAATCCAACGAGAATTTCTTGCGTCTTCAAGATGAACTCGCGGGCACCGAGAACCGCATTGCCGTGGAGCGCCGCCGCTACAATCAGACTGTTCAGGATTACAACACCTACATCTCGCTGTTCCCCAACAGCCTGGTCGCCGGTTTCGCGGGATTTACCCGCAACGACGCGTATTTCAAGACCGATGAAGGCGCCCGCCAGGCTCCGAAAGTGAATTTCGATTTCGGCAAGCCGCAAACTGCACCCGCACCCACGCCAGCGCCGGCGCATCCGTAGCCGGCATCGCTTGGTTCGAACGTGCTGTGTGACGCAAAGATTAGATGCCCGCCGTCGCTATTCGATAACATACGCAGGAATAAAATCACGTATTTCGTTGCTAACGATCGCCGGCTCAGCGCAAGAATTCGCTGAGCAGCATATGGAAATGGTGAACGCCATTCTCGCGCTTCACCGAATAGCGTCCGCGATCGTAAGTAGCGGACTGTAATCCCCGCTGGACTGCTTCACAGATTTGCACGTCTTCCTGCTGGACGGCATCGCTGAAGGCGATGGCTTTGGCAATGCGCCCGCGAACTTTTTCGGAAGCCACGTCGCGAAAGTACCACTCGAAGATGGTCAGAGTCTTATCGTGGGAGAGCGGCACAGTCAGATTCGTCGACAGGTTGTCGGGATAAAAATTGAGCATTAGATTCGGAAACACCCAGAAGTACAAAGCCTCCTTCAAACCCTGGGCATCGGGCGAATAAACACGTTCGCCGGCATCGCCCGGTTGCACTTCCTTCACCGGACCAAGTTGCTGAGAATGGTAGCGAAAAGTCTCACAGCGATACCGCGGATAATCGATCTCCTTCATCAAGCCGGGATGCACGATAGGGATGTGATAGCCCTCCAAGTAATTGTCGACGTACACTTTCCAATTGCAGTTAACGACATAATCGCGGCGTTCCGCGAATTGCAATCCGTCGAAACGAAAATCGCGCGCCACTTCCGGAATGTTGCCCAGATCTTCGGCCAGGGATGGGCCGCCAGCCGCAAAATTCACGAAGATAAATTGCCGCCAAGTCTCGCAACGCAGGGGAACCATGCCCATCGTCGAGCGGTCGAAAAATTCCATCCCCTCCACTTCGGGCGTGCCAATCAACCGGCCATCCAGTGTGTACGTCCAGCCGTGATAAGCGCAATTGAACACCCGGCGGCAGCCGCTGCCTTGCGCGATTGGTCCGGCGCGGTGCCGGCACACATTGCTGAAGGCGCGCAAAGTGCCACCGCCATCGCGCACCACCACCACGGGCTCTCCCGCCACCTCGCAGGTGAAGTACGACTCACAATCGGCTATTGTGCGTGTTTTGCCGTTCAATTCGCCGCAAGGCTGATGCAGCGTTCCGACCAGCTGCCACGTCCGGCGGAAGATCCGTTCCTTCTCCAGCGCCAGCACCGCCGGGTCAGTGTAGAAGCGTGATGCCAGCGTTTCCGCGCATTCCAACTGCGGATGGACCTGAGGTTGCAAGGGTTCGAAAGACATGGGATAAGGTCAAACTCGCGAGCAGTTCGGCATGCAGGCGATGAACCAAGCGTCCACAGCCTGGACCGAGGAGGTCAACCGCGCTTCTAGAATTTGCGCGTTTCCTGGCGCGACCAGCGCTCGATCACGATTTTCGATTCGGTGTAAAACTCCACCGCATCCTTCCCCTGGGCGTGCAAGATCCCAAAGAAGCTCTCCTTCCATCCGCTGAACGGGAAATACGCCATCGGAGCGGCTACGCCAATGTTGATCCCGATATTGCCCGCAGGGGCTTCATAGCGGAACTTGCGTGCCGCCGCGCCGCTGGTGGTAAATAAAGAAGCCTGATTCCCGTATGGGCTTTTACGTATAAATTCAATCGCATCGTCGATGGTGTCAGCATGAATCAAGCTGAGCACCGGTCCAAATATTTCGGTGTTGGCCAGGGAACTGGAGGCCGGCACACCATCCAGGATGGTTGGTTTCACGAAGTTGCCATGTTCGCGTCCGGCAATGTTGGTGTGTCGCCCATCGACGACCGCTTTCGCCCCGTCACTTACGCCCGTGCCAATCAATGACTCGATGCGCGACTTGCTTTCCTTCGAAATCACCGGTCCCATTTGCACGCCTTGATCCAATCCAAAGCCGACGTTAATAGAGGATGCGGCTTCGGCGATCGCATCGCGGAATGTTTTTTGGGCGTCGCCAATGGTCACGGCCACGGATACAGCCAGGCATCGTTGGCCCGCGCAGCCAAATGCGGAATCGCTGATGATCTGTTTAGCCAGGTCCATGTCCGCGTCGGGCAGCACGATGACGTGGTTCTTGGCGCCACCTTGGCATTGCATGCGCTTTCCCGCGGCCGCGGAACGTTGGTACACGTGCTTGGCGACAGGCGTGGAACCGACAAAACTAATGGTGCGCACCGTTGGATGATCACACAAGGCATCAACCGCTTCTTTACCACCGTTCACCACGTTAACTACGCCCTTCGGAATCCCCGTCTTCTCGACCAGCTCCATGATGCGGCGCACGGTCACGGGCACGCGCTCGCTGGGCTTCAACACGAATGTGTTTCCGCAGGCGATGGCGTAAGGCAAGAACCAGAATGGGATCATTGCGGGAAAATTGAACGGCACAATCGCCGCAACTACTCCGAGGGGCTGTCGAATCAGTGTCTCGTCCACCCCCGGGGTGATGTCCTCGAGGTTGTAACCCTGCATCATCAACGGAATGCCGCAAGCCACTTCCACGTTTTCGATGCCGCGGCGCAACTCGGCCTTGGCTTCCGCGAAAGTCTTACCGTTCTCGATGGTGATTGATCGCGACAGCTCGTCGATGTGCTCCTCGAGCAGGCCCTTCAGCTTAAACAAATACTGGATCCTTTCCCCCGCGGGCGTGCGCCGCCAAGCCGGAAAGGCCTCGGCTGCCGATTGCACCGCGGCATCCACTTCGGCTTTGGAGGAAAGCGGGGTGCGGGCAATCAGCTCTCCGCTAGCGGGATTGGTAACGTTGACAAACTGGCTGGCCGAGGACTTTCGCCAGGTGCCCCCAAAATAGTTGGGAATTTCCGTTACAGGGGTGGTAGCTGTACTGCTCATGCGAGGACTCCGTGCCTCCGTCCGCCGGGCAGTGGACGGCAGGGCTTGCGATATGAAGAGTAGCGGTCCAGCGGACCGAATTAGCCGTGCCAGTTTAGCAAAAATCCTTGCGAACCGCGCCGGCCCTCAAGCATCCGAAAGAATTCACCGGTGTTGTCGCTGAGTAGGGTCAATCTTATTTCAGCGTGGCATACGCCTCGTACGCTGCGCCGATCAACGGCGCGGCTTCGTTCAACACGATGGAGAGCGGAACGTCAGACAGCATCTTTTCGAAGTGCCATTTGTCCTTGAACGCATTGAAAAACGTGCTATCGGTCATCTTCGGCAGAATCTTCACGGCAATGCCACCAGCGACGTACACGCCGCCCAGCGCCAGAACTTTCAGCGCCAAATTCCCAGCCTCCGCACCATAAATGCTGGTCCAAAGATCCAAGGTCTCCACGCACACGGGACATGAATGATCCAACCCGCTCTTGGTAATGAACGGCGCGGGGTCCGCATCGGGATCTTCGAAAATCGGGTGTTGCACGCTAGGCGCTATGAATTCGTGCAAAGTCCGAAAGCCCCGGCCGGAAAGAATCAGCTCGCAGCTAACCTGCGGGTACCGGTGGCGCATGAACTTCAGCAATTCGACTTGCTGATCGGTGCGCGGCGCAAAATCAGAATGGCCTCCCTCACTCGGCACGACTTTGTACCGGTTGCCATCCCAAAACAAAATGCCTTCGCCGAGTCCTGTTCCCGCGGCAAGCAGCGCACGGGATGCCGCCGGAACGGGTGTCCCGACATTCAGCACGCAAAAATCCCCGGGAGGCAGATGCTGCAAGCTGTGTCCGGTCGCGCCGAGATCGTTCATCAACACAACCGATTTGACACCGACCTCCTCGGCCAAAATTTCCGCATCCACAATCCAAGGCAAATTGGTGGCGTGAATCTTATTGGCGATGACCGGGCCGGCCACGCCAAATCCCGCGGCGCGAATCTTGTCGGTGCCCAGATAAGGCGAGGCCCGACGGCCAAATTCCCGAATGATCAAATCAAATTGTGCGAATTCCTTGCTGGCGAAGCGCTCTTGAAAAACAAATTCCAGTTTCCCGTTCTTTTCTGCAAAGAGTGCCAGGTTGCATTTGGTACCGCCGACGTCTCCCGCAAGAATCACCGTTCCTCCCAACCAATCCCTACCCCTATATTAAACCGTTTTAAGGGTTATACCATTGTCTTGCGTCTCTTTCGAGCAATTGATCCGATTCCCTGGGCCCCCAGGTGCCGGAAGGGTATTCCGGGACGGTGGCCGTTTTCGCGGCGCTCCAGACGTCTAAAATCGGTTCCACCAAAGACCACGCGGCCTCTACCGAATCTCCGCGGTCAAACAGGGTTGCGTCTCCGCGCAGGCAATCGTTCAACAAGGTGGAATAAGCGCTGCGTGAACCATTCCCAAATGCCTTGATGTAGCTGAAATCCATGGTCACATTGCCGATGCTCATTTCCGTGCCGGGTTTCTTGGCGCCGAAGGAGATGCAAATTCCTTCATCGGGCTGTACGTTGAGAATCAGGCGATTGGCCTGGACGTCCTTGTCGCGGAACACGATATGCGGAGCGCGTTTGAATTGGATCATGATCTCGGTGCTGCGCTTGGCTAAACGCTTCCCGGTGCGCAGATAAAACGGCACTCCGGCCCAACGCCAGTTATCGATGAGCACACGCATAGATACGAATGTTTCGGTGCGCGATGTCCGGCTAACGTTGTGCTCCTCGCGATATCCCGCCAGCGGCTTGTCGCCGACGTTGCCCGGAGCGTACTGGCCGCGCACCACGGATTGCGCCACCATCTCTAGATTGAAAGGCCGGATCGACTGCAATACCTTCAACTTCTCGTTGCGTACGGCGTTGGCATCGAAAGAGGCGGGCGGCTCTACGGCCACTAATGAAGTCAACTGCAGAACGTGACTCTGGATCATGTCTCGCAGGGCCCCGGCAGTTTCATAAAAACCGCCGCGCCGTTCCACGCCCAGCGTCTCGGAAGCGGTGATCTGCACGTGATCCACGTAATTGCGGTTCCACAGTGGCTCAAAAATCCCATTGCCGAAGCGCAGCACCAGCAGGTTTTGCACCGTGTCTTTGCCCAGGTAGTGATCAATCCGGTAGATCTGCTTTTCTTCGAACACGCTCAAAACGATGTGGTTCAGTTCCCTTGCGGATGCCAAGTCGCGCCCAAAGGGCTTTTCGATGATGATGCGCACCCATGAATCTGAACACGCAGGCCGTGCTAGCCCCGAATCGCCCAAACACCGCACAATCGCGGGATATACCTCCGGAGGCGTGGACAAGTAAAACAAGCGGTTTCGGCACAAATTCTTCTCGGCATCCAGCTGCTCCAAGCGTTTCGCCAGCTGCTGATAGGCCTTGACATCGTCGTAATCACCCGGCAAATAGGAGAGATTGGCGGCAAACTCGTTCCACTTCTGCGGATCAATCGGACCAACTTCCGAAATGGTCTTGGCCGCTTCTCCCAAGGTGCTCCGGAAGGAATCGTCGGTCATCGGGGTGCGCGCAAAACCCACAATGGCGTAGCGTTCGCCTAAGGACTTGTGCTGCGCCAAATCGAACATCGCGGGAATTACTTTGCGTTTCGCCAGGTCGCCCGAGGCGCCAAACACGACAATGGCGCACGGTTCGGCCGTCCCGCCATACATCGATACGGACCTTGCTCTCTCGTCAGCCATAGTGATCCTCCCGCAGATTCAAAGACATTTGGATGCTCAGGCGCTTCAGAACTATACCTCAACGCCCAAGGCTCTCAGGTCAGTGCGTAACTGGTTAGCGTTTTGGTGGTGCACCACGTTCATCCCTAACCGCCGCGGATTTTCGAGGTTCAAGCTGCGGTCATCGATGAACACGGAATTCTCCGGGGGGCGCTGCGAAACCTCCAAAGCGACGCGATAAATGGTTTCCTCGGGCTTGCGGGCATTCAAGTAACAAGAGCTGAAGAAGGCTTGAAAATCGCTGCGCAAGTTGAAAGCCTCGATGCGGTATTGATTCAGCTCCCGGGGCTCGTTGTTGATCGAGGCGATGTAATATTTCCCGGTTCGCGCGATCTCCGCGAGCACTGCTCGCGTTTCTGGGTACTGTTTGGACTGCGCAAACATGAACGCCGTGAACTCTTCGCGAGTGAACGGCCGTGGCCTGTAGAAAAGCGTGCGATCCAGATATTGGTTCAAGGTGATCTGCCCCGCGTCAAACGCCGGGAATGAGAGGTCATGGCGCTCGCGAAATTCCTCCCAATCCAGCCCGAAGGTTTGCGCCGCGTCCATTCGCGAATTGTGATCCCAACCATTGGTCAGAATAACGCCGCCAATGTCCCAAAACAGCGTGGTTATTTCGCCCACAAAACTACCTCCCCCTAAAAGAGCCAAAGACGAATATCAGATTCGTTGGCCTGAAGGAAGGAAAAAAACTTTGACAATTAGGGGGTAAATCGATGTACAGCTTGCGCAAAGACTTGCAGCAATTGTTCAAGCGCGGCTGGAAGCTCCTGGCTTAAGTGTAATCGGATCACCGGCCTGTCACAATGCACCAGAGTATCGTATTCGCTCAAGGAAAGCGCTTGATGCAATTGGCCAAACGTGTACGAGGCTCCCGGTATGGCCTGGTCCTCCAGGGGATCGGCGGTAAACAGAATGCACAGCCCGGACGGCAGTGAATCACGAAAGAAATACGTGGAGTACTCGCGATTATGTGGCCCGAACATCATCAAAACCGGCCGCTTCAATGCGCGGCTCAATAAGGCGCGCAGCTCGTTGAATTTGCTATAAACCGTGTCCCATGCGGCAATTTCCACGATTAAGCTTATATGCTTCGCAGGCGTTACGATGCGAAAAAACGTGCGCAAGCCATCAGCAAGGCTTAGCAGGGAAATTTCCTGTCGAGCAACCCCGTCCGCGTAAAGTTGAATCAGGCGATCTGTAATCCGCGCTGACCGCTGCAGCAGATTGCGTCCGCGCGAAAGTTCGTCCAGGAGCTCTCGACAAAAGTGCCGGGGTAACCGGTTATCGGCCATCTCGAAGGGATCGAGTCCGACTCTGCTGCTGGCCAGTATTGTGGCCGCTTCCCACTTGAACGATTCTGTGAGCAGACTGAAACTGTCCCGCAATTCCAGGTGCACGATTGGAGTCCCGTGCGCCCGCAACCGGGCGACGCATTCGTTGACTGGCTCATGGTTTACGGTAGCCGCCGTCAGCGCCACTACCCCGACTTCATTCTCGTAACCAGTGACGTCGGGTATGGCCCCCGTAACCGGAACAATCCCCGGCGACACCTGGGCTAAGCTTCCTCCAATCATTTGGCCCAACCTGCGGGAATATGCAACCAGAGATGGACTCGCCAGCAACAATAAGTAGGGCCGGCCGCCAGCCATAAGCGTCGTCAGGAATGCCGCTAGCTGCACCGCCGGATTCGCTTCCCGCGTTTCCGTATCGCTGCAAGCTGCCTGAATTTCCTGCACGGCCGGCAATATTTGTTCAGGTTTGCCGAAGCCCGAGGCCAACAAAAAAGCCGCGAATTGGGTCAGTGAGCAAAAGGGTGCAGGTACGGCGCTAGTATCCGACTGGATTTCACGAAAAGTGTAACTTCGGCTCACCATGGCCAGATAGGAGTCCGGCTCAGTTTCCGAAACAAATTGCCTGGTGGCGTTGGCGCCGACAATGCGCTCCAGTTGGTCCCGCAAATACAAGAACAGGCACTGGTCTCGCAGCCAGTAGTGGGTCTTATTCGAGAGAACAAACAGGGTCCGAGCAAAATTCAGCTGTTGCTCGTTTTGTCTGAGCAGGTCGGGCGAGGTGCTGTCAAAAATGGTGATTTTCCGAGTGCAACTGTTTTGGCAAAACTCCAGAGCTGCCCTTACACTCAGGTTCAGGCTCTCCAAGGCCAGTAGGGCATGGTCGAGCAATCCCTCCGCATCGGCGTTCTCAATGATTTTCGTCAGCATCCCCAGAAAATGTGGGAGGTGCTTGGGCAGCGAGACCCAGTCCAGTTTCCGGAGTGCCGGACTGTATTCCGTCAACTGGCGCGGCCAAAGTGTGCTGTCGCCCTGCCACAGCCGTTGAACTCGCCGCTCTCGAATGAATTCTCGCAGCTGCCCCTCAAACTCGCGTTGGAGCACGCCCGGAAAAACGCTTTGCGACGGTAACGGCACCGGCCACCAACCCGATTTTCTCCGTACATTGAGGCCGAGTTTCCTCACTGCGCCAGAATCAAAATGTCACATGCACTGGAGCTAAACGGAGCGATTGAAACTGGAGAGAAACGCTACGTTATAAATACCGGACCTCTATTGCAACAGCCGCAGGGCTGACGGACAATGAGTAGTCTTTGGAGGACCTGCATGGCTAACGATTCGTGCGAACCGACTCCGCCCAGTGAACCGGTGAAGCCCGGCACGCGCATGGTGCACTGTGTGAAGTTTGGGAAAGAGTTGCCTGGGCTCGACCGCCTCCCTTGGAAGGGCGAGCTGGGCAAGCGTGTCTACGAAAACGTCTCCAAAGACGCTTGGAAGCTGTGGCTGGAATATTCCAAGATGGTCATGAACGAGTATCGCCTTAACCCTTTGGATCCCAACTCGCAAAAGATTATGGAAGAGCAGATGGAGCAGTTCTTTTTTGGCGAAGGCGCCAAGCTCCCGGAAGGCTACGTCCCACCGAAAGCCAAAGGGTAATGGAATTTGGCAGTTCCGCGCAGAGGGGAGCGCGTATGCTTTTGCGCGCAGGATCTGCCTGTGCTTGTGTTCCTACCGAGAAGGTAAGCCACAAACTGAGAAGAATTAAGCCGGTGGAACTGCGTGTGTCAACGGATGCTCCACTGGCAGCCGTTCGCCAAACGTAAAGCGCAGTCTTCGATGCGCCTCGCGCAGGGCATTTTCGACTCCCCCGGGTTCCGCGCCACGCGCGAACAAGAAGCCCAGGTAACTGGAACCCTCGGGCCACGCGGCAATGAAATCATGCAAACGCGCGGTAATCTCCAAGCCGGTGATCGCGTGGACTGCAGTTGCTTCGTCCTGTCCCTCGACCTTCTCCAGGATTCCACTCCGTGGAACCGGAATCATCATAACGCCTGAAGCCGCCTTTTCGCGGGGCGCGTCGGCACCCGGCATTTCCAGCGCATGGCGCAAAAGCAGCTCTTCGAATTCGATGCAATCGCTTCCACTCGCCGGCTGAAATCGCAGCGCCCGAGCACAAAGTCCGCCGATCGGTCGCGGCGCAATTTCAAGCGGCCATACGCCCTGGGCATTCAACCGAAACTCAGCGTGCACCGAGCCGTGTGTGAGCCCAATCGCGCGAACCGCACTCTCCAAACACGTTTCAATGGCGCGTTGTTCATCCCTGGGTAACCGCGACGGCGTCACATAGATCGACTCTTCAAAGTACGGTCCTTCCAACGGGTCTGGCTTATCGAAGATCACCAGTATTCTCAGTTCTCCCGCTGTCAGCAGCGCCTCCACCGCCACTTCGCGGCCCTGCAGATAGCCTTCGACCAGCATTTCATGCAGGTGAGGGTCCCGCGTCGCGCGAACTTCGGCTGAATCCAACAAGCGTTTCAGTCGAGCGGCACCGGCCAGGTACTCTTCGCGACAATTGGCCCGCATCACCCCTTGGCTTGCGGAAAGGGAAAGGGGCTTCAGCACGCAAGGGTATCGAACTCCAGTCAATGACGGTTCTGGCAGCGGGTCCAGGGTCATGCTCTGAAACCACGGTACCGGCAAGCCAGCGTCCCGCAATACTTCCCGCATTCGCAGTTTATTCCGGCACGCCTCGACGCTGGCGGGATGGTTGTGCGGCAATCCCAAACCCCTGGCCACATAGGCTGCGGTAGTGGCCGGGCGGTCCCCAATCACCAAAACCGCATTTACCGGCAGGCCGCGCTGCGCCTCCAAAACACCCGCGGCCGCTCCCTCCGGCAGTTCGAAATGAACAGGCAGCGCCCGATCGTTCCAAGGATCGTCCATCCTGCTGCAGCGGTCGGTCGCATAAGCGATTTCCACGTCCAGCTTATCCGCGGCGGTCTGAAACGACCGCGTCTGATACCCCAGTTTGGTCGCGAACAGCAAAACCCGTTTTTTGCGAATGGTCATGGCCTCGAGACTACAAAAAACTTTCCGCCTGGCGGAACCCTTCTTTCACTCGAGTAATGGGGACCAACTGGTCCCGAGTGGGTTCAGCTCAACAATACCAAGGCTCGTTTAGGTAGGGCACCGTGGAACGGGGCGCCAGCAACGGCAGGGCTTGCCGTTGACGGTTGGCCGCCTCGGTTACCGTCTTCCACATCTTTTCGAATGTGTCCGACCGCCTGCTCTTCAGCTTCTCGCTGGAGGCCACCATGTCCTGCAACCTGTCGCACAGCGCATCAAGCGCTGGGTTCGCATTTTTCCACGGGTACACCAGCAATTTGCCGTCAAACGGCCCGACCATTTCGCGCACCTCTTGCAGTTCCAACAGGCGCGAGCCCGCGGGGATTAGCAACCGGATGGCCAACTGGATCGGCCCAACCGCTTCCACCAGGTCCAGTTGCGCCAACTGTTCGAACAGGTCGAGCAGCTGTTCGAATGTGGTCCACGGCGTAAAGGGAATAAAGGTTGGTTGCAGGGTGATGCCCGCGCGCCGGCAAAGGTCGACGGCACGGAAAAAGTCCGGGCGAGTATGACTCTTGTCCAGTTTCTTCAGCACCACATCATCCAACGACTCCACCGCCGACACGATGAACAAGCAGTTGGTATCACGGAGGGTGGCCAGCAGTTCGGCGTTCTGCAGCAGATGCTCCACCTTAATAGTCGCGTCGTAGCTTACTTCCGGGAATTCCCGGTGCAATGCCTCGACCACTGGAATCGCGTGCCCCACCCCGTTAAAGAAATCAGGGTCGCCAAAGGTAATGTGCCGAGCGCCGGCGGCCACCTGCTGACGGATATCGGCAAGCACCACCTCGCGGTCCACAATCCGGAACACTCCTTCGTACACCGGCACAACAGGGCAATGCCGGCAAAGATGTTTGCAGCCACGGCTTGCCTCTGTGTAACCGACCACACGATGCTCGCCCGATGGAAGCACCAGGTGCGCATAGGAAGGCAGCGGAGGCAATCCCGATCGATCCGGAACCTGAAAGCGCAATCGGCTCCGCGACACATTCGAATCCAGAATATGGGTTTGTGGAAAAGCGGATAACCCGGAAAGATGCTCCGCTAGATCCACCAGAGGCTGCTCGAATTCCCCACCCAACAGGCTGGCGATTCCATGGGCGCGCAACACGTCCGCCGAGAGCGACGCGTACAGGCCGTAAGCGCATAAGTGCGCTTGGGGATTAAGCGCTCGAACCGAGTCAAGCAGTTCCACGGTGAGCCGCGTGGCCGTATGCATCGGCACGTAAAAGGCGACCAGGCCCGCCTCCCGCACCGCCTGCTCATCCAGTTGCTCTCGGGACAAATCCAAACAACTCACCGCATGCCCGCGCTTGCGCAACCACGCCGCCGGGGACGCCAAGCCAAACGGCTGCCGCCCCAGTTCATACGTCGAAATCAGCAGGATCTTCACGAACCCTCATTATAGCCGCCTCCGCTTACCCCCGCGATTTCGGTTATCATAGAAGTCCGTTTTGCCACGAAAGGAAGTAGAGAATGCCCATTTCCGCAGCAAACTCCTTTAATGCGCGCGATAAACTGAATGTTGGCGCGCAAAGCTTTGAAATTTACCGGCTGGAAAAGCTGGAACAGCAAGGGCTCGGTTCCATCGGCAATCTTCCTTTCTCCCTTCGCATCCTGCTCGAAAATCTGCTTCGCTGTGAAGACGGCCGCTTTGTTCATGCCGATGACATTCGCGCGCTGGCGACCTGGGCGCCCAATAGCCAGCAAAAAGAAATCGCCTTTATGCCTGCGCGCGTGCTTTTGCAGGACTTTACCGGTGTGCCTGCGGTGGTAGACCTGGCTACCATGCGCGAAGCCATGCAAAAACTCGGCGGAAATCCCAAGCGCATCAACCCGCTGTTCCCCGCCGAATTGATCATCGACCACTCCGTGCAGGTCGACAGTTTCGGCACGCCCAACTCTTTGAATCTCAATGCCCAATTGGAATTTCAGCGCAACCTGGAGCGCTACCAATTCCTCCGTTGGGGGCAAAATGCTTTTCGCAACTTCAAGGTGGTGCCGCCGGACACGGGTATCTGCCATCAAGTCAACATCGAGTATCTAGCCCGGGTGGTCTGCGCCATGCCCAACGGGAATCGCCTGGAAGCTTATCCCGATTCCCTGGTGGGCACCGATTCTCACACCACTATGGTGAACTCGCTTGGCGTATTTGGCTGGGGCGTTGGCGGCATCGAAGCAGAGGCGGCGATGCTCGGTCAGCCGCTCTCCATGCTGGTGCCGGAAGTGGTTGGCTTCAAGCTGCACGGCCGCCTGCCGGAAGGTTCCACGGCCACAGACTTGGTGCTCACGGTCACGGAAATGCTTCGCAAGAAGGGCGTCGTCGGCAAATTCGTGGAATTTTATGGCTCTGGCCTTTCCACCTTGAGCGTCCCCGATCGCGCCACCATCGCCAACATGGCACCGGAATACGGCGCCACCATGGGTTTTTTCCCAGTCGATGAGGAAACCCTGGCGTATCTTCGGTTCACGGCCCGTAGTCACGAACAAATCGCATTAGTGGAAGCTTATTGTAAGGAACAAAATCTATTTCGAACTGACTCCGTTGCCGATCCTCGGTTTAGCGACAAACTCGAACTGGATCTCGGCACGGTGGAGCCAACCGTGGCGGGTCCAAAGCGGCCCCAGGATCGTGTGGCGCTCAAGAATGCCAAATCGTCCTTCACCAAAGTGGTGGAAGGCGCACCCGTAAAGCAGGTCAGCGTCAAAAACAATGGCGATGCTTTCGAGCTTTCCAGTGGAGCCGTGGTGATCGCCGCGATCACCAGTTGCACCAATACTTCCAATCCTTCCTTGATGCTAGGCGCCGGGCTGCTCGCCAAAAAAGCAGTGGAGCGCGGGTTGCATGTCAAACCGTGGGTGAAGACCAGCTTGGCTCCCGGTTCCAAGGTCGTAACCGATTACCTGCAGTCTTCTGGCTTGATTCAGTATCTGGAAAAACTGAATTTCCACCTAGTCGGTTACGGCTGCACCACGTGCATCGGCAACAGCGGCCCTCTTCCCGAACCGATTGGCGCAGCCATTAAGGAAAACAATATGGTCGCCGTAGCGGTGCTCAGCGGCAATCGCAATTTCGAAGGACGTGTGCATCCGCTGGTTCGCGCCAATTATCTGGCGTCGCCGCCTCTGGTTGTGGCCTACGCCCTCGCGGGTCGTATGGACATGGACCTGACCACAGAGCCTCTGGGGACCGACTCAGCAGGAAAAGCCGTTTACCTTCGGGAGATCTGGCCCACACCTCAGGAAGTTGATGCGACGGTACGTTCCGCAGTGAGCACGGAGCAGTATCGCAAGGAATACAGCAAGGTCTTTGAAGGAGATGCCCACTGGAAAGGCATGCACGTGCCCGAGGGCGACCTTTACAAGTGGGACGACAAGTCCACGTACATCAAGCTGCCTCCCTATTTCGAAAATATGCTCAAGAGCCCGCCGATGCTTGCGGATATTCATGACGCCCGCGTTCTTGCGGTGCTTGGCGACAGTGTTACTACCGACCATATCTCTCCCGCAGGTTCCATTGCCGTCGATTCGCCTGCGGGAAAATACCTGATCGCCCACGGCGTAAAGCCCCACGACTTCAATTCCTATGGTGCGCGTCGCGGCAACCATGAAGTGATGATGCGCGGCACCTTCGCCAATATCCGTTTGCGGAACCAGCTCGCTCCCAGCACCGAAGGTAGTTGGACTATTCACCTTCCCGATGGCGAAAAAATGTTCATCTACGATGCCGCTGTGAAGTACCGCGAAGAAGGCGTGCCGCTGCTCGTGATCGCTGGAAAGGAATATGGCTCCGGCTCGTCGCGCGACTGGGCCGCAAAAGGCACGCGCCTGCTCGGCATCCGCGCGGTGCTTGCCGAAAGCTACGAGCGCATCCACCGCAGCAATCTCGTCGGGATGGGGGTCCTTCCGTTGGAATTCTTACCGGGCGAGAACCGCGAGTCTCTCGGCCTTACCGGTCATGAAGTCTTCGACATCGAAGGCGTGGCCGCGCTGGCGCCGCGCAAGGAAGCCACCATCCACGCGAAATCTGCCGACGGTAAAGTAAAAACCTTCAAAGCTAGCATGCGTATCGATACGCCCGAGGAAGTGTCGTACTACCGTCACGGCGGCATCCTGCAATACGTCCTGCGTCAGATGCTCGGATAGTTCCGGCGAGTCGGCCCACTGGGGGGTTTCGTATCTGGCAAAAGCCAGGCAAATACATTGCCTAGTGTGGGTATGCCCGCGCTACCTAGGATTCCGCGCCGCGGCGCTGGGGCCGCCTCTGGTCCTTAGAAACAAGAGCAACACCACGCCCGCCACAACTGATGCCAGGCCCGCTACCTGTGCGTTGGTCAATCCAAAAAAGGACCGTGGATTGATGCGAATGATTTCGACCAAAAAACGCGCCACGCCGGTCAGGATCAAATAAGCGCAAAAGGTTGTCCCGCCCGGTTCGAGTTGGCGATTTTTCAGAGCTTTCGTTCCCAGGTGCCACAGAAAAGCGCCGATGGCGCACCAGACGATCAGTTCGTACAGCGGTGTGGGATGAACGAGTTGCGTCGTCGGCACCACCCCATTGGGAAAGCTCATGCCCCAAGGCAGCGAAGTCGGTTTCCCATAGTCGCCATCACCGGAAAGAAAGCAGCCGATTCGTCCAATTCCATATCCGAAACAAGCCGCCGGTGAACATGCATCCAGAAACTGCAGCAGCGGCAGTTTCGCGCGCCAGCCCATCACGACCAGCGCCGCAAATCCTCCGATCAGTCCTCCGAACCAAGCGAATCCGTAACGGCTGAACAGCAGTGGCCACGGGTCGGCAAAGAATACTCCCGGGTCTTCGAGCAGGTGATAGAGCTTCGCGCCAGCGATCCCGGAAAGTCCCGCCACGGTGATCATCAAGAAGGCGTCTGCGTTCATCCCGCGGCG
>Ga0187782_10000415_pt1 | contig 28510 bp, 23 predicted proteins | sample 0715_SJ02_MP15_2_FD_132454 | JGI IMG/M metagenome (GOLD analysis project Ga0187782, IMG submission 132454) | Tropical peat soil microbial communities from peatlands in Department of Meta, Colombia - 0715_SJ02_MP15_20_MG | ecosystem: Environmental > Terrestrial > Soil > Wetlands > Peat | place... | reverse complement strand
TGTTCGAGATCTTCTTCTCGCTGATGAGGATGTAGGCTTCCTCGAGGACCGCCTCCATACGCTCCGGATCCGTAACGAAATACGGAGACAGATAGCCGCGATCGAACTGCATTCCCTCGACCACGTCGAGCGTCGTCTCGGCGGTCTTGCTCTCCTCGACCGTGATGACGCCTTCCTTGCCCACCTTCTGCATCGCTTCCGCGAGCTTCGCCCCGATCTCCTTGTCGCCATTGGCGCTGATCGTCCCGACGTGCTCGATCTCCTTCGGATCCTTCGTCTGCTTGGAGAGCTTCTTCAGGGTCTCCACGACGGCGTCGACCGCTTTGTCGATGCCGCGTTTGATCTCCATCGGATTGTGGCCCGCTGCGACGAGCTTGCTCCCCTCGCGATAAATCGCCTGGGCGAGCACCGTAGCCGTCGTGGTGCCGTCGCCGGCGACGTCGCTCGTCTTCGAGGCGACCTCGCGCACCATCTGCGCGCCCATGTTCTCGAAGCGATTCTCGAGCTCGATCTCTTTGGCCACCGTCACACCGTCCTTGGTGACGGTCGGCGACCCAAAGCTCTTCTCGATGACGACGTTTCGCCCCTTCGGGCCCAGCGTCACCTTCACGGCGTCGGCAAGCGCATTGACGCCCGCGAGGATCAAGTTTCTAGCGTTTTCGGTGTAGACGATCTCTTTGGCAGCCATCTTTGGAAACCTTTCTCGAACGAGCCTGGGATCACTTCTCGAGCACGCCGAGGATGTCGTCCTCGCGCAGGATGAGCCGTTCCTCGCCGTCGACCTTCACCTCGGTGCCGCTGTACTTGCCGAACAGCACGCGGTCCCCCGCTTTGACGTCGAGCTTGCGAACACTACCGTCCTCGAGGATCTTGCCGTTGCCTACGGCGAGCACCTCTCCCTCGATCGGCTTCTCTTTGGCCGTATCGGGGATGATGATCCCTCCCTTGGTTTTCTCTTCCTCTTTGACGCGTTTGACGATGACGCGATCGTGAAGCGGGCGAATGCTGGCCATCTGTGATTCTCCTCTCCGTGAATGCGGCTCGACGACGACGCCGGGCGCGCGAGGGAAACGACAAACCCCTCCTCGCTGGCCCGTGACCCGCAGAGGAGCGGCAACTGTCGCGTAGCGAGGCAATGGCTTCCGGCTGTACGACGGAAGACACGCCTGAGGTGCGATTGTTGGCACTCAAAACGGCCGAGTGCCAACTGCGGGCGCCAAACTAATGCCCGAAAACGTGCCGTCAAGGGGGGCACGGACTTCGACGTCGCACGATCGCAAGGCATTGGAAACACTCGCAAGCCGGACCACGCGATGGGCCAAGCAGTCGTCGCGTCTGGCTGCCAGCGGCTGAAGCGAACGAAACGCCGCGGAAGCATTCCAGAAATTGCGCAGGCCCGCAGGATTCCTTACAAAAAATAAAGAGCTGATGCGACCCAGGGGGGGCGCCCCCGATTCGTCGCGCCCGCTTCGCTCGAGGTGATGCGATGACCATCCTGGCGGCCCGTTCCGTGGCGCACTTCTTTTGCGAGGCGGTAGAGGACGCGATTCGCTCCCGCGGCGTCACCGCCACCGACGGAGCCGCCCAGTACCTCGTCGCGCTCCTGACCGACTACGCCCATCCGGAGGGTCGCGCGGAAGAGGCGCTGGATAGACCCTTGACGCTGCTGCTCGACGAAGCCTTGCGAATCGGCCACCGAGCCGAGCGATTCGAGCGGCTTCGAACGCTCGGGGACGGGGTGCTCTACGCCTCGGGATTCTTCGGCGCCCATTTCGAGGCTCGGGGCGTGGATCCGAAGTATCTGCGGGGCCTTGGAACTCGCGCATACGGGGCGGCGAGCTCGATGCTGCGGCACGGGGGAGAGGAAGCCACGGGACCCGATCTTTTCGCGGAGCTCGCCGACAACTTCGACGAGTTCGTCGACGTGCTCACCGAAGTGGCCGATAGCACCCTGGCGATGGGCGCCGAGACGGCCCGAGGTCTGGTCAGAGCCTACGAACGGTGGCTCAAGACCGGCAGCGAGCGGCTCGCATCCGCGTTGACCTCTCAAGGCGTGCTCCCCACCCGCGGACCGAAGGGCGTGCTGCAGTGACCGGCGCCAGCCGGCTCGCCGGCAACGGAGCCGAGCTGGTTCGGGAGCGCGCGCTCGCCGCGCGAATCCAGTCGGCCCTGGAGCGAACGTATCGTCTCGACCACCTGGCCGACGTACAGGATTACGTTCGTCATGGCGCGAGCACCGTCGAACGCGAGCTGCTGCTCCTGCGCCATGCCGGCGACGGCGTGCTGGAGCTGGGGCTGCGTTTGCCGCGGCTCGAGGAAGAAACGGAGCTCGACACCCTGTGCCAGATCATCGAGGGCGTCAGCCACTTCGTCTACGTCGCGGACCGCGCCCGCGCTCGGCGCGAAGCGACGCACCTGGAGCTCGAGATCCAGGCCGAGGTCGACAAGTGGGTGGTGCTCGCCTCTTCGATGCGCGCACTCGATGCCGACCGCAGCGCGCACCTGCGCGCGCGGCTCTACGAAGGCGTGGCGTTTGCTCACCCGGCACAGACCGAGCTGGGGGAGAGGTACAGGGTCGCGAACGACTCCGCGAACCGATTCGTCCGCCGCCTGGAACGCAGATACCTCGATCGAGCCCGCTTTTCCGAGATGCGTGAAGAGCTTCGACGCTTTTTCCACGTCGGCCAGGAAGAGAAGCTGCGTCTCGGAAGACCGTCGTAGCGCGGCGCCTGGCCACACGCGACACGTCTTGCGCGCGGTGACGAGCGGCCCGATGCTCTCGAGCACGTGCACATCGCTGCCCAAGTCCGCGACGCGGTCGACCGCCTCGAGCTGCCGTTCAACGCTCTGGGTCTCGACCCCTACGGAATCTCGAAGCGTCACCTGGTGCGCGCGATGACACCGCTCGCTTTCGCGTATCGCCATTATTTTTCCGTACAGACGCGAGGGATCGACCACGTTCCGCGACGCGGTCGAGCCATGCTCGTCGGCAATCACTCGGGGGGAATCGCCATCGACGCAACGATGGTGATCGCCTCGTGTCTTCTCGAGCTCGACCCGCCCCGGCTCGCACAAGGAATGGCCGAGCGGTTCTTGAACCGATTCGCCGTCGCCAGCGTATGGGCCAACCGGACCGGCCAGTTCACCGGGCTGCCCGAGCACGCCGAGCGTCTTCTGCGCGACGACCGACTGCTCCTGGTCTTCCCCGAAGGGGCGCGCGGGACGGCGAAGCTCTTCCGCGATCGATACTCGCTGGTCGACTTCGGATCCGGCTTCATGCGCCTCGCCCTCAAGACGGAAACGCCCATCGTCCCTTTCGCCGTTCTGGGCACAGGCGACGCCTTCCCCACCATTGCCAACGCTCGTGCGCTCGGACGTGTCCTCGGCCTTCCCTACGTTCCCGTGACCGCGACGGGGTTGCCGCTCGTCCTGCCCGCCAAGGTCGAGATCGAATATGCGGGCCCGATTCGCTTCGAAGGAACCGGCAACGAGGAGGACGAGATCGTGGCCGCCCAGGTCAACCGCGTGAAGGCCGTAATAGCCTCGATGCTCGAGTCCGGCGTGCGCCGCCGCCGTGGCGAGCCGTCTCCGGCCACCCGCGAGCCATGAAGATCCTCCTGGTCGGCGCGGCAGGGGCCATCGCTCGCAGCCTCGCGAGACGCCTGCAAGCGGACGGACACGACGTCGTCGGCATCGATCGCCGGCCCTGGGCCGCGTCGCCGATCGAGTTTCATCAGGTCGATGTCCGCAAGCGAGGCGCGGAAGAGGTCTTCCGCAAGCTTCGCCCGGACGCCGTCGTCCACACCGCGACCGTCACGTCGCTCGTCGTCCCAGGGGCGGAAGAGCGCTCGCAGATCAACGTCGCGGGTACGCGAGCGGTCTTCGACTACGCGCGGGCGTACGGCGTCGAGCACTGCATCTTCGTCGGCCGCCATACGTTTTATGGGGCGGGACCCGATTCGCCGCTGTTCCACACGGAGGACGAGCCTCCGCTCGACCTCGACCGATTTCCCGAGCTCGCCGACCTCGTCGCCGCCGACCTCGTCGCCGCCACGGCGCTGTGGCGCTTTCCGGAGATCGCCACGACCGTTCTTCGTGTCTGCTACACGCTGGGCCCGACCGGGAGCGGGACGCTCGCGACGTACGTGCGTGGCCGTCGGGTGCCGGTCGTATTCGGGTTCGACCCCCTCTTTCAATTCTTGCACGAGGACGACTTCGTCAGGGCCGTGGTCCTCACGCTGTCCCAGCGCCCCCGCGGCATATTCAATGTGGCGGGGCCCCAGCCGCTACCGCTCTCGATCATCATACGCGAAGCCGGGCGAACACCGGTCCCCCTGCCGGAGGCCGTCATCGCGCGGATGCGAGGGCGCTTCGGTTTTCCGAAGCTCGCGGTCGGAGCCTTGGCCCACTTGAAGTATCCGGTCGTCGTCGATGCCCGTGCATTCCGCGAGCACACGGGCTTTGTCCACCAGCACGACGAGCTCGAATCGATACGCTCGTTCCGGGCCGCGTTTCCGCGGCCCCCGTGACCATTCCGACCGATATCGTCCCCGGGGGCGGCGGGCGCAGGCGCTACTTCTTCTTGGCCTTCTTCGCCGTTTTCTTTGCTTTCTTCGCACTCTTCTTGGCGGCCTTCTTGGCACCCTTCTTCGCAGCCATTTTCTTCGTTCCTTTCTTTTTTGTCGCACCAGACTTGGCTTCACCGACCCTTCGTTTCGCCGGCGAAGTCGTTCGTTTCGCGGTGAGCGGCGGCGCGAGCCTGGTGGCTGGCTTCGCCGGACCGCCCACTCCGTTGCCACCCGGAGCGTGGACGTGGTCGTCGGTCTCCTGCGCCGGGCGCGGGACCGCTTCCCGCTGCGCAGCTCGGCGTTCGAGAACGTGTATGACCTTCTCGTCGAGCTGCTCGAAGTCGAAGGGCTTGTCGATGTACTCGTCCGCTCCGAAGAGGGGGCTGGTCGCTTCGTTCAAGCTCTCTCCGATGCCGGTCAGCATCAGGACGCCGGTGTGCGCGAGGGCCGCATCTTGACGGATCTTGCGACACACTTCCCATCCGCTCATGCCGGGCATCATCACGTCCAGGACGACCAGATCCGGCAAGCGGTCGCGCGCAAGGCGCCAGGCCTCGTCGCCGTCCGATGCCTCGGTCACCTCCATCTTCGGCCGTTCGATCGACCGCAGATGTCGTGCGACGAGCTCCAGCATCGTCGGCTCGTCATCAGCTACCAGAACGACCGGACGCGCCGCGTTCGAATTCACACTGGCGATGATCGAAGAACTCGCATCCGTTGGTCAAGTTCGTCGTTCGATCACTCGTCGACGAACTGGGTCGGGACCCGCGTCGTCGACTCGACCAATTCCTTGTTCGACGTGACGAACTTCACGATGGTCGGCATGTGACCCTTCGTGAGCTTCAGCTTGTTCTGCATCATCCCCTTGGTCGGATCGAGCTCCTTGCGGATGACCTCTTTCCAGCGCGCGTATGACGCCACGATGACGAAGCTGGCGTTCTGCGCTTCCTCCCGCGAGACCAGCCGGCAGCCCTTGCACTCGCCCCGGTCGACGTCGAGCAGCATCGCCACCTCCTGCGGGATGCCGATCGACGGCTCGGCGTTGACGACCATGGCCACGGGCCCGTGCGTCCAGTCCCTACCGGCGATCTTGTAGCCGGGGTTCGCGTTGATGGCGTCCTTGTACGCGGCGCACCATTCGGCGGAGGGAAAGCGCAGCTTCGCCGGCGGCGGTTGGGATGCTGAGGTCATGCCGCCGGACGGTACCCCAGGACCCGGTCACCGCAAAATACGTCTCTCGCGCGGCGTGTCCGACCTGCTCGGGGTCGTAGCCGTGGCCGTCGCGAACGGCCATACTCAGGGCCGAGATGCCTCGTGCTCCCTCGCGTCCCCGAGTACACGTGCCGGGAAACAAGCGACTCGACGGCGTCCTCGATTTCGTAGCTTTCGCGTCGCGGCCGATGCCGCTCGTCACTCTGCTCGACGATGCGCCGCCCCGCATCGCGGGTCTGCTGCAGGCCGACGTGTGCTCGCTCTATCTCGTCGAGGGAGACAAGAGCGAGCTGGTCATGCGGGGCAATGTCGGGTTCAGCAGCGATGCGCTCGGCCAGGTCCGCCTGCGGGTGGGCGAGGGAATCACGGGCGAGGCGCTGGAGTACATGCGCCCGATCTCCACCGACACAGCCGAGCAGCACGCCGCATACAAGCACTTCGAACAGCTCGGGGAGGAGCGCTTTCCCGTGTTTCTCGCCGTTCCCGTGCGCGGCATCGCCGGACCGCTCGGGGCCCTGGTCGTGCAGCGGCGCACCGAGCCGTTCAGCGACGCGGACGTCGAGCTGCTGACGGTCATCGGAGGCCTCATTGCAGCCGGTATCCGGCATGCGGAGCTCGTGGGGGACGCGCGCGAGCGCGGCGCGCGGCGCGCGGCCGGCGGAACTCGAAAAGTCATACTCACCGGCCGCCCCGCGGTGGTCGGGCGCGCGCTCGGAGCCGTCGCCGCGCTGCGCCGACCCGCCGCTCGCCCGAACAGCCGCAATGCCGGACGCGATCCGCCGACCGACGTGCGCCTTCTCCGAACCGCGTTCGACGCCGCGGACAAGGCCATTCGAGGTCTCCGCAAGCGCGCCCTCACGATCGGCCTCGGGCGCGAGTCGGCCTTCCTGGCGACCTACGCCGAGATCCTCGAGGACGCCCGCTTCCGCGAGCGGGCGACCGAGCTGGCGGCAAGCGGCGTCGGCGTGGCACAGGCGTTGTCGAAGGTCGCACGCGACGTCACCCGAACGGCGGCGTCGATGACGCGCGACCCGTATCTCGAGGAACGGGCCCGCGACGTCGAAGACCTGTGCGACGCCCTGACGATGATGAGCGGCCTCGGCACGGGCGACAAGCGGGCGGCGATCCCGAGCAAGGCCATCCTCTTCGGAGACAGTCTCACGGTCTTCGATCTGCTGGTCACGGCTCGCTCCTTGCCGGCTGGAATTGCGCTCACCGAGCGCGCTGCCGGTCCCCGAACGAAGGCGCTACTCAAGCTGATGAACGTTCCTGCGGTGGCCGACGTCCGCGGCCTCTTCCGCTGGGCGGCCGACGGAGACGTCGCGCTGCTCGACGGCGACCACGACTTGGTGGTGATCAACCCGAGCAAGAGCGAGGTGGCGAGCTTGCGCGAGCACCGTCGCTCCTGGAAACACCCGCAGCCGTCTTGAGCTCGCCGTGCGGCTGGCACCGGTCGTCCATCTCGCGCCTCGAGCCGCACGCGATGAACACGCGAGCGTGAATCGCCGAGCCATGTCAGGATGAGGCGTCCCCGTTGAGTTCCGTCGCTCCCCCCCCCGACGAGAGCGCTGTGCGCGAGGCGGACCCCTCCGGCGGGCGGTCCAGCGCGTCGGACCTGAGCGGTTCGGTCCCGCGTTTCGACATGACCTATTCGCCGCCGTCGCTGGAGCGTGCGAAGACCAAGTTCGGGCCGCCGATACGGTCCCGAATTCCGTCGGCGCTTTACCTCGCGGCCGCCCTCGCCCTCGGCGGAGTCGTCCTGTACGCGTACGCCGCAGCGCCCTCGAGCTCGCGGGTCTTTGCGTGGGTCGTCGAAGGCGACGCGGGCAGGCCCTTGTCTGCAAGCATCCTTGCGGCCATCGTGGTGCTCAGCGCGATCGGAACCGTGCTGCGAACCCACATGCGAGGCGTCCTCGTCGGCGAGGACTGGATCGAGGCCCGTTACCTGCTTCCGCTCGGCATCCCTCGTGCGCGGCGGTGGGGGTGGCCTCAGGTCTTGCGAGTCGTCGTCGACGACGAACGGATCGCGCTCGAGCTCTGGGACGGGAGCTTCGAACGGTTGCCCGAGGTCGCACGGGCCGGGGAGCTCGTCGACCTGCTCATCCGCCAGGCGCGCCGCCGCCGGATCGACGTCACCGAGCTCGATCCCACTCCGCTCTGACGCTCGCCCGGACCTCGTCGCTGGCCAAGAACTCGACGGCTGTACGCGCCAGAGCCTTGGCCGCAACGACCGCCGCCTCGGTACCTCGATCGCTTGCCGCCGCCTCGGCAAAACGCAGCTCGTGACACAGAGCTTCTCCCTCGTCCACGATCGCCACCCACGGGTGGATGGCCGGCACGACGCGAGACACGTCACCCATGTCGGTGCTTCCCGTTCCGATGCGGTCGTCGCGATCGCGCGGGTGCCGCCCGAGCGCCCCGAGGTGCGCGCTGAAGCGCCGGGCGAGCGCCTCATTATTGAGCATGGCACGATAACCGCGCCGCAGCGTCGCCGTCGACTGCACATTGCTCGCCATCGCCGCGGCCCGGGCGCACCGTTCGACGATGCCCCGGATGCGCTCGAGCTCCGCGTCGTCCCGGGCACGAACGCTGAATTCACATGCGGCGCGCTGCGGAATGATGTTGACCGCTTGACCCCCATCCGTCACGTACCCATGGACGCGCACGCCGTCGCGGAAGTGCACGCGCTGGCCGTCGACCAGCCGGAACGTGTCGAGGCAGGCCGTCAGTGCGCTCTGCCCGTCGTGCGGCGCCAGTGCTGCGTGCGCCGGCGTACCGTGGAACTCGAACGTGAGCCATGCCGACGCGAGCGTCGGGTGCATCGCAAGATCGCGATCGAAGGGGTGAAACATCATCGCGGCGTCGATGCGTTCGAACACGCCAGCGTTGATCATCGCGATCTTTCCTCCACCGCCTTCCTCGGCCGGGGTTCCGAGTAGAACGACTTCGCCGCCGGCGACCTCCGCCACGGACGCCGCGGCCACGAAGGCGCCCGCTGCGCCTGCCGCGATCAGATTGTGACCGCACGCGTGGCCGACCCCCGGAAGCGCGTCGTATTCGGCGAGGATGGCCACGCAGGGTCCCCCCGCCCGCCCGGCGCGAGCTCTCAGCGCCGTGGTCATCCCGGCGACTCCGTGCTCCACCCGATGGCCGCGTGCCTCGACGAACTCCCCCAGCCACCGGCTGGCCCGATGCTCTTCGAAACGCAGTTCCGGGTGAGCGTGGATGCGACGCGCGAGCGCGGTGAGGTCCTCGGCATTCGCATCCACGACGCGATCGACGGCGGCGGCTAGCTCGGGCGCGAGCGGCATGGTCGAAAGACTGGCCCAGGGAGCTCGCAGTCGTCAAACCCGCGGGGGCTCCGCCCGCCCCCGAGCGCCGCAGGATGCCGTCTCTGGGACCGGCTGCTACACATGGGGCCGGGAACCTGGAGCCGTCGATGAAGCGAAAGTACGGCGCAGCGATGCTCGCCGCAGCAGTGATGATGGCTCTGGCAGGCGCCGGCTGCCGCGATCGCGACCCGCAAGGGCCGAGCTTCGCGACGAGCGGCCCCGGTCCTCGGAGCGGCGCGGGCGCTTCGAAGGCCGCCGCGAGCGGCGCCGACTCGACGAGCGCGCCCCCTGGACACGCGGACGAGAGCTCCGGATCGAACGCGGCTGCGAGCGACCGGGGGGGCGCCGTCCAGCCCTTTGCCCCCGTCAAGGTCACCGGGGCCGGCAAGGCGATGGGCACGCACCTCGCGTATGCGGCCTACACGACGCCTGCGCAGGACGAAGCCGCCGTGCGTGGCCTCTTCGACAAGGCGACGGACGAGATCATCCGGCTCGAGAGGCTGATGACGACGTGGGACCCGAAGAGCGAGGTCTCGCAGATCAATGCATCGGCCGGAAAACGACCCGTCGTGGTCGGACAGGAAACGTTCGACGTCATCGCCGAATCGATCCACGCGAGCCAGATCAGCGACGGCTCGTTCGACATCACGTTCCAGACGCTGCACGGGCTCTGGAAGTTCGACGAGGACCTCGATCCACATCCACCGACTCCGGAGCAGGTGCAAAAGAGCCTGAGGTACCTCGGGTACCGACACGTGAAGCTCGATGCCCGCGCGCGCAGCGTGTACCTCGACGAGCCTCACGTCCAGATCGGGCTGGGAGGCATCGCGAAGGGGTACGCGGTGGACAAGGCGTCCAAGGTGCTCTCCGACGGCGGGCTGACCTCGTTCTTCGTGCAGGCGGGCGGTGATCTTTACACCCGAGGCGTCAAGCCGGACGGGAGCCCTTGGCAGTCGGGGATCCGCGATCCGCGCGGACCCGAGGGCGACTTCTTCGCCGTGATGCCCGTGAGCGACCACGCCTTCAGCACCGCAGGCGACTACGAGCGCTCGTACATCGTCGACGGCAAGCGGTACCACCACATCATCGATCCGCACACGGGCTATCCCGCCACGGCATCGCGCAGCGTCACGATCTGGGCCCCTAACGCGTTCATCGCCGACGAGATCGACGACGCCGTATTCATCCTCGGCCCCGACCGGGGCCTGGCCCTGGTCGAGTCCCTGGACGGCGTGGGTGCCGTCATCGTGGACGCCCACAGCCGCGTCTGGACGAGCAAGCGGCTGCAGGGACTGGTGCGCGAGGTGCACCCGCCCCGGGACGCGCTCTGAGCGCTGGACCTACGCGTCGCCCGCGGCCCGATCGAGCGACCCCCGTCGTCCGCGCACGACCTCGAGAGGTCGGAGCTCGGCGATCCGCGCCGGCACGTACACGAGGGCGGGCGTCGCGGTACGATCGGGGCTACGGTGCTCCGCCGGGGACCGCCGCTTCCGCGGAGACTCGCAGTGTCCAAGCGCAAACCTCGCCTGCTCATTTTCGTCATTGCCTACTACGCCGAAAGCACCCTGCGCTCGGTGCTCGAGCGCATCCCGGGCTCGATTTTCGACGAATACGAGGCCGAGATCCTCGTCGTCGACGACGCCTCGACGGACCGGACGTTCGACATCGGCCGCGACTACCAGGACAACCATCCCGACATCCGGATGAACGTCCTGCGCAACGAGCTCAATCAGGGCTACGGCGGCAACCAGAAGGTAGGGTACGCATTCGCCATCGAGCAGTCCTTCGACTTCGTGGCCATGGTGCACGGGGACGGTCAGTACGCGCCGGAAGAGCTTCCGCGGCTCGTGGCCCCCCTCCGCGAGGGCCGCGCGGAGGCCGTGTTCGGAAGCCGCATGATGTCGCGATTCGGAGCGCTGAACGGCGGCATGCCGCTCTACAAGTTCGTCGGCAACAAGATCCTGACGGGGCTCCAGAATGGGATGCTCGGCACGAAGTTTTCGGAATTTCACTCCGGGTATCGAATTTATTCGACCGCGGCATTGCGACGAATCCCTTTCGAGCTCAATTCGAATGACTTCCATTTCGACACCGAGATCATTCTCCAGCTTCTCAACGCAAAACAACGAATCCTCGAGCTTCCAATCCCGACGTATTACGGTGACGAGATCTCTCGAGTGGACGGGATCAAGTATGCGAAGGACGTGCTGCTCGCGACGCTTCGCAACAGGATGCACCTTTCGGGGCTTCTCTATCAACGCAAGTTCGATCCGATCGAGCCCGAGGCGTCGCACGCTCCATATCCATTGAAGCTTGGATATCCGAGCAGCCACACGTACGCGATCGCCGCGGTTCCTCCGGGCTCGCGCGTGGTCGACATCGGCGCAGACCCCGGGGGGGCGGTCGCTCGCGAGCTCGTCGCGAAGCACTGCCACGTCGCGGTCGTCGATCGGCAAGCGCTGGCCCTGAGCGTTCCGGAGGTGCGCGAGATTCAGCAGGATCTGGATGCGCCGCTCTCCTTCGATCCGGACGAGCACGATTACCTCCTGATGCTCGACATCGTCGAGCATCTCAGGGACCCGGAGCTGTTCCTCGACCAGGTTCGCGCCAAGTTCGGCTGGACGCCGAGAACGCTCGTGCTCACGACTCCCAACGTCGCGTTCGTCGTCCAGCGGGTGATGCTGCTGTTCGGGCAGTTCAACTACGGAAGAGTGGGGATCCTGGACCGTACGCACACGCGTCTTTTCACCTTCCGGTCGCTGCAGCGACTGCTCGTGGACGCCGGCTTCAAGATCAAGGAAGTGCGCGGCATTCCTGCGCCCTTCCCGAAGGCGTTGGGCACGGGCTTCATGGGCAAGGCGGCCATCCGCCTCAACCTCGCGCTGATCCGCATCTCCCGAACGATGTTTTCTTATCAGATCTTCGTCACCGCCGAGTCCACGCCCCACGTCTCCTTCGTGCTTCGCGACGCCAGAGAGAACAGCGCGCGCGCTCGAGAGCGCGCACGGCACGCCCAACCTGGCGCCCGCATCGAGTCCGAGAACGGGGTGAACGCGACGAGAGACCGCGCCTAGGGTCGCGCCGGCAGCCGCCTTCGGCGACACAAGCGGCCTGATGTCCGGTAAAGAGGGGCGAGTCTCTTATGCCTTCGCGCCCGTCGGTTCATGCTGCGTTCTTCGGCATTGCCGCCGTCGCTCTCGGCATTGCCATCAACGCGGCCAACGGGACGCTGACTCCGGACGCCATCGAAGCGCTCAACGTTTCTTGCGGTGCGGTGCTCCTGGCCCTCGTCTGGCCGTCCGGTCGGTGCGACGATCCGCTCCGCGGTCGAAAGACAGGATGGCTCACGCTGCTTCTGCTGCTGGGCATCGCGTGGGAGGTCGGGCTGCTGATCGTGACCCCGCCGCTCCTCTATGGAAGGTTCCGGTCCGGAGATCTCCCCGTCTTCTTTCGCGAAGCCGCCGCCGCCGGCGTCGTTTCCGGCGCGCTCTCCTTTGCGCCTAGGGCTGCGCGCCGGGCGCTGATCGCGGCCCTGGTGATCGCGCACGGGGCGATCGGCCTGTGGGCCATCCATGCGTCTCCGGAGCCGCACATCGATGTCTTCTATTTTCAGCGAGACAGTTGCGCCGCGTTGTTACGGGGCGCGAACCCCTACACCATCACGTTTCCGAACATCTACGGCGATGCGACGCCCTTCTACGGCCCGCACGTGTCCGTGCGGGGACGGCTCCAGTTCGGATTCATTTATCCCCCGCTGAGCCTATTTCTCTCGTTGCCCGGTTACCTGCTGGGCGATTTTCGCTATTCGCAACTCTTCGCCATCGAAGCCGCCGCCGTCCTCATGGCGTTCATGCGCGACGGCGCGATCGGATCGCTGGCAGCGGCGCTCCTGCTGCTGAGCCCCCGGTCCATCTTCGTGCTCGAGCAGGGGTGGACGGAACCTTACGTGGTCCTTCTGCTCGCGGCCACCGTCTTCGCGGCGTGCCGTGCGCCGCGCGCGCTCCCATACGCGCTCGGGCTCCTCTTGTGCGTGAAGCAGTACCTCTTTCTCGCGCTGGCCCCCAGTGCGCTGCTCATTCCATGGCGAGACGCGAGGCGCACGCGCATGTTCGTCCTCAAAGTCGCCCTGACGGCGGTGGTCGTAACCCTTCCGTTGGCGCTCTGGAACCCGCGCGCCTTCTGGTTCGACAACGTCGGTTTCCAGCTCCAGCAGCCGATGCGCGCGGATGCGCTCAGCTATCTGGTCTGGTTTTCGCGCGACCGCGCCTCGCCCTACCCCGTGTGGGCGAGCTTCCTCGTGACGGGCATGGTGACCGCCCTCGGCCTCTGGCGCCTGCCGAGGACGCCCGCGGGCTTCGCAGCGGCCATCGCCGCGGCGTCCCTCGCATTCTTCGCCACGAGCAAACAAGCCTTCGCCAACTATTACTTTTTCGTGATCGGAGCCATGTGCTGCACGGTAGCGGCCCAGGAGCTGCGCCCGCCGCTCGCATCTCGCGTCGAGCAGCCGTCCTCGTAGGCTGCGACGCTCGCGACGCAATTCCATTCCCCTTGCCCTCTCGCTCGTCTGCATGTTCTACATCTCGCGTCGAAGATGGCGCGCGAGTCCATGGGGAAGCCATCCGGCGCCGTCGGACGCCATGGCCGATTGCGCGCCTGGAAGCTTCCCGCGCGGCCCGGGCTCGGCTGGTGGGCCGCGGTGACGCTCTGCGTGGTGGCGGGGACGTCGCTCTACACCGACCTGCTTCGATTCGAGAACCCGACCGGCGAGAAATACGTCACTCCATTCACGCCGGGCCAAACCGATTTCAGCTATCCGTATTACGGAGCGCTCGCTCTCATCGCCGGCGTCAATCCCTATCATAACAACCATCCCGAGCTGACGAATCCGATCTTCCGGATCGAGCGAATCGATGGCATCGACTTCAAGCAGATCTATCCTCCGGGACATCTTCTCACCTACGTCCCGCTGGCGCTGTGGAAAGGGGTGCACTGGCAGGAAGCCGCTCGAGTCTGGTTTCAGCTCAACCTCGTCATGCTGCTTGCGCTCGCCTCGATCGCATGGTCGCTGGCGCGCTTCGCGACGCAGAGGTCGCTCAGTCCCCTTTGGGTTCCGTTCTTCTTCGTATGTCTCGCTTTGAATCCAGCCGAAGAATTCGGACTCGACCGCGGCCAGAGCGACACGCTCATCTCTCTGCTGTGCTGGGGCGCGGTGTTCTCTCTCCTGCGCGGCGCGAGCGGCCTCGCCATGTTCCTGGCGATCTGGGGCACCTCGATCAAGGGATACCCAATCCTCTTCACTGCGGGCCTCGGTCTCATGGGTCTGGCCCGCAGGCGGTGGCGATGGACGCTGGCGGGCGCGCTCGTGGGGGCGACGATCTTCGTCTTTCCCGTGGCCCGGTACTTTCGAGACGCGGCGCGAGGGATCCGCTTCCGATCCGAGATGTTCTGGCCCTACTGGTTCAACCATAGCTTTCGCAACATCGCGTACCGCCAGTCGCATGCCTGGGCCGACAAGGGGAGATTCGCGCTTTCCGCGTTTGCCGCAGCAGTCGCCGTCGCCGCCTGCGTCCGCGCCTGGCGCTCGCTTTGCCGCCAGGAGCCGGTTGCGAGTCAGGCATTCTGGCTCGTCCTCTTCGCGGCGGCCGCGCTGGGCACGATGATCGGGTACTCGGCGCTCAGCGTTTCTTACAACCTGATCTTGATTTTTCCCGCCATACTCGTGCTGGTCGCTTCCCAGGAGCGCCTGGGCGTCGATCTCGGCTTGCCCGCGTGGGCCAGACACGTGCTCGGGGCGGCATTTCTCGGTTGCGCCTTCTTGCTCTTCGTCTGTCGCCTCGGGAACGACCCGCCGGGCAACGAAGGCAACATCCCCGCCGCCGGGTACGGTCTCGTCACGCTCTTCCCGCTGCTCGCCGTGTGGGTCGTGCGCGGATTTCTCCGACCCGGTTTGCCGGTCTCCGATCGCCCAGAGCCTCGCTCCGCTTCGACTCCCTGACCTTCCCTCGGCTCCGCTGCGGCCGACCTGCCAAGCCATTCACGTCGACGGGAGGGGTCGAATCTTCACACGATTTCGATTTCAGGAAATGGGAAAATCATGCGGCCCCCCGCAGCGAGGTACTCTCGCTCCCGCTGCAAGATTCCCTCCTTGAAGTGCCATGGCAACACCAAGAAGTAATCGGGTTTCATGCGACGGGCGTCCGCTTCCGAAACGATCGGAATGTGAGTGCCCGGAGTCACGCGGCCGAACTTGTCGGCGTTGACCTCCGCGATCGCAGGAATCTGGCGTGGCCCGATTCCGCAGAATTGCAGGAGGACATTGCCTTTGGTCGATGCACCGTATCCGAGGATGGTCTTGCGGTCGGAGACGAGAGCATCGATGAGTCTCGTCAGGTCCAGCCGATGCCGGAAGACCCGCTCCTCGAAATCACGGTAGGGCCGCGGTGTGTTCAAGCCCATTCGGTCCTCTTGCTGCAAGAGCCATTCGATGACAGGACGGTTGCGCAAGACGTTCTTGTTCGAGCGGTGCGCTGCGGTGACCGCGAAGCTTCCTCCGTTGACGGCATTCATCAGCACCTCGACCGGCTCGAGATCCGCGGCGGCGAGGATGCGCAAAACGGCCCCCAGGGAATAATACTCGAGGTGCTCGTGGCAGATCGTATCGTACGAGTTGGTCCGAAGCATCGACGGCATGTAGCTCTGCTCGAAGTGCCACAAACCGTCCGGAGCCAAGACCGAGGCCACCTGCCGCACGAACGAGACCGGGTCTTCCAGGTCGTAAAACATCGCGACGGACGTCACGATCTTCGCGGGAGCCGCCGTCGTGCGCCGGTAAACTTCCGCGGAGAAAAAGTCGGGCACGACGCGGGCGTCCTCTGGATAGTACTGAATGAACTTTCGGGCCGTCGGGTCGATCCCAATCTTGGTGACGCCCCCCACGGAGTATGAGCGCAGCAGGGTCCCGTCGTTGCTCCCGATGTCCAAAACCGTATCGCCCCCCTTGAGGCTCGATAGCTTTTCCAGAAATCTCGTCTTCTGGACGAGGTGCGTCACCATCGACTGATTCAAGCCCGAACGGTAACCGTAGTTGTCCCCGTACATCTCCTCGGCCGAGTACGAGTGTCGCAGCTGGAGCAGCCCGCTGTCTGCGCACCACACGAGCTCGAGGGGGCCGCTCGTCACGGGTTCGTCGGGCAGGCGAGGAAAGACGCCGGTGAGCGCCTGGCGCCCAAGGCTCAGGACCGGGATCAGGTTGGAGCTACCGCTGGCACGACACGCCGTGATTTCGGAATATCCGCCTCCCACGATGGCCGCTCCCTTCAGCGCGGGGTTTTGTCACAAACGTCCGCGATCGTCCAGCGGGCGCCGGGGATGCCGCTCGCTCGCGGCGCTGCAGGCGGCTCGCTTCAGCGACGCGCCACGACGATGGCTTGGATGAACCCGTCCTTGAATCCAAAATAGTATTTCTCGAGAGAGAAACCGGACTCCTTCAGAATCGCCGCCGCCTCGTCCTGGCCGCGCACCCTCAGAACTTCGGGGGGATGAAGGCGTGTGCTCGTGCGCAATGCGCTGTTGAGCACCCAGTGGACGGAATCCAGGACCATCGCGCTCGTCGCACGCGCGTGAGGCCAGAAGACGACCAGCTTGCCGTTCGGCTTGATGACCCGGCGAAGCTCTTTCAGGATCTCGACGAGCTGCGGCCGAAAGAAGTGCTCGACCACTCCCAGGTTGTACGCGCCGTCGAACGTTTCGTCCGCGAAGGGAAGGTGGGCGATGTCGGCGCGGAGCACCTCGAACGCGCGGGGGTTCGCGCGACGGTATCGTTCGATTGCCGCGCCGGAGAGGTCCACCGCGGTGATTTTCACGAGATCGTGGAGATCGGCGTCGACCTCGCCGCTTCCGCACCCCGCATGAAGGAGGTGGCTGCCCGGGGCGAAGTTTTCCCTGATCGTGGCGGTGAGGCGTGGCTTGATGACCAGATTGCGATACGCGCTCGCGATCGCGTCGTAAGCGAGCGCGCCGTTCGTACTTTTCCGCGCCCAATACCGGTCCCAGCCCTGCCGGTCCTCCAGGCTCGAGGCGTCGGCGGGCGGTATCGAGAGGCGAAATTGCGCTGGATTCGCTTTGTCGGCGACGTAGAGCGCGGCGAGTTGCGCGACGCTGCGGCGAATCTCCTGGAGCGTCATCTTGGAGTGACCGTACGTGCGCGCTGGCAGCGAGATCGGCACGTCCTTGATGGACAGGCCGTTCTGGTGAGCAACGAAGAGACTCTCGAAGAAAAAGGCATATCCACGCGATCGAACGAGAGAAAACAGCTCGCGTGGAATCGTCTTCAGACGGTAGACGCGAAATGCGCCGGTCGCGTCGCCGCTTATGCCAAGCATGTTCACGGTCAAAAAATGACCGATGTGCGTGAGCGACTTCCTGTAAAGGCTCCACTCTGAAAGACTGCCTGGGTTGAGATAGCGTGAACCGACGGTAATATCGTACGACTCGGCGTGGGCGGCGAGCAGTGGAATGTCCGACGGTGAATGGGTGAAATCGCAGTCCATGGTCACGAGCAGGTCGTAGCCGCGGTCATACGCGTACGCGATGCCGTCGAGGTGCGCTGCGCCTATTCCGAGTTTGCCGCTTCGGTGAATCACCGATACGCGGGAGTCCTCGCGGGCAAGGCCGTCGAGGATCGCACCGGTTCCGTCGGGGGAGCTGTCGTCGAGGAACAGGATCTGCGCCTCGAGGCCCAGCGCGACGATCTGCTCGTGCATCGGCACGACGTTCTCCCGCTCGTTGTACGTCGGGATGAAGATCAACGTCCGCTGCGGCATGGGCGTGCTTCGCGGCGGCATAGTCCGGGAGCGTGGTCGGCGTCAACCAGCCGGACGGCGGCGCGTCCTGTCGCGCGGCGCAAAACCACGCGCTAGACGTCTCGGGTTCCGGGGGGTCCCCGGATGCCTCGAGCGTGGCGGGTGAGGGATGGAGAAGCGCGCGGAGCAGATGCAGCCCCGTCTTCTGTTTGCATTCGCGATCGGCCTGACGCTGCTTCGCCTGCTCGATTTGCGAACCGCACCCTTCATCAACGACGAGCCCGCGCTTCAGCTGATGATCGATCAGCACAGGGCGGCGCACACCGTGCCGACGCACGGTCTCGAGGGGACGAGAGGCGTCGTTTATGGACCGACCGCGCTCTGGCTGTACATGCCCGTTCGCTTTCTCACGGACAGCGTCACGGCCATCACGGGCGCGCATGCCTTGGCGCACTGCGCAGGACTGATTCTCGTGTTTCTCGCGGTCGAGAGATCAGCCGGTCTCGTAGCGGCCCTCTGGACATGGCTGCTCCTCGGCGCCTCTCCGTATCTATTCTTCTATTCGCGCCTTCCCTGGGACAACACTTTTCTCATCCCGCTGGGCGGGCTGGTGCTTTTCCTCCTGTCGCGTCTCGAGAGCGAACCCGGTCGCGCGGGCGTCTGGGTCGGGCTGGGCGTCGCCTGTGGGCTCATTTTCGATCTCCACCTCATGGCACTTCCCGAGATCGCGGCGGTCGGCGTCACCGCAGCCCCGATCGCGTGGAGAAGCCGTCGCAGCCGATCGGCCCTGGCGGGGATGGTCGTCGGCGTCCTGGCTGCGGGAGGCGTCGTCGCCCCCTATCTCGGCGACGTGGCCGGCACGTTGCTGCGCGGGTCGCACTTCACGTTCACGACGGAGGGATTGACCGACACCGTCCCCGAGACGCTGCAGGCGATGCGCCGATATCTGTCCGCGGACGGGATGGATTATTTTCTCGACCGGACGAACGAGCCCGTACGCGCCGCGCTCGGCCCGCTTGTTTGGGGCTCTCCCCTGGGCTGGGTGGTGGCGTTCGCGGGACTCGGTTGCCTGGTGGCGGCCACCTCGACACTGCTTCATCGCATGGCACGTCCGCGCCCCGGGGGGACGACGACGCCGATCGTCGCCCGCTTCGGCATCGCTTTTTTCTGGCTCTTCCTCCTCTATTACTTCGGCGTCAGGCCCTCTCCGTTCCATCCGCATTACGTCATCGCCACGTTCTGGATTCTCCCGTTCTTCGCCGCGTGGTCGCTGCAACATCTGCCGAGGCCGGGGCGCATGTGCCTTCAGGGCGTCATCGGCTTGCTCGCTGCGTGCGACCTCGCCTTCGTCGTCGTCGCTCACGCCCAGATCTCCCGCAACCACGGGACACGTGGATTTCATTACAGCTCCATTCCGGAGGAGGTCAGCGCGGCGACCGGGACCATCTGCCGGACGGCGCGCGCCGCGGGGCGCTCGGTCGCAATCGTCGATCTCAGGCGCGTTCCGGGCGTGCTGCCCCCGCCGTTCCAGTGGTTCGACCGTCACCTGAGCGACTGCGCGGGCGTCGACCTCGTCTTCTCGGCCTTTGCACGGAGGCCTTCGGATCCCGCCTTCGGCGTCTTCTACGGCGACGCGTCCGCCTACGACGCCCGCTTGCATGTGCTTGCGCGCTGACCTTCACCGTCTGTATCACCGTCTGTATCACCGTCTGTAGATGCTCACGATTGGCACCCCATCGTGAGTGACGACATAGGTCGGCGCGTCGGTTCCGAACACCACCCAGATGGCGTAGTCGAGCTCGTTCATGTGAAGCTCGTGCTCCACGAGGGCGAATCGCGAATCATGCGGAGCGCCCACGGGCCGGAGGTCCGCGCGAACTCGCTCCTCCCTCTGCATCTCGAGCCACGCGTCGAAAGTCGTGTCGTGAATGAACACCGTGGCGTTGCGCGGGGCGCGCGAATTCAAGTATTCGGTTGCCGCATTCTGAGAGGTGTATCCCCAGAATTGCCGGTTGAGCCCGAGCGTCGCGCCTCCGGCCGTTCCGCCGACCACGGGAACGTACGTCGAGAGACCGAAGGGCGTCGCGTGAGCCGTGATGGCCAGGGGTCCCAGGGCCACGGTCGCAAACAGGCCTACATCGATCACCAGCCGCGAGCGGTCCACCCCGCTGCTGCGCAGCGCACGCTGAATCGCGGAGGATGCGAGCACGAAACCTCGTCCGCAAAGGAGCGCGAGGAAGGGGTACGCGGGGAGCCAGTGCTTGGTCGCCCCGAAGATGGGCGTCTTCGCCATGAAGAACGGCACCATCGGAACGACGAGCGCGAGCGCGACGAGCAAATCCGTCTCGCCCCGAGGTGAAGGCTCGTGCGGACCTGCCGTGTCCCCCGACCGGAGCACGGCCCAGCCGCGCAGCCTCCGCCAGGCCGCGCCCGCGCGATCGGCGGTGCCGACGACGAAGAGGAGGATCGTGATCGTCGGGACCGTGGCGACGACCATGACGGGCAAGTACGATTTCGGAGACTGAGGGCCCCTGTAGTTTCGGCCCAGAAACTCGATGCTGTAGTAGGTGTGATGCAGGTGGAAGTCGAACCACCATTCGATTCGAGCAAGCGTATCGTTCCAGAGATAGGGCCAGAGTGCGAGAAAGACGATCGGGCCGAGCACGGCCATCGACACGAGACTCGCGGGCAGCGACACCCTTCCGACTCGTAGGCCCCGAAGCAAGGAGCGTCGCTGCGCGAAGAGCGCATGAGGCACGATGACCGCCGGCAGCAACCAGGCGTTGTGTTTCGTCTCGAGGGCCAGCCCAAAAGCGATCCCCGTCGCAATCGCCCAGCCGAGCCGTCCGGTCTCTTCCGAGCGCCAGTGAGCGTAAACGCATACGAGCCACATCGTCATGATGGGCACGTCGAAGCACGCCAGATGCGCATGAAAAAACACGCGCGGCATCAAGGCAAGAAGAACGGCCGCCACCAGGCCGGCGGCGCGACCCCATGCCTGCGCTCCGAACAGGTACGTGACGTAGAGTGCAATCCCCGCCATGCACATCGCCGGGAATCGATATGCATCGCTCGCGAACCGGAAGACGTGCCATCGTTCGTGGAGCAGCCACCACGAGACGCCGAACAACGTCTTCATGAGCGCCGGATGCTCGTGGTTGTAGCCCCAGCTCGCGTCGATGACGCCCTGGCGCAGGGCGTCGCTCCCGCGTTCGAAGAGCAGGAGCCACCAGCGCACGTAGGCGTTCGCCGCGGCGAAGTACGTGGACTCGTCCCGCATGAAGCCGATACCGCCGGCCGTGGCCAGGAGTGAAGCCACGTAGCATCCGCCGAGGGCCGCTCCGATCAGGTGGTCCCACCGGCCGATCCGGTCGGGAAGGCGAAACGCTCTCAGGTTCATCGAGAGGTGGCCTCGAAACAATACATCCGGCGCTCGGCGCTCGGAGCGCCGATGTCGACGACGACATCGGCGTGCGTTCCTGCGTAACCGCTGGTGTCGAACTCGAACTCCTTCCAGGACTCTCCGTCGCGGTGCACGGCTTGTCCGACGAGCGACCCTTCGATGCCAATCGCGATCGTGACGGGCGGCCCCTGCGCGGGCTGCTCGGCTTCCGCGTAGAGCGCGTGGTGACCGCGGAGGGAGCGGCCGAGCGCGACACCGAGGAAACGCAGTCTCAGGGTGCCCCCGGCCCCGGGTGGACGCGCGTAGATGCAGCGCCTCGCCGGGTAGTAGTCCGGGTCGGCCAGAACGGTGGGGGCGACGAGATTCCCCCCGGGGCACGCAAATCGATCCGCCGCCACCGCCGGGCCGAAGCCCAGCGCGCCGCTCCCCGGCGCCCCACGGGAGAACGGGCAGTCCACCTCCGCACCGCCCTGCACGATCGACACGTGCACTCGGCTCGCCGACGCCGCCATGGACACGAAGTCGTCGAGCACGCGCACAGGCGCCGGGTTTTCGAGTGTCGTCACGAGGACCCCGCCGAATCGCCTCCGATCGGTCCGTCGCCATTCGACGAGCGACGGGTCGTGCCCGCCGTGGATCGAGACCTCGAACGCCCGCGGGAACGCGCTCTCATCCGCGCGTGCCTCCCGCTCGATCGTGGCCAGGTTCGCTCCGAAGTACTGCCGGCCGAGCGGGTCCGCCCAGCGCGGCGCGAACGTGAGGAGATCGTCCGGCCGGATCTGCGCAGCGACATACTCGCGCGCCGCCTTCCAATCGGCTTCTCCGACGACGGAGCACGTCTGAATGACGTGGGCGCCGAGCTCGAGGAGAGCTGCCGAGGGAATCGCAGCGGCAACGAGCCAGCTCCGCCACGGCTTCGACAGGATTGTGCTGAGCCGATCCGCGGACACGGGGCGGGGAGCTTACACGTCGGGCTGGGTTCCGTCAGGCGGTGCGCAACGCTCCGGGGGGCGCGCCGTGAGCGCTGACCATGGCAAGAGCGATCCGCTCGACGTCCTCGGCGCAGACCACCTCGTAAGCGCCCGAGCATTTGGACGCGTAACGAAGCATGGCGCTGTCGCCGAGCGACCACTTCCCGCGCGGCTCGGGGCAAAGCCAGTAAAGCGCGCGTGCCTTTTCGCGGATGGAATCGAGCACCTCCGCACCGGCATTCTGGTAGTTGGTCCGCCCATCGCCCAGGATGAGCACGAGCGTGCGCCGGTCGATCTGCGACAGGTAGCGGGCCTCGAAACTGCGAAGCACACGTCCGTAGTTCGAGTTCTCGTCGGTGCGAACGAGCCCGGCACCGCCCCACGCCCGCTGCACCGCGCTGCTCGCGGGCTCGCGCGAGAACAGGTCCGTCGTCTCCCCGAGCTCGCTCACGAAGACGAATGTTCGAACGTCCTCGAAGAGCTCTTGTACCGCGTACGTGAACTCGAGAAGAAGGCGCGCGACGGGTCTCACCGAATCGCTGATGTCGCAGAGCAGGACCATTCTCGGTCGGTCGTGCCGTCGCTCCTTGCGCCGCAGCGAAAATGGGACTCCGCCCGTGCTCAGGCTGGCCCGCAGCGTTCGCCGGACGTCGACACGACCGCGCGACGCACGACGAGCACGCACCCGAGCGCGGCCCGCGAGCCGCCGGGCCAGTTGCCGCAACGCGCGACGCACGGCCTCGAGGTCGGACTCCGAAAGGCGGTCGAACGGCTTGCTCGCCGCGACGCCGTGCGAGCTTCTTTCGGACTGCTCGTGGACACGCTCCGCGTGAATGTCGCGCACGGCGTGGCGAACCGCCTCTTGCAGGCGCTCGAGCTCCGCGGCAACGGCGTCGGCGAGGGCCTCGCCGCGAACCCCGAGCTTTTGCGTGAGCCTGGCGCGCAGAAGCTCGAGAGCGCTCTTCGACCGATCGAGGCCGGTCTCGCGCAGCAGGCGGTGGACCTCGAATCCCAGGCGTGGCGCGCCTTCGGCATCGATACGGTGCCCGACGCCGGAGGTGACGACGGCTCGATCGAGAGCGGCGGCGTCCTGGAGCAGGGCGCCCAGCGCTCCGTGACCTGCGGTCGCCAGAGCAGCCAAGGCTTCTCGCAGAATGTCGATCTCGTGAACGTGGAAGCCGGATTGTCGGAGACGAGCCCAGAACGCAACCGAGGCACGCTCCGGGGAAAAAAACTCGTCGACAACCCCTTCGAACCGCGCTCGATCGCCGGCGCGCGACACGACGATACCCGCGATGGCCCGGCGCAGGGCCACTGCGTCGGCGATCCCCACGGCCTTCGCTGCGCGGGCGACATCGATGGCCTGTGCCGTGGACACGTCGAACCCTGCGCGCCTGAGCCGCCAGATGAGCTCGTCCAGCACGCGTACCAGCGTCTGCGGATTGCTCATCGTTGCGGATCGAGCGGCAGCGCGGAAGGCCCGGAACTCAGCGGCTCGGCCAGGAGGGCGCGGATGGCCGCGTCGAGGCGAGCGTCTTCGTCGCCGTCGTAGCCGATTGCGACGTCGCGAACCGTACCTCGCTTGTCGACGAGCACGATCGTCGGCAGGCTGGTCACACCGTAGGATCGCGTCGTCTCGCCGTGCGTATCCACGGCAACGGGGTATTTTATCGCGACACGTCGCGCGAAATCCGCGATGTGCTGCGCATCCTCGGTCGAGACCCCGAGCACGCTGAATCCTTGCGCACCGTACTGGAGCTGGAGCGCTCCCAGCTTGGAGGTGAAGAGGCGGCAGGGCGCGCACCAGGTCGCCCAGAAATCGATCAGCAAGACGTGTCCGCGTAGCGCCTCGACGGAAGACGGGACGACGCCGCTCACGGCCGCCAGCCCCTTCCACGTCGGCGCCGCGGCACCGACCAGATCCATGCGGGCCATGTCGTCCTCGTCGGGGAAGGACGCGAGGACGACGCGCGCGCTTCTCGTGGCCCCGTCACGGAGAAAGACGACGTCGACGGCGTCGCCCGCGGCGCGCGCGGCCACCGCACGGATGACATCGGAGCCGCTTGCGACCGGAAGGTTGTCAACTCGAACGAGGCGGTCGCCCTCGCGAACGCCGGCGCGATCGGCGGGCGAGCCGCGGACGACGTGCGCCACGCGCACCCCCCCCGAGCGCGCGGGCCCGGACTGGGGAGACCCCGGCGAGGCGGCGCGCGGCTCCGCGTCCATGGCCACGCCCAGCCACGGACGATTCGTGTCGTCGGCACCCACGCGCGCGGCGTTCAGGTGCACCGCGCCCGCGATGAGAAACGCAATTGCCCGAGCTCGCGCTCGCGAGGGGGGTGCCCGCCGCATGGCCATGCCGTAGGATGCAATCGGGCCGCAAGGCTTCGCAAGCGGGGGCGTGCGGAAAGTGGCCGCAGTGGGCGCCTTCGCTCGCCCGGGTGCACAAAACGCCGCAGCGCGCCCTCGCCGGCAGACGAGGCCGCGCCACGTGGAGTCCGGTCAGCCCGGCCAACGCGAAGAAACTTCTATTCCAAGACGCGCGCGCTGCAAGCAAGGAGGAAAAGGAAGACAAGCCGCGCGCGAGCCAAAAAGCGGCAAAGCAATGCCAAGGAAGCCAAGCGATCAGGTGAGTTCAATAGGAACGCGGGAGCCCTTGGAAGGGAGGGATCCGGCTCGAGGTGTCCTGCATGCGCCGCCAGCCCGCGGCGTGAACCCGGCGCCCCGTAGAGCAGCGCGCGTGCCACTGGCGGCATCGCCACGCCGCCAACCCAAGTGCCCGCCCACCCAAGCAAATTCGCTGCGTGGGCCCCCGTTCGACCGGCGCGCTCAGCGGCACGGGAGTCGTGGTCGGTCCGCGAATCTGAAATCTTTGCGATCTCGGCACAGGGCCGCCGCGATAGACCGCCGGGGCCGCGTAGCCGGCGGTCGCTCGAGGGCCTGCAGAAGCGTCCATCCGTTGACAGCGTCCTTCGCCCGAGTATCGTGCCGTGCCCCTCCATTAGGGAGAGAGCGCCCATAGCTCAGCTGGATAGAGCACTGGTCTACGGAACCAGGTGTCGGAAGTTCGAATCTTCCTGGGCGCGCATGACGATGGACGGAGCTTGGATGAGGCGCGCGCTCGCCGAGGCCGACGCTGCGGCCGCAGCGGGCGAGGTCCCGGTCGGTTGCGTCATCGTCGACGGAGCCGGAGTCGAGCTGGCGCAGGGGCGCAATGGGCGTGAAGGTCTCGGCGATCCGACGGCTCACGCGGAAATCGTTGCCATCCGTGCCGCGGCGGCGCGGGCGGGAGGATGGCGGCTCAGTGGCGCCACCGCGTACGTGACCCTCGAGCCTTGCCCGATGTGCGCGGGCGCTCTCGTTCTCGCCCGAGTCTCGCGGGTCGTGTACGGCTGCGCCGATCCGAAGGCTGGAGCCGTGACCACGATGTTCGGAATCGGCCGCGATCCGCGGCTCAACCATCGCTTCGACGTGACGGCAGGGGTTCTGCTCGAGGAGTGCTCCCGCAGGCTCCAGGACTTCTTCGGCGCGCTCCGGGCCGCCGCGAAGTAGCCGCCCGACCACGTGCCTCACGGAGAGTCCTCGGGAGCATCGCTCGCGGGAATGCCCAGATCTTCGTCCGATTGCCCTTCGAGCTGCGGCCGCCCGTGGACGGGTAAACGCGGCTGCGGACGCTCGCCCGAACGCCAGAAAACGACATTTTCGCGCAGAGCCTCCGCCATCTCGACATCGGTGATTCGCCCGAAATCGTGGGCGGTCGATATCAAGCCGCGCAGCAGACGCATCCAGCCTTCCGGCACCGAGCCCGCATCCCGCATGGCCCCGTAGCGCAGGGGCGAGGGCAGGAGAGACGCGAGGAAAAGGCACTCCGCCAGATTCAATTCTGCCGGAGTTCGGCCGAAATAATAGTCTGCCGCCGCAGTGATTCCGTAGATGGACGGCCCGAACTCGATGACGTTCAAGTAGAGCTCCATCAGCTCGTCCTTCGAGAAGCTCTGCTCGAGGTACTCCGTCAGGACGACTTCCTCGAGCTTTCGCGCCATCGTCTTTTCGCGGGCGAGAAATAGATTTTTTGCCAATTGCATCGTAATCGTGCTCGCCCCACGGACGAATCGGCGAGCCTTCAAGTTCGCGATGATCGACGCGCGAATGGATGCGCGATTGAACCCGTGATGTTTCCGGAACGCTCCATCTTCCGTCGTGAGCACGGCAACTTGCATGTAGGGGCTGATCTGATCGAGCGGCGTCCAATTCGAGCTGCCGGGCCCGGTCAGCTGGTCACCGACCAGTCCGTCGGGGAGATAGATCCGGTGGACGAACGGCCGCTGGAACTGGTCGGGAGACAGCGACTCGGGGACCTCGGTGACCGTGCACGAGTCCTTGATGTCGTAGTCGAGCTTCAGGTCGTCCAGTCGCTGCGTATCGAATGCAACGCGCCCGGCCATGCCGAAAGTCCCCCCGACTTTCATTCCCTGGAGCACCGGCAGGAGTGCCGCCGGAACACTGTCCAGCAGCCTCTGACAGGTGGTGCTCGGGATCTCGAAGCGCAGACCGCCGACGACGTGAGCGGGGGCCTGGCGCAGCAGACCGCTTCCGTCGAACTGGATCGCCCCGAGCTGGGCCGCGAAATCGTCGATGCGAAGCTCTCCTGCGGACTCGCTCGCGGCGTCGAGAACACCCCGTGCACGAAGCTGGACGTCGAGACCGCGGACGACCTCGGGCGCGAGACGCGCGCTCCGCAGGGCCAGCCCCCTTGCGTCACCCTCGGCGTCGAAGGTCAGCGAGCTTCCGTCGCCCGCCAGAGAGAGCTGCGCCCGTCCGTTGACCGTCGTGACTCGGACGTCCGTGAGCCCGAAGGCTCCGTCGCGAACTCCGAGAAGCGCCAGCGAGACGGGCCCCCCCTCGAGCCCGATCGTCGCGTCGTGTTCGTCGGTCGGCAGAAATATCCGAAACGAGAGGGCCGGCGCGCCCGATCCGGCCGAGCTCGTCGAGAAACGCGCTTCCAATCCCGACGCGGTGCGCTCGACCGCGAGCGGACCCGGACCGATCGTCAAAGCGATCCGCTCGTCGGGACGGTCGATTTTCCATACGAGCGCATCGACCCCGATGTCGGCGGCAGGGCTCAAGCGATCCCTCAAGAACGTCGCGGCTATCGCCGTCTTGGCCCGGAACGAGCGCACATCGGGCAGCGCCCATGCCACGGTCCGCTCGGACTCCAGGGCGGGTGGGTCGATTCGGGCATGCTTGCGCGACGCCGCGGCGACGGGGGACGGCGCGGCCGGCACCGGTGCGACCGCGACGGGATCGGCCACGGCGTTCGACGCAAAGCCGGGCTCCGCAACGCTGCGGCCATCGTCTCCAGGAAGATTCCACGTGACCGTCAGCGCGTCGGCTCTGGCGCGAGAGATCGTTCCACCGCCCAGAATGGCCGACGCCGCCGAGGCCGCGATGACGAGGGGCCCCGCCCGGAAACGAGCGGCGCCAACTGCGATCCGGGCGCCGTGCGGCTCGCTGTCGACCGAAACTCCGGTGGCCTCGAGTTGGGGCTCGGTGTCCTCGCGGCGCTCCTTCCACCGAATCGCCAGGCCGCGAACCAGAAACTCAAGGTCCGACGTCGTCCGCGGCTCCGGGGCCGCCGACTCGTGTCCCGCAACCCGCCAGGCGGTCAAGCGGTCGCTCAGAGCCGACTCGGAACCCGTGAGGGAAATTTCGGCATCGGTCAACGCGACCCGCTCCAGGCGCAAGCTCCAGGCGAGGTGAACGTCCAGCTCGGAAGCTTGCAGCTCGACGCCCTCTACGTCGTCCAGCCCCGCGACCAGACGACGCAGCCGGACACCCCAAGGCTCCAGATGCGCCGACCCAACCCGCAGATGGATGTGGCGCCGGCGCGCCGCCGCGATGACGCGCGCGCGCACGATTCCCGGGAAGAGCGCCAGCGCAATCGCAAGCGCAACCGCCACGGCAACCACGAGGAGACCCGCGACAGCCGGGCCTCGGCGGATCGTTCCCAGGCGCATGCCGGAGGCGAAGCGTAACGCGCAATTGGCTTCGCCACATCCCGCACGCCGAGCGCTCCATCGGCGCGCGCGCGGCACAAAAAAGCGAAGCCCGCTTTCGCGGGCTCCACCGATGAAAATCCCGGCAGCGTCCTACTCTCCCACACGGCTTCCCGTGCAGTACCATCGGCTCCGAGGAGCTTAACTTCCGAGTTCGGGATGGGATC
>Ga0187782_10000414_pt1 | contig 28520 bp, 22 predicted proteins | sample 0715_SJ02_MP15_2_FD_132454 | JGI IMG/M metagenome (GOLD analysis project Ga0187782, IMG submission 132454) | Tropical peat soil microbial communities from peatlands in Department of Meta, Colombia - 0715_SJ02_MP15_20_MG | ecosystem: Environmental > Terrestrial > Soil > Wetlands > Peat | place... | reverse complement strand
TCGTTTTCTGGCAGTTCCGCAGCGGAAACGCCAATCATTCATGGACCAATCCAGTTCTTCCAAAGTCAAGGGCAAGTTCTACCTGACCACGCCGATTTACTATGCGAACTCGCGTCCGCACGTGGGATCCGCTTACACGACGATCGTGTGCGACGTGATCGCGCGGTACAAGCGGATGTGCGGGTACGACGTGGCGTTCGTCACGGGCACAGACGAGCACGGCGTCAATATCGAGCGCGCGGCGGGGGAAAAGCGAATCACGCCGGCGGAGCTGGTCGACCGCAATCAGAAGATCTTCCGCGATCTCTGGAAGCTGCTGGGGATCACGCACACCGGATTCGTCCGCACGACTTCGAATGAACATGCGCGCGCCGTCCAGACCCTGGTGCGCCGCACGATGAAGCGCTCGCCGCACGCCATCTACAAGGCGAAATATGAGGGCCGCTACTGCATCTACGACAACGCCTACGTGAGCGACACGCCGGAGCCAATCAATTGTCCCACGTGCGGGCGCCCCGCAGAACTGATCTCCGAAGAGAACTACTTCTTTCGGCTGTCAGCGTTTCAAGATCGTCTGATCGAGCTTTACAGGCGTCAGCCGGATTTCGTTCAGCCCGACTTCCGCATGAACGAAGTGCGAAGCTTCGTCGAGGCGGGGCTGAGGGACATATCCATCAGTCGCAAATCGATCAAGTGGGGCATTCCGTGGCCGGGCGATCCGGAGCACGTCTTTTACGTCTGGTACGACGCGCTGACCAGCTACATGACCGCGATCGGCTACGGAGAGGGCGAAGAGGGCAGCGCGGATTTTCGAAAATACTGGCCGGCCGACGTGCACATGATCGGCAAGGAAATTATTCGTTTTCACGCCGTCTACTGGCCCGCGTTTTTGATGGCCGCCGAGTTGCCGCTGCCAAAGAAGATTTTCGCGCACGGGTGGCTCCTCTTCGAGCAGGAGAAGATGAGCAAGTCGAAGGGCAACGTCGCGTATCCCGAGCCGATCGTGAAGGTGCTGGGCAACGACGCGCTGCGGTATTACCTGCTCCGCGAGGCCGTGTTCGGGCAGGACGGCAATTTTTCGCGCGAGGCGCTAATCACTCGATACAACGCGGATTTGGCGAACGGGCTGGGGAATTTGGCGAGCCGGGTCCTCGCGATGATCGAGAGCTATTTCGAGAGCCATGTGCCGGAGCCGACCTCGGATGAATCGATCACCAAGTTCGTTTCCGGGCCGATCGAGACCATCGTCCGGGAGGAATACGATGCGTTTCGGTTTTCGAATGCAATTCAGGAGATTTGGCGGTTCATCGCGCAGGTTGATGCGTACCTTGTTCAGGAGAAGCCCTGGAAGATTGCGAGCGATCCGGTGCATCGAGGCCAGCTTCGCGAAGTGCTGTACAGTGCCGCCGAAGCTTTGCGCATCATCACGGCGCTCGCGCATCCGGTGCTGCCGGAAGCAACGCAGGAAATTTGGCGGCACCTCGGGCAAGCCGAACGGCTGGAAGAGTATCGGCTCGATCAACTGCGCTGGGGCGGATTGAAACCGGGAACGCGCATTTCGAAGCCGGAGTCGGTGTTCCCAAGACTCGAACACAAAGAGGCTGACGAAAGGATTGGGGCGATGGAAAACGAGATACGGAATCCTGCGGGCCCCTCGGCTTCGCTCGGGACGGGCGCACAAGGCGCGCCCGCGCCAGTCCCGGCGGCGGGCAGCAAGATCACGATCGAGGATTTTGCGAAGGTCGAACTCCGCGTCGGAGTGATCAAGTCGGCAGAGCGGATTCAGGGCGCGGACAGGCTGCTGAAAGTGCTCGTCGATATCGGCGACGAGGTGCGGCAAGTGCTCGCCGGAATCGCGGTGTCGTATGCGCCGGAGGATTTGGTCGGGCGCAAGGTGGTGATCGTCACGAATTTGGCGCCGAGGAAGATGCGCGGGCTGGAGTCGAATGGGATGTTGCTGGCGGCGTCGGCGGGCGCAGATGGCAAGCCGGTATTGTGCACGTTCGCGGAGGAGATTCCGCCCGGCGCAAAGGTGAAATGACCATCCGACCAGGATGGTCATCCCGAAGGGGCATCGTGGGCGAGGGATCTGCTTTTGCGATTCGACCACCCTTCGCCTCGCCTGCTTCCGCAGGCTCAGGGCAGGGGGTCGTCATCCCGAGCGAGCAGCGCGAGCGAGGGATTTGATTCACAAGAACTCGACTACTTGCCGCAAGTGAACCTGCGCATCGGAACGCGCTTCGCGCGATCAGTCTTATGTCGGACCTGAAGGTCCGACCTCCTAAAATGTACATCATCGATTCACACGCGCATCTAGAATTCGCGCAGTTCGACGAAGACCGCGCGGCGATGCTTGAGCGAGCACGTGGGGCGGGCGTTGAAACACTGCTCGCGATCGGCAGCGGAACGAGTCCGGCGGAGCGGCTTGATGCGGCGATTCCGTTCGCGGAGCAGCACGATTGGATCTACGCGACAGTCGGCATTCATCCGCACGACGCGAGTGTGGCGACCGACGAGCATTTCGCCAGACTTGATGAACTTACGCGGCACCCGCGGGTGATTGGCTGGGGTGAAATGGGCCTCGACTACTACTACGACCATTCGCCGCGCGACGTGCAGAAGCAAGTCTTTCGGCGACAACTGGAGCAGGCGCGGGCGGCTAAGCTACCGGTGGTCATTCATTGCCGAGACGCATGGGATGACTGCCTGGAGATTCTCGAAAGCAATTGGCGATCCGCCGGGATCGGTGGCATATTCCATTGCTTTACCGGGACACTCGATGAGGCGCGGCGCGGGCTGGACATGGGGTTTCTGATTTCGTTCGCTGGGAATGTCAGCTATCCCAAGAATCAGCAAATTAGAGATGTTGCGCGCGATCTTCCGCTGAAAGACATGCTTACGGAGACCGATTCGCCGTTCCTGGCTCCGCAGGGGCGAAGGGGCAAGCGGAACGAGCCGGCGTTTGTGGTTGAGGTAGCGCGGACCTTGGCGAATGTGAGAAACTTAGCCGCCGATGAGGTCGCAGCCGCAACCGCGGCGAATTTTCGAAGACTTTTCGGGCTCGGAGCGGGGAATTCCGAACCAGTCTAGGCACCCGGCAGGGAAATAGACGGATGGCATTTGCTGTCCAAATCGCCAAGGGGATTTTCGATCTGGTGCGAGACGATCTGGCGCTTGTGGAGCGCGAGATCGCCGCGCAGGGCGACGCCGCGATCGAGCCGGTCGCGGAGATCGCGGGCTACCTGCGCGAGGGCGGCGGGAAGCGGCTGCGTCCGGCGCTACTGCTGCTGTCGGCGGGCGCGGCAGGGTACCGCGGGCCTAGCGCGATCCGGCTCGGCGCGGTGGTCGAGATGATCCACAGCGCGACGCTAGTCCACGACGACGTGATCGACGGCGCGCAGACGCGGCGGGGGCGTCCCAGCACGAACGCGCGGTGGGGCAATCACATGAGCGTGCTCGCGGGCGACTGGCTCTACATGCAGTCGTTCGAGCTGGCGCTGCGCGAGCGAAATTTCGCGATCCTGGACATCCTGATCGAGCTGACGCAAAACATGGTCGAGGGCGAGCTTCTGCAGCTCACGCGACTGGGCCGCATCGATCTCACCGAGGCCGATGCCACCGAGCTCGCGTACCGAAAGACGGCCTGCCTTTTCAGCGGATGCGCGCGGCTGGGAGCGGTGCTGGGGCGGCTCCCCAGGAATCTCGAAGAGGCGCTGGCGGAATACGGGCGCAATGCGGGGCTGGCGTTTCAGCTCGTCGACGATCTGCTCGACTTTACGGCATCACACGAGCAATTGGGAAAGCCGGTGCTGAGCGATTTGAAGGAAGGCAAGGTCACTCTGCCGCTCATCTTCGCTCTGCAGAATGGAAGCGCGCCGCACGCGGCTGACGGCGACTCCAACGGGCATTCGATGAGCGAAGGACGTCGCCTCGTTGCGAAAGTGCTCGAAGAGCGCGGATTCGTGAGCGTGCGGCCCGAACAGATCGCGCGCTTGGTGAGCGAGACCGGAGCGCTCGAGCGGGCATCGAATCTCGCTCGCGAGTATGTATGCCGCGCTAAAGCCTCTCTGGAAGAATTGCCCGATAACGAGTACCGCCGCGCGTTGCTTGCGGTCCCCGATTTCATCCTCGAACGACAGAACTAGGCGACGCTTCCGGGCGATTGCCCTGCAGGTCTTTCGCAAACAACAGATCCCTCACCTCCATCCGCGAAACACGCGGCTGGGTTCCCTTCCTATGTCAGGGCAAGCGGGATGACAGCGTCAGAGAACTAAGCGGCGGGGATGGTGGGGGAAGAGTGCGGGCCGGCGCTGCGCTGGTTTTCCTGCTGCAAGGACTGTTCCGCGTCTTGAATCAAGTCAGCGGGCTTCCAGGCGTTGTCCTCGTACCACTTGTACACAGTGCCGTCCGGATTGACGACTGTCGTGCTCAGCGAATGGACAATTTGATCGCCGGAGATGTTGTAGTAGAGCCCGAAGAAATCGGCAACGGCGGGCAACTGCTTGACGGGCACGGCAGCGAACTCCCAGCGATCAAAAGGATCGCCGCCGGTGGTCCGATCGAACGTCCGACCGTACTTCTTGAGTACCGCGGGCGAGTCGTACTTGGGATCGAAGCTGACGCTTAGCAGGCGAATCTTCTGTGAGCCGAGCGCCGGATCTTTCCGAAGCTGCGCGTAGATTTGGGCGAAATTCTTCGAGACGAGCGGGCAAAAATCCGGAAACGGGCAGCGCGTGTAGATGAACGTCACGAGCAGCACATCGCCGCGGAATGCGCTGAGGTGGATGCGCTTGCCGTCCTGATCGATGAGCGCGAAGTCCGGCACTTTCTCGCCGGGCTGAGGCTCGTGCGACGAGCCCGACGGTTTCCCGGCGCCGGACGGGGCTTTCTTGGTGACGACGATATTTTCGAGGTATGCGCCGTCGTTGGTGACAACGACATCCGCAGTGATCTCATCTCCGCGATTCAGCGACGAGAGCGATTTCGTGTCACGGACAGGGTACGGCATGATCATCGCCGCCATGAAGCCAGGAATCTCCTGGCCGTCCACGTTGAGAGTCGCCTGCTGCTGATCGACGGAGACGACTTTGCCGACGAGGTGGTAGCGTTTGACGGGTGAAGTCTCGGGGCTACTCTTGCTGCACGCGACGGGAAACAGCACCACTAGCGCCAGAGTGATTAGAGCGATACCGCGCCCGAATCCGAATTCCCTTCTGTTTATGAGTTCCACAATCACCTCGCGGCACCGCCGATAAATTGTACTGCACCTGCGAGCGGGCACCCACCAAAAGCGGATGGCTGAAGGCCTGTGTTGGTGTCGGAATCGAGTCCGGGCCTTCAGGAGTTGGGAGCGAGAATCTCTTTCACTCCCCTGACGATGTCATCGATGCTCGCCCCATACGGAAAAAGGATTCGAGTTCGCCCTTCCCCGTCCAAGCCGTACAGAGTGGTGCTGTGAGCAACGCTGTACTTGGCGGCCGAGTCGGGGAGAGGGATGATTTCGTAAGAAGCACCGTAGAGCCCGACGACTTTGTCGATTTCCGCCTTCGTTCCGGTCAATCCGATCGCGTCCACCTGAAAGCTCGACAAATCCTCCTTCAAGACGGCTGGAGTGTCGCGATTCGGGTCGACGGTGATGTAAAGGGTCTTGACGCGCGGCGAATCGGCTCCAAGGCGCTTGTAGACGGACGAGAGTTTTGACAGTGTCGTCGGGCAGACGTCCGGGCAGGAGGTGTATCCGAAAAAAATCAACACGGCTTCGCCGCGAAGCGACGAAAGCTCGAAGCGCTGATTGTTGAAATCGGTGAGCGCAAAGTCTCCACCGATGGGCAGTACCGGCAACTGCGCATGATGGCAGCCCGCTGTCAGGAGCAGGATCAATGCGGCAAGCCGCGTCCAACTTTTCATCGCGATACCCTCCTTGGCCCGAAAAACTGTCACTTAACAATGGCGACGACAGGAACGGTGGAGCCGTCATCGAGCTTCAGCGTGACATTGATTTTGTCACCCATGGCCGGCCGCGATTTCAGGCCGAACATCATGATGTGAAGGCCATTTGGGGCGAGAGTAATTTTGCCGTTGGCGGGGATTTCGATCTTACTGATGGGAGTCATGGCCATCATGGGTTGGCTGGTGGGCTTATCCATTGACATCGACGAATCGGAACCGCCCGTCGACTGGTTCATCGGGCCGCCGGATTTGCCCATCGAATCATCCTTCATGACGGTTTTCATCTCGTGTATTTCGAGCTTGGCAGCCGCGTCACTGGAAGCGGAAACGACCGCCCTTGGCTGGGAACTGTGATTTTCGAGTACCAAATAAAGCGCCGTCTCCATCTTGGACGGGGCCGGCATGCGAACCCACGCGTCGTGGGCGACAACGGCAGGTTCCTGCGCGGCGACCAAGCCCGCAAAGGCAAACACCGCAACGACGAACACAAAAGAAGGCAACTGAACAGCCCTGATTTTCATGGTTGAACGCTCCTTTGAGAGTTTTCAGAACGCAAGGAAATGACGTAAAGGGCGATCGACCGCCTTTGCGTCTTGGTGAGATGGTTGAATTGAGGCATCAGAAGTTCGTGATGGGTGTGGTGCAGCGCAGGAATGGTGTGCACTATGGAAATGCCCTCCGCCAGGGTCTTGGCGATGTCGTCCTCCGACGTGCCCCGCTTAAATTGAGAAACGTCGCGGAAATCGATTGGCTTGGCAGGAAGATTCGGCGCCAATGGTCCGTCTCCGTGTCCATCGGGACCGTGGCAACTGGCACAGCCATTTTCCTGATAAAGAGCACGCCCCTGAGTGATCGAAGGGCGGGCGCAACCTGCGCTCGCGAGAGCGATCAGAATGAACCGGCCCCAGATAGAATTCGTCCTTCCCATTAGAAGTGAAAGCGGTAGCGAAATTCGCCGTAGATTTCGCGCGGTTCATTCCAATGGAAGCCGCCAAACGTGAGGCTGTTGTCGAGCTGGACGCGGTAATCCGCGACGTTCAGGGAAGTCACGGAGATGGTGTATTTCTCGGCGAAAGTTTTTCCGAGCGAGAGGTCAAACGTCGTGTGAGCAGGCAGATACGGCCCGGGATATTGGGCGTTCGGCGCACCGAACAGCCCGTTGGTGAAACCTGAGCCGTAGTAGACATTCGTCGAAACATACATCTGCCAGGGCAGGTTTGCGTTGTAGCCTACGTTCAGTGTGTTTCTTTGATCGTGATCTACGGGCGAAAATCCTGGAGGTATGTCCAATCCACATGCTGGCGTTACGGGGAGTGGGCAGACCAGCCCTCCAGTAATAGGCGAGGTCGCCTGCGCAATCTGATTGGCATAGGCAAGGTGAAATTGACCGCGATGCCAGACGCTGGGCGAACGCAGAGTAAGTTCCCAACCTTGAATGAGGGCTTTATCCCATGTGATCGGCCAGAAAAGATTCGACTCTCCGATGTTGTTGTGATCCAGCCAGTTTTGGGCTCTCGTAACGTAGTTGTCGGCGTCAAGAGTCCAACCGCGGAACGGAATCGTGAGCCCGATCTGGTATTCGATATCCCGCTCGCCGTGCAGGTTAGCGAAAGTAAAATTCTGGCCGGTCGCTACTCCGAGTAGCGCGCCGGTCGCCGTGACAATGGGAGGGGCCTGGTAGTAGTAACCGTAAAAGCCGCGAAAAACCCAGTTCAGGCGCGGGACTCGCAATGTGGCGCCTAAGCGCGGGTCGGTGGCGTTTTCAGAGACGGGCAGCTCCCCCGGCGCGGCGGAGGAAGTTCGAAACTCCGTTTGGCGCAGCCCGACGATCAGCGTGAACCACGAGTTCACTTTGAATTTGTCATCGAAAAACTGGGAAGCAACGCCGCCGCCGACGTTGCTGGAGGACGGCTTGTTGTTATCGGGACTAGTGTTTTCAGGGGGTGTGGTGAAGTCGTTGTTAAAATACTCGCGCTGTGGCTGACCAAATCCGTAGATTCCAGCCTGAAAATCGTTCTTCCAGAAACTCGTATTAAAGACGACTTGCAAGCCTCCGTAGTTAGCGGTTTGATGCACCGCTGAAATGACGGGCGTATCATTCGGTCCGCCGTCATAATCAGCGGCGTTGTAGTGATAGAAGGGAGAAACCGTAAGGAGCATGTTTGGACTGAATGTGTGAACCCATGAGAAAACGAAATAACCATCGGGTTCACGTTCCGCGTCGCGAAGACCGTAACTAGGAGACTCGCCAGAGGACTCAAGGATCTGATTTCCAGTCGAGTTGGGGTTGGGATCGATAGGAATCTGGTAGAAATCCTGCCGGAGCGAGCCGACCAACCGAAACTGATTCGCGGGATCGGGATTGAAAATAAAAGAGGCGAATCCGCCATAGCCGTTCTCCGCATCATGAACAGTCTGCGGGATCGGTGTCTGGAGTCCATAATTGCTTCGATTGCCGTTCAAGCTGCCGTAGTAGGCGAACCGCTGCGTGTGTCCTCCGCAATTCACTTGGTCATTTGTTTGATACCAGTTCCCAAAGGTCGTGACGAGATCGCATTCGCGATCGCGCTCAAAACCGGTTCGCGGCACGATGTTGAACATGCCGTACGTCCGATCCCCATAGTCGGCGTCGTAGCTGCCCCTCAGCACTTCCAGATAGTCGATATCTTTCGGGTCAACTTGCGGCCCTAAGTTGCTGGCGATGTTCGTATTCGGGATCGGAACGCCGTCAAGCAGCCAGCTGACCTGATGTCCTCCCCGCATGTGCAGCATATCGTGCGTCACATACGTGGCGGGCACGTAGTCTGTGATCATCTCCAAGCCGTTGGTGCGGTCTGCTCCTGGTGTCTCCTGAATGGTTTCGCGGTTCAAAATCGTTGTTGGTGTGAGACTATCCATCGTCGCCTGCAAGGGGGCCTCCGAGACGACGATGGTTTGCTTGACAGCTGCAAGAGATAGCTGGAGATGCAGCACTGGGGAAGTGTCCGAAGCAAGCGTGAAGCTCTGTTGCACGGGGCTGAAGTTTTTCGCTTCCGCTGTGACGACGTAATCGCCGAAGGGCACGGCGGGAAATGAAAACTCGCCGTCGTCGTTCGTTTGGGCCGTCTGAGACCAATCTGAACTCGCCGATTTGATTTGCACCGACGCGTTGGCGATGGGCCGGTGCTGAGGATCGTGCACGATACCGCGAACGCTGCCGAAAACCGTTGCTCGTGCGGATGAACTGCCAAATAGAAGTACCGACGCGAGCAGAAAAGCAAACACCTTCCGCATAGACTCCTCCAATCAAATTTTGAATTTTCGACTGCAGTTGAAGGAGGCTAGCTTCTAGGAGGATTAAAGGGTCCGACGGAAAAGCCCTGTGTGGGCGCTTGGGAAGAAATTTGCATGGATTGCCTGAAAGCGTCAGGCGCATTGATTGCGACGAATTCTTCGGTCATCGTGGGAGCGATGGGAGCGATCAGCCCGAAATCCGGCAGCTGCTTTCCCGATTTGGTCGGGCAGTGGCACGCCATCGGCTGGCCTGCATGGGGATGCGAGCCGTGCGGCAGGCAGCACATCATCGTGCACGTCGCTGATTCGCAGGCCACCGCGCGCGCGACAAGCGCCAAGGGAGTCGCGAGCAGAGCGACGATGACGAGCATTGCCTTCGCGCGGCGCATCGGGTCGAGGCTAGCACGACAAACAGCTTGGTGCAATCTCGACACGATAGAGCACTCCCAATTATGACTACGTGCGTAGGTTTGCGTTCTCAGAAGCTTCGCGATAGGCTGGCGAAACCGTGCTGCCGTTCAAGCTCATTTTTCACGAGGGCTACGACCTCAATCTGGGCGCGCACGTCTTTCCCTCGCAGAAATACCGGATGATCCGTGACAAGCTGGTCGAGGACGGGATCGCGACAGCGGATGATTTTGTCGCGCCGGAACCAGCGACCGACGAAGACGTGCTGCGCGTGCATTCGCAGGAGTACGTTCACAAATTGAAGACCGGCACGCTCAGCCGCACGGAAGAAATGCGGCTCGAAGTCCCGTACTCGAAGAAGCTAGTTGAGGCATGCTGGCTGGCCGCGGGCGGGTCAATCCTCGCCGGCCGGCGCGCCCTCGAGGATGGATGGGCCGCGAATATCGGTGGAGGATTTCACCACGCGTGCCCCGACCACGGCGAAGGATTCTGCGTGATCCATGATGTGGCGATCGCCATCCGGCGGCTGCAATTCGACTCTGCCATTGAACGCGCGATGGTGGTGGACACGGACGTGCATCAGGGCAACGGCACGGCCGTCGTTTTTGGGGGCGACGGAGACGTTTACACGCTTTCGCTGCATCAGGAAAACAACTATCCATTTCCGAAGCCGCCGTCGACGGTTGACGTGGATCTCCCGGACGGCATCGGCGACGCCGAGTATCTCGCGATCCTCGAAAAGCACTTACACCAGGCGTTCCACGACTTTGCGCCGCAGATTCTTTTCTACGTCGCCGGAGCCGATCCGTACCGGGAGGATCAACTTGGCGGCCTTGCGCTGACGATCGCAGGACTGGCGCAGCGGGACGCGCTTGTTTTCGACTACGCCCGTCGGAACGGCGTGCCTGTGGCGATCACGCTGGCGGGCGGATACGCGCGTCATGTGGAGGACACGGCGGGAATCCACGTTGGCACGATCGTCGCGGCGCGTGACGCGGCGCTACAAAGTGCAAATCGTGTCAAATCAAAGGCTCGGTAGCGGCGGACAGAGTCGCGACCGTTTCAGTACCTACTGGAAGTCGAGCAGCACATCCACGGTTGCGTTCTTGGGATCTTCCTGCAGAAATCGGCCGATCTTATCGTAGTGAAACGGAAGGCCGCTGAATGCCTCTTTGATTCCGTTCGTGATGAAATCTTCGTAAACGCTTCGATTGAACACAACCCCCGCTGGAATCTTCCACGCCGCGCGAATGCGCCGCTCGCCTTCAAGCGAAAGGCCAGTGAGCACGAGCTTACCCATGTGGAATTGAGGGCCGTCGGTGATTGAGGCCGAGTACGTGATTGTTTTGGCGCTTTCGTCGAAATGTGGCGTTGCCGTGAGATTGACGTCCAAGTATCCGCGTTCGGCGTAGGTGTCGCGGACCGCTTCCCATCCTCGCTCGATCTTCATTCCGTCGGCGATATCGCCGTCGTGCAAAGGGACGAGCGTGGAAAGTTCGAGCATGCCGAAAACGGAGCTTCCCGACCACGTCGGCGGATGCCATGTGAAGGCGGGGCCCGGGTCGATAGGCGCGGAGAGTGCGACGCGAGGACTGCCGCCGCTATCCACGATGTGCGCGACCGGAAGGCCGAATTTCACGCGAAGAAAACCATGCGAGTAGTAAACGGGGCGGACTTGCTCGAACTCGAAAAGGATGATGGCCGCACGCGAGTACTGTTGGCCGACCACGTCGGATAGACGCGTGTGGATGCCGCGATCGTTCTGCGCCAGGTCATCGCCGAATTCGAGGCTTGCGACGCTGAGCCCCGCCTCGTCGACGCGAAACTGCTGGATTCGGTCGTCGCTGCCGGGAACGGTCGTGAGCGCATGGGAGACACTCGCTCGGACACCGCGTGCCGCAAGCTGACCTTGGATCTCGTCCGAGATCTGGTCCAGAAGGGAGCCGCCTTCCGGCGCGGTGCCGTCGAAGAGCGGCACCGACTTCTTCAGCGCTGCGAGGAGCTCATCGTCGGTGAACCAGGGGAGGTTGTCGAACCAGACAGGCACAGCGGGCGAGTCGGTAACTTGAAATTCGGCTCGCAGGCCCGTGTCGCTCGTTGCGTACCGGTATTGGACGGACGAGAAGCGGCCAGTTTTCCCAATATCGTCGGCAGCGCGCTGGAGGTCGTCGCGCCCCACTTGCGAGCCGACGCGCAAAGACGTGGCGGCGACAATCTGGTCGGGGGTGAATCTTGTGGAGCCTGTGATCTGGACGGCTTCGAGACGAGCCGTGGCGGCCTGATCCTGCGCAGCGCAGGTCAACGGCGCGACAACGACAAACGTGAACAAGCTTGCAGCGCGCAGGACTGCAAGCACCGGATAACTGCGAAGAAAGCCGCTATTCATGCGCCGAACTATTCGACAGTGACGGATTTGGCGAGGTTACGGGGCTGGTCCACATCGCAGCCGCGCCGCACAGCAATATGGTACGCGAGCAATTGGAGCGGGACAATCTCAAGAATGGGTGCAATCAGATCGGGGGCCGTGGGAATCTCGATGACGTGGTCGACAATGTCGCGCGCAAGCTTATCGCCCTCGGTGACGACGGCGATCACGATGCCGTCGCGAGCCTTCACTTCCTGCAGATTCGATATGGTTTTCTCGTAGCGCAGCATCGAATCCGGATCGAATTCGTCGCGTGTGGCGATCATGACGACGGGCAGGTTTTCATCGATCAACGCGTTCGGCCCGTGCTTCATTTCGCCGGCCGGATAACCCTCGGCGTGGATGTAGGAAATCTCCTTGAGTTTGAGCGCGCCTTCGAGAGCGATGGGATAGTGGATTCCGCGGCCGAGATAGAGGAAATCGGTGTGGCGGAACATCTGGCGCGCGAGATCCTCGATCTGCGCGTCGCGCTGCAGAATCGTCCCGAGCTTGTGTGGGATGCGCGTCAATTCTTCCATCAACTTCTGAGACGCCGAGCTTGCAAGCTTGCCGCGGATCTGGCCCAGATAGAGCGCGGTAAGCAGGAGCGCGGTGAGCTGGCCGGTAAACGCCTTCGTTGAGGCAACACCGATCTCAGGGCCGGCGTGCGTGTAGATCGTGCCGCTCGATTCCCGGGTCAGCATCGAGCCGACCACATTGCAGATAGCGAGCACCTTGGCGCCCTTTTGGCGCGCTTCGCGCTCGGCCGCGAGCGTGTCGGCCGTTTCGCCGGACTGGCTGACGGCGATGATCAGACTGCCCTTGTCGACGATCGGGTCGCGGTAGCGAAACTCACTGCAATAGTCCACTTCGGCCGGAAGATTGGCGAGGCGCTCGATCATGAACTTGCCGGCGAGGCCGGCGTGCCAGCTAGTGCCGCAGCCGACGATCTTGACGTCTTTGAAATTGCGGAATTGTTCCTCGCTGATGTTCATTTCATCGAGGAAGACCTTGCCCGTTTCCTGCGAGATGCGGCCGAGAAGAGTGTCGCGCACGGCGCGCGGCTGCTCGAAAATCTCCTTCTGCATGAAATGCTTGAAGCCGCCCTTTTCCGCCATGATCGGGTCCCAGGTAATGTGCTGGGCCGGTCGATTGATCGGGTGGCTCTCAAAGTCGCAGAATCGGACCCCCTGGGCAGTCAGGACGGCCATTTCACCGTCGCCGAGGAAAAAGACGCTGCGCGTGTGCTCGAGAAGGGCCGGGATGTCGCTCGCGACGAAGAATTCGTGGTCGCCGAGTCCGACGACAATCGGCGGTCCCAAGCGCGCAGCGACGATCTTGTTTGGGTCTTTCGCGGACACGGCGACGAGTGCGTAGGCGCCGGTCATGGCCTTCACGGCTTTCCGAACGGCTTCTTCGAGCGACGCGTCTTTTGAGAACTTTTCGATGAGGTGGGCGATGATCTCGGTGTCGGTTTCGGTAACGAACTTGTGACCTTCAGCGACGAGCTGCTTTTTCAGCTGGACATAGTTTTCGATAATGCCGTTGTGCACCACGACGATCTGGCCGGTGCAATCGCGGTGCGGATGAGCGTTCTCTTCGGTCGGGCGGCCATGCGTGGCCCAGCGCGTGTGGCCGATACCATAGACGCCGTCCATCGGCGTCGAGCGGATTGATTCCTCAAGGTTGCGCAGTTTGCCGGGAGCGCGGCGAATCTCAAGCTTGCCGTTTTCGCCTACCACGGCGATCCCGGCGGAATCATAGCCGCGGTATTCGAGGCGCTTCAGGCCGTCGAGGATCAACGGCACTACGCGTTTGGGGCCGATATAGCCGACAATTCCGCACACGGTGATGGCCTCCAAAAGAGGAAGCTCGATTGCTCCCTTCAGCGAGAGCCACTCAATATGCTAGCACACGAGCGGGCCGACCCGAGGTTCCGGCTAAGCCTGGTTTCGGCGCGGCAACGCAGGCGCACTCAGGAATGGACGCGCGTGGCTTGACGCGCGGCCCGGTTCGGAAACTTCTCGAGCGGATTTGCCATGATTTCAACTGACCTGCGGCGCTTCATCGAACTGCTTCGTGTCTGTGCGGCGGCGTCCCCAGCCTGTGGACATGCGGGATCGCGGGACCAGCGGGTAGAGCGCCTTGGCACGCTCAAGGGCGTCGGCGATGCTGGCGCAGATGTTTTCGATGCCGACATGCTGTTCGAACTCGGCCTGATGCATTAGGCGAGCGGGCTGCTCGCGCGCACCGCAAAGAACGAGGCCGCGGCCCGAGCTATGAATTGTGTCGGCGAGTTGTTCGAGCGCCTGTAGACCGGTCGCATCAATGGCCGTCATGTTGCGCAGGCGCAGGATAACGATGGGCGGCAGGTCGGCGAGGCGTGAAGTGATCTCCAAAATCTTTTCCGTCGCCCCGAAGAGGAACGGCCCATGAATGCGGAAGATCACGACATAGGGCGGAATCTCTTTGTGCTGCAGGATGTGAGCGTAACCTTCGCGAACGTATTCCTCGGTGACCTGGCTGACGGTTGTGGTCATGGTGACCTTGCGGATGAAAACCAGCGCGGCAAGGATCATGCCGAGCTCGACAGCGACGGTAAGGTCGGCGAAAACGGTTAGTGAGAATGTAACGAGCCAAGTGGCGATTTCAAGGCGCGTCAGTTTCAGCAGCTCCGGGATTTCTCGCCACTCTCCCATATTGTAGGAAACGACCAGCAGAATGCCGGCGAGAACCGACAGCGGAACAAATCGCGCCAGTGGCGCGGCGAACAAGATGATCGCAAGAAGCGTGGCGGAGTGAATCATCCCGGCCACCGGCGTCTTCGCGCCCGAGCGGATATTGGTCGCCGTGCGAGCGATCGCTCCCGTGGCGGGCAGCCCGCCGAACAGCGGCGAAAAGATGTTCGCGACTCCCTGACCGAGCAGTTCGACGTTGGGATTGTGCTTGGAGCCGCTCAGCCGATCGGAGACAACTGCGGACATCAGCGACTCAATGGCTCCCAGCATGGCCACAGTGATCGCAGGAGAGATTAGCGGCCGGAGAAGCTCGATGTGAAACTGCGGAATCTTCATAGGCGGTAGACCGGACGGCAATCCGCCGAAGCGCGTGCCAATCGTCTCGACAGGCAGCTTCAGTAGCGCGACCACAGCCGTGCCAATGAAGAGTGCCACGATGTAGCCGGGCACCCTCTTCACGTAGCACGAGAAAATCAGGATGATGACGATAGCGCCGACGCCGAGAGCGGTTTCCGTGAGCGAGAGCGTGTGGAAGCTGCGCCCGATGACGGCCATTCTGGAAATGAAATCGCCCGGAACCTTGTCGATCTTTAAACCGAAGAAGTCTTTGATCTGCGTGCTGGCGATCGTGATGGCGATGCCGTTGGTGAAACCCACGACGACCGGACGCGGGATGAATTTGACGGCCGTGCCCAGCCCAGTGATCCCGAGAAAGACAAGCAACGCGCCCGCCATCAGCGTGCACATGAAGAGGCCGTCGAGGCCGTAGCGGGTCACGATGCCGTAAACCACCACGACGAAGGCGCCCGTGGGGCCGCCTATTTGCGTCGTGGATCCGCCGAGCGCCGAGATCAAGAAGCCCGCGACGATGGCGCAATAGAGTCCTGATTGCGGCGCAACGCCGGAAGCAATCGCAAACGCCATCGCCAAAGGCAGGGCGACAAGCCCCACGGTGACACCGGCGACGAGATCAGAAATGAACTTTCGCTTTGAATAGGTCCGGAGACTGAGTACCGATTGCGGAAGATAGTCCTGAATTGCCATGCACCTGTTCCATTTCCTGTTCGTGTTGAATGAATATCGCGGAAAGCGGCCCGACAAGTTCGCAATCGCTGCGGTTCACATACGTTATTTATAGCGCGACCTCGCGTTATGCCCTGAGGCGAATGTGCTGGCTCGTGCCTCAGAGGTACGGGCACGCTGGAAGATATCGCCGCAAGCGAAGCGCAAGATGCGCCTAGTCGAGAATCTCGAAGCGGAATTCCTCGATGACCGGGTTTGTGAGGACATCCTTCGCGATACGTTCGACTTGGGTTTGAGCCTCCGCTCGGTTCAGGCCATCGAGATTGAGGACGAAGAATTTGCCCTGGCGCACATCCCGCACCTTGGAATATCCGAGAGAAGAAAGAGCGCGCTGGATGGTTTGTCCCTGAGGATCGAGAACCGTGGACTTTAGCATGACCCAAACGTGGGCCTTCATGTTTCTCCTCGATTACGGAAGCCGATTATAGCAGGCCCGCTGATTTCGCCGCGGCCCGAAAATCGTCAAGCATCTGGCGCTTTTCGACCGGCGGAAGGAACGCCGCGTTGAAGCTCTGCTCGGCGAGCTGCAGAAGTTGCTCGTTGGATAGCCCGAGCGAAGCCGCGCGGGAATATTCGGTTAGAAGGTTGATATCAAACATCCCCGGATCATCGGTCGAGAGCGTAACGAGAGAACCGCCGGCAAGAAGCGCCTTCAACGGATGATCGGCGAGCAACGCCTCCGCTTTGCCCGTCTGCTTGGCGAGAGCGCCGGTGGCCATGTTGCTCGTGGGGCAGTTTTCGAGCACGATGCGCCGCAGCGCGAGAGACTTGGCCAGGGCAGCATCGTGCATGACGGCGATACCGTGCCCGATCCGTTCCGCGCCGAGGATGTCGACCGCCTCGCGAACCGATTCCGGACCGCCCACTTCGCCGGCGTGGCACACGATCCGCAGGCCTTCATTCCGTGCGAGATCGAAGGCCGGACGAAAATTGACGGTCGGAAACGCCAGTTCGTCGCCGCCCATCCCGAATGCGACGATCCCCGAGCGATGCAGCCTGGTGGCGCAGCGGGCCACTTCGCTCGCAGCCTCCGCGCCAAACTGCCGCGTCGCGTCGAAAATCCATGCCGTGCGGACTTTGCGGTAGAGAACACTTTCGGCGGCCTCGCGGATCGCCGTGAAATTGGCTTCGACGTTCTGCATGCGCCGGAGCATCACGCCCGCCGAAATCGTGATTTCGGCGTAGACGACATTCTCGCGCACGAGTTCGTCGAGAAGGTTGCGCGTGATGAGAGCGTAGTCCTCGGGATCGCGCAAATACGACGTGACCCACTTGAAGCTCTCGATGAATCCCACGAAGTTCGAGTATTTGTAACGCGAGCCGACCTCTTCGATCGTAATCGTGTCGCCGTGGCGCGCAGCCAATTCGACCACCGTTTCGGGGCGAATCGAGCCTTCGAGGTGCAGGTGCAGTTCGGCTTTGGGGAGGGAATCGAGGATCGTCAATTGCGCGTTTGGCTGAGACACTGGTTCCGCTCAGTACGAAGGCAGCTGCGGTCGTCCCGCGTTGACCCACGCGGACATCCAATAGGATCCGATGTCGGTCGAGGCGTCCGTGAGTTGGCGAATCAATACGGCGCCCGCTTGCGCATAAAACCGGTCGTAATACTCGTCGTTGTAAGCGGGTAGACCCTCGTGAGCGCGGCGGTCGGCCAGCAGAATGTTTTCGAGCCAGGAATGCGCGCTGAGGGACATCTCGAAGGCGTGCTCGGTCGGATCGCGAACGAAAGTGGCTTCGTTGGGGCGCATGAAGAAGAAGCGCTGATAGTGATCAACGAGGCCCACGCCAAAACGTTCATTTACGCCTGGCTGGCCGGAAAGACTACCGTCGCGGTTTGTGGTCGATCGGAAAGGGTCGTGCGCCGCAGCGACGTAATAGGCCAGCGTTGCAGCCTCGATCTTGGCGTCGTCCCAATCGTGCGCGCGGAGCGCATCTGTCAGTTTCTTGCTGTAAAGCCCCACTTCCCAGGGGAGTTGTCCATGGGCCTCGATGCTTCTCCTGCCGTACTTTGAGACAGCCTCGGTATAGGTGCGAGGCAACGCAGCGAACGGAAACGGGCCGTAGTGGTCGAGTTCGATGAAGTTGTTGCGCGATCCCGAAGGAGTGTTAACCTCGGCTTCCGCCACCTCGTTTGTATGCTGCACCAGATACGAACGGTTCGCCTGGAAAAAGGGCAGCATTTCGTCAGGAAGGGTGTCCACTGCCTTGTCGGTAATCAGCCGGCGGGCGTTATCGCCCCAGCCGAACGATGGCGGCAGCGCCACAAGCAGGATCAGAGACAGCAAGGCGACGACACCGAGAAGCCGGTTCATCCGCTCAGGTTCCCCTCAGAACGCGCCTGCAACTTGGCCGTAGCCAACTCGCTGTGCTTCCGGCCATAGAAATAATAGAACACCAGCCCAATCGCCAGCCACACGAAGAAGCGAATCCAGTTCGTGATTGGAAGGCCCGCCATCAGCAAGAGGCAGGTCAGGATCGTTACGACCGGCGCAAGCGGCCCGCCGGGCGCGCGAAACGCCCGTGGACGATCCGGCTCGCGATAGCGGAGGATCAACACGCCGCCGGCGACGAGCGCGAATGCAAACAGCGTACCGATATTGGAAAGATCCGCGAGCGTACCAATGTCAAGCAGACCGGCCGGTATGCCAACGACAATGCCTGCAACCCATGTGGAAAAATCCGGCGTGCGAAAGCGAGGATGAACGCGGCTGAAAACGGGCGGCAGAAGGCCATCGCGCGACATCGCGAACCAGACGCGTGCCTGTCCCAGTTGGAAGACCAGCAAGGACGAGATCATCCCCATTAGCGCGCCGATGAGAACGGCCAGACGCACGTCGCCGAAATGGAGCCGCTTCATCGTGTTCACGACGGGCGCCGCATCATCGACCAATGTTTTCCACGGCACGATGCCCGTCAGCACGACCACTACCGCGATGTACAACACGGTGCAGATCACCAACGTAAGGACGATTCCGATGGGCAGATCGCGCTGCGGGTTTCGGCACTCCTCCGCGGCCGTGGAGACCGAGTCAAAGCCGATGTACGTGAAAAAAATGATCGAGCCGCCGGTCAAGATGCCGGGCCAGCCGTTGGGCGCGAAGGGATGCCAGTTTGCCGGATGAATGTAACTGGCCGCGACGCCCACGAAGATCAGGATTGCGAAGATCTTCAGCAGCACCATGATGTTGTTGGTCTGCGCTGATTCGCGGATACCGCGGACCAGAATGACTGTTAACAGCATCACGATCACGAACGCGGGCCAATTGAATCCGAAATGCCAGCCGGGACCGTAAAGCGCATTTCCCGCGAGATCGGTGAGACCGCCGGGCAAGTACGCCGGCGTGATCCAACGCAGGCTGGGACGCCAGCCGAACCAATCGAACAGGCCCACGACGTGCGCGGAAAACCCGACGCTGACAGCCATGTTCGAGACGGCGTACTCGAGAATCAGGTCCCATCCGATGATCCAAGCGATTAGCTCGCCCATCGTCGCATACGTGTAGGTATACGCGCTGCCGGCGATGGGGATCATTGCCGCGAGTTCCGCGTAGCAGAGCGCCGCAAAGCAACACACCACGCCGACCAGCACGAAACTGAGCGCGATCGCGGGGCCCGCACCGGGCCGGCCGAAAGATGCGGAGTGATGGATCAGATATTCGAGCAGCGGAGCGTTCAGAATCGACTTCGAGTCCAGCTTCTGACCGGCAATCGCCGTGCCGACCACAGTGAAAATGCCGGAGCCGATCACCGCGCCGATGCCGAGAGAAGTCAAACTCAGCCAGCCGAGCGATTTCCTCAGCCTCTTATCGGGTCTGTCTGCGTCGGAGATGAGTTGGTCGATGTTCTTGGTGCGGAAAAGCTGTGGGTGCAATCGCCACCTTCTTCCCCGTGCCGTGGAAGAAAACTGTACCTTGGCGAGCGATTCGGCGCAACACGACATTCGATCGCTAACTGTGCTAGCGAGTGTGAGACGCGGCCTCTTCGATCAAAGCCGCGACTTCCTTGGGCCGGGACACGTAGACCGCGTGACTGGCCCCTGCGACCTCGACCGTGTGGCTTTTCGCGCGTGCGGCATACCACCGTTCGAGGTCGGGGTTGATCGTTCTGTCCTTTCCCGCCACTAGCATCCAGCTCGGCTTGCTTCTCCACGCGGGCGTGGTGATGACCGCCCTGAAATTTTCGGCGGCATTGAACACTTGCGATCGGGCCATGAACGCAGCCTCTTCCGCGGTCAGATCGGCTGCGAAATACTCATGAAATTGCACGGGGTCCAAGTAGGTGAATCCGTCGTCTGTCTTCTTTACGGCCGTGGACTTGCTGAGGTCGCTTGGGAAACGCTTCCCGTCATCTGATTCATTCTCTCCGGCATCCGGCATGTGAGCCGCGATGTACACCAATCCGACGACAGACGGATCGATCCCCGCTTCGGTGATTACGGCGCCCCCATAGCTATGAGCGACAAGAATGCAGGGGCCGTCTTGCTGAGCGAGGACGCGCTTCGTGGCGGCGACATCTTCTTTGAAGGATGTCTCCGGCTCCTGCACGATGCTGACCTTGTAGCCATCCTTCGTGAGGATGTCGTATACGCCTTTCCAGCCCGAGCCATCAGCCCAGGCACCGTGAACCAGAACGATGTTCCGAACGCGATGCTCTTCGTTCTGCGCTGTAAGCGTAGCGCAGGACAACAGAAACCAGACGATGCAGAGCGAGCGTAACGTCCGTCGGATTATTTGCATGGCTACCTCCGGCCAAGGATGCGCTTTGGTTTGAATTACAGCCCGCAATGCGCTAGGCGAGTTGCAAATTCGCGTAACGCTCGAGCAACTTCTTCGGTCCGTGATCCTGGAAACTGACGGTGAGCCGGCGGTCTTCGCCCTCTCCCTCGACCTCGATGATCGTGCCGAGACCGAATTTGGAGTGGCGGACGCGCATGCCGACGAGCGGGTCGCCGGAAACCCGGCTTTCAGCAGAGCGCCGGGCCGGGGAGCGGCCGTAGGAAGATCGTGGCGGAGCGTCGCGGCGATATGCGGATTGTCCATACGACGGGCGCTGCCTGCGGTAGCCGTAATCTTCCGACAATTCGGGATCGGCTTCGTAGCGGCGCGTCTCGCCCGGCTCGGACTGCGACCCGGCAGCGGCTTCGATCAAGTCCATTGGCACTTCGGCCAGAAAGCGCGACGGCAGAGAAGCGCGCATTCCCTCGCTGCCATACGCGCGGCGATAGATCGCCCGCGAAAGAACGAGCGCCTTCTTGGCGCGTGTCATGCCGACGTAGAAGAGCCGCCGCTCCTCTTCGACCTCGGCGCGGTCATCGAGCGAACGGCTGTGCGGCAACAGGCCCTCTTCAAGCCCGGCGAGAAAAACTGCATCGAACTCGAGTCCTTTCGCGCTGTGGAGTGTCATCAGTGAAACGGCAATCGTTTCGTCATACTCATCGGAATCGCTCGTGAGCGCGGCGCGATCGAGCATGTCTTCCAGTGTCTGGCCCTGCTCAGTCGCCTCGGCCATCGCGTTCGAAAGTTCGCGCAGATTGTCCGCGCGGGACGTATGCTCGAGATTGTCCTGCTGCTCGACCCAGTCGAGATATCCCGTTTGGCCGAGGACGCGCTCGATCAGGTGCGCGGGCGTGAGGCCTTCGCGTTCTTCGCTAAGGTCTTCGATCATTTTGCGGAAGTAACTCAGCGCGCCTGCGGCTTTCTTGCCGGCGAGAAAATCGGCGTCTCCAATCACGTCCCACAGCGGCTTTCTGGTTTGCTTCGCGCGGGCTTCGAGGGCGGCCACGGTCGTCGCGCCGATTCCGCGGGGCGGTACATTCAGAACGCGCAGTAGCGCAACGTCGTCCTCCGGATGGAAGAGCAGGCGCACGTAAGCGAGCGCGTTGCGCACCTCGGCGCGTTCGTAAAAGCTGAACCCGCCAACAACGCGGTGGCGAATTCCTAGGCGGCGCAGGACCTCTTCAAATGAACGCGACTGCGCACCTGTTCGATACAAGACGGCGACTCGCGCGTCAGAATCGTCTCGCACGAGGGTCGAAATTTCTGCGCAAACGAATTCGGCCTCGGCCACCGCATCCGGCGCCTCAAAGAATCGCAGCTTGCCGCCCGAGCCGAGCGTCGCCTGAAGATTCTTGCCGAGCCGGTCGGAGTTGTTCTTCACGACCGCGGCTGCGGCATCGAGGATCGTCTGCGTCGAGCGGTAGTTTTCTTCGAGGCGGATGATTTTCGCGTCTGGGAAATCTTGGGTGAAGCGCTTCAAGTTCCCGGCGCGGGCACCCCGCCATCCGTAGATGGACTGGTCTTCGTCGCCGACGACGCAGACATTCTTTCTGGCACCTGCCAGCAGCCGCACGAGCTCTTCCTGGGCGCGATTCGTATCTTGAAACTCGTCGACCAGTAGGTACTGAAAGCGTCCGCTCCACGCGCTGCGAACGTCGGCGTGATCTCGAAGAAGGTCCACCGCGCGCAGAAGTAGATCATCGAAATCGAGAGCGGCGGCCTTGCGCAGGATTCCTTCGTACGCGCGGAAGACGGCTGCCGCGTCCTTACGGCCGGGATCACGCATTTGGGCGGCTTGAGACTCCATCTCGTCCGGCGTGATGCCGTGATTCTTCGCGTGACTGATCTGCCCACGCAGGACGCGAGGCGGATAGTCCTCGGCCGAAAGATCGAGCTGTGCGAGGGCGCGCTTCACGGCCGACGTTTGATCGTCATCATCGTAGATGGCGAAGTCGCGCGGTAGGCCAAGATGGACGGCCTCACGTCGCAGCAAGCGCGCGCAAAACGAATGAAAGGTCGAAACCCACACGTCCGAAGCGTCGCGTCCGCTCGCACGCAGCAGGTCGCTGATGCGTTCTTTCATCACGCCAGCGGCCTTGTTCGTGAAGGTGACGGCAAGAATCGCGTGCGGCGGCACGCCCTTTTCGATCAAATGCGCGACGCGATAGGTGATGACCCGCGTCTTGCCCGTCCCGGCGCCTGCGAGGACGAGCACCGGGCCTTCGGTGACGAGGACAGCTTCGCGCTGGCGTTCGTTCAGTTCGTCGAGAAGTGGGGTCATCTGCGGAGCGAAACTCAGTGAGAAATTCTAGCCGACCGATTGCAATTCAGCAATCCGGCGATTCAGCGGCTCCGAGCACTGCAGGCAACTCTGCTAGAATCGCGGAGTTTTCACAGAGTCTTCTCAAGATATGAACCACGTCAAGCTCCCGCACTGGCTGGCCACAATCGTCGCAGGGCTGGGCGGCGGTGGATTGTTTCTGGTCACGTTTTTCGATTCGTCTGTCCTTTCGTTCCCACTGGTGGCGGACGCGATTGTGATGGACGTGTCGATGCAACGGCCGGCGCAGATGCCTTACTACTGTGCTATGGCCGCACTCGGCTCGCTGGCGGGCTCGTTTTGGCTGTATCTGTTGGCGAAGAAAGGCGGCGAGGCATTCTTCCATCGCCATGCGGGAAAGGGAGCTCTTCACGCGAAGCGATGGGTGCAAAGCCACGCATTTTTGAGCGCGTTCGTTCCTGCCTTGCTACCGCCACCGATGCCGTTCAAGCCGTTTGTTCTTGCCGAGGGCGTGTTTCAGGTTCCTCTAAGGACATTTGTCTTGGCGCTGCTGCTGGGGCGCGGCCTGCGCTATTTCGTGGAAGGGATTCTCGCGGTTCGCTACGGAGACGCAGTGCTTGTCTATCTCACCACCCATAAGGCCGGATTCGCCCTCGGGATGATCGCGTTCGTCGTTGTACTCCTAGCAGCGAACCATCTATTGTTTCGAAGCCCCCACCCTCAGGAATAGGTGCTCTTACTGGGCATTTGGAGAAGACGCGAAAAGAAACGCTTCACGCCGGATTTGGCAATTGCTGTCGAGATCGATGCGCACAAAGACGTTCGCGGGCTCGTCATCGTCGGATGGAAAGCGGGCGTCGTGCACTTCGACACGATAATCAGCTTCGACGCGGCGGACGCTGGCGATGGGGATGCGAGCGTACTCGAGAAATCTCGCAGCCGCAGCGGATTTTTCGGCGGCTTCGAGAGCGGGCGATTCTTCGGGCTTGTAGTGCGTGACGCTGCTATTGGAGTCGAATTCGTCGCTGCGGCCCAGCGGGACTTCGACTTCCTCCAACGTGTTGTCTGTTTCCACCACGCCGCGCCAAGCGAAAGGAGTGGATGGCTCCGGAAACGCTTCTCCGGACAATGCAACTCGGCCATGGTATTCGCGCGAAAGCAGTAAATCGACGGCCTGGCTGTGTAGATGCAAGCGCGCGCCGAGATATGCCGCCACCAAAATCAGCGTGAAGACCGCTGCGCCCATGCCCGTACGCTTCTTTTGTCCCGAAGTTACCTCCTCGTTCACGAGCTTGAACAGCAGCGGCAGGAGCAGACCGGCGACGAGCAGGCCTAGAATCCAAGGGTCGAAGTTCGCAGCGAGATCCCATCCAGACCAGTGCGCACGAAACGGCCAGAGCAACTGCACTCCAACACCGCTCGCGAGATCGAGCAGAACGTGGCTGGCGACTCCAATAAGGCACACGGCAAACGCGGGCAAAAACCGGAGAGGCGCGGGCGAATTCACTTGCGCAGTCTTCTGGCGAGGCAGCTTTCGGTCCAGCACGCAGAATGCGTACGCGATGGCGCATGCCGTCGCGGCAGCCCCGGTGAGAGAGTGCATTGCAGATCGGTGCAGTCGCATGAAGGCGCTTGCTCCGCCGAAATAGCTGGCGTAGTCGAGGTCAGGCGCCAGGCCAGCGGTTACCAGCATGGCAGTACCAAAACGGGGAAGTTTTCGCTGGCCGGCACGCGCGAGCGCCAGCGATGAGAACGCGTGTGTAAACGGTTCCACAGCGAAAACCTCGCTCAGAAATCCAGGCTAAAAAGTCGCGGGTGTCACGATCGACAAAGCGTCGGGCACGATGCGAAACGCGAGCGGAAGCGGCCCAACGGGTTCGCCATCGACCTGAGCGTACACCGGCTCGCCGTTCGCAAGCTCGCAAACCGCTTCCGTCGCCTTCCAGGTTTCGATTCCTTTCATGTTTCGCAGCGTGCCGAACCAGAGAGCGGGCAGGCACGCGGCATAACCAATCCGGCTGCGCCTTGAATTGATCAGGAACTCGAAGGAATCCTCGAACAGGTTGGCGCCCGTCGTGATTTTGAACGGGCCTCCGTAGTGGACCGTTCTACCGACCACAATGATCGTCGCGCGGCGCTCAGCGCCACACGATCGGATGCGAATCTCCGCGAACTTGTAGGTCAACAGTTGGCGAAAGCCCTCGACCCAGTAGGCAAACACGCCGGTCGTCTTCTTCAGGTCTGCATGCACTCCGTTCACGATGGCTCCGTCCGGTCCTGCCCCCGCCACGGAAAGGAAATATCGCCCCTCGCGCGGAACGGCACGAGAGCCATTGCCGTTCAGAGGAACGGCGATGCCCAGCGCAATGCGGCGAACAGTGCCATCGGAAATCAAACGCGAAGCGTGAGGAATGTCCCAGGGAATGCCCAATTCCTTGGCCAGGATGTTTGCGGTTCCGGCGGGAAGCACGGCCATGGGCAGATCGCTCTTGGCGAGACCGTTCACGATTTCGTTGATCGTGCCGTCGCCGCCGCAGGCAATCACCATTCCGCGACGCTGTTCCGCGGCTTGCCGCGCAATCTTCGTGGCGGTACCGGGTCCCGTTGTCGGCGCGAGTTCAGTCCGGATGCCCGCATCCTTCAGAATCCGCACCGCCTGCTCGATTTCGGCGAAACGGCGATGGCGCCTGCGCCCGCTCGTCAGGTTGTAGATCAGAAGCGCGTCTTGGATATGGTCCGGCATAGTTTGCTGCCAAGCTCAGGGCAAACGCGCATTGTATAATACCGGCGAGTTTTGACCTGCATCCCGCTGAGGTTTTTCCATGCCCAAGGCCGGAACGGCGAAGTCCCGGGACGTCGCGAGAGAAATCGAAGACCTGCGGGAGAAGATTCGCCACCACGAGTACCTCTACTACGTCCTCGACGAACCCGAGATTTCCGACGCAGCTTTCGACCGGCTCATGGAGCGTCTGAAGCAGATGGAAGCTGCGCATCCGGGGCTGCAGACGCCCGACTCTCCAACGCAACGCGTGGGCGGCGCGCCGCGCGAAGGATTCCAGCAAGTCCGGCACAAAACGCCGATGATCAGCCTCGACAACGCATTTTCGTTCGAGACGCTCGGCGAATTCGACCGGCGCGTGCGCGAACTGACCGGGCGCTCGAAGGTCGATTACGTGGCAGAGCACAAATTCGATGGGCTCAGTCTTTCGCTGCTCTACGAAAAGGGAAAGCTCGCGCGCGGCGTGACGCGCGGAGACGGCACGACAGGAGAGGACGTGACGCCGAACGTCAAGACGATTCGCTCGATTCCGCTGGCAGTCGATGCGGCGCTGCTGAAGAAGGCGGGGTTGTCCGGCGAATTCGAGATTCGCGGCGAAGCCATTATGTCGCGGAAGGCATTTCAGGAGTTGAATCAGCAGCAGAGCGAACAGGGCGGAAAGATCTTCGCGAACCCGCGCAACGCAGCCGCCGGCGCGGTCCGCATGCTCGATCCGAAAATCACGGCCTCGCGAAAACTCGACTTTTTCGCCTACTACATTCTTGTTGACGGGCGCGTCGCGAAAAAGCGCCTTTCGGAAGTCCTGGAGGCGCTCGCGGCGCTGCATTTCAAGGCGAGCGAGGATTGGAAGCTGTGCCATTCACTCGACGACGTGCAGAAGTACATCGAGAGTTGGGACTCCCGGCGCGAGAAGCTCGAATACGAGATTGACGGGATCGTCGTCAAAGTCGATGAGGTCTCGCTGCAGAACGAGCTGGGCTTCACTTCCAAGGCGCCGCGCTGGGCGATTGCCTACAAATATCCGGCTCATCAGGAGACGACGGTCGTCAAGGAGATCGCGGTGAGCGTGGGCCGCACGGGCGTGCTCACGCCGGTCGCGTTTCTCGAGCCGGTGCAGATCGGCGGAGTCACCGTCAGCCGTTCGACGCTGCACAACATGGACGAAATCGAGCGCCTCGGTCTGCACGCCGGTGACACCGTTCTCGTCGAACGCGCGGGCGAAGTGATTCCCCATGTCCTGCAGGTGGTGAAACACGGCAAGGAAGAAAAGCGCTTCCGCATGCCGGACAAGTGCCCCGAGTGTGGCACGAAGATTCACAAGGATGAAGAAGGCGTGGCGTATCGCTGCGTCAACGTCTCGTGCCCGGCGCGCCGGCGCGAATCGCTGCTTCATTTCGCGAGCCGGCACGCGATGAATATCGACGGCTTGGGCGACAAGCTCGTGGATCAGTTGGTCGAAAAGGGACTCGTCAAGGACTTTGCCGACTTGTACAAGCTCGATGTCGATGAGCTCGCGGACCTCGAACGCATGGCGGAGAAATCGGCGCAGAATCTGGTCGACGAGATCGCCGCCAGCAAGAAGAACAGCCTCGCGCGCCTGATCTACGCACTGGGCATTCGCTTCGTCGGCGAGAGGACGGCGCAGTTGCTCGCCGCGCATTTTGGCTCGATGGACAAGCTCGCCGATGCGAGCGAGGAAGATCTAACCGGCGTGACCGAAGTGGGTCCCAAGGTCGCCGAAGGCATTTTGGAATTCTTCTCCGAGTCGGCGAATCGCAAGCTGATCGACCGTTTGCGCGCCGCCGGCGTGAACATGAAGGAAGAGCGCGCTGCGCCGAAGAGCGCAAAATTTGCCGGGATGACTTTTGTCTTTACCGGTACGCTTGCGAAACGATCGCGCGAAGATGCCGAAGCGCTCGTCGCCGCGCACGGTGGGAAGGCCGGCTCGTCGGTCAGCAAGAAGACGAATTACGTGGTGGTCGGTGCGGATCCCGGCTCGAAATTCGACAAGGCCAAATCTCTCGGTGTTCCGATCCTCGACGAAGGGCAGTTTGAGAAGTTGCTCTCGTCGAAGTAGAAGTATGCTGCGCAGTTCCGTTCTCGGCGCGTGGGGGTGCGTGCCGCCGGAAGGAGCGAAGGCGCCATGTCCAACACACAGGAAATCGTAAGAGAAGTGGAAACGTTCTACCGCGCCTACCTGGATGCCTTCAATCGCCAGGACGTTGGCGGCTACGCCCGATTCATGGACTTGCCCTACGCGCTCATCTCCGGCGAAGGCGGAGTGGTGGTTTGCGCGACCGAGCCGGAGCATCAGCGTCTGGCGGCTCAGCTGTATGCCGATCTGAAGGCGCGCGGATGGGCGCGTTCGGATATCGACCGCGTTCGCATTTTCCTCTTCGCTCAGAATCACGCGTTGATCGTTTCGGACATTATCCGGCGCCGCGCCGATGGCTCGATCCTGCAAAAGAACCGCTTCTGCTACACCGCCCGGCACGACGGCCAGACGTGGAAGATGATCGCGTATCTGCCCGTCGCTGACGGCTTCCTCGGCCCCGGCAATTTCCCGCGTTGAAATCACTGCTTATCGCGCACTGGGCCTCGAAAGGCCGAAGAATCGTCGTATAATTGAATTGGCGGGTGAGCCGGGTGATCGCCGGTCCCGACTTGTCGGGACGGGAGGAAAGTCCGGACTCCGGTCGTGGTGAACTCGCGAGAGTCGGCCACGGCAGGGCAACGCGCCTGGTAACGCCAGGGGGCCTCAACGAGGCCACGGAAAGTGCCACAGAGAATAGACCGCCGGTGATGCTTGCACCTCGGCGACAGGCTTCCG
>Ga0187782_10000413_pt1 | contig 28531 bp, 21 predicted proteins | sample 0715_SJ02_MP15_2_FD_132454 | JGI IMG/M metagenome (GOLD analysis project Ga0187782, IMG submission 132454) | Tropical peat soil microbial communities from peatlands in Department of Meta, Colombia - 0715_SJ02_MP15_20_MG | ecosystem: Environmental > Terrestrial > Soil > Wetlands > Peat | place... | reverse complement strand
AGGGCTGCACGGGGACCACTTGGTTTCCGATTCCGCACCGCGCGGTGGTCCACGGTGACGCGCTCTCGGTCTCTATTGCCGCCGCCTCTATCCTGGCTAAAGTGGCCCGCGATGCCCATCTGTGTGAACTCGATCGTCTGTACCCACAGTATGGCCTCGCAAGGAATAAAGGCTACGGGACACGAGATCACCTGGAAGCCCTCGCCACCTTCGGTCCTTGGCCCGAGCACCGGAAAAGCTATCAGACCGTAAAGGATTACCTGCTTCCTCTTTTCCCGTTTTCGGGTAAGGCGTAGCAAGAATACGGACAGCAGCCTTCTCCCGTGGGGAGAGGGTGGCGAGCGTAGCGAGCCGGGTGAGGGGTTACTTGGTCGTGGAACGGACCCCTCACCCGGTCCGCGCCTGCTGGTGACAACGCCGGTCGAGGTCCACCCTCTCCCCTCGGGAGAGGGTAAGACCCTATTTACGCGCCGACGCCTTGCAGGACCGGCCCGCGCTGCGCGGGGCCCTGACCAAAACCTCTGCCAACGAGGATTCCCATGTCATCCTTACTCATCAAAGGTGGCCACGTAATATCACCCGAAGACCAACTCGACGGCGAGCTAGACGTGCTCGTCGAAGGCGGAGTGATTCGCCAGATCGCGCCCCAAATCAGCTTGCCAGTTGACGAGATCCTGGAGGCCGCCGGCAAAGTCGTCTCGCCGGGCTTCGTGGACATCCATGTTCACTTGCGCGAACCCGGTGGGGAAATCTCTGAGACGCTAGAGACAGGACTGGCCGCGGCGGTATCTGGAGGCTTTACCGCCATCTGCCCCATGCCCAACACCAAGCCGGTTATCGACCGCCCGGAACTTGTGCGCGCCATGATCGAGAAGTCTCAGCGAATCGGCTTGGCCCGCGTTTTTCCCATCGCCGCGGTTTCAATGGGAAGCCAGGGGGAGTCGCTCGCTGATTTTCAGGCCCTGGCGGTGGCCGGCGCGGTGGGCTTTTCCGACGACGGGCGACCGGTGAAGACCGCCGGCCTATTGAAACGCGCTTTGGATGCGGCGCGTGAGCTCAATGTCCCTTTGATGGACCACTGTGAGGACCCCAGCTTGAGCGCCCTGGGAGTGATCAACGAAGGGCCGGTCTCGAGGCAGCTAAACGTCAGAGGCATTCCCGGCGCTTCGGAGGACGTTTGCGTGGCCCGCGATCTTGTGGTCACGGAGTCTATGGGCGCGCGTCTGCACGTCTGTCACGTCTCTACGTCTCGCTCCGTGGAGTTGGTGCGCCTCGCCAAACGCCGGGGCATCCGCGTGACCTGTGAGGCCACGCCGCACCACTTCACTCTCACCGACCAGGCCGTGCTGGAACATGGTACTAACGCCAAAGTGAATCCGCCGCTGCGCAGCGCGCAGGATGTCGAAGCTGTTGTGGCGGGACTTCAGGATGGAACCGTGGATGCCATCGCCAGCGACCACGCGCCGCACGCGCCCCAACTCAAAGCCAAGCCTCTGGGTAGCGACGCCCCTTTCGGCCTCATCGGCCTTGAGTCTGCACTGGGCGTAGCAATTACTCGTCTGGTTCACACGGGAAAGATTTCAATGTGGCATCTCATCTCGTTGATGAGCACCAACCCGGCGCGTATCGTTAACCAGCCCTATGGCCGCCTTAGCGCGGGCGCGCCAGCCGACATCACCATCTTTGATCCCCAGTTCGAGTGGACCTACCAGACCGCCACAGGCCGCTCTAAAAGCCGCAATTCACCCTTCGATGGATGGAATTTGAAGGGCGCTGTCATGGCGACGGTTGTGGGCGGAAGGGTCGTCTACCGCCGCAACTAGCCCAGGATATCTCGGCCCTCTCCCCCTTGGGGGGACCGAAATCGGCTGGCGCAGAGCGAAGCTCTGCGGTCCCCGGGCATTGGAAGCCTGCCCAGCGCAGAGCTTCGCTCTGCGCCATCCGACGGAAAGACAACTCCAAGCGCAAAATGGAAATGAAGTGGGGGCGATACGATCGGCTAGATTTCCCGACGCCCTTCGATGGCCTTGAGCATGGTGATTTCGTCGGCAAATTCGAGTTCGGAGCCCACAGGAATGCCCATGCCGATTCGCGTCACCTTCACGCCTAGGGGCTTGAGGAGCTTGGAAAGGTAGACGGCGGTGGCTTCCCCCTCCACCGTAGGGCTGGTGGCAATGATGAGCTCCTTGACTTTGCCGGATTTCAGCCGCTCAACCAGGTTCTTGAGTTTCAACTGCTCGGGGCCGATGCTTTGTAAGGGTGAGAGCACCCCATGAAGAACGTGATATTGCCCGTGGAACTCGCGCGTCTTCTCGACCGAGACTACGTTGTAAGGCGTCTCGACCACGCATATCACTTCGGGATCGCGGCGAGGGTCGGAGCAATATTCGCAGGGATCAGCTTCCGTAAGGTTATTGCACACGCTGCACAGCTTGATCTTGTCTTTCACGTCGAGGATGGCACCCGCCAGACGTTCGGCCTCCTCGCGCGTTGCGCGCTGCAAGTGGAACGCAATGCGCTGCGCCGACTTCTGGCCGATGCCAGGTAGCCGTTTCAACTCATCTATCAAGCGAGCCAGGGGTTCGGCGTAGTCCTTCATGGGAGTGGAAAATGGGAAATCGAAACTCGAAAATGGAAACTAGAGACCGGAAAATCGAATATGGAAAATCGTCGCTTGGAAACCCCTCGACGGGAAGACGTCACACCGCCTGCTGAGTGCTGTTGTCTATTTTCTATTTTCTGGTTTCTAGTCTCTGGTTTCTGCTACGTCAGTCCGGGCAGGTTGAACCCACCTGTTAAGTTTCCCATCTGGCTGGCGAGCTGTTCATCCACCTTCCGGGTAGCGTCATTGACGGCAACCAGAATGAGGTCCTGCAGCATTTCGAGGTCGCGGGAAGCGAAAAGTTCGGCATCAATGTGGACTTCGCTGAGTTGCTTCTGTCCGTTCATTTTGACCGTCACCATTCCGCCGCCCGCCGAGCCTTGCACTTCAAGTTCGTCCAACTGCTTCTGGAGCTGCTCCTGAAATTGCTGGACTTGCTTTAGCATTTGCTGCATCTGTTGCAGGTTTTTCATCGCTCACTCCTGGCTGAGGTCTTGGACATCCTCCAAGGCGCCATCAAACTTCTTCCTGAAGGCCTCAACCCCTGGGTCGCGCTCCGCACGCTCGCGCGCGCTAAGCCGGGGAACCTGAGCCTCGGCTCGATGCTCTTCAAGTGTAACATAAATCCTAACGGGCTGGCCCAGCACCTGGGCGCACACCGCCCGCAAGACCTCCTGTTGTTCGCGGGCTTTCAAGAGGTCCGCATACAAGGAGTCCTTGTGCTTGAAGGTGAATTGGGCTTCGCCGTTTTCGACGCGGAAGCCGGCCAAATGATCCAGGCAACTGCTCAGAAACCGCTTCGATTGGTCGAACAGAACGGATTTGATGGAGGAAAGTCGCGCGTCTTCCTCAGGGGCCGAAACAGTGGGGGGCCGAGCCGTTTCTACTGTGGCTACAGGCGAGACCGCTGGCGTGCTTTCTCTCGTAGCGGCGAGCCTCGTGGTCGCGCGAGTTTCTGCCGGGGGACCGGCTAGCGTGCTGGGCGCGGGAGGCATATCGGCCTTCATGCTACCCTGCGGCGCTTCAGCCCCCTGGACCGGGAGCGGGACAGAGCGCGCAGGACCTGTGCCCGCGCCTTTGGGCCCAGCTCCCATCGTCTTCTCGGCCGGGCCGGATTGCCCGAGTTGCGCCAGCAACCCCTCGAGTGGGGCCAAGCGCCGGGTATACACCAGCTTCATCAACCCCAGTTCCAAATGAAAGCGCGGTTGGAGCGAGTAGCGCATCTCGCTTTCGACGCGGAGCAGCAGGTTGAAGAAGCGGGCCAGGTCTTCCTCGCCGAAAAGCTTGGCCAGCTCCCCCAGTCGCACCCGCTCCTCGCTCGCCACCTGCATCAGGGGGCTTTCCGCGCCGCAACTCTTAGCCACCATCAAGTTACGCACCATGCGAGTGAGTTCCGCACAGAAATGCGTTAGTTCATAGCCTTCCGTCGCCAGTTGCCCCAACAGCTCGAGAACCAGCCGTGCATCTCCGGTGTGGATGGCCTCCAGCGCGTTAATCAGCAACTGAGTGGGAACTACGCCTAGCACTTGGCGGACGCGCTTTTCTTCGAGCACGTTCCCACAGGAGGCGATGACCTGATCGAGCAGCGAAAGGCCGTCGCGCATGCTTCCTTCGGCAGCCCGGGTAACGGCACTGAGGGCGCCCTCGTCGGCGTTGATATGTTCCTGCTCCAAGACCCACTGCAAGCGCGCGAAGATCTCCTGGTAGTCGAGCAGTCGGAAGGCGAAGTGCTGACAGCGCGACTGGATGGTCGAGGGAAGTTTGTGTGGCTCAGTGGTGGCGAGAATGAACAGGGAACGGGGCGGAGGCTCCTCGAGGGTTTTCAGCAGCGCATTGAAGGCTTCTGTAGTTAGCATGTGCGCTTCGTCGATGATGAAAATCTTGTACCGATCGCGCGCCGGAAGGTAGCGCACGGTCTCTCGTAGCTCGCGGATTTCATCAATCCCGCGATTGGAGGCCGCATCGATTTCCAAGACGTCAATGGAATTGCCCGCCGCGATTTCCTGGCAAGAGGGGCACTCCCCGCAGGGCGTCACCGTGGGGCCTCGTGCGCAGTTGAGGGCCTTGGCAAGAACCCGCGCGGTGGTGGTTTTGCCTACCCCCCGCGCGCCCGAGAAGATATACCCGTGTGCAACGCGCTCACTGAGGATGGCATTTTTCAGCGTGTCAGTGATCAGACGTTGCCCCACCACGTCGTCGAAGCTCTGAGGCCGATATTTGCGGGCGATAACCTGGTAGGACATGCAAAATCAGAAACCAGAAGTCAGAAATTAGAAACTGGAAACTGGAAATCAGAAACTGGGCCTGCCACGGCTTTTGACGATGTCATTCCGAGCGCAGCGAGGAATCTCGCTCTGCTCGAGGCGGATGCAGGTAGCAAGAATCCGAGCAAGATTCCGAGCAAGATTCCTCGCTACACTCGGAATGACACGGCTAAGGAAAGTCTCTTGAGAGGAATCTCCACGCTCGGCTTTCCAATATCAAATTTCTAGTTTCTATTCTCCAGTTTCCAGTTTCGATTTTCGAATTTCGGCTTTCCAGCTTCTCAATATGGGTCAGACTTCGGGTTGATCTGCGGCACACGGAGAGGCTCGTTACCGTTGCTTCCTTCCGGACCTGGCGGGGTTCGCGAACATCCGTCGCACAGAGCCCGAAGTCTGACAAGTTCGGTGCTTCCTGCCCAACCAACTCATCGAACTATGGAATGTTAGCATGCGTGGCGACAGCGCGTCGATTTATTTGCGCATACCCAGCCGTCGGTTGCGGCAAGTTTGCCTCTCCAAAATGCAGCGTAAGGCCGCCTCTAGATCGGCCAACGCTACCCAGTTGAACGGACGCTCCCGAGTTTGCCTTTCAATTCCTCGAGCTCTCTCCAGAGGCGCGCCTGCCGCCGGGAGAGAGTCCAGGCGTAAAGAAAGAAAATCGCCCAGAGGGCAGAGAAAGCCAGGAACAGGTATTTGTTGAGCACGTTAGTCCTCAGAGAGTCGAATCGCCAGGGCCCGTCGAAGCGCACCCAATTCCCGCCGCGTCCTAGCCAGCCGAAAACGCTGAACGAGAAAGTAACTAAACAAGCAATGAAAGGCGCCCACACAAACCATGAAAGTCAAAAACATGCGAGGATCCAGCCCGGAGCCTTCTCCACCCGCAATCACGGGTTGAGGATGCTGCGTCCGCCACCAGCGGATCGCCATATAATCGATCGGAACATCCACAAATCCGATGATGCCCACCACGGCGGCAAGTGTTGCAGTGCGCCCCGGGCTCGACACGTAGCTGCGCAACATCAGATAGGAAACAAACAGCAGCCAAAGAACGAAAGTAAGAGTCAGCCGAGCGTCCCACGTCCACCAAATGCCCCACGCCGGCTTTGCCCACAAAGGGCCCGTGACCAGGAGGCACGAACAGAAAACAAACCCTACCTCACCCGCAGCATGCGCGAGGTCATCAGCGATCGGGGAGCGTTTCCAGAGATAGATCACGCTGGCGAGGAAAACGATGCCATAGGCCGTCCCTGCAACCCATCCCGAGGGGGCGTGAATGTAAAAGATTCGCTGTACCTCTCCCATGGTGAGCTCCTGTGGCGCGTAGAGAAAAATCATCCAGAACGCCACGATCATCCAGGCCAGCGTCACGAAAAGGTGGACTGAGGAGAGTATTTTGCTCATGACTCCTCTAAGACATACTCAAAGAGCAGGTACGACAGCACAATGAAAATCACCGCGAAGCCGGCGGCCAGTTTAATCCAACTCAGGTAACTGGAAGGCGGGTCGCCTTTGAGCGCTCCTGTGGAAGCCTCGATGCCGGCGATCAAGACCGGAACGGCGACGGGAAACTGCAACACCGGCAGCATTACTTCGCGCATATGGATGTTGGCAGCGACGGCCCCGAACGTTGTGCCCACCGCCACGTAGCCCACCGTACCCACGAATGTAATCGGCGCAAACCACTTGAGCGAAGGCACAAACGAGAAATTATACCAAAGGCCGGTCGCGAAAACGATGACGCACTCGGCAATGCCGAGGAAAAGCAAGTTAGCAAGCATTTTCCCCAAATAAATCAAACCAGGATCGACCGGCGCAAGGGCCATCCCTTCCAGGCAGGCATTCTCACGTTCCAACGCGAACGACCGGTTGAAGCAGAGCACACCGGCAAAGGCAAACGAAATCCACAATAAGCCGGGAAGCAGGCGCAGTGTTTCTTCCCGTCCCGGCTCGAAGGCAAAGTTGAACAGGAAGACTTCCAGGATGCCAAAGACACACACGGAGGCTAGGGTCTCCCGATTGCGCCACTCCACCCGGAGGTCCTTAACGAAAATAGCCAGGATGATCTTGAGGCTGCGCACAAGCTTAGGATTGAGGAGTCAGGAGCCAGAAGTCAGCAGTCGGAAGGCTGGTGCGACAACTTTGACGGGCGACGGATAAACCCCTCACCCGTCCCGCGCCGGCTGGTGAAAACGCCGCCGCGGGACACCCTCTCCCCGAGGGAGAGGGCTAGTTTTTGGGCTCTAGCCTTTACCCTTTTGCCTTCTACCGTTTGCCTTTTGCCTTCTGCCTTCTGATTTCTACTTTCTGATTTCTGCGTTCTGCCTTCTGCTTACTACCTACTGCCCACCGGCCCGTCGTACCGAATCCGTCCGGCTTCCAATGTCACGAGCCTTCGTGCCAGGGCGGCTCCGCGCTCGAAATCGTGAGTGGAAAACACCACTGCTTTCCCGTGAGCCGAAAGTTGAGGCATCAGGCTCTCCAAGGTATCTACGGTGGCGGCGTCGAGGCCCGTGAAAGGTTCATCCAACAATAAGAACTGCGGTTCATGAAGGAGTGCGCGAGCCAGTGAGACGCGCTGTTGCAGTCCTCGGGAGAGTTTCCGGACCGGCGTGTGCGCCCAGTCTCCCAACCGGAAAAGCTCCAGCGCGGCCGCGATCTTCTTTTCCACCCGCGGCAGGGCGAACAACGTGCCGAAAAACTTCAGGTTCTCGCGCACCGTCAGGTCGCCGTAAAGGAAAGTTGTATGGGAAACAAATCCGATTGCCGCCTTCGCTGCGGCCGGGTGCCGGTGGACGTTCTCGCCATCGAGCAGGACCTCGCCCTCACTCGGCCGGGCAACTGTCGCCAGAAGGCGGAGCAGAGTAGTTTTGCCGGCGCCGTTGGGGCCGTAAAGCAGAATTGTCTCTCCCGGCGCCACGAGCAAGTCGGCGCCCGCAAGCGCCGTGAGGTCGCCAAAATACTTGGAGACATTTCGAAGTTCGAGGCCGACCCTAGCGGGAGGGGATGTGTCGGGTGGCATAAGATTCAAGCAGCCGGGGCGAAGCCTTCTTCAGGGTCGCCATTAATCGCGCCTTCAGGTCCAGTCGCTCCTTCCAATACTGCTTTTCCGGGACCTTGCCGCCAGCGAAGAGCTCATCGAGATCGGCAAGGGAATTGAACAACGCATCTGCTGTGGCCGCAAGCTCTTTTTGAAGCGAGCTCGTTTTTCGCTGGGCCATAAATCGCGGCCATTCCTTGGCCAAGCGTATGCCGAGCGCCCATAGCAGCAGCAACAAGAAGCAGGCCAGCAAGGGAACTTCAAGCCGAGTGATGGGGTTAGGAAGGATCCTGACTTGCGCCTCCCCCTGCGCCGACTCTGCCGCTTCGCTGCCCGCCGCTTCACCGCTCAAACGAGCTTCGAGCTTCGTGCCCTGCCTCAAGCCGGTCGCGACATACCTTTGGCTGCCCGTCTCGACGTCGGTTCCTGCTGGTCCAAAAAGGGGAGAATCCACCTTGAGGCTGGGAGGCGAAACCAACAACTCTGCGCTGGAGATGGGATAAGGATACGAGTCGCCCAAAGCGAGATGGTTTGAACCGTAATCCACATCGTAAGCAACCATCACGACGGTCACCCCAGGCTTGAGAGGATACTTAAGGAAATATTCTCCGCGGCCTTTCCCGGGGTTCACCGGCTGTGGCAATGGCATGTTCATCAGCCCTGCTACCACCGCGCTAGGCTCCGGAGTACCCGGCGACAACCGGAAACGGAATGTGCCATCCGGGTCAGCATAGCTGAGTGGCGGGTCGCTTGCATTCCGGATTGCAAACATCTCCTGCACGTGAGCTTTGTTGCCCTGGGCATGAATCACCAGCCGCGCCGACTGGATGCGCAGCGGCGGCGCCGACGCACTGGCATCGTAGACCGTGATGCTGACGTTTGCGGTTCCCTCGGAATCAAACTGCGCCGGAGCGTTGTAGTCCACTCCCTGATACGCCGCCTGCACTAAATAAAATGACGATGGATCGATATTGGCGGAGGGGAATACAAAGCGCCCGCTCGCGTCGGTGGTAGCTGTCGCCACCCGCTGCATCCCACCTCGCGGAAGCAGCAATTGCACCGCTTGGTTCGCAACGGGCTGGCCGTTCGTGCCGTTCGAAACCGCCCCTTGAATCCTCCCCTGCGCTTGCATGACTACCGGGAGAGAAACAAGGAATAGAACCGATGCCAGAGAGATCAAACCGCCACGCATTGTGCTCAAGCCCTTCAACCCAATACTTAAAGTATTCTGAATCCCGTGGAAAAATACAAGTCTATTGTGTCGTGGAGAACTGGGTAGCGCGGGCCGCCGGCCTTAGTGTCCGCGGCTTCTTCTTAGACAAGCCCCAGACCCCAAGACCAGGGGTCCACACCCCCCAGTAACGGGCAAGTCACGACCCCGCCGTCAACGCGCCGTTATGAACCGGCGAGCCCCTTCCCTTTTGGCTTTCGCACAATGAACACTAGCGGTATGAGGAGCAGAAACAGGATGCCCATGAGCCGAAACACGCTCAGAAAGCTCAACAACGTCGCCTGCTGTTGCACCGCCCCATAGAGCATCGCCTGGGCGCGGCAATAATGCCCATACTCCAAAACGCCATGGCCTTGCCGCGCTCCTGGCCGGGGAATTCCTCGAGCAGCACGGCCTGCGAAAGCGGCTGGAGCCCTCCGCCGGTGGTGCCTTGGAGCACGCGAAAGAAGATCAGCGCCGGCAGGTTGGGCGCGGCCCCGCATAAGAGGCTCGAGACCGTGAAGCCCGTCACCACCGTCAGCAGCAATCGCCTACGCCCGAAGTAGTTCGCCAGCCAACCAGTGATGGGGAGGACGATGGCGTTGGCGACCAGGTAAGAGGTGAGGACCCAAGTGGATTCATCGACGGTGGCCGAAAGGCTGCCCGCAATATGCGGCAGGCTGACGTTGACCACCGAAGTGTCCAGCACCTCCATCACCGCGCTGGACATCACCGCAATCGCCACCAACCAACGTCCCGCCGAGGAATGCGTGACTACTGCGTCGCTCTTATAAGGGATGAGATTTTAACACGCGATCAGCCGCCGGTAGCTTTCGGGGTCATCCACATCGATGACTATTCCCTCGTCCTCGACCTCAACAAACTGGGTCGCCGGGCGGTATCTGCGGACCACCGAATCCGCGCCGGCGTCAGAGGTCAACCCCAATAGCTCTTCGAATAGTTGCCGCCCAATAAGCACCGGATGTCCCCGACGACCATGGTAAGTGGGGATCACAACAGGGGCGCAGCACTCGCGGAAAGTTGCCACAATTCTTTTCACCGTTTCCGCCGAGCCCGCAGGATGATCCACCAAACAGAGGAGGACGGCATCCAGATCATCCGCGACTAGCGTTCGCAAGCCCGCTTGCAACGACGATGTCTGCCCGAACCGGTACGCAGGATTAATGACCACCTGCACAGCCTCGCTCTTGACCTGCTGCTGAATCTCCTCTGCCCGATGGCCGAGCACAACCACGATGCGCGTGAGCCCGCCCTCCCGGAGTGTCTGCACAATCCGCTCGAGAAAGGTGCAGCCACGGTAAGTGAGCGTGGCCTTGGGGGTCCCCATGCGGGAGGATTCACCTGCAGCGAGGATCAAACCGGCAATCATGCAGTAGCACCGTCCCGCAGGCAGACGCCAGCCCGCGGCGAGAAATGGAGCCTAAGGGGTGGAGCTGATTTCGGAGGCTTTTGGTTTGTATGCAAGAGAGGGATGGGAGGGCGCGGCCTGGCGTCGGACCGCAATCATTTCTGCTACGACGGAGACTGCAATCTCCTCAGGAGTCAGCGCCCCAATATCGAGACCGATAGGCGAATGGACACGGTCCAGCTTTTCTGCGGGTACACCTTCGCCCTCCAGTACTTTCGAAATCTCGATAAACTTCCGCTTGCTACCAATCATGCCGATGTAGCGTGCCGACGTGGTGAGCGCCCAGCGCAAGCAATCCAGGTCGCCCTTGTGCCCGCGCGTGACCAGTACGAGGTAGGACAATTCGTTGATCTTGAGCTTGGCGAAAATCTCTTCCCAGGGGCCGGCGTGGGTTTCAGCAGCTTCCGGGAAGCGATCCCGGTTGGCAAACGCTGGCCGGTCGTCCGAAACCACCACCTCGAATCCCGCCAGCCCCGCTATCTTCGAAACATAAAGCGAAACGTGCCCTCCCCCGAAAAGATATGCGGTGGGAGTGGCCAGGATGGGCTCAACGAAAATATCCAGAGATCCGCCGCACACCAGCCCGTTGTCGTATTCCGGCTGGGCGTTCAAGTTGAAGTGCAGGCGGCGCGGCCTCTCTTCGCGCATGACGTCCTGCGCCACGGACCACACTTCCGCCTCGACACATCCGCCGCCCACCGTGCCCACAATAGAGCCATCGTCGCGGATCAGAATCTTTGCGCTCTCGTAACTCGGAATCGAGCCTTGCACCTGAATAATTGTGGCTAGCGCTGCTTTGCGCCCTTCCTTCCTGAGCCGCGCAATTTCGGTGAAGATATCCATTGCCCCTCTCAAATTAGGTTAGTCGCCAGTCGGAGTTGTGTCAACGAGCAACGTATAGGGGTAGGGCTTGCCCTGCCCTCGTTGAGAGGTGGCACAACGCTCAGGGAACGGCAAGCCGTCCCGCTACATCCGTAACCTCTTGAAGATCGCTTCAGGGATCGACCGGACAAGGAGCATGATGGGACGCCAAAACCACGGCACGTAAACTACGGCTTCCCCCTTGACGATCGCCCTGTAAATGCCCTTCGCCACCTTCTCCGGTGAGGCCACCAAAAACAGCCCCGATCGCCCGTACGTCATGCGCGTGTCCACGAAACCGGGTTTGACGGTTATTACCTTCACCCCCGCTGCGAATAAGCGATTACGCAACCCTTGAAGATAAACGCTCAGCCCCGCCTTCGCGGCCCCGTATAGATAATTGCTTTGCCGGCCCCGATCTCCCGCTACGGAGGAAATGGCGCAGATAAATCCTGCCCGCCTTAGCTCGAAATGGTTGGCGAGAATGTTGAGGGCAGAAACGCAACCCGTGAAGTTGGTCTCGAGGATGAGGCGTGCCTCCTCCCAATCGCTTTGGCCTTTGGCCTGGTCGCCCAGGTACCCAATGCAAACCACGGCGCCTGCCAGATCGTTGCCTGCATGCGCGAGGAAAGATCGCAGGCTTGCTGCATGGGTCCGCGTGTCAAGGACATCAAAAGGAAGGGTGCAGGCTCGGACTCCGTAGCGAAGGCTAAGATCGGAGGCCAGCACACTCAATTCTTGCGGATCGCGGCCCCCCAGAATGAGGTCGAACTTGTGAGCTGCAAGCTCTCTTGCCAGGGCGGAGGCAATGGCCGAAGTCGCGCCCAGAATCAACACGGTTGGCAAGGTCCTACCTCCTGTCCGCGGACCGAAGGTCCGCACCTTGGAGTGGGGTAGGGCAGCTACCGCCTTTCACCCAGCGGTGCAACGGGTTGTGAAAAACGTGCCCCGAGCCAAGGCCGCAGCTCCGCTGCCGGACTCTAAGGCGGGCTCCGCCCGCATCCCCGCAATGCGCAGTATCACTTCTCGACAATGGCCAGCCTCCGTGCCTGGGATGAAGAAAGGAGACCACGTGGGTCCAGCCTGCTCTTGATAGTTCTGAATTGTTCAAGCTTCGGGTACATCGCGGCAAAGGTCTGCGAGGTCATCACCGCGTCTTTCGCCAGGTAGATTCTGCCGCCATGATTCAGAACCACCCGGTCTAATTCGTGCAGCAGAGGAATCAGTCCGCTGGCGACGGGAAGATCCAAGGCCAAGGTGTAACCTTGAATCGGAAAAGACAGCAGGCCGGGATTCGACTTCCCAAAACGCTTCAGCACGGCGAGGAAGGAGGCACGGCGCGACTTGGCCAGCCGCGTCAGCACTTCTTTGAGCCCCTCGAGTCCTCCCTCCAGAGGCAGGGCCGACTGGTACTGGACAAAGCCCCTGCGTCCGTACATACGGTTCCAATGGTAAATAGCGTCGAGGGGATAGAAGAATTTCTCGAGTTCAACAAGTTGACGCACGGCGTTCCGATGCATGCTGTAGTAGAAAGAGTTGAAGGCGCGCACCATAAGACTGTTCAGCGCCAGGGAAGGAAAATCAAAAGGAAGCGTCCACCGGCGGCGGGAGGGCTCGGCGAGGGGAGTCTGGATACGTGCCGGCAGATCACTTGCCACCGCATGGTTTCCTCGCATCAAAACAGCTCTTCCCATATGCTTGCCCATCGCCAAGCAGTCAATCCAGGCCACAGAATACTGGTAACGGATGTCGGATTCAGTCATCATCGCTAGCGCGTCTTCCAGGTTTGTTGCTTTCTGGTAATCCACCAGCACCCAGGCTGACGCGACGGGTCGCAGCTTGATCCTGGCGCTGAGGATGACACCTGTCAGTCCCATGCCCCCAAGCGTCGCCCAGAAAACTTCGGAGTTATTATTCGCCGAGCACGTGACCATCTCCCCCTTTGGCGTTAGCAGCTTGAAATCCAAAACAAAATTCCCGAAGGTGCCGTCTTGATGGTGGTTCTTGCCATGCACATCGGCAGCGATTGCTCCCCCGACAGTAACGAACTTGGTCCCCGGCGTCACCGACAGGAAGAAGCCACGGGGGAGAAAATACTGAAGGATTTCAGCCAAGCTAACGCCTGCTTCACACTCCAGCACGCCGGCCTGCGCATCGAAGGCGAGAAACCTGTTTAGGCGTGTGTGACAGATCACGCCGCTTTGCCTGTTCAGGGGCGCATCGCCGTAGCTACGCCCCAGCCCGTACGATATGAAGGTTGGCTGGGCGCTGGACTCCAGGATGGTTGCAAGTTGGCGCCGGCTTTCGGGACGATAGACATTGCAAAGCTCGACTGGAAAACGCCCCCAGCCGGAGAGTGCCTGAGTTATATAGCCGTCCGCCATTGCCCTTGCCGCCCTCCTTGGCTGTCAAGCGAAGACCAGATGCTTCATTGACGATTGTCGATCGCCGATTGGAAAATTGATCCTGAAACCTATTTCAAAACCTCTCGGAGTCCTCGGGTGGCGCATACGTGCCGGGGCTTTTTGTCGGCATGTATGCGCCCCACACGGGCAAGGCGCGGCGATCGTCAATCGACAATCGTCAATTCTAAAGGTAAATGATGAAAATGACGCTGGCTGCCCAGAACAGCACGACCGAAAGCAAGACGGGGTCCGTGAGAAACAGCCGCGTGGGGTTTCCTCCCTCTTCACTTTGGTGCACGAGATAGAGGTAACGGAAGATTCCGAAAAGAACAAAAGGAGTCGTGAGCTCGAGCCGCTTGCCAGGGAATTTCATTTGCACATCATTCGAGAGTGTGTAGAGGGCGTAGGACATTACGGTGGAAGCGGTCACAATCCCAATGAGCTGGTCCAGAAAGTAGGGCGAATAGTGAGACAGGATCGAGCGGTGGTTCCCGGCCTCCTTTCCCAAGACTACAAGCTCATGCCGGCGCTTGCTGAGAGCGAGGAACAGCGCGAGCAGCGTGGCGCAGACAACCAGCCAGGGAGATATCTCGACGTGAATGATCACTCCTCCGCTGACTACCCGCAAGACGAAGCCGGCGCTGATGACAAAAACGTCGAGCAGGACGACACGTTTCAGCACCCATGAATACAGCATATTGATGAGCGCATACAAGGCCACGATAGTAAAGAACGTGTGGTCGAGAATCCACGCGCCACCCAAGGAGAGGAGCGCAAGTATGATCGCCGCTAAGGAGGCGGTTCCCAGGCCCAACTTGCCGGAAGCCAGTGGGCGCAGTCTCTTCAGGGGATGATTCCGGTCCTCCGGCGCGTCAAGAATGTCGTTGAAAAGGTAAACAGCGCTGGAGATGAGGCAGAATAGCATCGCCCCCGCAGCTACGCGGGCGTTGCGATGCCAGTCGGTAATGCTGCGGGAAAAAATTAGAGCGGCAAAAACGAAGCCGTTCTTCACCCACTGCTGAGGGCGCAGGCTCGTAGTAAGCCCTGTCGAGGCGAAAATAGGGGTGCGGGTTCCGGCTTGCTCGTAAGAAACTGTTGTTGGCGGCTCCATTCCTTCCTTCGTAAGTACCCGCGACACCGTGTCGCACCTGCGTACTGCCGAATTTGCCGCGATTAGCCTAACTTATCAGCGAGGAATTTTCAAACGCTTCATTTCGTAGAGTGGCCCTGGAGCGCGGGCATCTTGCCCGCTGTGGCCGGGGCGCCTTGGAGTGCGGTAGCGTCAGCTACTGTCTTTCCGCTTGGAATTCAAGGCGGCAGCGTTGCTGCCGCAGTCCAAGGCGCTTTGCGCATCTTCATAGAGGGTGGTGAGGCGAAGGATGATGCAGTCTGCCCTCCGGGTGGGCATGGCGCCTGCTCAGGGCGCCCTCTAGCGGTAGTACGCGGTCGAGACCTTCACTGCCCGCTTGAAAGATTGATGTTCACCGCCTGCGTATACTGTGGGCTGATGTTGCCGGCGTTATCGAGAACCCGTACGCCCAGGGTATGCGAGCCGGCGCCGCTTACGCTGACAGTCACAGTGGAGGCTGCCGCGCCGCTCACCGGACCGTTGTCCACCCAATAGAGAACCTGGCTGACGCCGCTGCCCGTGTCGCTGGCAGTGATTGTGACCAGGACTGGAGAGCTGTTGTTTATGCCGTTGGCGTTCGGTGGGGGCGTAAGGCTCAGGCTCGCTGTAGGGGGCGTGAGGTCCACGGAAGCGGGTGCGGGCAGGAGGAGGACGCCGCTGATGGGGTTCAAGGTCAAACTCACGTTGCCGCCGGAGACCGTGTAAGTGGCGCCGCCGATAGCATCCTGCAGCACCGTGCCGTTGGGAAAATACGCGCCAACGGGAATTACCGGATTATTGGCATTGGAGCCGTTATTCAGCGCCACGATGGCTGTCTCGCCTCCTGGAATGGAGCGGGCGTAGGCGTAGGTGTTGGCGGCTGTGGCCTGCTGCTGGGTATCGCCGGTAAGCAGCGTGACGAAAGATCCGCTCACCAGCGAGGTGTGCTGTTTGCGCAGGTGACCCAGGGCCGCGTAGTACGCGATGACGCTCTGATCCGGCGGCCCGTAGACGGTAGGGTCGCCGGCCTGATCGGTCCATGGATACGGAGCACGGCAGTAAGGGTCTCCCTTCGGACCGTTGGCGCCGCTATAAAGCGAGGGCGCATTGATAGCCGCTTCATCCCCGTAAAACACTGTGGGCGCGCCCAGGTAAGTGAACTGGAACAAGGCGGCCAGCTCGAGCCGCCGCTTGGCTTGGACAAGACCGGTGTCGCCCACTTCTGTCATGACAAAGAGCGCGCGGTTGGTGTCGTGCGAATCGATCAGATTTAGCATGGCCGCAGTGGCCTGCGGCGGATAGTCGTCGCGCACGGCGCGATTGGCGATGTCGAACTGGCTGGGCGTGAGCGGGATGATCGCATCGTTGCCGTTGTCATTGTCATCCACCCAGTTGTAGGGCCAGCGTACGAACCCGGTCACATTGCGCCGGAAGCGATAGTTCATCACCGAATCCATTTGATCGCCCGCCAGCCACTGGCTGGCATTGTTCCAGATCTCACCAATCAGCGGTCCATTGGGATTGTAGCCCTTGCCGTATTGCCGGGTGGCAACCCACCAGGCATGGGGAAAGTTGGGGTCGGGGGCCACATCGAAGCGCCAGCCGCTGGCGCCGGCGTTATACCAAGTCTGCATGACACTTCCGGGGCCGCTGTAAAAGAAATTCTGCACGGCAGTCTGAGTATGATCGAAGGTCGGAAGAGTGTTGACACCAGCCCAGCCGGGGTAGTCCGCCGGCGTGCAAGGCACGTGGATATCTCCAGGGTTGAAGTGAAACCAGGTCCGGTAGGGCGAGTTCAGCGCTTGGCAGGCGCCCAAGGTGGAGAACCGGTTGTACTCATTGAAATAAGTACTGTCGGAAGAGGCATGATTCCAGACGGCGTCGAAAATGGCGTGCATGCCGCGTTGGTTCATGGCGGCGAGCAGTGCAGTCAACGCGGAGTTCCCGCCCAGAGCCGGATCGACATTCAGAAAGTCGTCGGTATCGTAGCGGTGGTTGGAACTGGCCTGGAAGATCGGAGTGAGATAGACGGTATCGAAGCCGAGGCCTTGAATATAATCCAGCTCGTTTTGTATACCCAGTAGGTCGCCCCCGTAGAAGATGCTGCCGAAATTGTTGTAGCAAGAAAGGCTCTGATTGTTGGGATCGCATAGCTGCGTGTTCCAGACCGGCACGGCGATGATCCCTGCGGTGGTCCCATTTGGAATGCCATAAAACGTGGGGCAACCCGCCAGGCTTCCGGTCACACAATACTCGTTGCTGGGATCGCCGTTGCGGAAGCGGTCCGGAAAGATCTGGTAGACATTGGCGTTGGCCATCCAGGCGGGCGTCTGGAACGTGGGGGCGTAAGCCGTAATCTGGAAGGCATCGAGAGGCTCGGTGGCGCTCGCCGCGCCGGTGCCATCCTTGTTCAGGTTGTCGTAATCGTCGATGTAATCGTCGCTGTAATAAGCGGTGCCGGGGCCGTTAAAGACCACAAATTTGTAGTAAACGATCGCGGGCGTGCTGGGAGTGGTGTAGGCAATGCTGTATTCGTCGTAAACGGTGCCGTTCACGGTTTGGTTTTCGAGGAAAGCCATGGGAGAATCGGTAGGTCCGGTGGTATTCCCCGAAGCGGTATCAAACAGATAGACCCGCAAATTGACGCCGGTGGCGCCCAGATGCGCTGTCCTGAGGCGCAAGGTCACCGTAGTCCCCGCCGACACCGAGCCTTCCTGGCTGCGGTAGTAAGGATCGAAGGTGTTGTGATACAGCGCCGACAGATTCACAACGTTGCTGGAATTAACGATGGAAAACGGCGGCGTGCTGGAGCCATTGGCAGTGCTGTTGACGAGAAAGTATTGCGCATAGGCGGTCGACGTGCCCACGTTACCCCCGCCGTTGCCGTTTGGAGTCTGACCATAAACGTAACCAGCGCTCGAAGTCAGCAACCCGAGGAAGAGGAATGACGAGGGCATGCCCTCTCCCGTAATGGCCGCCCAAGGGATGGCAAACTCGCGCACGTTCCCCATTGATGCATACGTGCCGTAGCTGGAATTCCGATTGGTCCAGTTACCATTACCGTCCGACTTCCGATATTCGCTGTAACCGTCCTTGAAATAGGTGACGAACTGCGCTCGGAACGGCAGCGTGGCGATCTCCTCGCCATCGTAATTGAAGCCGGCGAGGTTGCCATTGGCGCTTGTGCCGCCGCTGGGCGGATTGAGCGGGTTCGCATCGATATAGATGACGGCAGCTTCGCTGGCATTGGCATTGGCAATGGCCACGTAGAGATGCGACGCATCCCAGGTCATGTACCAGGTTTGACCGGTGTTCGTGCCGATCTGGTTTGTGCCGCTCTGGGTGTTGCCATATTCGCCAGGTTGGACGACGCCATCGATCACGGGGGTGTTGAATTGAGCGTGGAGAGAGATGCAACAGGTTACGGTGGAAATCGCGGCGAGTGCCGCGCGCAAAGTGGCGGTCCGTGACGGCATAATCATGGTACGCCTCTTGGTCTGCCCAAAGTGTTGCTTTACACTCTAGCATCACCAAGTCACATCATCAAGTTGCTGCTGAATGCTTGAACTCAGCAAACACGCGTGCTAGGATAGGATCATCAGTTCTCGCGAGCCGGCCTGTGGCAGGGGCGGCGTGCAGAGTTTACCATGCTCAACAATCTGGGCAAGTTCAAGATTGTCTCGGAGGTGGGACATGGCGCCATGGGCGTGGTGTACCGCGCGGAGGATAACCTGGGGCGATTGGTTGCTCTTAAGGTTCTTCCGCCACGGTTGGCAGGGGACCCGGACCTTGTTCAGCGCTTCAACCGCGAAGCCCGGTCCGCGGCGGGGCTCAAACACCCGAATATTGTGGTGATTTACGAAAGCTCCCAGATTGAGGACACATCGTACATCGCCATGGAGTTCATCGAGGGCGAAAGCCTCGACCAGCTCATCTCATCCCGCCGGGCAGTTCCGATCGTCAACAAGCTGGACATTATCATCCAAACCTGCCGCGGGCTGCAATACGCCCACAAGAAACAGGTCATCCACCGCGACATCAAGCCCAGCAACATTATGGTGGAGCACGATGGGACGGTAAAGATCGTGGACTTCGGCATCGCCCATCTCGGCGGGGGGACGATGCTGACGCTGACTCAGGACGGCCAGAGACTTGGAACGCCGTCATACATGTCGCCTGAACAAACGCAGGGGAAGGCAGTGGATGGCCGCTCGGACATCTTTTCCGTTGGCGTGGTGTTATTCGAACTGTTGACGTACCAGAAGCCATTCCCAGGAAGTGATATCGCGAGTGTTTGGTACAAGATTCAAAACGAACCCGCCCCACCGCTTAGGGAGCTGCTTCCAACCTGTCCTCCTGATCTCGAGAAGGCTGTCAACAAGGCGTTGGCGAAGAATCGCGAGGACCGCTATCAGACGGCTGAAGACCTGAGCTTCGCGCTTCAGCAAGTCAGCGACTACTTCAAGCACGACATGATCGAGGTCTATGTTCAGGAAGGGCGCCGTCATCTCGAGGAAGGTAATCTCACGGTCGCGAAGGAGTCGATTCAAAGGGCCCTCGAGATTGACAGCGCCCACGAGGTCGCTAGGAGTCTGTTCGCCCGGGTGCAGGGGCAGATTGAAGCCCGCCGGCGCGCACAACGAGTTGACCAGGCGCTCCGCCAGGCGAAGGAGGCTTTGCAAGCGAGCCAGTTTGACCAAGCCATCACTCTACTAGACGAAGCTCTGCAACTGGATCCAGCCTGCGAAGAGGCTCGGCAATACAGAACCTTTGCAGTGGAGAACCGAGACCGATTACGAAAAATCAGCCGGTACATGGAGCGCGCTGAGAGGCTAGCGGCCGACGCGGATTTGCAGGGCGTCAAAGAGGCGCTGGAGGCAGTTCTGGCTCTGGATGGCGAGCACAGCGCGGCACGGAGCAAGCTGGAGTGGGTGCTCAAGGAGCTTGCTGAACAAGAGCGCCAGCGGCAGGTTCGGCAGTATACGCAAGATGGAAAAAACTGTCTGGCGCAGAAGAACTTCGACCAGGCAAGGGAGTTGTTTGAGAAGGCGCTGGCTCTGGATCCCATCAACATCGAGGTTGAAGCTCTACTGCGCCAACTCCGAACCGCCCAGCAAAAGGAAAAGGAACGGCAGCGGCGGGAGGGACGCCTGACGGGCATCCAGGGAGCGCTCAACACCCAAGATTTCGACCAGGCTGTGGCCTTGGCCGAGCAGGCTTTAGAAGAGTTTCCCGGCGATCCTCAGGTGCTGAAGCTTCATGCTCAGGCGTCCCGCCTTGCCGAGCTCGAGACTCGTCGGCGCTACGTTGAAGAGCAACTCCGCATCGCCCGCGGCTTCTTCCAGAAGGACGAGTATGCCGAGGCGGTGAGGGTACTCCAACTTGCTCTTGTGAAAGTTCCCAACGAAATCCGTCTGACGTCTTACTTGAAAACGGTTCAGGAGGCACAGCAACAAGCTGCTGTTGAGAGCCTGAGGCGCGAAGCTATTCGTAAGGCCGGGGCGCTGATCCGGGAGAAGAAGTTTGCTGAGGCGATTACCGCTTTGGAAGGAGTTCTGGCGCAGGCCGGCGAGTCTCCTGAGATTCTGGAGGTGTTGCAATTTGCGCGTGAGCAGCAGTCCGAGCAGCAGAAGGAGGAGCGCATCCAGCAGGTGCTCACCTGGGCGCAGATCGCCCTGCGCGAACAGAACTTCGAGGAAGCCCTGCGCATCCTTGAGCTGGCCCGGCGGGAATCGAGCTCCGCTGATCTTGACGCTCTGCTAGCCAGCGCCCGCGCGCAACAGCAGCAATTCGAGCAACAACGTGTGGAGGTGATGCAGCAGGCTCGCCGTTCGCTCGAAGGTGGAGAGCCTGCAGCCGCCGTGGCCCTGCTTGAGGCTGCTCCCAAGGCCTGCTTCAAGAACGAGGAGTTCCGGCAGCTCCATGCCCAATGCCGCGCCGGCCTCGACCGTGCCGCTTCCATTCGAGGCGCTGCCGCAGACGTGGAAAAAGCTGCCGCGGAGGGGAGCCTGGATAATGCTAAAAAGCTGCTCCAGCATGCTCTTCATACCTATCCGAATGAAGCCGTTCTATTGGCCGCCCAAGAGCGCCTGTGCGCTGAAGAAATTCGCCTGCAGCACGCGGGGTGGCGCAAGCTAATAGACCAAGCCAAGGCTGCGGTTGGCCGCCTGGACTACGAGCGGGCGATTGGGATCCTCGCCTCTCTGCCACCGGAACTGGCCAAGGCCCCCGAGTTGGCTGCGGAAGTCCGCGGTTTGCAAGAACAGGCCCAGCAGGGCGCGCGCGAGTTGGCCTTGCGCCAGCAGGCCATTCAGGCCGCAAATGAGCACATCCGCAACAACCAATTCGCACCCGCCGTTGCAATCTTGGAGAAGGCTTCGGCCGAGGCAGGCGAGTCCCCTGAACTGGCTGAGCTTCTCCGGCTCGCTCGTGATCGGCGGGATGAGCTCGTCCGCAAGGCAATCAGCAAGGCCCAAGCGCTCTTGGCAGAGGACGCCTATGCGGAAGCGATTGGCATGCTCGAGCAATCTCAGAAGGACTTGGGCGCAAACGAAATCGGCGCACTCCTCGCGAGCGCTAGGGACCAGGAGCGGGAGTTTGGGCTGCGCCGTCAGGAAACCTTGCAACAGGCTCGCCGGCTCCTTGAGGCGGGCGACGCGGCTAAAGCTGTCGCCCTACTTGATGCCGCGCCGAAGGCCTACATCAAGGATGAAGAGTACCAGAGCCTGTACACTCAGTGCCGTGAAGGGCTCGAGTTGGCCAAATTCGTCAGTTCAACGCGGATGCAGGTGGAGAGCTGCCTGGAAAGTCAGGATCTTGTCCATGCCGAGGCTGCGCTCCAGCCGGCCCTCCGCAGGTACCCTAAAGAGCCCGTCTTCCTTGCCCTCCAGGCGCGCATGAGGAAAGAGCGATCCCGTTTGCGTCGCATGGAATGGACGAAGCTCGTGGAGGACGCGACAGTCGCTTTGGACCGGACCGATTACGAGCGCGCCCTGGAAGCGCTCGAATCGCTCCCGCCGGAAACCTCCGAGGAGCCCGATTTAGCTTCCAAAGCTCGAGCTCTGCGAGCGAAAGCCGGCCAAATCGAGCGCCGCTTCGCTGCGCGCCGCCAGGCGCTCGACGAGGCCAAGGCGCGCATTTCGGCCAATGAATTTTCGGCCGCCATAGAAATATTGGAAAAAACGGAGGCCCGCGAAGGTCCATCGCCCGAGCTGAAGGAGCTTCTCGAAAACGCGCGCCAGCGGAAGATTGAACACGAGCGTCAGGACCGGGTCCGGCAGTTGCAGGTGAAAGTTCAGCAACTCCTGATTGAGGACAATTACGATGAAGCCCAGCGCGTGCTCGAGCAGGCGCAGGGTTTGCTGAACCCCGCTGAAATCGGGGCGCAGCTTGCGACCGTCCGTGAGCGGCAGCGGCAGTTCGAGGAACATCAACAGGAAACCCTGGCGCGCGTTCGGCAACTGCTTGCAGCCGGCAACGCAGCCGAGGCACAGTCCGTCCTGGACTCCGCGCCAAAGGCGTACTTCAAGAACGAGGAATTCGGCCTCGTCGATGCTGAGTGCAAGGAGCAGGTGGCGCGCTCAGTTTCTGTTCAGTCCAACCTGAAGCAGTTCGATGCGTATATCGGGGTTCAGGAATTCGCTCGGGCCGAGGCGTTGTTGCAGCGAGCGTTGCAGGCTTACCCCCAGGATGCGGCGTTGCTGGCGGCACGAAAGCGGTTCGAGGATGCGCGGCTCCGCTGGCAGAGGACCCAATGGAGCAAGGTTATCGACGAGGCGAAGATGGCGCTTGCGCGCATGGCCTATCAGCGTGCGATAGACCTGTTGGCCGCGCTGCCGCCGGAAATCGCGGCGATTCCCGAGTTGGCGTCGGAGGCCGCTACCCTGATTGATGAGGCGCGCCAAAGCCAACAAAGGCTCAGCGTTAACCGCGAGGCTGTTCGCCTGGCACGAGAGCAATTGGAGGCCGGGGAGCACCAGGCCGCCATCGAAACTCTCGAAAAGGCCCTCGCAGTTTCGGGCCAGTCCACCGAGCTTGCCGGCCTACTAAAGCATGCTCGTGAACGGGCCGAACAAGTCCGCCAGGAACGCATCCGCCGCATACTCGATCAGGCCCGCCAGCTTCAGAAGGAGGGCAAGTATGAAGAGGCAATGAGCCTCCTTGAAAAGGCCCGGACCGAATCAGGCGGCAAGGCAATTGATTCCTTGCTCTCTGTGGTCAAAGAGCAGCTCCGGCTTGTGGGCCAAAGGGATGAGATTCTAGAACGAACTCGCGGATTGCTCGCAGCCGGGGACGCCGCGCAGGCCCTGACGCTGATCGATGCTGCGCCCAAGGTTTTCCTCGAAAACGACGACCTCCGCCGCGTTTACGCCGCCTGTCGCGAGAGGGTCGAGCGGGCATCCTTCATCGACTCTAATCGGGCCCGCATCGAGGCTCTCCTGAGCAATAACGACGTGGCCCAAGCGAGATCGTTTTTGAATGGGGCTCTGAAAAAGTTCCCGAACGAACCAGCGCTGTTGGCTCTTCAAGAGCGACTCGAGCACGCGGAATCGCAGTTACGAGGTGCGCAATGGACGAGGCAAGTTGAAAACGCCAAGGTGGCCTTAGAGCGGCGGGAGTACAGAGAGGCTCTCGAGATTCTCAAGACCCTGCCGACCGATTTGAGTGAGACGCCGGAGTTGGTTTCGGTTGCGCGCGATCTACGGGAACAGGCTCTACGCTTGGAGCAGCAAGCGCTCCGGCGGCAGCAGGCCATGCGCGAGGCCCACGAGGCGATTCGCAAGAACCAGTTCGCGCGCGGCATCGCCATCCTCGAGAACGCGACGGCGGAGGCCGGGGCGTCTGCCGAGACCAATGAGCTTTTACGCTCGGCGCAGGATCGACAACGTCAAGAGCGCGCCCGCCACCGGGATCAGCTTCTCGCCATCGAGCGGAGGATTTCAAGTACAAAAAGATCCAAGCTTGAAGGATTGGCCCATCAGGTTCAGCAGATTGCCGCGTTTTATAGCGTAGACGATGAGCTTATCACGGTCGCTACGCGCGTCCACCAGCGCATCGAGGCGGAAATCGCCGCTCCTGCGGCGAAGAAAAAGCCGTTTCCGTGGCTTCGCGTGGCCTTGGGCGTGGCGGCGGCGGCCGTGCTCGTAGCCGGCGCCGAACTGGGCCTCCGCCTGATTAAGGCGCCGAAGGGGTCGGAGCAGACCAAGCAGACGATTCCCGCCGTCATGCAGCCGGTCCAGAAGGAACAGCCGCAGAACGCTGGCCACGAGACGACCCGCGAGCAGTCTGTAGAAGCTGCAAGAGGGGAGACTCGATACCCTGCTGCGAAAACTCCCGCGCATCCGGCCAAAAGGGTGGGTGGGGCAACTGGCGGACCGACGTTGCCAGTTGCCCAAGGCTCGGTAAAAGCCCACGTCCCCCAAGGGTTCCCGGGCCAGACTGTAACAACGAATGCTCCGAGCGTCTCTCCGGAGCCCTCTGCCCCAACAACGCCCAGTCGTGACGAGGCCGAATGGCAGGAGGCCAGTAACACCACGGATCCGGCTGTGGTTGCAAAGTATTGGAACGATTTCCCAGATGGACACCACACCGTCGACGCCCATAGGAGATATGGGGAGCTTGACGAAAAAGCATGGAAAGCACTGGATCAAACAAACAATAACGATTTGCAGAGGTACGAGCACGACTTTCTCTATGGAGGGTATTTGAAAGATGCAGCCCGGCGGATCGACGACAACGAGTGGAGTGGGGTGGATAAAGGGAATCTCCAGAGATTGCAGGAATTCATAGATCGACATCAAAACAGCTCGCACCTCCGAGACGCCCAGTCGATTCTAAATAAACTCAAAACGGAGCAGTCCGAAGCACAGGCCATCCAGGACGCTTTGCGCCAATTCAACGAGGCTTTCAAAGAACGAAAGCCGGATGCAGTCAAACAGGCTTGGCACAGGGTTCCCAACCGCTACCTCAACGCAATGCGCATCCCAGACAGTGTTTTTGTCATGGCACTCTACCCAGCGGGTAAGGCAGTTGTGAATGGTAACGTAGCCTCGATCGACTGCCGGCTGACCATGACCACCGGAAATCAGCAGAAGCCTACAGAAAGGCGCGAGACGGTCACCCTCGCTAAGGAGGGTGACCATTGGGCGATTGTGGATATCCCGGGCCTAACTTAGTCTCCGGTAGTCGCGGGTAAGATCAGTGCCAGCCGGACTTCCGTGTGCCATGCACGCCGCGCCTGGTCCGCGCTGGCCGGGGGCCGTCTCCTCCCTGACGAGCCGGTCTACCCCTCAGGCGAGGATAAGCTTGGTCGCTACCTACTCTCGCCAAACGTGTAGCTCAAACCATAAAGGGGTACCGCACGTGCCGTGAGATCATTGTTATCAAATCGGACCAGCATGTTAAACGTAGCCACCAGGTTACGGGCAATCCGCACTTTGTAGCCGAATGCTCCGCTGTATTCCCCAAATGCCACACGACCTGCGTTCACGAAGCCAGACGGAAGTTGGAGAACGGGCGTAGAGGAGGTGGACGGGGCGGGAACCTGCTGGGGCACGGACTGGAAATTCATGTTCTGGATGCCATGGATCCATCCAATCTGATTGCCGAGCACATCGACAACAATTGTGTTGTGTTTCCCCAATGCTACCTCCGTTCCCCCTGCCCAGGAGAACACGTCAGGAAGGTAGTCCTTGGTTAGGACAAACGGAGGACCGAAGTTAGTGACTTGATTCGACGCCAACGTAACGCTTGGGCAGGTTCCTTCTCCCGGCTGCCCGACATTACTAACGTTAGTAATTGTGTCACCCGACCACGTGACAACTTGGCACGTCCCCTGCAGTTGGCCCCCGAGGATGCTTTTCCCGCTGAACTGCCAGCCCACGTTGAGGTGAGGTGAGAATACAATGTCGTGGCTTAGCGGTTTCGTGTATCGTGAGACCGCAAGAAACGGCCTGACAGATGTTGTGCCGGTGCCGAGGTAATTCTGGGCATCGCCCGTTGGAAGCCGCAGGTCGGTTCCAACTGCAACCGTGGTGCTCAAGCTTTCGAACACCGCACCTTTGAAGCGAAGCAGCACGTCACCGAAACCGTTCTTCCCGAGACGGTCGCTGCCGATCTGGGGCAAGACCAGCCCGCCCAATCCGTTAGCGGCAGCCAAAGGGTTAGAAGCCGGAGTGAAGGTGTCAACGCACCAGCAATTGCCCAGTGGCTGAGTGTAATTGTTGAGCCCATTGCCAACATAAATCATGCCGTCAGAGGTCGCTGCCCGCACTGCGGCATGTACTACCGGAAGGCCCACCGACACATCAAATCGGTTCGTAAGTCCGAGTGTGATGAAGGCCATATTCTGCGATAGCCGAATACCCATCCCGATCTGGAACGTGGCAGGGTACGTCAGCTTCTGAGCACCGTTAATCAGGATGTTTGAAGTCTGCCCGCCGAGGTCCAGCACGTTAAACCCGTTCAACGACCGCCCGTTGAAGGACGTAAAATGGAAGTCCTGGTTCGAAACCCCAATGTACACCTTGTGCTTGCCGACCGTCTCGGCACGCTCTGTGAAGATGGGACCCAGAGTGTAGCTCACTGGGAGAGGTCCCCCAGTTGCCGGATCAGTCCTATATACCACGCCCGAAGCCGGAGACGCCAAGGGGATCACAGATAGTGCGGTCGCAATGCTGGAATTGAGCGCGCCGCTCAGTTGCAGGATCGACGGCACGCCTTTGAAGTTGCTCGCGACATACAGGTTCGCACCCGCACCCTTTGGGCTAGCCTCGGAACCGTTATACTGGTAAATACTTGGCATTGTCCCGCTTGGCAATGTAGCGGAGTAACCCAGAACCTGGAATAGGTTGGTGGGGGCTTGCAATTGTGCCTTTGCGGAATGCACGAACAGAACTGTCATTGTGAATAACGCAACTTTCTTCAACGATCTTCACCTCCGTAAGGAAATTTCGCACATCACGCTCTGCTACCAAGGATGATTCACTTCCCGCAACGCGATTGGCTGCTCCTGAAGCTAGTCGCCGAGCCACGTTCGCGCAGTACTCCCCAAACTCATGGTGCCGTGCCCTTGCACTCGCTTCGGTGTCAGCCAGACACGAGACCGCGAGCTTTCCAGGACAGCGCGGGAAAACACACACCTTACCGGCCCCGGTTAGGAGCACGCCTGAAATGTTGAAGGAAATGACCTCCCTGAACAGTTCTATGCTATCAGATGCTAGTTCGCCTTTGCAACTGAAATCTTCGGTTGCGCGATTTTGCCTTTACGACCGCTTGTCATTAACCGAATATGAATAGCCACGTTAGCTACGGTCACCGACCACAGAGGAGGGCATGTGGAACAGAGCTGAATTGCAGCCTGACTTTTGATCATGCGACCGTGCGCAAGCCGGAAGGCCGCGGAGCCTTCCTGCACGCAATACCGGAGACGAAAGAGAGGCTGCTCAAGGGCGTCAGCCTCTACAAATGGACTGAGTACCCACTGGTCGGCCGCAACCCTTACCCTAATCCGTCGATAACGTGGGGGTAGGCAGCGAGGAAGTAGGGGCGAGGCGGCGCCTCGCCCCTACAGGCACCACCCCCTGGGTGAAACCGGATGGGGTATAGGGGCCACGCCCGTGCGCCCTAGCAGTCTCGCCGGTGGTTATCCACGGATTAGGGGTAGGCGTTTCCGCTTGACAAAACCGCCGAGAGATGATAGCCTAGTGTAGTGGTCAGGCCAGGGACAATCCGTCGCAAGCCATGGCCCCCTGCCCCGAGGGGCGAACCAAAACCGGGCCGCTCCGGCCAGAGGGGGGAAGCCGGGACCTGCAAAAAGTGAAAAATAGTGGGAACGAAGCTAAGAAGTCCTTGAAAACAAAGGAAGAGCCTTGAAAAACGAGCCTAAAACGGACCTGAAACGAAGCCAAATTGGAGGCTAAAAAGAGCAAAAACAGCGCCATTTGCGCAAAACGAAGCGAAGCTCCGCAGTCGAAAGGGGGCGGGTCTTAACGAGCCCCAAGGGGGCTACATGAACGGGGACCCTGGCATAGGGGGCGTGTCGCCGGCGCCCGGGACCCGGTGCCTGATACTTGGTTCTCGACACCTACACCACTCGGGTGCGGACAGGTGGGTTGCAGGAGCGCATGGCCATGCGCCGGTACGTCCTTTACTCCCGTTAACGACGGATTAGGGCGCTTAGCAAGCGTGTGGACGCGCGCTCTCTTGTCTGCTAGCATAAATCGGAGGGCGTCTCTAGGGAGAAAGTGAAGGGCGCGCGAAGCGCATGCTGGCTTCGCTTAGGATTGGAGCGGGCAGATGCGGCCCTCGTCTCCGCCGATCGGGCTGGCGCAGACGTCTGCTCTCTAACGTCTGCGAGTTGCCACCGTATCGACAGCACTAAGAGCGTGAACGTCGAGGCAATTTAGAGGGAAGAATTATGAGTGTCATTCAGACTGCGGTCGGACCGGACATGCCCAATTCCAAGGCTGACGTCATGATCGTTCAGCGACTTTTGAACGAGCACCTTAGGCAACTGGCGCCGCTGCCACCGCTGCGCGAGGATGGGAAATTCGGTCCCAAGACCGAAAACGCGATCCTCGAATTCCAGTCACGTGTAGTCCGCCTCGCCAAGCCT
>Ga0187782_10000412_pt1 | contig 28553 bp, 26 predicted proteins | sample 0715_SJ02_MP15_2_FD_132454 | JGI IMG/M metagenome (GOLD analysis project Ga0187782, IMG submission 132454) | Tropical peat soil microbial communities from peatlands in Department of Meta, Colombia - 0715_SJ02_MP15_20_MG | ecosystem: Environmental > Terrestrial > Soil > Wetlands > Peat | place... | reverse complement strand
CGGCGGGACCGGGAGGAGACGCCTCGTCCACGCCGGGGACCGAACTGGTCGACGTGCGGGCCGGCCCCTGTCCGGCCGGGCGCCGAGAATGGGCATCGTACTGGAGGGGCCGTCCATTAGAGGTCCAGGGGGAGGAATCTCATGTCGCCGTTGCTGCCCGTCCCTCGCGTGCTCACCGTGCTGGCGTGCCTCGTGGCGGCGGGCTCCGGTCTCGTCCAGGCACAGTCGCCGCTCGCGCAAATCGTGAGCGATCCGCAAGGCCGGTTCGCCATGGCGTTCCCGGCAGCGTGGGAGGTCGCTACGAGGGCCGACGGGGTGATCGTGCTCGTGGCCCGTGGACCGGAGCAGAGCGGGCCCCGGCCGACGGTGAACGTTGCCGTGGAGCCGTTGCCGGAGCCGATGACGCCGGCCGCCTACGCCGCGCGGGCCGAGCGCCTGGTCGCGTTCACATTTCACAACTACACGGTGGTTCAGCAGGGCAGCGCCACGATTGCAGGGCGCCCGGCCTACTATCGTTACTTCACGTGGGAACCCAACGACGCGCCGCCCGTGTATCAGTTGCAGGCGTACTTCACGTCGGGCCGCCTGGGATTCGTGGTGACGGGGTCCACGGCCAACGAGGCCGACTCCGTCCGCCGCGACATGCCGGCGATCGTGCAGATCCTCGATACGTTCCGCGTGTTGTGATCCGGAGCTACTCGTATCTGCGCCCGCGCGACGCTCTGGGCCGCCAACTCCCGAACAGACGAATGTCGCAGCCAGCGCGGATCCACCGACGGGTCGAGATGGGCCCGAGCGCGGTCAGCGCAGTGTCCAGGGAATCGTACGCCGGGAAGAACCCGCCCAGCAGTTGTCGGTCGACCAGCGTTCGGACAGCCGCGCCGGGTTTGGCCAGGAGCATGCGCGGCACGCGTTGCCGGTACTCCAGCAGGACGTCCAGTCCGGTCGCGTCCATGTAATCGAGGCTCGCACAGTCGAGGATCACCGGAAGACCGTAGGACGTCGCATCGTCGAGCACTTGGGCAAACACGGACGCCGTTTCGACATCCGCCGCTCCCGACAGCGACAGTAGAATCGTTCGACCTGTTTTCTTGATGCGCCATGAGAACCACGGGGACTCGCCCGTCGCCGCGGCGTCACTCCGGGATTCGTGGGGAAGGTTGGGTACGCTCATGCACTCACCACCCGCAGTTGGTGTTTCAAGTAGACATCTGCCCACGGGTGCAGGGTTTTAGCGGGCTCCAGCTCCACGCGCCCCCGTCGTCGGGCCGGCGATTCTCGATCCTGAGGACACGACGGCCGTCGTGTCCTCAGGATCGGTCCTGCGGGTGTGCCGGGGCGTCGTGATCATCCGCGGCGCGCCGTAGCAACGATCGGCCGAGGCTCGCGCGCAGGGACGCCGGCGGGATCAGGACGCCGCCCGCAGCATCGTCTCTCGGGGCGCCGACCGGGACATGACCGAGATCAGGTTCCGGCCGATGACGGCGGAAGCCGCCATGGCCCCGCCGAACAGCGCGCCGGTCACGCCCGGGCTGCACGCGTCCTGTCCGGTCAGGTAGAGATTGCGGATGGGCGTACGGGCGCCCAGGGAGCGCATGCGGAACCGGGCGGGCGTCGTGCCGCAGCCATAGATCTCGCCCCGCTGGTAGCCGGCGAAATGGCGGGTCGAGAGCGGTGTCGAGAGCTCGCTATAATCGATGCGTCCGCGCGCGGCCGGCACGTGGTGTTCCAACGCGCGCAGGAGCCGCGCGGCGAGCCGCTGCTTGAAATCATCGTAATCCTTGCCGCGGCGCTTCCAGCGGGTGTCCCCCCAGCGCTCGAACCACCGGTAGGGCGCCGGGGCGATGACTTCGATGGTGGAGCGCCCCGGATGGCGTCCGGCGAAGCTCGGATCCTTGGCCGAGGGGAAGGAGATGAACAGCGCCGGCCACGGCGCGTCAGGATCGTCCGCGAAGCGTGCGAGATTCCCGTCGTGGTCGGCGTCTCGGTAGATCCAGAGGTTGGTGGCGTCGAAGTCCGGGACGTCAGGGTCACGCTTGACGCCGACATACAGGCAAAGGTGACCCGTGGAGGGCGGCACGCTTTCGATCTCCTCGAGCACACCGAGGCCGGCGCACGCCCCGGCAGGGAGCAGACGCGAGAAGGTATTGACGGCGCCGGCGTCGCTGATTACGACGCGGCTCAGCAGTTCGCGTCCGTCGGCCATGCGGACGCCGATGGCCCGGCGATCCCCGTCGAGCATGATCTGAGCCACTTCCGCGCCCACCGCGATGCGCCCGCCGCCGCGTTGGATGACGGGGGTGATGCTCGCGGCGATTGAGGACGCGCCGCCGACCGGATACGCACCACCTTCGAAATAGTGGTGGGCGACGATCGCGTGCATCCCGAAGCTGCTCTGCGCGGGGGGCAATCCGTAGTTGCCCCACTGTCCCGTGAGCACCGCGGTCAGCTCGGGATTGCGCGTGAATCGGCCGAGCACCTGGGCGGTCGTCTGGTCTGCGAAGCGCAGGAATCGCGCCCGCAGAGGGCCGCCGATCGCGCGGGCGAGCGGGCCCGGTAGCGCCTTTTCCGCGAAATACAGGCCGCTGGCCTGGACGGCGGCGTGCACGGCGTCGAGATAGCGGTCGATGGCTACGGCTTCCTCCGGGAAGTACTGCTTCATGCGGTCGCGAAAGCGTTCCAATCCGGTCGGGAAGTCGTAGCTGCGATCCGCGATGTGGATGCGGTCATAGACATCCGGCATCGGACTCCACTGCAGCCGCCCTTCGGTCACGTGGTCGAACGCCGCCCGTACGTCGGAGCGCGGACTGTTGACACCGCCGATGTAGTGGACGCCGACGTCCCACTCGTAGCCGGGACGGTGGAACACGTGGGTAAAGCCGCCGGCGACGTAATGCCGCTCCAGCACCAACACCTTCCTCTCCGCGTGTTTGGCCAGCAACGCGGCCACGGTCAATCCGCCGATTCCCGACCCGATGACGATCGCGTCGTAGGAGCCCTCCACGGGATGCTGCTTGTACGAGTCGCCAACCTGGCTCATGATCGTCTCCTTGCCGATGAATGTGGACGATGTCCACATCGAGTGTACACGGTCATGTTGCTACTGTCAACATTTTCATGCTAGACTGGAAGAACAGTGGGTAGACGGCGGGAACGACCTTACCATCACGGCGACCTGCGGGCGGCCCTGCTCGGGGCTGCAATCGAGCTCATCGCCTCGGTGGGCCCGCGTGGCTTCACGCTGCGGGGGGTCGCCCGGCGGGCGGGCGTGTCCCACAACGCACCGTACCGGCATTTTCGCGACAAGGACGAGCTGCTCGCGGCCGTGGCGGCACAGGGGTTTCGGGAGCTGACGCGGGCGATGCTGGATGCCGCGGCATCGCAGCGCACGGCGCTCGACCGCTTGCAGCGCTCGGGGCTGGCTTACGTTGTGTTCGCCCTGCGAAGGCCCGAGCACTTTGCCATCATGTTCGACACGCCGTTTCCCACGGCAGACTATCCGGAGGGTGCGGAGGCTGGCAAGGAGGCCTTCGAAACGCTGGTTCGCTTCATCGAGGCGTGCCAGCAAGACGGGTCCCTGCCTCCCGGCGACACGCTGCGGCGCGCGCTTGTGGCCTGGGCGCTCGTGCACGGGATCGCGAAGCTGGCGGTCGCGAAGCGATTGCCCTTCCAGTCCACGGCCGCGGTGCTGCAATTCGCGGAGTCCGCAATCGGCGGATCGCTGCCGGCGCTCTCGTGGACCGCGCACAGAGGGCACGAGGATGGGGAGGGGACGCGGTCATGACCGGCGCGACCTACTGCGCCGCCGGTCCCAACCTCAGGCAGGCGAACCGATCGTGCCGGCGGTCGTGGCTCGTTACGCCTCCGCGGCCTTGCCTTTGCTCCCGATCTCCACGATGTTGATGCTGATCTGATACCGGCGCCCATCGGATGCCTGGACCTTCCCCTGGCCGTAGAACCCTCGGGAACCGGTCTTGAACTGCTTGGGCTCGGCGACGATGGTTCCGACACCACCGGCGACCTCGACCGTGGCCTTTGCAAACTCCGGCATCGCGTGATTCCTCCCATGTGCGCGGGTGTCGCCCCCCGTCAATAGACTTTACAGGCCATGTCTTGCAAGTCCTGGCGCCAGCGCAAGACCCACACTCCGACGTGAGGTGTGGGTGCGACCTGTCGCCGCACGGTGCTCGAGATGGAACCGGTGATACTGCAGAAGTTGCGGCGTGCCTTAATCGCGTGATGCGCACCGGTTAACGCGGCTCTGCTACGCTCGGGCCCGGACCCGTATATGGACGCGCCATGGTGACGTACGGCACCGCCGCAAAGGCCTCGCGGGCGAGTTTTGAGACCCGCGGAGGGGAGTGCGCGCCGGTACGGTTGGGCGCTCGCCGGCGGCTCCGCTGGGGACATCTGGCGCCCTACTCCTACGTTGCGCCCGCCGCCGTGATCGTCGGCGTCTTCGTGGTCGTGCCGATCGGCTACAGCTTCTATCTGAGCCTCATGTCCTGGGACTTCATTCGGCCCGCGCCCCTGTTCGTCGGTTTCGACAACTATCGGCAGCTGTTCACGGCGCCCGACATTCAGCGTGCGCTCATCAACACGCTCGAGTACACGGCCGGCACCGTGCCGTTGTCGGCCCTCGTGGGGCTGGCCGCCGCCGTACTGCTGAACCGCCCACTCCGCGGGCGCGCGATCTTCCGGGCCGCGTACTTCGCGCCGGCGGTGACCTCGACCGTCGCGATGTCGGTGGTGTGGGCGTGGATCTATCATCCCCAGGTGGGACTGATGAATGCGCTGCTGCGCGTGTTCGGGGCGCCGCCGCTCGGATGGCTCTCGGACCCGCGGACGGCCATGCTTGCGCTTGTCATTATGAGCTGTTGGAAAGGGCTCGGCTACGACATGGTGTTGTTCCTGGCGGGCTTGCAGAGCGTCTCCCCGGAACTCGAGGAGGCCGCGATGGTCGACGGCGCAACGCGGGTCCAGGTGTTTCGGCGGGTGACGCTGCCCTTGCTGGCGCCGGCGACGCTGTTCGTCTTGATCGTCTCGACGATCGACGCGGTGCAGGTGTTCACCCAGGTCAGCGTGATGACCGACGGCGGTCCTGCCGGGGCGACGGACGTGCTTGTGTACAGCCTCTGGCGCCACGCGTTTCAGACCTTCGAAATGGGATACGCGTCGGCGCTCGCTTGGATGGTCTTTATGGTGCTCCTGGCGCTGACGGCGCTGCAGATGCGGCTCTTCCGCCACGCGGTGGACGGAGCCGGAGGTGCTCCGTGAGGGCGGCCCTGCCGGCCGGGACCGGCTTGCCGACTCATGCTCGACGCGCGCGTCGCGGGACCCTCCGGCGCATCCGGGAGTGGGTCGGGACCTTGCTCGTGTACGGGGTCCTGGTCCTTGGCGGGGTTGCGATGGTCCTGCCATTTGCGTGGATGCTGGCCACCTCGCTGAAAGCTCCGGCCGACGTGTTCCGGAATCCGCCGGTGTGGCTCCCGGTCCTCCCGCGTTGGTCGAACTACACCGACGCCGTTCGGGCGGCTCCGTTCGCCCGCTTCTTCCTGAACAGCCTGATCGTGTCCTCAGCCATCACGGGGGGACAACTCGCCACGGCATCGCTCGCGGCGTTCGCCCTCGCACGCCGAGTCTTTCCCGGTCGTGGTCTGATCCTCGGGTTCTTCATCGCCACCCTGCTGATTCCGGGCGAGATCACGATCATCCCCGCGTACCTGATCGTTCGGACCCTCGGCTGGGTGGACACCTACGCCGCCCTGATCGTTCCGTTCCTCGCGAGCGGGTTTGCGGTGTTCTTTCTGCACCAGGCGTTTCTCGTCGTCCCACGGGAGCTGGAGGATGCGGCGGCGATCGACGGAGCGACCGGGGTCGGCTTCCTCGCGCGCATTCTGATCCCGGTATCGCGCCCTGCGGTCGCGTCGCTCGGTTTGCTCACGTTCGTCGCGAGCTGGAACAGCTACCTGTGGCCCCTGGTCGTGACCGACCGCAACGAGATGCGGCCGGTGCAGGTGGCGCTTCGCTATTTCCTGGACGCTGATCTCGGCAACCGCTGGCCCGAGCTCATGGCGGCGTCGGTGCTCATCGTGGCGCCGATCGTGCTCCTGTTCCTCGCGGTCCAGCGCCACTTTGTCAAAGGGCTGACCGCGTATGGCCTCAAGGGATGACGCCGAGCGGCCTGCGCAGCCTCCCGGGGAGGGGGTCACCGGATGAAGACGTTCGCACACCGGGGTGCTTCAGGGTATGCCCCGGAGAACACCACCGCGGCGTTCGATCTGGCCATTGAGATGGACGCGGACGGGATCGAGACCGACCTCCGTCTGACTCGGGACGGCGTCGTGGTGTTATTCCACGATCCATCCCTGGATCGCACCACGGACGGCCGCGGGGAAGTAGCCTTGCTCACTTTTCGTGACCTGCAGCCGCTCGACGCCGGCCGCTGGTTTCACCCGCGATTCGGCGGCCTGCGCGTTCCTGACCTGCGGTCGTTCCTGAGGCGGTACATGGGTCGGGCGCTGCTGGAATTGGAGCTGAAGGTGCCGCAGGCCGTTGCCCCTTCACTCGACGAGGTGCAGCGGATGGGCTTGTGGGACGGACTGGTATTCACATCGTTCGAGTACCCGACGCTCGAGGCGGTCCGCCGCCGCGCGTCGTGGGCGGCGGTGGGCTGGCTCGTCGATCGGATCACACCAGAGCACGTGGCCGCGGTTCGCTACATCGATGGCGTGCAGATCTGCCCGCGAGCTTCGACGTTGACGCGGGAGGACGTGCGCCTCGCGCATCGCTACGGGCTGCGCGTACGCGCGTGGGGAATCTCGGACGGATTGATCGCCAGGCGGGTGATCGCATGCGGTGTCGACGGGGCGACGGTCGACCGTCCGGACTGGCAGGGAAGCAACCGGCAGGCCTGGGGGCGTGTTGTCGAGGACGCAAGACAGGAGGCCTGACATGAAGGGCTTGCACAGATCACCGGCTCGCATCCTGGTGGCGCTGGGCGCGCTGCTCGTCATCGCGGCGCCGCTGGCGTGGGTACCGCGGTCCGCCGCCGCTCCAAGCGTCCCCATCACGTTTTGGACTACCACGACGACGGGTCCGACCGACTTGTCCGGCCTGCTCGCCAGGTTTGGGCGTGAGCACCCGGACATCGCCGTCACCGCCGAGTACCAGGGCGGATACGACGACATGGCCCAGAAGGTGCTCGCGGCGATCGCCGGGCACCACGTCCCGGATGTGGCGCAGCTCGGGCAACGATGGGGCATTCCGCAGATGGCCGACGGCGGCGCTCTCGTTCCGATCCAGACGTTTCTTGCACCGGCCGATCGGGCCGACGTGCTGCCCGCGCTGTGGGACCGCTTCACGTACAAGGGGACGGCATGGGTCATGCCGTTCAACGTGAGCACACCGTCCCTGTGGTACAATCGCGACGCGTTCCGGGCGGCGGGCCTGGATCCAGGGCGGCCGCCCGAAACCTGGGACGCGCTCCAGCGGGACGCGCGGATGCTCACCCGTCCCGCGGCGGGCTCGGCCGACACCGCGCAGTGGGGCTTCGCGACCGCCGCCGACAGCCCGTGGTACTTCCTCGCGATGGTGTGGCAGGCGGGCGGCACGGTCGTGGGACCGGACGGAAGCGTCAACCTGACAAGCCCGGAGGCGGTACGCGTCCTTCGATTCTGGCACGATCTGGTCTTCGTGCAAAAGGCGATGCCGCCGGCGGGCCACAAGACCGCCGAGGACGACTTCACGGCGGGACGTGTGGCGATGCTGTTCTCGTCAGTGGCTTCGCGCGGCGACTACCAGCGCAAGGTCGGCTCGCGATTCGCGCTCGGTGATGCGTTCCTCCCCCGTGACAGGGTGCACGCGGTCGGCATCGGGGGCAATGCGCTCGGGATCTTTCGGACGACCCCGGAGCGTGAGCGCGCTGCCTGGACGCTGGTGGAGTTTCTTACGGACCCCGAGAACACCGCCGCGTACAGCATGCAGACCGGCTATGTCCCGGTGCGCAAGTCGGCGCTCCGCCGTCCCGAATTCACCGCGTTCTTGCATGCGACCCCCATCGCGCGAGTGGGTATCGACCAGTTGAAGTACCTTCACGGCCAGCCGATGAACCCGGCGGACGCCGTGATCTGGAACGGCCTAGTCCGCGTGCTTGAGCAGGCGGAGACGTCGGCGACATTCGACCCGAAGCATGCCCTGGGTGACCTTCAGCAGCAGGTGAGCGCCTATCTGCGGAACTACCGCCGCTGACAGCTTGCGGCAGCTCCCCCGAGACGCGTTTGGCGCGATGCGTTCCGAGCGGTGGTGGCGGTGGCGCAGTGGCCGAGCACGGGAAGCGCCCGCGTGGGCCGAAACCGGGGGAAGGCGGATCTATTCCGCGGCCGGCGCGGCCATGATCGCGGAGCGTTGGATGTCCTCGTAGCGGACCTTGTCGACGTCGAACGCCTCGAGGGCCTCGCGGAGCTTCTTGAAAGTCTGGTCGAAACTGGGCAGAGTCTTACGCTGCCGGGTGAGGGGCGTCGTCCTGGCCAGGACGTAGTTCTTGACGTACGGATGGCGGATGCCACGCCGCTTGATCTTCTCGACGACACGGCCGAGAATCTCGTCGACGTCGCGCACGAGCGCTGCGCGCTCCTCGCGCTCGGGCAGAGCCTTGCGAAACGTCCCACCGAGGAACTTGTCCACGCGCCGGAGGATCGGCGCGAAGGCGCCGCCCGCGAACCGCTTGTTGGTCTCGTAGAGCAGCCCGAGGGTGATGAAATGGGGCGCCTCGAACTGGAAGGCGTAGTCCTCCTCGCCGCGTCCGGGTTCGGAGGCCGCGAGGCCCCGGTACATCCGGATGACCTCGAGAGACTTCTCCTTGAGGTTGTGGGCCTTTTCCGTATTCAACGCGAGGATCTCGAACGCGACCTCGGGCTCGGGCACGACGATGGCAGGGATCATCTCTGCCTTGAGCTTTCGCATGATCTCGCGCCGGTGGTTCCCGTTCGGCGTCCAATACTGTCCGGGCTCCGGTGACATGACCACAATCGGGTCCACGAAGCGGTTCAGCTTCTTCACGACCGCTGTCAGGCGTTTCACGTGGGCCGGCGAGAGGTCGCGCTGGTAGGGTGTGGCCTCGACCTTCGACGTCGGCAGCAGGCAAAAGATCTGCCAGTGTTCGCCGAGGGGTTCCCGATAGACGGCGAGCACATGCCCGCCGTCACGATCGATCTGTTCCGCGAGGGTGGCGGTCTTCGCGGGCGGAGCGCTGTTCGGGAACACGGTCCACTGCGCCATCGGACCTCACCGCTCCTCGGTTGGACGACTACGGTCATCCGCGTGCCTGCGGGGACCGCTGTGTCCCGCCCCAATCCCGGCGGCCAACGAGCCACTGTCTGCTCTCTCACCGCGAGCCCGGCGCGACCACAGTATACATCATCGTGGCCGCCGTGCGCGGGAGCCATCCCCGAGGCGCGCCGACCGGCGCCTTCGGACGCGTGCCGCACGCGCCGGGCGCGATAGGGCCCCGCGACGTGCTTCCCGAACTCATGATGGGACGCACCGGCAGCCTTGCGGCCGGTGCCCCGCATTCGGCACGTGGTGGGAGGGACTCCGAATGGCCAACGTGGTTCACCGGCGGATCCGGTCGATTGCCTCTCGTCTCGACGGAACGATGGGCGTGTACGTTCACGCGATCGCGACCGGCGAGACGGTCGCGATCAACGCGGATCAGCCTTTTCAAATGGCGAGCGTGTTCAAGATCCCGATTCTCGCCGAGCTGCTGTCTCAGGTCGAAGCCGGGCAGCGGTCGCTCGACGACCGCGTGACCCTGACGGACGAGATGAAATCACCCGGGTCGGGCGTGCTCAAAGAGCTGTCTTCCGGAACGACGCTCACGCTTCGCGATCTCGCGACGCTGATGATCATCGTGAGCGACAATACCGCGACGGACGCGCTCCTCGCCCTCGTGACCAAGGAGGCCGTCAATGCGCGGTTGCGTGCGTGCGGCCTGGAGCGGACATCGGTATCCATGAACTGCCGCGAGTTGCTGTACAATCTGGTCGGGATGGACAGTGCCGACGATACCCCCGAGGCACGCCGGACTGCGCTGGAGCGCCTGCGGCGGCGCGAGATCGATCCGGAGTGTCGCGTCTACCGCGATCCTGGACTGAACATGACCACGCCGCACGAGATGGGATGGTTGCTCGAGGCGGTGGTCGCTCCAACGTTGAACGGAGCCGGCGGGGGCAACGGCGCGTTGTCGCCCGCCGTGTGCCGTGGCATGCTCGACATCATGCGCCGCCAGCAAGTGAGGGATCGGCTCCCGCTGCTGCTGCCGCCGAACGTCGAGATCGCGCACAAGACCGGTTCCGTGACGCGCGTCAGCAACGATGCCGCGGTTCTGTACGCGCCGAAGAGCACGTGCGTGGTCACGGTCTTTACCCGCGATCTCGCCGACGATCTCAAGGGACGCATGGCGATCGCCCAGGTCGGGCGGACCGTGTACGACGCGTACGCCACGTAGGATCACGTAGCGGCCACGGCGCCGTCTTGGATTCCGCGTCAGCTGTCCCGCCAGACAGGAGAGGCGGCTGGGGTCGGCGTAAGAAGGCGTGTCGCGGGCTAGCGTACTCCCCCGGACGAACGGGGAGGGGTTGCGAACGAGCGCGACACGGTGGACCGGGATCCGTTGCGTGGCTCGCCGGTGATCCGGGCGCGGCGGGGACCGGATCTCGAGACTGATCAGGGAGCGGACGACTTGTGAGCACGACACCGGGCGCGCCGGCGGTCCCTCGTCGTCGCACGAAAAAGGCTTTCCTCGCCGCGCGGCCGCTGACCGCGCCGGCGCAGACCCGCGAGAACGGCGCCGGCGACCCCCGGGACGCGTTGCTCGAGCTGTACAACTTACACGACGAGCCGCCCCCTGCGGACCGGACCGCGTTCCCCGGCGTCGATCCATGGAGGTGGCAGTACTTCGAAGGTATCCCGTGCCCGGCCCAGGTCACCATCCCGGTCGACGATCCGGCGGCGTGGCGGCTCTATCCCCGATATCGCCACATCTACAACAAGCTTTTCATCTGCAGCAGCCAGGGTATCGCCCACGCCCCGCACGGGGTCTTGCCCGAGCGGTTCCCCGTATTCAGCAAGCCGATCGTCAATCTGCACGGAATGGGGGCGGGCGGCTTCGTCGTCGGGTCCCGGTCTGAGCTCGAGGCGCGTTTCACGCCCGGGCACTTCTGGATGACGATGTTCAAGGGACGCCACATCAGCACCGACGTTGCGCTGGTGCGAGGGACCCCGCATTGGTGGAGCCATACGGAGGGACGGCGTCTTTCGGGTGGGACGTTCGACTACTGGACCGTCCTCGGGCGCCGGCTTCCCCGGCTGGAGGCCTACTGCGGCCGGTGGATTCGCCGGCATCTCGCCGGGTTCACCGGTATCGTGAACTTCGAGTCCGTCGGCGGCGCGATCATCGAGTGTCATCTTCGGATGTCGGAGCAATGGCTAGACCTCAACGGACAGGGGTGGCTGGAGAGCGTCGTGGACCTCTACGCGCGTGGTCGGTGGCCGTTTCATGGCCAGCCGCGGAGGGGGTACAGCATCGTCTTGTTCAGGGCCCACGGGCGGCGCTACTGGATCGACCCCGGGATCGTGCGGGCGCTGCGGGCGGTCCCCGGCGTGTCGAGCATCCAGGTCACGTTCGATCCGCGAAAGCCGCCCGAGCAGCACGCGATGCCGCCGGGCGGATTCCGGCTGGCGATCGTGAACTGCTGGGACCTTGCGGCCGGGCTGGCGGTACGTGCTCGCCTGGCACGCGCGTTCGCCGTACTCAACGAGAACGGGGACGCGCCGGCGAACGCGCCATCCCCGGTCGAGACGCGCCACACGAGTTAGCGCCCGGCAGGGCCCGTGCGGCATGCCGGAGAAGGGGCGGTCATACCCAGTTCACGCGTCGGCCTGCGCCGTGCGCAGGGGACATCGGCAGGAGGCCATGCAGATGGCGAGGACCACGACGGATATTAAGCAGCGATCATCGGCGGTAACGGAGGGTCCCGAGCGCGCGCCGCATCGCGCGATGCTCAGGGCCACGGGGCTCACAGACGACGATCTCAAGAAGCCGCTGCTCGGCGTCGCGTCCTCCTGGAACGAGGTGACCCCGTGCAACCTTCACTTGAACACACTCGCGCGGCTCGTCAAGGAAGGCGTGCGGGCGGCCGGCGGTACCCCGATCGAGTTCACGACGATCGCGGTCAGCGACGCGATCGCGATGGGGCACGAGGGCATGAAAGCCTCGCTCGTGAGCCGCGAGGTCATCGCCGATTCCGTCGAACTGATGGTGATTGCCGAGGCGTTTGACGGCCTCGCCGCGATCGCGGGTTGCGACAAGAGCCTCCCGGGGATGATGCTCGCGCTCGCGCGCCTGAATGTGCCGGGCGTGTTCCTGTACGGCGGCACCATCCTTCCGGGCCAGTTCGAGGGGCGCGATGTTACGATCGTGGACGTCTTCGAGGCGGTCGGTGCCCATGCCGAAGGCAAGATGACCGACGAACGGCTCTACCGGTTGGAGTGCGTCGCCTGCCCGGGGGCGGGCTCGTGCGGCGGTCTCTACACCGCCAACACGATGGCGTCGTGCGTCGAGGCGCTCGGGATGTCGCTGCCCGGCAGCGCCTCCGTGCCGGCGCTCGATCCACGTCGTGCGGATCTCTGCCGCCGGACCGGTGAGGCGGCGATGCGCCTCCTGCGGGACGGCATCCGGCCCCGCGACATCCTGACGCGCCCCGCGTTCGAGAACGCGATCGCCACGCTGGTCGCGATGGGCGGCTCGACGAACGGCGTGCTCCACCTGCTGGCGATTGCGCGCGAGGCCGGGGTGGAGCTCGCGTTGGCGGACTTTGACCGCATCAGCCGCAGGACTCCCCGCCTCGCCGACATGCATCCCGGCGGCCGGTACCTCATGGCCGATCTCGACCGGGTCGGCGGCGTGCCGGTGGTGCTGCACGAACTGCTCGAGGGCGGCTACCTGCACGGCAACGCGCTCACCGTGACCGGCAAGACGATGGCCGAGAACCTACGCGAGGTCCGGCGCCCTGCGGACCAGCCGATCGTCTATCCGGTCGGCAGCCCCATGGAGCCGAGCGGTACGCTCGCCGTGCTGGCGGGCAGCCTCGCGCCCGACGGAGCGGTCATCAAGACGGCGGGGGTCAAGCGCCAGACGTTTCGCGGACCCGCGCGGGTCTTCGAGCGGGAGGAAGACGCGTTCGACGCCATCGTCCATCAGCGGATCAGGCGGGGCGACGTGATCGTCATCCGGAACGAAGGCCCGCGGGGCGGTCCCGGGATGCGGGAGATGCTCGCCGTGACCGGGGCGCTCTCGGGCGCGGGATTCGGCGAGGACGTGGCGCTGCTCACCGACGGACGGTTCTCGGGCGGATCACACGGCCTGGTGATCGGGCATATCGCGCCCGAAGCGGCGCACGGAGGCCCAATCGCGGTGGTGCGGGAAGGCGACATCGTAAGCATCGACGTGTCGAAACGGCGGCTTGACCTGGACGTGCCCCAGGAGGAGGTCACGGCGCGCCTGCGCGCGTGGACACCGCCGGAACCGCGCTATCGTACCGGCGCCCTGGCGAAGTACGCAAAGCTCGTGTCGTCCTCGGCCCAAGGGGCGGTGTGCGGGTAGGCGCTTCCGCGCCGGAGTGACGGCAAACGGGGGGCGCCGCCGCGGGGCCTATCGCGCGAGGCGCCGCTTGCGGTACGAGTCCTTGCGGTAGATCTTACCGTCCCGGAACTCGAACAGATCGCAGCCGCGGGCTTCAATCCGGCTGCCGTCGGGCCGGGTCGCGATCATCGTCCACTCCGACACGCCCCGATCGCCGCATACCGTGTGGCGCGCGTTGGTATACCGCACGTCGGAGAGCATGTCGAAGATCTCCTCGATCGCCTCTCGGACTGCGGCCGCACTCTCATACCGGCGTCCCCACGGATCGGGACCGCCGGAGGTTTCGAAGACGCAATCCTGTGTCATCGTGCTCATGATCACTTCGATCTCGTGCCGGCTCCAGGCTGCGAGGTGAGCGACCAGCAGATCGTGATAGTGGGAGGTCCCTGCCGGCGGGACCATATGCCGAGCCTCCTTCGATTCGAGTCGTTTGGCGAACAATTCTCCCCCGTTCGCGGGGGTCCCTGGGTCGCCCTGGGAGGGTGCACGCGATCCCGGAACGAAGACAGGCGAAGAGATGGTCACGCCAGCCACGCTTCACCTGTGGGCCGGATGGCCTCACGTTCTGCGCGCTCAGCAGTTCGATCCCCCGGCGTTGGACGTCGTGTTTGGCGAAGCCCGGCTCGCCGAGGAAATCATTAATGCCGGGGGCAGCAACCTCCTCAAGGGAAAGATCGTCCTGACGCTGTTCTACGAGCCCAGCACGCGCACGCGGCTCTCGTTCGAGTTTGCCACGTACCATCTCGGGGGACGCGTGCTGTCGTCCGAGGCGGCTAGGGAATTCTCCTCGGCGGCGAAGGGTGAGTCGATCGAGGATACGATTCGCGTCGTCTGCCGGTACCGTCCCGCCGCGATCGTGATCCGTCACTATCAGGAAGGCGCGGCGGAGCGCGCGGCCTCGGTCGCCTTCGCCACGCGCACGCGGAGGCCGATTCCCGTGTTCAACGCCGGCGACGGGCCGGGGCAGCATCCGACCCAGGCCTTGCTGGACGCCTACACGATCTGGCGCCACCGCGGTACCCTGGAGGGCGTGACGGTCGCCGTCGCGGGCGACCTGCTGAACGGGCGCACCGCGCGGTCACTCTGCTACCTGCTGGGGAAGTACCCCGGCGTCTCGGTGCGCATGGTGGCCCCACCCGCCGTGCAAATGAAGGAAGACCTTCTCGCCTACCTGCGCCGCCACAAGGTTCCGGTGACGCAGACGGACGATCTCGCGGCCGGCGTCCGGGGGGCGGATGTTCTGTACGTCACGCGGATCCAGAAGGAGCGGTTCGGAGACGATCTGGAGACGTATGAGCGTGTGCGCAACGCCTTCGGGGTGACGCCGGAGATTCTCGCGGAGCTTCCGGCGGACGCGATCGTGATGCACCCGCTCCCCCGGGTCGAGGGCCCGCGCTCCGAACTGCCGACGTCCGTGGACGCCGATCCGCGCGTCATCATCTTCGATCAAACCGAAGCAGGCATGTACATCCGCATGGCGCTGCTGAAGCTGACCTGCGCGACGGACCGGAGCCGCCACTGGACCGGCCGGTAGCGCGCGCCTAGCCGGCACGGCTGTTTGGCACGGCGCTAGGGCAGGACCGCTCATCGCTACGCTTCGCTGGACCGACTGGAGTGCCGAACCCATGGTGCTGGGCGCGCTCACAGCGGGCGCGCTCGCGTACGTGTGGATCGCCGCCCGATTCCCGCCGCGCGGCCGCCAGGCGTGGTATTTTGCGGCTGGGCTCCTCGTGCTCGTGCTGGCGCTTCTCTCCCCGCTCGATCGAGGCGCGCAGTACCTCTTCACCCTGCACATGCTGCAGCACATGCTGCTGTTGCTCGTCGCGCCTCCGCTGCTTGCCCTCTCCGTGCCGCCGACGCTGCTCGGGTGGGTCTTCCGGCGGCCCGCGCTCCGCCGGGTGCTGCGGACCGTGTGGCGGCCGATCCCGGCGTTCGTCCTGTACAACGGCGTGTTGCTCGTGTGGCACCTGCCGGCCGCGTACGATGCGACGCTGCGCTCTCCGTGGCTGCATGCGACGGAGCACGCCACCTTCGTCGCGGTCGGCCTGATCTTCTGGGGCGTCATCGTGGCCCCCGCGCCGGCCCTCGTTCGGGCGTCGTACGGGCTGCGCCTCGCGCTCCTGCTCGGAGCGGATGTCGTCAACTTCGCGCTGGGGTTTGCGCTTGCGTTTGCCGGCCGTCCGTTCTACACGGGGTACGTCGCGGTCGAACGCCTGTGGGGCCTGTCACCGCTTGAGGACCTGAAGCTCGGCGGAGCCCTCATGTGGGTCATGGGGCAGATGATGTACGCGATCCCTATGCTGATCCTCATCAACGTCATCCTGTGGCGTGACAAGGGCCGGCGGGCCGACGCGACGTGATGAGCGCTCCGTCGGACGAAACGGTGTCGGGACCACCCGCCAGCCCCGGGGCACCGACGGGGAGGCGCCGGCCCCGCGGCGAATAGCATTCCAGTGGGCCGCGCCGGGGACGCACGGGCCGCGCAACGTGGAGGAACCGGGGCATGCGGTTGCCTCAGACCGCCCGTGAGATCACCCCGTCGATGTCGGCCGGGATGGACGGCCGCGTGCGTCAGCTCCGGCGAAAAGGCGTGCACGTGCTCAGCTTTGCCGCGGCGACCCGGATTTCGACACCGGAGCCGATCACGGAGGCGGCGATCGCCGCGATCCGGGAGGGGTTCACGCAGGACACCGGTCCCGCGGGTATCCCGGAGTTGCGATAAGCGGTCGCGACGCGCCTGCGCGAAGGCTCCGGCGCCGCCTACGATCCGGAGGAGGTGCGGCCGTCTCGCGCCGCGTCGACGTCGTGTCTGAGGAGGGGTTGAATCGAATCGCGAACGCGCTCGGCACGCCGCACCGCACGGTCCGACCGTTCGACTCTGAGCCCCGCGCGATCGGGGTGCACGATACGGAGGAATGATGACGATGATGTTCCCAGCGGAGTTCCGCAACGAGCCCTTGCGCGACTTCTCGACCGATGCGGCACGGCGGGAGATGCAGGACGCTATCCGGTCGGTCGGCGCCGAACTGGGGCGGGAGTTTCCTCTGTGGATCGACGGTAAGCCGGTGCGCGCCCGCAAGACGTTCAACTCGACGAATCCGTCGCAGTCCGATCAGGTTGTCGCGGTGATCCACCAGGCCGGCATGGAGGAAGTCGAGACGGCGGTGCAGGCCGCCACCCGCGCGTACGAGTCGTGGCGATGGGTGCCCGCCGAGGAGAAGTCGGCGCTCCTGCTGCGTGCGGCCCATATTCTCCGGGGCCGTCGCATGCGCGCGGCGGCATGGATGTGCTACGAGGTCGGGAAGAACTGGGCCGAGGCGGACGGAGATGTCGCGGAGGCGATCGACTTCACCGAGTACAACGCGCGGGAGATCCTGCGCTACGCCCAGGGCCGAACGCTGCCGCCCTTCGAAGGCGAGATGAGCGAGTACACGTATATTCCGATCGGGGTCGTCGCGGTGATCTCGCCGTGGAACTTCCCGCTGGCGATCCCGACGGGGATGACCATCGGTGCCATCGCGGCCGGCAACACGGTGGTGATGAAGCCGGCGAGCGATTCGGCCGCGGTGGCATTCCAGACCCTGGAGGCGCTGACCGAGGCCGGGCTCCCGCCCGGGGTGCTGAACTTGATCCCCGGTCCCGGAGGCGTGGTGGGCGAGGGGCTCGCGACGCATCCGGCGGTGCGTATGATCGCGTTCACAGGCTCCCGCGAGATCGGCACGCACCTGTTCGAGCTCGCGGCCAAGACCCCACCGACGCAGATCTGGCTCAAGCGGATCATCGCAGAGATGGGCGGTAAGAACGCGATCATCGTGGACGATGACGCTGATCTCGACGAGGCGCTTGCGGGGGTGGTGACGTCCGGGTACGGCTACCAGGGACAAAAGTGCTCCGCCGGCTCCCGCGTCGTCGCGACGCCGAAAGTGTACGGCCGGCTGACCGAGGCGCTCGTCGAGCGGGTGCGCCGGCTCGAGGTCGGCCCCGCGCCGGAGAACTATCCGGCCGGACCGGTCATCAACGCATCCGCCGCTGAGAAGATCCTCGAGTACGTCGAGGTCGGCAAGCGCGAAGGGCGCCTCGCAATCGGCGGAGGGCGCGCCCGGGAGGGCGGTCATTACATCGCGCCGACGGTGTTTGTGGACATCGCTCCGCACGCCCGGATCGCCCAGGAGGAGATCTTCGGCCCGGTCGTCGCGGCGATCCCGGCCCGGGACTTCGAGAACGCGCTTAGGATCGCGAACGGGACTGCCTTTGGGCTCACCGGCTCCGTGTACTCCCGCAACCCCGAGAAGCTGGCCAAGGCACGGCGCGAGTTCCTGTGCGGCAACCTCTATCTCAACCGGAAGTGCACCGGCGCGATGGTGGGCACGCACCCGTTCGGCGGGTTCAACATGTCAGGAACCGACAGCAAGGCGGGAGGCCCCGAGTATCTCCTCAATTTCCTGCAGCCCAAGGTGGTGGCGCACAAGTACCGATAGGCGCGCGTCCGTTACCTCGGGATCAACGGCAGCACGACGTGGGACGGGTGATCCGCGTCGTGGAAGATGGTCTGAACGGCGACCTGGGTCACCAGATCGCGGCCCAGCGGGCCGCCCGTGTTCGGGTTGACGTCGAAGCGCGGGAAGTTGGATGACGAGATGTGGACCCGGATCTGGTGCCCGCGCTGGAACACGATGCTCGTGGGGTAGAGGGTGATCGTGAACTCGTAGATCTTGTCCGGGTCCAGCAGTTCCGGCGTTTCCCATGAGTTGCGGTACCGTGCGCGGATGATCGAGTCGCCGATGTTGAGCTCGTAGCCGTCGGGGTAATCGGCGTTCGGCGGATACACATCGATGAGCTTCGCCGTGAAGTCGGTGTCCGGCGCGGTGGAGGCGGCCCAGAGTTTGACCGTGACGGTCCCCGTGACCTCGACGTCGCGATCGAGCACCGGCGTCGAGAACACCAGCACATCCCGGCGGGCGGACAGGGGAAGCGGGTCTTTTGCCCCGAACACGTGCGGGCCGCCGCGCTGGTCGAACCCGCCGCCCGGCATCACGTCGTAGCCCACGGAGATGTTGCCGCCGATCGTCGGCACTGGATCCTTCGGGTCGAAGACGTAGCGTGACGGTGCGATTCCCGGCCCCGGCCGCTTCGGAGCCAGTCCGCCGTCCGGCCGCAGGTAGAACGGCGTGTACTCGGCGCGCGCGAGCGGCCACTCCTGCTCGAACCGCCACTGCCCGCCGACGTCGAGCTTGTTCGTCCCCGCAATCTTGCGGCCGGAGCCTCCTCCCATGACGAAGATCTGCACCGGCGGTTTGTCCAGGACCCCGTTGTGGCGCCCCTTGAGCACCGCGTCGAACCATCGGAGACGAAAGTAGTTGTATCCGAGCGGGGCGTCCGGGCCGAACTCGGCGTCGCCTGCATACGACAGATCGATATTGCCCCCGCCGTGGATCCACGGTCCCATGATCAGGCGCACGGGCCCCTTCTTGCGGCGGCTCAGCTCTGCGTAGTTGGTGACGGTCGACCGGGCGTATGAGTCGTACCAGCTCCCCAGCAGATAGATCGGCACATCGGCGTGGCGGTCGTAGAGGCCGTCAATGGAGTACGCCGTGCGGCTCCGCCAGTAGTCGTCGTACTCACCGTGCCGCCAGATATCCATCAGCCACCGTTCGTACGACGGGACGTGGCGAAGCGGGCTCAGCCCCGGCTTGAGCGGATGGCGCTCGAGCCACAGCCGGATATCGGCCCACGCCTGGCGCATCGCCGCACGCTTCACGGCGTCCGCCGCCACCTCCTTGGACGTCGTGGCCATCATGAACGCGTAGAGGAAGAAGCGGACCTCCAAGGCCCCACCCTGCCGCATCGACGCGGTGTGATAGTTGTGAAAGCCCTGGCTGACGAACTGCGCCGCGAGGCCGGGCGGGTTCAAGGCCGCGAGGCTGGTCTGAGTGCAGGAGGAGTAGGACAGTCCGATCGTCGCGACCCGCCCGTCGCACCAGGGCTGCGCGCGCACCCACGCCACGGCCTCGACCCCGTCGGGGCCTTCGTTGCCGAACGGGTACCACTCGCCCTCCGAGGCGAACCGTCCGCGCACGTCCTGGATGACGACCGCGTAGCCGTGACCCGCGAAGAACTTCGCCGCCAGCACGCCGGCGGGCCCGAGCTTGTCATATGGCGTGCGCTCGAGCAGGGTGGGCCATGGGCCGCCTCCCCCCGACGGGAGATACACGTCCGATGTAAGCCCCGTCCCGTCCGCAAGGCGCATCGTGATATTCCGCTCGCAGGTCACATCGTACATGAGCACGCTGGTCTCCTCCATCGGAATCACGCGCCGTCCCCGGATCCCGGTTCGGGTTCGGACCGGGGCTCGCGCGTGGAAGCCGGTTTCTCAAAGTCAGCGCTCGCCGCCGCCTCCGCTTCCGTCACCGAATGCGGAAGTCGCCGGCGCCCCGACGGGGCCGGCGCCCCGCGGGACCGCGTCAGTTGATGCCATCGCAGCACGGCGGCCGCCGACAGTACGCCGATGGCGCCCGCGACCGCGAGCTCCGCCGGAGCGCCCCACATCTCTGCAACCGCGCCGGTGAACAGTGCTCCGGCCGGGGTCATACCGCCCATGACGAGCGCGTACATGGACATGACGCGGCCCCGCATGTGACCGGGCGCCGTGACCTGGAGCGTGGTGTTTGCCGTGGCCGTGAAGGTGACCATGCTCGCCCCGGCGGCCGCGAGAATCACCGCCGCTACGCCGAACTGGCGGGCACCCGCGAGGAGGAGATTCATGGCGCCAAGGAGCGCCGCGCCCCCGTACATCACCGCCGGGTGCGGGCCGAGGTGGCTCACCGACGCGATGAACAGAGCGCCCACGAGCGCGCCGGCGCCCTGGGCCGACATGAGCAACCCGAAGCCGCCCGCGTCCTGGTGGAGCACGTTCTTGGCCAGCACCGGGACGATGATGTTGAAGTTCATCACGAACACGCTCTCGAGGCAGACGAGCACGATCGTTTGGATCGCCACCGGGGTGCGGACGAGATACGCGAGCCCTTCACGGAGGTGGGTCAGGACGCCCGACTCCAGCTCCACGTTCTGGATCGGCTGCACTCGCATCATGACGAGGGCGGCGATGACCGGGATGAAGCTCACGCCGTTCGCCAGAAACGCGTAGGCCATCCCCAGCGACGCGATCGCCAGGCCGGCGATGGCGGGACCGAACAGCCGGGCCGCGTTGAAGATCGTGGAGTTGAGCGCCACGGCGTTCATGGTGTCGGTGCCCTCGACCATCTCGAAGATGAACGACTGCCGTGCCGGCGTGTCGAACGCCGAGGTCACCCCGAGCGCGCATGCAAAGAGGACGATATGCCAGTAGCGCACCGCGCCGCTCAGAACCAGCGCCCCCAGGCCGAACGCCTGGAGCATCTGCGCCGTCTGCGTCAGCACGAGGAGATTGCGCTTGCTCACGCGGTCCGCGACGACGCCGCCGATCAGGGAGAGGATCAGCATCGGCAGCCACTGCAGCGCGCCGACGAGCCCCAGGAGGAACGCGGAGTTGGTCAGCTGCAGCACGAGCCACGCCTGCGCGATGCGCTGCATCCATGTGCCGATCAGCGAGATGAGCTGCCCGAAGAAGAACAACCGGAAATTGCGGTGGCGCAGCGACGCAAACGGGTGGTGCCTCCCATTCACTGAGGCCTCCCCGGACGTGACGGGCCGCATCATGTCATGCGCGTAACGCCGCACCCTTCCATAATAGCATCCACCATGGTATCGTTGGCGTGTCTGCATGTGTCCCGTGTGTCGTGGAGGCGTGAGCATGTCCGAACCGTTCCCGTTGGGCTTGACGTTCGACGATGTGTTGCTCGTGCCTCGTCGGTCTGGCGTCAGCACACGCCGGCAGGTGGACACCCGCGCGCGGCTCTGCCGCGGGATCGAGTTGGCGATCCCCATCGTGAGCGCGAGCATGGATTCGGTCACCGAGAGCAGCATGGCGATCGCGATCGCGCGGGAGGGCGGGATCGGGATCATCCACCGGTTCCTGCCGGTTGCCGAGCACGTCTCGGAGGTTCGCCGGGTGAAGCGTGCGGAGAGCGTGGTCCTCGACTCGCCGCACACGGCCAGCCCCGAGTCGACCGTCCGGCAGGCCGCGGCGTTCATGGAGGAACACGGGCCGGCGAGCGTGCTGGTGATCGATCGCGACCGGCGGTTGCTCGGGATCGTCACCGCGCGCGATCTGCTCTTCGAAGAGGATCTCGACCGCCCGATCACCACCGTGATGACGCCGCGCGAGCGCCTGATCACCGCGCCCGTGGGAACGCCGGTGGAGGAGGCGAAGCAGATCCTGCACCGGCATCGTATCGAGAAGCTGCCGCTCGTCGATTCCGAGGGACGCCTCACCGGTCTCGTGACGAGCCGTGACATCCTGAGCCGGCTCAAGTATCCTCAGGCGACGAAGGACAAGCGAGGGCGGCTGTGCGTCGGTGCTGCGATCGGCGTGCGCGGCGACTATCTCGAGCGTGCCCAGGCCCTCGTCGAGGCCGGCGTGGACGCGCTGGTGATCGACATTGCACACGGACACTCCGACCTGTCTTTCCACACGATCGAGACGGTCCGGGCGCGCTGTGGCGACATTCCGCTCATTGCCGGGAATGTGGCCACACCCGAGGGCACCCGCGACCTGATCGCGTCTGGCGTGGACGGCATCAAGGTCGGCGTCGGACCGGGGTCCACCTGCACGACCCGGGTCGTGACCGGGGCGGGCGTGCCGCAGTTGACCGCGATCCTGAGCTGTGCCGAGGCCGCCGCGGACTCCGGCGTCCCGGTGATCGCCGACGGCGGCATCCGCGGCTCCGGTGATCTTGTGAAAGCGCTTGCGGCGGGAGCGGAAACAGCCATGTTGGGCAACCTGCTCGCCGGGACCGAGGAGAGCCCCGGAACGTCCGTCACGAGGAACGGCCGCCAGTACAAGGTCTACCGGGGGATGGCGAGCCTGTGGACGTCCGCCGAGCGGCGCGACATGCGGCAGGAGGACGATCTGCTCTCCGAGATCGTCCCGGAAGGCATCGAAGCCCTCGTCCCGTACCGAGGCCGGGTTTCGGCGGTACTGGCGCAGCTCATCGGTGGTCTTCGGTCCGGCATGAGCTACTGCGGGGCGACGACGATCGCCGAGCTCCACCGGAACGCCCAGTTCATGCGGGTCACCGACGCCGGGGTTCGCGAGGGGATGCCGCACGACGTGGACGCGTTGCCATAGTTGGTTCGCTCCCGGCCAACAACCACGCGGCCGCCCATTCGGGCGGCCGCGTGGCTCAGCGGCTCGACTGTTCCTAGAGGTGTTTGAAGGCGTGTCCGATCGCGTCCGCGGCGGACTCGATCGCGTGCGTCACCTTGTTGCGGTCGCGAACGAGCCGGGTCTCGAGCGTGTGGTACTCGTCGGTGCCGCGCGCCAGCGTGCGGAGCCGAGCGCTGGCCTGCAGCGACGGGATCGGCGGGATCGGGACCGCCCGGTCGTGGTCGAACGGACCGGTCGAGGTGTAGTTGATCGGGATGAGCACCCGGCCCGCCCGCATCAGCGTGTCGTTGATGAGCGAGGCGGCTGCACGCTGTTTGCGAGTGCCTCGAGTCGTCCCAAGCGCCTGGGCGAGCCGTTCGGCTTCCTCGTGCAGGCGCTCCGCCGCTCCGGCGAGCCGCGTGACGGCCTCCAAGGGCGCGCCCAGGTCGAACGCGTCGCCGGCGGCGTCCTGGATGTTCCGGAGCGTCTCTCGAAGCTCGCCCGCGGTCGCCCGATAGTCCAGCGGCAGCACCGGTGCGGTGCACCAGCGCCACACGATCAGGGCGTAGATCTCCGCGTCCCGGTGAAGGTAGGCACGGTCGATCTTGTCGATGGTATCCTCGGTCGTGTGCCACCACCAGCCGAGCCCGCCCGATTTCTTCGCGCCGCCGTGCAGCGTCGCGAGGGCCGCGCTCGTCGCGGATTCCACGGGGGGCTGGACGGACACCCCGCCGAACATCGACGGGAGCCCGACGCCCCAGAATGACTGATCGCCCATGCGGCCGATCCGGCGGTGCTCGAGATCCTGGCCCGAGACGTCCTTGACGGCTTGGGCGGCGCTCGCCCAGGTCTCGGCCATCGTTTCGCCCTCGCTCAGGACCGTCGCGCCCCTGCCGCCCGAGGAATCCACGTTCAGATGGAGGACCGCGTGCCGGTACAGGTCGCGCCAGTGATGATCGGCGTACCAGGTCGAGCCGGAGTAACGGCCGTGGGAGTGGCCGGACCAGAACGCCAATCGCAGCCCGCGCCGCAGACGCCGCCTGCGCTTGCTCATGATGCGCGCGGTCTCCACCATCACCGCGTTTGCGCTCCCATTGTCCATGGCGCCGTAGTGCCAAGAATCGACGTGTCCGCTGAACAGCACGTAGCGGTCGGGCTCGTCCGCTCCCGGAAGATCCGCGGTGAGGAGCGGTGTGGAGCGCCAGCGGGTGTCCACTTCTGCGTGGAGTCGGACGCGCAGCGCCCCTTCGCGCGCGCGAGCACGCAGGACGGCCCCGTCGGACTCGCGCACGGAGACGGCCACGATCCGAGGCAGCGCGCCGAGGGTCTCCGGCGTCGGCGACCCCCAGACGGTGGAGACGATCATCTCGTGCAGTTCCGGCGGGTTGATGAAAATCGCGGCCGTGGCGCCGGCCGCCTCGCCAGCCTGTGCTTTCAACGGCGTCGCAAGGCCGTCGACGAGGACGATCTTGCCTTGCACGGACGCCTGCGAAAAATCGCCGCTCCCGGCGTCGACGACGTCGCCCTCGAGATCACCCGGCGGCGTCGGCGCCGAGAACGAGTGAGTGATGCACTCGATGCGACGAGGGAGCGTGTCCACGATCTCGATCCAGGCCGCGCCCGGCCAGGAAATCAGCGCATCGTGCTGATAGCGGCGGACGTCGAGTCCGAATTCCCGAAGGGTCGCCTCCAGGTAGTCAAACGCCTGCGCTTCCCCATCGCTGCCGGACAGCCGCACCCAGCGCGACACACCGCGCGTGTACTCCATGAGCTTCGTCGCCGATACTGACTGCCGGACCGCCTGTTCGGGATCCCTCGGCATGATTCGCCTCCTCGCGACCACTGCGAGTATGCTAGAGGATTCTCAGGCGGAGCGCCGCTTTCCTGGACGATGCGACGGAGTACTCTCTCCGCCGCGGCCGGCAGTGTCCCGGCTACCCCCGGCCCGCCGACCCCGTCGCCGGAGGGTCTTCCGCCTGCGCCGCCATGTCCTCGGCCGGCGGCTGAATCGCCCTGACGACCTCGGTAGCGATGACCTGAATCGCCGCGGCAATCGGGACTGCGAGGAGCCCGCCAAGGATGCCCAACAGCTTGATCCCCGATAGCAGCGCGACCAGCGTCAGGAGCGGTGACATCCCGACGACACGGGACATGATGCGGGGAACGAGGATGTGGGGTTCGACGTTCATGACGACGATGTAGAAAGCGACGACCGCGACCAGGCGCCACAACGGCTGGGACAGCGCTACGAGAATCGCCACCGCCGCTCCGAGCGACGGGCCGACCATGGGGATCAACTCTCCGATACCTGCGACGACTCCCAGAAGCGCCGGGAACGGCATGCCAAGAATCCAGAGGCCGAGCGCGACGACTGCTGCGACCGTGAACGAGAGCAGGAGTTGAGCCCGCAGCCACCCGCCGAACTTGGAGCCGATGCGCTCGAGCACGCGGCTCACCCGGGGACGCTCCTCCCCGGGGAATAGCTCGAGGAACGAGCGCTTCATCTGGGCACCCTCGAGCAGCATGTAGAACGTGAAGACCAGGACGGTGGCAACGACCCCGATGCTGCCGACGAAGCGGAACGCGACGCCCGCCGCGGTCGTTCCGTACGTCGGCAGGTTCGTGATCTGCTCGGGAAGGCGTGCCAGGATCGTGGACATGCCGGGTAGCCACGGGAACTGTCGCTGGAGATGGGCTAGCCAGTTCTGCACGATGACGAGCAGGTCGGGCAAGCGCTGCACGAATACAGCCGTCTCGTTGACCGCTGGCACCACGATCATCGAGAGAATGGCGCCGACGACCACAAACAGGCCAAGATACAGCAGAAAGATCGCGACGCCCCGGGCGAGCTGCGTGCCCCGGGGCAGGCGCCACCGCTCCAGCAGCGCGACCGAAGGGGCAAGTCCGGCAGCCAGAATCGCCGAGACCAGCAGCAGGATCAGAATCTCGGTGACGTGGATGACGAACCAGAAGATCATCCACGCGAGCGCCGCTATGCCGATGATCGTTACGGTCAGGCTGACCAGCTGCCGTTGGCTCACTGCAAGCGTCGCCTCGCCATGATCCGGGCGGGCTAGTGGTGGACCGGCAGCACGGCTTCGGCTACGAGTCCTGCCACACCGGCCGCGAGGATGAGCGCCGAGAGCCTTGCCAGCCGCCGCGTCACATTCTGGTTGCGGCCTGCCATCTGGGCCATCGGCACGTGGAAGATCAGACTCGCCATCGATGTTACGACGACTCCGTGTCCGGCCAGCTGTGGAGCGAGCGCTCCTTTCGCCGCGAGGATACCGGCTGCGGCGGAGGTGGACGCGCTGCTCACCAGTCCACCTACGGCCGCGACGATCAGGAAGCCGGTCTGCCCGAAGAGTCGGTTCGCCAGCTCCCCGGCCACCGTGATGAGCAGGAACAGCGCGCCGAACATGAGCGCGTGCCGCACGGAGATCGGGGATTGCATGCGCAGCGGGGGCGTTGTGGTATCCTGGACATGAAGCCGGTACATGATGATCGCGCTCACCCCGACCATCAGGACGATGCTGAGCCACCCGTGAGACAGTGCGGTCACATCGAACACGCCAAGGATCAGGCCGTTGCGCAGCAGCATGGCCGTGTTTGCGGTAGCCATGCCCAGCAGTGCGAACACGGAGAGCTGGGCCGGGTCGTTCCGGGCGCGGCTCGCGAGTTCCGCGACCGTCGCGGTGCTGTTGACGAGTCCGCCGAGGAGACCGGTCCAGCGGATGCCGCGGGTGCCGTAGATCCGCAGCAACACGTAGTTGGTGAACGCGATCGCCGAGATCACCAGGACGACGGTCCAGGCGGACCGCAGGTCGATCAGGTGCCACGGATCGATGGTCCCCTGGGGGAGGATCGGATACACGACGAGCGCGATGACTCCGAGTATCAGCGCGCCGCGGATCTCGTCGTTGGTGAGCGCCCCCGTGAACCGGACCACCTCGGACTTCCACGCGAGCAGGACGGTGATCACGACGCCGCATGCTGCGGCCATAAGGAACAATCCCTGCCCGACGAGGATGCCGAGCAGGGCCGTCGCCAGCAGCGCGACCGTCGTCGTCAGTTCGAGCGTTCCATCCCGAGTGAGGCTGCGCCAGTTCAGCAGCGTGACGAGGGGAATGAGCGTCACCATGAGGATGTAGGTGGCGATCGGTGAAATGGTCCACGCGAGCGTGAAGGCCAGCCCCACGAACGCAAACGTCCGGACACCCACTTCTTTGTGCGCCCACTCGCGTTCCATGCCGACCATCATCCCGATGGCGAGAGAAATCCCAACCCGTTCCATCAGGACAAGAAAGTCGGGGCTCTGCGCGGTGAGCGTCGGCGGGGGCACGGGGTTACTCGGAGCCGGCGTGGACCGGAACGCCTCTGGTCAACGTCAGGAGGGACACCCCGGCGGTCAGCAGGAGCGCAACCGCGCCGCCGAAGTAGGGGAGCGCGATGCCGGCGTGATAGCTCCAGCCGCCCCAGGCGGGGCCGAGAATGCGCCCCAGGCTGTCAAACGAGTCCATGATCCCGATCGAAAGGCCCTGGCCGCCCGGCGAGCGCTTTGAGATCAGCGATGCGACGCTCGGGCGCATGAGCGAGTGCCCGGCGCCCGCGACCGCGGCATAGATCGCGAGCGTGGCAATGCTGTGCGTGCTCGTGACAAGCAGATATCCAATCGCCGCCAGCACCATGCCGCTGCGCACCAACCGTTCCTCGCCCCAGCGGTTGATGAGACGGCCGACCAGGCCCCCGAGGATTGCCGCCTGCACGAGTCCGACGATGACGAAGACAACTCCGATCGCCCCGGCGCCGCCGGTACTGGTGAGGTGCAGCCGGTCCTGCGCGAACAGCGCGTATGTTGCCTCGAGCGCCGCGAGCGCGAAGGCCCCGACGAGCGTCACTATATAGTAGTAGGCGAGCGGTCCGGTGAGCGCGAGGCGCAGCGCATCGACGCGGGAAGGCCGTTCGCGTGACGAATCATGGCGCGCCGGCTCCGGCAGGGTCCCCCAACTGAGGAGGAGGGTGACGAGCGCGAGCGCCGCCGCGACGAAGAACGGAAGCGACAGGCTGTGGCGCCCGAGGAGTCCTCCGATGCCGGGGCCGATCGTGAAGCCCAGGCCCATGGCCGCTCCCATCATCCCCATGCCGCTCCCCCGGCGTTCCTCGGAGGTCGTGTCCGCGATGTATGCCATGGCAGTCGGGAGGGTGGCCGCGCTCAATACGCCGCCAAGGATCCTCGCAAAGAACAGCTGCCACACCTGGTGGGAGAGTCCGAAGATCACGAACGAGACCGCGTACCCGATGAGGCCGATCGAAAATACGGGTTTGCGGCCCACCCTGTCGCTCAGCCCGCCCCAGAGGGGCGCGAACAAGAACTGCATGAAGGCATAGCTCGTGGCGAGCAATCCAATCTCGAGCGGCGTCGCCCCGACGCCCCGAGCATAGAACTGAAGGACTGGCAGCACGACGCCGAAGCCCAACATCACGATGAAGATTGCCAGGAAGAGGGCCAGCAGCGCTCGATTCCCGAGATGCGACCGGCGGGGTTGCCGGGAGTTCATTGCCATTATGGGAAGCCCTCCCTGAAACGGATACCATATTGCCGCTCGG
>Ga0187782_10000411_pt1 | contig 28561 bp, 26 predicted proteins | sample 0715_SJ02_MP15_2_FD_132454 | JGI IMG/M metagenome (GOLD analysis project Ga0187782, IMG submission 132454) | Tropical peat soil microbial communities from peatlands in Department of Meta, Colombia - 0715_SJ02_MP15_20_MG | ecosystem: Environmental > Terrestrial > Soil > Wetlands > Peat | place... | reverse complement strand
TTGCCCCCCAGCCAGTTCATCGTGTCCGGACACGGTTGCAGAGCAGGGTTTTCTTCCGGCATCGGAATGCGACCTGTGATCGTGTACTGGCTGATGTCGATGACGAGCAGGTCTCCCCCTTGATCGAACGGCTGCTGGCCCGGGTTGGGATTGGTTCCATAGCGGCTGACGAACGCCTGCGTGGGGCTCACCTCGATGTAATCGTGAGGGTTGGACTGGAAGCCCGTGCCCACGGGTAGCTGCTGGATCACGGTCGCGGTCGCGAGGTCCATCCACGTGAGTACGTTCGTCCCGTACCGATCGAGGAGCACGACGCGACCCGATGCAGGGGGGACGAAGGGAACTTCGACGTCGCCCGAAAGGGCCGTCGTCAGGCCCGGCGCGGTCGATCCGCTCGAAACGAACGAGCCGGAAAGCGTCGTACCGTCGAGCGCCGAGATGGCGATGTTCGTCGTCATGTAATCGGTGCAGATGACGGCGAGCGCCGTCGGACAGGTTGGTGCTCCGGCCTCCGCGCCACCCGCGTCGGCTTGAAGGGCCATGCCCGAGTCGGTATGAGACACCCCTGAATCGGTCCCCGTGGTCTGGGATCCCGCGTCGAACACCACTCCTCCTGTTCCCGCCGGGGGCGCAGGGACGTTGCACCCCGCCAATCCAAAAATGAGCGCGACGCCGCCCGCATTCCTCACCATGATGCCTCCAACCCGAAGTAGGCGCTCCGCCCGGGGAGCGGGTAACCGATGATGTCCGTGCGTTTTGCGTCGAAGAGATCGGCGATGCGGCTCCGAAGCGTCAGCAGGCCGTTGAACCAGGTGGCGTCCATCTCGACGTCGACGGTGGTCTGCTGCGGGATGACGCCGAGTCCTGCCGGGTCGATGTAACGACTCGACTGATACAGCGCGTGGATCTCACCGCCGAGACCGCTGAGACCGTCGGGGCTGCCGAGCTTGCAGTCGGCTCGCAGACGAGGCCCGGCGATAAGCCGGGATCGGTACGGCAGAATATCGTTGACGGTCGTCCGGTCCGGGCTCGTGTCGATGGGGTCGAGCGCAGTGGCCTCGACTTCCGCACGAACGGTCTTCGCGAGCGCCACTCCCGTCAGCAGCTCCGCGCCGAGGACGCGTGCACGACCTACGTTGTACGGTGTGACGTAGCCTTGAGCGGTGTGCTCGTAGGCAATGAGTCCGTCGACCCAGTGCCCGAAGACGAACGCGTCGATATACGCGCCGTCGATGAACGACAGCCGCTGGGTCTGTGCCCTCAGGCCGAGATCGGCGCTGTAGCCTTCCTCCGGCGCAAGGTTCGGGTTGCCGTGAACCGTGCCCGAGACGCCGTAGACCTCTCCGAGCGTCGGGACCCGGATGTAGCGGCCGACGTTGGCCAGAAGCTTGATTCGGCGTGTGCCGGCTTCCGCCCCGACGCGGCCCGTCGGCGCGAACACATTGCAGACCGCGCCCGGGGTGGCCCCGGTGTTGTGGCACTCGAGGCTCCCCAGCGCGCGCACCGTAAGCCATGAGCTCGTGATCGCTTCCGCAGTGAGCGCCGCTCGAGCAAACTCTCGCCGCGCGTGACCGAGCGGAATGTCGTCGGGCAGGCGCTCGATTCCCTCGTACGCGAGATTGACGAGTGGACGGAGGCGTAGCCAGTCCATGACGTCGACGGCGGCGCCGAGCGATTGCTCCACCCGGCGACCCACGATGTCGAGCTCTCGCGTGAAGAGGTCCAGCTCGAGCAATGGGTCGTGGTAAATCGTCTGCCCGATGAGGACCGAGGTTCGCGAATCTACTGTGACTCCGCTGTCGGCTCCGAGCGGCGCCTGCATGGCGACCGATGCCAGCGTGCGATCGGCGATCTCGCGTGCAGCTCGGGTGGGCAGGAGGGCCAGGCTCGGGACGCCCTGATCGCGCCCGATCTCGTTGACGAGCACGTCGACGCGCGCGCCACGTCCCAGGTCGATCCGGGCGAGGCCCCAACCCTCCAATGTGCTTTCGTCGGCGTTCTGACGAACCGAGAGGGTGGCGTCTTGGGGCTCGAAGAGCTCGCCGTGGTCGTTCACGAACGGATAGCGATTCGTCGCCCGGTCGCCGCTCACGCCGACCAGCGCGCTCACGGGACCCGAGCGGATGCCCTGGTACGCCCACCCTTTGCTCGCGCCCCAGGACCCGCCGTAATAGCCGACGCCGCCCATGTCGTGGGTCGGCCATCGAGGCTCGAAGAAGATCGCACCCCCAGCGCCGAGCCGGTCCGCATCGAGCGGCGCGTTCCCGCGGTAGATTTCGATGCGATCGATGAGCCAGAGCGGCACGAGGGAAAGGTCGGCGGTGCCGCCGACATCGTCGTTGAGGCGGACACCGGCGAGGTAGACGGGCGTATCCTGGGCGGTCGCGCCGCGGATCGCGGCCGTGGCCGGCGCGCCGAAGCCGCCCGACTCCGTCACGACGACGCCCGGCTGCGTTCGTAGAGCATCCTGCGCTTCCAGACCTGGACCCACCAGCCGATCGCGTGTGAGCACCGACCCGGCCACGCTGCGGTCTCTGGGTGGAGTCGGATCGCGAACCGCGTCTCCGCGGACCTGGACCTCCTGGACGGGTGGGGTCGAGGGCGACGGCGTCGAGGGTGTGGATGGCAACGGCGCCCCCGCTGTCGAGATCGGAACGGTGCCGGCGTCGCAGACTGCGTCGCACGCGGCGGGTTCGTCGGCTCGCGCTCGAGAGGCGAGGCATGTCGTTGCCACGACGAGGAGGGTGCACGGGCGGACAGCGCCCTCTCGGCGCAGCGCTCCAGGCCACAAGAGCGACGACATTGCCCCATCCACCGGCAGAGCACCTCTTGGGAGGCCCGAGCCGGTGGGATTTGCTCGACGGATGACGGGCGTGCGAACGCGCCCGCCGGACCCTGCCGACCTTCCCCACGAAGGCTCAGACAGAAGCACGCGCCAAAACTTCGACCCGCGCACCACCGGTAGGTCTTCGGACTTCAGGGCGCTTCGACTGGTTCAGTCGATTTCCTACTGGTTGCCCCTTCCCAGGTCGCGACGCGCGAACCCATTGCTCTATGGCAACGTTCGTTCCCGTTTACCGCTGCGGGGCAGTCCCGGAGTCACACCGGGTTCCCTTTTTAGTCTCGCCGGGCGAAAGCCCGGAGAGCACCGATAGCGAGGTGCTTGTACCAACGGTGGGGCCGCTGTCAAGAGCCGTTGGCGGGGAGGATCAGGGCTCGCTGCACGACGTCGCTCCGCATCATCGCGGCCGCGCGGGCACGCTGCATGAGCGCTGAGTCGTGCCGCTGCGATTCGAGTGCCGCGATCGCTTCAAGGGCACGACGCTCCGAGGCGCTCTCGATGAGAGAGAGCAGGTATTCGTGCGCCGCCGGCAGGCGGGAGATCGCAAGCGACAGCAATGCGGTCGCTCGCACCTCCTTGCCCCAAGGTCCCTCGGCGTAATCGCGCAGCACGACGGTCGCGCGCTCGTCGCGGCACTCTCCGAGCGCCACCAGAACGAGGCGCAGCACAGCGTCCCCGACCTCATTCATGGCGTCGAGCACGAAGGGAAGAGCGCGTTCGAACGAGGATCGCAGCAGAGCGTCGAGACACGCACCGATGACCTCAAGCTCGCGATAACCCACGAGCTCGTCCACTGCGCCCAGCGCGCAGACGATCTCGGTCGCCGAAGGAAGCAAAGACGTGATGCGAAGAGGCATGGGCGAAGCCCCCCCATGCTACTTCGCGACGTCCGCGGTTTGCATTCGTCGTCGTCCTGCGGTCTGTGCCGTTTCTGGTGGAAACGTTTTCGACGGGCGCACGTTCGTCGAGACAGGCCAGAGAGCGGCGCCCCCCCGTCTCCCCGTCGACCGTATCGTCCGCGAGTCATGCGCCCGCAGCTCGTTCGTGCGGCTCGCATCGCAGTCGCAAGGCGCCCGCGAGTCCGAGCGCGAGCGCGAGACCAGGAGACCACCCCGGCGCGGAAATGCAGGCACAGGCACAGCGGCGGGGACGCCTTCGACCTCGCGGGCATCGGCGTCACGCGGGCGCAGTGCGTCCGCATCCTCGAAATTCGAAATCACACGATCGCGAGCTCTTTGATCGGCACCGGCACCCAGAGGGGACGCGACTCGAGGCGCGACGCTGCGAGACGGTACGCCCAGGAGAGCAGAAGACTCCACGTGACGTCGCCGAGCAGCGTCCCTCCGAAGAACGGAATCGCAGCCAGGTAGCACGCGCCCAGGCCTTCGGCAGTGTGAGGGTACATCCCTGCCGCCGCCCAGACGCCAAAGTTCGAAAGGACGAAGAACGCGACCGAACCGCCCACGGCAGCGCCGATGGCGCCCCCCTTCTTCGAACGCAGCAGGCGACCGAGCAGCGCCTGTACGATGAAGCCGCCATAAACGAACGGCGTCACGAGGCTCACGACGGGATAGCCGTGCAGACCTGCAAGGATCACGTCGCCCACGAACATGGCCACCGCGACGAGGGCGATCCCCATCCAGGGCTTGAGCGTGCGTCCGGCGAAGACCGCCGTGGCTCCCACGGGCGCGAAGTTCGGCGGATGCGGAACGACGCGCAGGACAACGCAGAGGACGACAAGCAGTGTGGGCAGCATGGCCCTTCGTCTATTAGCAGAAAGTGGACTTCAGCAGTCGTCGAACGCTGCGACGCACCGAAGAAGTCCCGGGTGTCCCCATCAAAAGGCCGCGTCGAGTACGACCTCGCCCGCGACGCCCACCTGATAGGCCGAGACGCGCCGCTCGAAGAAGTTCGTGACCTCTTGGACGTCCTGGAGATCCATGAACGAAAGAGGATTCTTCGTCCCGTAGCGCTTTGGTAGACCGAGCGTCGCAAGTCGCTGATCCGCGCAGAACTCGAGGTACCCCCGCACGCTATCGACCGTGAGGCCGGCGATGCCGCCGCCGAGGAGATCTCGCGCGAATTGCTCCTCGCAGGCAATGGCTTCGTCGAGCATCGTGCTTACCGCGTCTCCGAGCTCGTCGTCGAAGAGCTCCGGTTCCTCCCGGCGGACCGTCGACACGACTTCGAACGCGAACGCCATGTGCGCACTCTCGTCCCGAAAGACCCAGTTGGTCCCGGCCGCAAGACCATGCAAGAGCCCGCGGGAACGGAGAAAGTAGACGTAGGCGAACGCCCCGAAAAAGAAGAGCCCCTCGATGCACGCCCCGAAGCAGATGAGGTTGAGCAGGAACGTCTTGCGGTCGCGGCGCGTTTCGAGCCGATCGACGTGCTGCATGGCATCGAGCCAGCGCATGCAGAACTCGGCCTTCTTGCGGATCGAGGGGATGGTTTCGACCGCGGCGAACGCGCGGTGCCGCTCCTCCGGATCAGGCACGTACGTGTCGAGGAGCGTGAGGTAGAAGTGCACATGCAGCGCCTCCTCGTAGAGCTGGCGCGAAAGGTACATTCGCGCCTCGGGCGCGTTGACGTGCTTGTAGAGGTTCAGGACGAGGTTGTTCGCGACGATCGAGTCGCCGGTCGCGAAGAAAGCCACGAGCCGCTGGACCAGGTGGCGCTCCGCGTCGGTCATCTTGGCGCGGAGATCGCCCACGTCGGTCGCGAAATCGACCTCCTCGACCGTCCATGTGTTCTTCACCGCCGCCCGGTACATCTCGAAAAAACGCGGGTAGGCCATGGGGCGCAGGGTGAGGCAAAGTCCGGGATCGAGCAGACGGGCGGGGCGGGTGAGCGAGCTCATTGGCATGCCTCACAGCTTTCGGGGTTGTCGAGCGAACAAGCGACTGCGGCGATGTCGCCAATGGGGGCGGGCGTCTCCACGGTGGCCTTCGCGATGCGCGTGGCGGGCCGCGACCGCAGGTAATAAGTCGTCTTGAGCCCCTTTTTCCACGCGTGGAAGTACATGCTCGAGAGCTGACCGATGGTGGGGTTCTCGATGAAAAGGTTCAGCGACTGGCTCTGGTCGATGAATGCGCCGCGGGCGGCCGCCATGTCGATGAGGGATCGCATCGGGATCTCCCAGGCCGTTCGGTAGATCGCCTGCAGGGCGGCGGGGATCTGCTCGATCGCTTGTACCGAGCCCTCCGCCGTCTTCAGGCGTGCCCGCATGGCCTCGTCCCAGAGCCCCAACGCCTTGAGGTCGGCGACGAGGTAACGGTTGACTTGCAAGAAGTCGCCCGAGAGCGTTTCGCGTTTGAAGAGGTTGGATACCTGCGGCTCGATGCACTCGTAGCAGCCCGCGATCGAAGCGATGGTCGCGGTTGGGGCAATGGCGACAAGAAGGGAGTTGCGCAGGCCGCGGTCGCGGACCCGCGCGCGCAGCGCTTCCCATCGCGCGGTCTCGACGGGCGTGACGCCCCACGCGTCGAACTGAAGCTCGCCGCATGCCGTGCGCGTCTCCTCGAACGCCGGATGGGGACCTTTTTCTACCCCGAGATCGGCGGAAGTGCTGAGGGCGTGGAAGTAGATCTCCTCGGCGATGCGCTCAGAGAGTGCACACGCCTCGGGCGAGTCGAAGGAAAGGCGCATCTGAAAGAAGACGTCCTGCAGCCCCATCACACCGAGCCCCACCGGGCGCCACTTGTGGTTCGAAATCTTCGTCGAAGCGATCGGGTAAAAGTTGAGGTCGATCACGCGATCGAGCTGTCGGACCGCCACTCGCACCGTGCGCGCGAGCTTCTCGAAATCAAACGCCATCGATCCATCCCCGGCCTTCGTCGTGTGACGACCCAGGTTGATCGAGCCGAGGTTGCAAACCGCCGACTCCTTCTTCGAGGTGACCTCGAGGATCTCCGTGCACAGATTCGACAAATGCACCGCGCGCCCCGGCAGGGCGGTCTGGTTGCACGCTCGATTCGACTTGTCCTTGAACGTCATCCAGCCGTTGCCCGTTTGGGCCAGCGTCCGCATCATGCGCGCGTACAGGTCGCGCGCTCGGACCGTCTTCGACGCGAGACCGGCGCGTTCGGCCTCCTCGTAGCGGCGATCGAACTGCTCGCCGAACTTGTCGGGCAAATCGGGAACGACCTTCGGATCAAAAAGGCTCCACGTCGTGTCGGCCTCGACGCGCTTCATGAACAGATCGGGGATCCAGTTGGCGAGGTTCAGGTTGTGCGTGCGCTTCGCCTCGTCGCCTGTGTTGTCGCGTAGCTCGAGGAACTCTTCGATATCCGCGTGCCATGGCTCGAGGTACACACAGCACGCGCCCTTGCGCTTGCCCCCCTGGTTGACCGCCGCCACCGAGGCGTCGAGCGTTTTGAGCCAGGGGACGATCCCGTTGGAGTGTCCGTTGGTGCTCTCGATGAGCGAGCCTCGCGATCGCACGCGGTGGTAGGCAAGCCCGATGCCCCCCGAGAACTTCGAGAGCAGAGCCACGTCCGTGTATCGCTGGTAGATGTTCTCCAGGTGATCGTCCGGCGAGTCGAGCAGAAAGCAGCTCGAGAGCTGCTCGTGGCGCGTGCCTGCGTTGAAGAGCGTCGGCGAACTGGGCAGATACTCCAGATGTGAAAACAGATCGTAGAGCTCGATCGCCTCATGCACACTTTCGGAGAGCGCACATGCAATGCGCAGGAAAAACTGCTGCGGCGTCTCGACGACGAGTCGCGTCTTCGGGTGTTTGAGCAGGTACCGGTCGTAGAGCGTCCGCAGGCCGAAGTACTCGAACTCACGGTCACGGTTCTCGTCGATGGCGTCGTTGAGCTTGCGCGCGTTCTGCGACACGAACTCATGGATCCGAGCGTTCACGAGCCCGAGCTTGAGCGAGCAGGCGATCGACTGCGAGAAGGCGTGGATACCCTGGTTGCGGACCTCCTTGTCGACGTACGTGGCGAGCAAGCGGGCGGCGAGCCGCGAGTACTGCGGCTCGTCGACGATGAGGGCGGCGGCCGTCTGGATCGACAGCCGATCGAGCTCGCGCGTGGTCGCGCCGTCGTAAAGGCCGCTGATCGTCTTCGTTGACACCCGGAGCGCGTCGACGTCGGGAATGCCCACGCACGACCGGCTCACGGCTCGGACGATCTTGTTGACGTCGACGGGTTCCGACGCGCCGTTGCGCTTCGTGACGCACATGGGCGACTGGGGAACCCGGGCGATCTCGCGCTTTGATTGAACAACGGGGAAGGACGGCACCAGGCCGTGGCTCCGGACGGTTTCGCTCAGCATTGGGGTCTCTCCTTTTTTTTCCCGCGAGCGGTGCCGGACCGCTCGACTCGAGAGCCATGAGGGCGAGAGGACGTGTCGAGCCCGAGCTGCGAGCGTGGCGTTCACGCAGCGCGGACCGCGGACCGACCTTTCGCCCCCGCGGGCGCCTTCGGAAGGTCGACGTGGGAACAGGGAACGGCCAGGGCACCGGTCGCGATAGGTCGCGGCGTCTGCTCGAACCGACCCGCTTCCCGCGAAGCTTCCAGGTCGAACCAACTCCGGATTTATCCCGGGGTCGGGTGCTGGCAGGTCTTCGGGCTTACGAGCGCTCCGGCTTGGCCGGTTTCCTACCGCCCACCGCTTCCCGGCGCCATGTAGGCCCAGTGCGCTGCGTGGACTTCGTTCTCGATGACCGCTGCGGGGCAGCCCCGGATTTCCACCGGGTTCCCTCTTCACTCTCGGCCGAAACCGAGAGCACCAACACGAACCGCAACGTATGGGGCCTCTCGGATGCCGTCAACCAATATCTTGCGCATCTGCGCAGGTGCTCGAAAGCTCAGGTCGAACTCGCGTTCGATGCCGTGACCGCGCAGTCCGATACCCCTTAGTCCTTGAACCGCACGCAACGCTGCGCTACCTAAGCGCTCGTGGCGGTTCGGCGGCACGTGCGCCTCCGGGTTTGCTGCCATGTGTCGGGTCGCAGGGAAGCTGGTGAGAATCCAGCACGGCCCCCGCCACGGTAACCGGGGACGATCTCGGGCATGCCACTGGAGGTTTCCTTCCGGAGCCTCTGGGAAGGGTCCGAGGGAGGCGGCGCAAAGGCGCCACACCCGGGAGTCCGGAGACCGGGTCCGACGCGTGTTCCTCGTTTCGTATTCGCCGCGCCGGGGTTGGCGTGGCCAGGAGGACCGATGCGTCAGCGGCTAGTGCTATTTGGTGTGCTCGCGTTGAGCATGGCCGGGATGGCGGCGTGCAGCAGCACCAACAGTAACGTGTCCTCCCAGGGCGACGCAGCGACGGGCGACGGAGCCTTGCCCTCGGACGCGGGGACAGCAGACGCTACCGCGGAGGCGAGCCTGCCGGCCGCCGAGGCCGGTGGAAATGACGCTGCCTCGGACGCTGACGCCGCCCCAGAGACTCCGGCCGATGCAGCCGCGGACGGTGCGACCGGAGCGGGTTCCGTTGGGCCTTATTTGACGCTGTCGTACACGTTCGACTCGTTCAACGACTCGGCTTACGCGGTGTTCAACCCGACGACGGGTGAAGCGCTGGGCAGCCTGACCTACGCGCAGTTCGGGACCAACCTCTCGTCCAACGCCAGCCCGTGGGTACTCGAGCAGTTCAACGATCTCGTGCTCCAAATGGACCCTGTTGAGCCCTGGAAGATCCAGTCTTCCTGGAGCGTCGTCGAACCGCCTCCGGAATCCTTGGAGGCCGGCGCGGCACCGTACGGCGACGCGTTCTCCGTGGCGGAAGTGGGCACGAAAGCGTACGTCGCCCTCTTCACGCGCGATTACGTCGCCGTCCTCGACACCTCCACGAAGGCCGATGGCGGCGCGCCGCTCGCGTCGATCAGTCTGAGCCAGTTCGTGGGCGATGCGGATGTCGATCACGGGCTCGAAGCCATCGCGGTGTTCTACGACACCACACAGAACCTGGTCTGGGTCGTTCTGGGCAATACAGATCAAGCCGTCAGCAGCGCGAGCTTTCCATACGTCACGTGCGTACCCGGCTTCCACCCGCTCGTGGCCGCCATCGATCCAGCAACCGACACGATCGTCTCCGGCAAGACGTACTCGCTGAGCGGGTTCGACGTGTTTCCGGCGACCGCCGTGGCCTTCGACCAGGCGAATGATCGCCTCCTCGTCGCGAGCCAGGGATGCAGCAACGTGACGGACGAGAGCGACGGTAGCGTCAACGTCGGGCCGACCGTCAATAGCTACGTGGAGGCGCTCTCGCTGTCGACCGGCACCGATACGATTCTCCTCAATCCTGCTCCGCCCGGAGCAAGCGCTCTCGTGTACGTCGACGGGACGCACGCGTTCATACAGTCGAACAATGGCGTGAACGCGTGGAACCCGACTCAGACGACCGTGGGTGCTCTCGTCCCGAACGCGCCCGAAGCGATCGTCTGGGACGGTCAGGGCCATCTTCTCGGCCCGACGATGACATTGCTGACCGACGGAGGAACGTCGTTCGCGCTCATTTCAGTCGATCCCACCGACGGCGGAGTGATCACGCTCGCCACGAACCCCTTCACGCCGGCGCCCGATCCGAGTTCGTTCACGTGGGAGGGTCTAGACCTTTGGCCACGGCCATGACGGCCGATCGGACGTTGGGCCGACGGTCGCTTCGCGTGGCCGTGCTCCTCTTGTGCCTCGCGGGCTCCAGTCCAGGATGCGGCTCGGCTCCGCCCGCCGCGAGCGGCGGAACAGGCGCCGACGACGACGCGTCGGTCATCCAAGGCGGTGGGGGAACGATCGCAGGCGGCGACGCCACGATCACTGACAGCGACGCCGGCACGACCTCCGCCGACGATCCCGACGCCATCACCGACGACGATGCGGGCGCCATCACCGATGGTGCGAGCACAGGCGTAGCGGATGCCGGAGGCTACCCGATCGGCGACGGGGCCATTCTCCGCGCCGACCGGTTCATCACGACCGTCGTCTCGTTCACACCCACGAACTGCACCGGCTTTGGTCAATCGGCAATGCCCGGCATCATCGAAGGGCCCCCGGTCGGCGGGGGCACGCTCCGCGGAAGCACGGATGTCGTCTCGCTCGGCAGTGGCGGAAGCATCGTCGTCTCGTTCGCCCCGAACGCGATCGTCGACGGACCGGGCCCCGACTTCATTGTCTTCGAGAACCCGTTCTGGATCGGCGGCAACTCGAGCGATCCGTATGCCGAGCCTGGCGAGGTCAGCGTGAGTGACGACGGGACGACATGGACCACCTTCCCGTGCGCGCCCGTCGTGGATGCACAAGCGAGCGACGGCACGGGGGTCGCTCCCCCGTACCCCGCCAACTGCGGCGGGTGGCAAGTCGTCTACTCAGCACCGGGCAACGGCATCTCGCCGGTGGACCCTGATGCAGCAGGCGGGCTTGCGCTCGATCTCGCGACCATCGGCGTGAGCCATGCACAGTACGTGAGGATCGTGGACAAGACGCAAGAGGCGTGCCCCGAGGCTGGCGGGCCGATCACCAACGGATTCGACCTGGACGCCATCGCCATCGTCAACGCCGAGCTACCATGAAGACTCCCCCCGGGGGGGCGGCTTCCGGTTCGTTCAGTCGCTCTCACCTCGCGACCAGCTTCCGCCAGCCGATCTCGCGGCAGGTCGCGGTATCGTGCGGCAAAGGCGGCCGTGAAGCGCAGATCCACGATTGTCCGGTCGAGCGTCGCTTGAAAACAGTATGCGTCTCGGCGGGCGCCGCTTCCGCGAGGATCAGATTGAGCTTGCCGAGGCTCGCGCCGGTGGCGACGGCCTCTCCGTCGGCCATGCAGGAATACTGCACTTGTTGGGGCGTATGATGGCTGACTTCCAGATCGAAGCTACCGCGAGGCAAGCCCAGCTCGCGAAGGGCAAATTCGCCCATGCGAAACCCAGCGACCGCCCACATCCAGCAAACTCGAGCCTCGGGTAGCACGATTGTTTCCTCGTCAGGCTTTCGAAGTCGTATCGCTCGCGTGCGCCCCGCTCACAAGACCGCGGCGACCAACCCCTCACCCTCGAGGAACCGAACGAAGGCGAGCCGCGCGTCCTCGTCGAGCTCGGCGGGCAGGTCTGCCGTGCGGAAGGTCCCCCGCGTGCAGAGTGCTTCGAGCGTCGTACGGACACCGCCCGGGAGCAACAGCTTGCGTCCGTCAATGACAAGGGTCGTGTTCGCGCCCTCTGTCCCGACGGAGTAGCGCGCCGCGTCGATCACGCGTAGCTCGGTGTGCAAGCCAATCACGTTCGTGTCGAGAACGAATGCCCCGCCGCGTCGTGGTCGCAAACTTTTGACGCGTCGCAAAAACGCATCGATCAAGACATTCGAGTCGAGCGATCCCCGCAGCGCATCAACACGCTCAAGCAGCCCGTCTCTCAGAGCGGCCCGTAGCTCTGAGCGCCGTGCGAAACCCACAGGGAGCGCCTCGCGAAACGCGCGGACGCTCTTGCTCGCCTGAAGGATTTCAGCCGCAAGCTCGACCCATGTGAACACGGTGACACCGAGCGTGACGTGCGCCGAGGCGCCTTCGACGGTCGCCGCGCTGTGAACGTAGCCACGCGGAAGATAGAGCAGATCCCCGGGCTCCAGATCGACCACCCGCGTCGGCGTATCAGTGAGCCGCCCGCCGGATGAGAACGGCTGTGTGGAATGGGGAATACTGACGGCAGGATCGCCGATGCGCCAGCGCTTGCGGCCGGCGACTTGCATCACGAAAACGTCGTGGGTGTCGTAGTGCGGGCTGAAGCCTGCGCAGAGACCGGGAGTCAAATACACGTTGGCATGAACCGCGTGGCTGAGCTCTTCCTCGACGGCGTCGCACAGATTGCGAAGTGGCGGCCACAAGCGCTGCATGGCGGGAAGAACAATCGTCGCTCCGGAGCGGTACTCGGCCCGCACCTTGTCCATGTCGGGCACGCCCGCGAACACCTCGGTGCCATGCTTCACATTTCTCGTGAACGCCTCGGGCGGGTAATAAGCGCCATTCTTCGCGAGCTGCAGCGCAGGATGGCGCAGGTCGGCGCCATCGAGCAGGGCCTGGATCTGTCGACCTGTGAGGACGGCATCGTAGTAGCGAGCGTCGCGCCGTTTGCGGTGCAGCGGTTTCCGTTCCCACACGTCCCTCAGAAAGTCCTCGACGGGCATTGGATCGAGGAGCGCAGTCAGGTCCACCGCGACGCCCATGCGCGAGAGTTCGTATCACGGCGACCAGATCGCGAAAATGCGCAGCGCGACCGATGCGCGACGTTGAGCGTGGTCCGCGAGAAGACCCGAAGGTCGCATGGCACGATCGTCGAGCTTAGTGCTACAAGAAACGGGCACCGAGGTTGATGGATGCACATTCCCGACGGCCTGCTGTCCGCGCCGGTCGCTTTGACGAGTGCGGGGCTGTCGGCCGTGGCCGTGGGCGCCGCATGCGCGCGAGCGCCCACAGCGTTCTCGGCCCGGAGCGCTTCCACGATCGGGGTGACTGCGGCGTTCGTATTTGCCGCACAGATAATTAACTTCCCGATCGCGGGGGGCACTTCGGGGCATCTGGTCGGAGGGGTGGTGGCGCGTGGGCCGCCCGCGTTCCGCTCCGGGCATTTGTCGCCCGACTGGCGATCGTGCAGCCTTTTGTGCTGAGCGTCGCGCTGCTCGCCTTATTTCACCGGCGCGGTCTCGATGTGTGTGGCGCCATGTGCTCAAGAGCACGGCATGCGCGGCCGTCGTGCAGCTCCTGGCGCATACAGCGCCTTTTCCTGACCTGCTGCGGGTGCTGGAGCGTGCTCGGGTCCCTCGTGCGCTCGTCACGACCCTGGCCCTGCTGCATCGGTACCTCTACGTTCTCGTCGACGAGACGCGGCGTATGCGGCAGGCGCGCGCCGCGCGCACCTGGAAGACCGATCGCCTGACGGTGTGGCGCTCCCTTGCGTCGGTCGTTGCCGTTTCGCTCGTCCGGAGCAGTGCGCGCGCCGAACGCATCGAGGTAGCCATGCGGGCGAGAGGATGGTCATGACGCCGGCACAGCGGTCGAGCCGAACCGAGGCACGCCGTGGCATGCTACGGCACGTCAGCCCGCGGCTGGCGTGGCGCGGGAACGCTGCCCCGAGCGATGATGCGCATGGGAGCGAGGCTCGACGGCGACCAGTTCGAGTCCGCCGTGCGTGACCCCTCGGGTCGCCAGCAGGCGTTCGGAAACGCGCCTCAGCTCGTCGCTGCGCCCACGCAGGACGATCACCTCGAGACAACGGTGTTCGTCGAGATGAACGTGAAGCGTCGAGCGCACGTGCTCTCCGAGACGATGTTGGAACTCCGTCAGTCGCTTGGTGAGCTCACGCACGTGATGGTCGTAGACCAAGGTCAGCGTCCCGACGGCGGGCACGCCGCGCTCGATCTGCGTGCGCGCGACTTCCGCGCGCACGAGATCGCGCAAGACTTCGGAGCGCGTGACCCCTCGCGCCTCCGCGATGGCATCGAAATCGCTGAGTAGAGACTGTTCCATCGCCACGCCAAAGCGGACCAACGGGTCTTTCATTGCCAGGAACGTATCACTCGGCGTCCATCGCGCCTTGCGGCCCAGTGCGGCTCAGTACTCGGGCGATGCGCAGTTGGCCGAGCAGTCGACGGCGTTCGTCCCGTCCGAGAGCCCGGCGAGCTCGCAGACGAGGCCCGAGTTGCACACGACCTTGCACGTGTTCGCGGTGCCCGCAGTGCCCGCATCAAAGCCCGCGCATTCGAGCGGATTGCCCGCGATTCGGTAAGCCGTCGCGCAGCCAATGCGCATGCCGCTGGTGCTGATGCTGCATCCGGCATCCGGGCCGCCGTCCCAGGGGTTCAGCGCCGTGAAACTTAGCCCGGAGCCTGCTGCGCCGCTGGAGCTTGAGCACGCGGTCGCCAGAGCGAGCAGGCTCGCTCCCAAGGCGTTTCGAGCGCGTCCTACCCTCTTCATTCACCCGCCACCGGCGTCGGTCGCGGCGCTTTGGCCGCTTGCGTCCGTGAGACTAGCGTCGGGGGCGCCGTCCGTCATTTCGCTGTCCACCACAGCGTCAGGGCCGGCTTCTCCAATGCTTGCATCGTCGTCGTCGCTGAGCTCTTCCTCGTCGCCGGCTTCTGTGAGGTTGCTGCAGATGGGGCAACCTTCAGGAGCAGCGCCGTCCACCTCGCCGCGATCAAGATCCACCAGAAGCTCGCAACGCGTCAGGGCAAGGGCGAGAACGCTCAGCGCGGTCCCGGTACAGAGGGGGCGAAAGGAAAATCTCATGAGACGTCCGCGAAAAGCCGCGCTTAAAAGCGCAGGACGGCGCCTGCACCACCGCCATGCGCCATCAGGATCGGAGAAGCGGAGATGACGGCGGCATGCATCGCCCTCACGGCGTTGCCTGAGCCGCTTGAAGACGGGCTCGTGAGATGGAGGACCAGGCCGGTCACGCCGCCGGCCAGGGCAAGCGCGAGGCAGCCGTCCGCGTAGGCTGCGAAATTGTTGCCATTGTCCGTATTCGCATAGGTCGGATTCCGCTCGTAATCGGCCTTGTTTTGCAGGGCGAGTACGCCGAAGACGACCGCGCCGACAGCCGCGGCACCGGCGACTCCCGCTGCGCCCAGGGCGACGGCGCGACGCGACACCGTCTGAGTCGATGCCGCGGGCGGGGGAAGCGGTTCGGGCGGACCCGGCGGCGAGGTGGGAGCCATGTCCGTCGACGATGGGGGGGGAGGCGGTGCGCCCGCCGGAGGAGCCGTCGGGGGAGCAAGGGCAGCCGGGGATAGCGGCCACGTGACGGTCGGTGGCGGCGGGGTTGCAGGAGCCGGCGCCACCGGGCCTGGCGGCCCAATCGCTGATGAAGGGAGCGGCTGCTGGGGCGGAGGTGGGCTCGCGCTCGCCGGTGGCACAGGTTCGCTTGGCGGCGCGGGCGAGGGAATCGCCGCGGGCGCAGGCACCTGCTGAGGCTGCGGTGAGCCTGAGGAAGGGGGCGGAGCGGGGGTGCCAGCCGACGGCTCGGGCCGCGCTGTCCCCGTCGGGGGCCTTGGCTCGGGACCCGGGGTTGCGGAAGCCGATGGCATCGCCACCGGCGGTATTGGATCTGCCTTGGACACAAGGGGCATCGAACAGGACGCGGCGACGATCGTGATGCCGAGCAGGCCCAAAGGCGCGGTTCGCGTGGCTCTCACCGAAGACCTCCTTGGCTCACCAGTACACCTGCGCGTGCCCCATGACCGTTCGGGGAAGCCCGGGCGTGAAGCTGATGCCCGGCTGCGGCACGGGATTGACCGGCTCGTTGGGCAACCGCGACTGCACCTCGAACTGCCCTTCCCGCCACGCGACGTTGGCCGCGTTGAGCACGTCGGCCCCGACCTCGAGGAACTTCCACCTCGCCCCAAGGCCGGCGTTGACCACCGTCCATCCCGTCTCGATGAGGCCGGTCTGGCACAGGGCAGTGATCGGTTGGCAAATCGGGCCCGAGTCGCCGTATCGGTGCGACATCGAGCGGACCGTCACCTCCGCTTGCAGTGTCCAGTCGTGATCGATCGGCTGTCGCCCTCCCAAGCCCGCGCTGAAGGTGCGGATCGGCGCATCCGGCAGGTAGACCGAGCCGGCGGCGACGTCCTCGGCATCCGTGAACCGGCCGTGGGCCGCCGTGAACGACACGTCCGCGTACAGGCGCTGGCGAGGGTCTCTGCCCACGAAATTGTAGCGCCCCGTGAACTCTGCACCGTAGCGCCGCGTCGGGCCCGCCGGCGTCGTGGACGCCGTGTCGCCGTCGATGAGAAGCTCGGACGAGACGTCGATGAGAAACGCCATCGCGGAAAGCGACAGTCCATCGGCCGGGCGCACGGTCGTGCCGAGCTCGTAGCCCGAGGCAGGCGCCATGAGCACGCCTGCCGGAGAAGGGCCTTCCGCATGCGGTAGCGCGGCAATCGGGGCGTTGATGAACATGCTGCGGATGTCGTTCGAGTGAAACCCTCGCCCGTAGTTCGCGAAGAGGTCCCAGCCGCCCAGGGGTGAGGCGACCGCCGTCGCCTTCGGAGAGAGCTGCGCGGCGCCCTTGTAGCCGTCGAGCTGGTCGACCGCGGTCGGACTCTCGTTGCTCACGTTGGCATCCACACGGTCGCCGCGAACGCCGAGCACGAACCGCAGCCAGGGTGCAGGCTTGGCTTCCTCCTCCGCGAAGATCCCGGTCTCGAGCTCGTTGATGAGCCCGTCGAAGATAGGCCCGGGAATGTTGGCCGGATCGATGCCGTCGAGGCGCACGCGACCCTCGGTGCGGTGCAATTGGCTGTCGACATGGTCGCCGCGAATCTGGAGGCCAATCGTGGTGCGAAGCGGCATGCCTCCGAGCACCGCCTGGTCCGTCAGACGCAAGTCCGTACCCGTCTCTGTACGCGTGTCATCCTGCTCGATCTGCGAACCGTACTGGATGCCATCCGGCTGGAAGGATGCGGCGATGCCGTCGTTGGGATAGAGCTGCAGGTTCGAGTAGACGGCGTAGGCGGTCGCCTTGAGGTCCCACTGCTTGTCGAGCTGCCGCCGGTACTCCGTCCACGCCATGACCCGCTGCGAGGCGCCGCCCTGGGTCGGATCGATCGAGTCCCAGCGGCTAATGCAGTGCAAACCCGAATAAGCCGCGGGCCGCGGCGTCCCATCGCCCTCTCCACAGACGGCCCGGGCGGGAAGCACGCCCGACATGTTCCACGAGCCGCCATAGGCCATCGCCATGAAGGAGATCTCGCTGCGCTCGTCGAGCACCCGCCTGGCTTTCGCATAGCCGTTGAAGCGACCGTAGTCCTCCGGATGGATGAACGGCCCGTTCTCGTAAAAGACCTCCGCGGCGACCGCCATCCGCCACTTGTCCCCGAAGTTGGGCGACTCGACGACCACGAGGCGCGCGTGGCCGGTCGAAGGGGCGAGCTCAAGGCGGGCGATGCTCTCGGGCGTGTGATCCGCCATCCGAAAGCTGGTCGAACCCGCCGTGCCGAAGTCGCCCACTTCGGCGGAGTACGTGCCCTTGGTCGAGTCGACGCGGGCGACGGTCTCCGGAATGATGAAATGCAAATCCGAGAAGCCCTGTCCGTGAGCGTGGCTGACGGCGTTGATCGGCACGTCGTCCACGAAGAACGCCATGTCGGTTCCGTGATCCAGGTTGAAGCCGCGGGCGAAGTCTTGCTGCGCCTTGCCGCCACCCGCGTGCTGTACGGAAAAGAGTCCGGGCACGACCTCGAGCAGGCCCTCGGCGCGGAAGCGTGGGCGCAGCGAGAGCTCGTCTTGCGAGGTGCTCGAATCCGACGCGGCATTGCGCTCGGCCGGCGCACCGATGGGAACCTGAGGGCGATCGGCGAGAACGAGCGTCGATTGATCCGGCCCTTGCTGCAGGGGGACCGGGGGTGGCGCGGTCGGCGGGGGTACGGGCGGGGCCGGCTGTACCGAGGCAGGCGGGGCGGCCGCAGATGGCGCCGGCGGAGGAAGGTGAAACTCGTAGGCGAGCTGCACGGTCGAGCGGACGGCGACGGAACCTTTGCGCGCGGGCTCGAAGGTGAATTGGCGAACCGCCGCCAGAGCCGCTTCGTTGAACCCGTGACCCGCCGGTGCGATGACTCGCGCGTCGGTGACGGCGCCGGTCTCGTCGACGACGGCCTCGACCCCGACGGTCCCTTCGATCCGATCGCGTAGCGCCTCCGGAGGATAGATGGCCTCCACTCGCGTGCGAAGGCTCGGTGGCGTCACGCCCGTCTCGGGCTGGACGACCGGCGGCGCCGAAAACCCGCCGGCGCCAGCGTCCTCCGACTGAGCGCGTGCGAGCGTCGCGTCGAGCGCAATGACCGCGGCAATGGAAAGGGGAACAAAAGGTCTCATCGGCCTTCAACAGCGGTCGCGTCAGTAACACGATTATGAACGATCATGCTACAAGTTTCGGGACTGTACTCGGCCGGCGCTCGTGGCACTTTTCCGCCCCGCGGTGCTACGAAGGCTCGCACCGTGATTCGCGCCACGTTCTTCGCAGCGGTTGTCGTGTCCGCGGCGGTGCATGCGGCCCTGCTCTTGCTGCCTACCCGCGCGGGCTTCACGACGAGCGACCGCGGCGAAGCTCTCGAGATTGCAATCGAACCTTCGGAGCCCCCTGCAGCGCCCCCCGAGCCTCTCGCCGCGGACCCGCCCGCGAGTTCGACCGCAAACCCGCCGCGTACGCCCAGCTTGAAACCGGATCGCCGAGACACCTCGGTGCAGCCGCCGAGTTCGCCTGCCCTTACGTCGGATGTCTCGCCGGCGACTGCCATGCCGCACTTCACGATTGCGATTGGCACCGCATCCGATGCCTACGGCAGCGTTTTCCCTGGAGCCTCGATGCTTCCGCAGGCCAATGCCAGCGACGCGGCTCCCGTTCCTGAGGAATTCGTGGACAGCAAGGCGCGGCTGCTCGAGGGCCGCGCTCCGACCTATCCGGACGAGGCGCGAGCCAACGGTGTCGAGGGAAGCGTGCGCTTGGAGCTCATCGTCGGTATTCAAGGGGAGGTCCAGAGCGCCAGCGTCATTCAGGGCGCCAATCCGTCTCTCGACGAGGCGGCGCTCGAAGCGGCGCGCAGCTTTCGATTCGATCCCGCAAAGAAGTCCGGCCGGCGGGTGCGCGTGCGGATGCGATGGTCGATCGACTTTCGCTTGGAGTAGGTCGAAAGGCGTTGCGTGCTCCGGACCGGAACGTGTACGACGCCGAGCGTTCCGGGTGGGGCGACTCCCTCGTAGTCGGCCCGCTCGGCGGTCCAGATTCGATCGGCCTGCGCTTACAAACGATCGAGCTCTGATGCGAGGAGGGAACAGACAACCCGACGCACCCGCTGGAAGTCTGGGCGATATTGACAAGGCTGGGCGCTGGTTGACGGCGGTTCCCATGCGCGCCTTGGGCGACGCGAAGCGGACCTTGGACGCACTCCGTGCCACGCCCTTGCCACGACGGAGGTGTCTTTCAGAATTCGATCCCCCGTTGCTCCGCTCTTGTGGCGGGAGAAGGGGCACCCTGAGCCTTGCTCCGCCTCGACTCGTCGCTCGCTCGCGCTCGCTCCTCGCTCGGCTCCGCTGCGGCTATCGCGTGAGCCACGGCGAGCCGAGCGGAGCGACGGCCGCTCCCCGACGGGGCTCTGCCCTCGAACCTTCCCGGCGCGTAGATGTCGAGCGTCGGCAGGGGGCGCGGCGGTGGATGAGGGTTCCCCGGCGTCGGCCCGATGACATCGCTGTGTTTCGTGGCGACCCTGGACCATCCCGGGCGCCTTCCAAATGCCCACTACGTGCAAGCCTACTTGGGACTGACGCCGGAGGAGCATTCGAGCTCCGAAGGCCAGAGACGCACGAGCATCACCAAGGCGGGGTCGCGTCGGATGCGATGGCTGCTGGTGCAAGCGGCGTGGGCGCTGCTTCGCAGCCGCCGCGCTCGGTCGAGCCCCCTGGTCCAATGGGGCCTGCACGTACACAAGTGACGCCGACCCGGCGGCTCGCACGCGCTCAGAAGGTGGCGTTCAACAAGGGGATCCCGATCGCGGGCAAAAATCGGCCGGTTTCACCGCCAACGGCCGACGTCCTCGAATCCTGGAGGAGCATCGTCCGGTCGGACAACACCGCAACGGATGTGGCTCGCCCGGCGGGAGGCGCCTGCCCGAAGCCATCTTGCGTGACCAGCATGTGCAGGCCGTCGTCCGTCGCGAGGTACCCGAGGATCCCCAGGGCAAGCCCCGCAACGAACATCCCCCCGCCGATGGCGTACACCCCCCAGTCGGTCTTGAGGTCCGCTCCGCCGGCGAAAACGAGATCGCCGAGGGTGAAGAAAACAACTGCGCTCAACCCCGAGGCTGCACTCAGGGTCCCAACAGATAGACCCACGATTCCGAGCGCGCAGAGCGCCACCGAACCGCCGCGTGCGTGGATGGTCTCGTGGTGGCCGGGGGCCTCGAGAAGAGAGAAGGTCTTCGAAGCGCGTCGGCCCGGAGCGGTAAGGTAGTACCAGGCGGCGCTCGGCAGCCATCGATCACAAGGCGCGAAGCAGCCACCCTGGCTATATTCAAGGTCTGAATGAAAGTCTGGCTTGACGTGGAGGCGCAGCCCCCCGGGACCGTCAAGGTGCACCCAGACCATGGGTGGTGCCTCGCTCGGACGGGATGCTGCCTCGTTCTGAGCGTAGGCGCGGCGCACGCATGTTAATGACAGGGTTGTCGCCAACAGCGCGGCTCCCGTGAACGCAATCGATCGGGCCATTGGGCGTCGTTAATCTGTAGCGTCTCTTGCACCTAGCAAGTCATTAATTTACAAATTAGGCGCGTCGCTGTCGAAGAGCTCGGCCCGGGTCACGCCTCGCGCGCCTCTTGGGTGAGTGCCCCTACCGCGTCCAGGCAACGGCAAAAGGAACGTCGCACGGTGCACCCCCTGCGCGACAGTCGCTCGGCGGAGGTTTACGATGGCCCCCGTTCATTCGTGGGGTGTACCCACCAGTCTTTGGCAATGGGAGGTACCGTCATGCCGGACACCGGCGTAAACAGCGACCCGAAGCCGACCGCAATGCCGTCCTCCGACCCCGCTTCGCCGGCAGACTCGCACCCCAAGCCCGCCAACCCGCCGCGCGGCCGGCCCTGGCGCACCGAAGGGTTACCGCCGAAGCAGAAGGGGCCGCAAGATCCACGCAAGACCTGGCTATCCCGGATCGTGTGGGCGCTGGTCTACGCCGCCGTGTTCGCGATGTTCACGTGGCAGGATTTCCAGGCGGGTCCTCCAACGATCTCGTACACCGAGTTCGAGCAGCAGGTACGGGCAAAAAACGTCGCGGCGGTGTTCGCGCGAGGGGAGAGCGTGCAGGGAGAGCTCAAGGAGCCCAAGCCGGTGCCCGAACACACGGGCCAGACGTACAAGCGCTTCGCAACCGAGCGGCCCGAATTTGCCCGCGACGACCTCATGGCCGCTCTCGAGGCGGGGGGCACGACCGTGCGGGCCACACCGCTCGTGGAGGCGCGCGGCCCGCTCTACAACCTCTTCATTTCCTTGGCACCGTGGGTGCTGATGTTCGTAGCGTACCGCTGGTTCCTCCGGCGCCAGCTCTCGCCGTCGGGCCTCTTTGGCGGCGGGCAGAAGAAGCCGGTGGACCCAGAGACGGTGCGGGTGACCTTCGCCGATGTCGCCGGGATCGACGAGGTCAAGGGCGAGATCACCGAGATCGTCGAGTACCTACGCGCCCCTGAGAAGTACGCAGCTATCGGAGCGCGCGCCCCGAAGGGTGTCCTGCTGACGGGCGCCCCGGGAACCGGGAAGACGCTGCTCGCGCGCGCCACAGCCGGCGAGGCGAAGGTGCCGTTCTTCTCCGCCAGCGCATCGGAGTTCATCGAGATGATCGTCGGAGTCGGCGCCAGCCGAGTACGCGATCTCTTCAAGGCAGCTCGCGAAGTCGCTCCTGCGATCATTTTCATCGACGAGATCGACACCATCGGTCGGGCGCGAAGCGGCGCTCGCGCGATGGGAGGCCACGACGAGGAGGAACAGACGCTCAACCAGATCTTGACCGAAATGGACGGCTTCTCCGGGGCCGAAGGCGTGATCGTGCTTGCCGCCACCAACCGGCCCGACGTCCTCGATCCTGCTCTCCTCCGGCCGGGGCGGTTCGATCGCACCATCACCGTACATGCGCCCGATCTGGCGGGGCGCGCCGCCATCCTCCGCGTCCACATTCGCCGGGTGGCGCTCGCACCCGGCGTCGACCTCGGCGAGCTTGCGCGCGCCACGCCAGGGATGACCGGAGCCGATCTCGCCAATCTGATCAACGAAGCAGCGCTTCTTGCCGTCCGTCGTGGACGCTCGTCGGTCCAGCAAACGGATCTGTTTGACGCCCTCGAGAAGGTCCAGCTCGGTACCGCACGCAACGTCGTCATGCCCGAGGCGGAGCGGCGCCGGACCGCCAACCATGAATCGGGACATGCGCTGCTCGGCATGCTGCAGCCGGGCGCCGACCCGGTCCGAAAGGTGTCGATCATTCCACGAGGACGGGCGCTCGGCGTCACGCTGTCGACGCCGGAGCAGGATCGCTACGGTTACGACGCCGATTACTTGAAGGGCCGGATCGTCGGCGCGCTCGGGGGCATGGCGGCCGAGGAGCTCGTGTTCGGCGTCGTCAGCACTGGCGCCGAGAGCGATCTCCAGACCGCCACGGGGATCGCACGCTCGATGGTGGGCCGCTGGGGGATGTCGGAACAGATCGGGCGAGTGTCGGTCTTGCCACCGGAGGGAGATCCCCGGATGGCCGGGGTTTCGGAGGTGATGCTCGCGGCTATCGACCAGGAGATACGCCGCCTGATCGACGAGTGCTATCGGCAAGCAACTACGCTGCTTCGCGACAACCGGCGGCGGCTCGACGCACTCGTGACAAAGCTCCTCGAGCACGAAACGCTTGACGAGGCGGCGGCCTACGAGGCGGCAGGGATAAAACGGGGCGAGGGAGTTACGGCCACGGCGGGTCCACGGAGCGTGGCTGCTCCGGCGGATCCGCAGAGCGCGGTCGCCGAACCGCACGGGCAGCCATCGCTCGTCCGCAGCGTTGCGGTGTCCGGGCCCTCCTAAACGCCGAGCCGCTGCGCGACGGGCTCGTTTGGACCGACCTGACTATCGCACGCCTGCAGCACGGCAGTCATGCTTCATTCACCGCCCGCCCGAATTCGAGCCGCGTGAGCTCCTCGCGCTCTACGCGGATGCGCTCGTACTGCGACGTCAGCACCGTCCGTACGTCGCTCGGCAGGTCGAGCTCGAGCGCCTTCTCGTACTCGGCGGTCGTGCGAGCCTGGGAGCGCTTGCACGCGGCGATCGAGTCGCCGGTGTTGGGTCCTGCCGCCCTCTCGAACGCATGAGTGCCGAGCAGCCGCAGCGATTCACGCCACGAGGTCTTCGCGGGAGCAGGGGAGAGCTGTTCGAGCTGCCGGACGAACTCTTCCCGTTCCGCGGCGAGCCGCGTCAGGAGCGCCTGCTGCGACGGATCCAGGTTTCGACACTCGTCGAGCAGTGTCTTCCGGTCGTCCAGACACGATTCGATGATCTTTGCGATGGTGTTCGAGAGATGCATGGTGGCGCTATCTGCATCGAAGATGCCAATCGCTCGGAGAGGTCGCGACCGAGTGCTCGATCAGTGCTTGGTACTCGACCAGCAATGCCTGCTCACAGTCTTGAGGATGCTCGCAGGCCGTTCGTCGGGGTCAGTGAAGGAAACGGCCCACGAGATACCCAAGGAAGCTCAGCACGAGCGAAACCAGAGTCATCGACGCAACCGGAATGTAAACACGGGTATGCTCTCGCTCGATTCGGATGTCGCCTGGAAGGCGACCAAACCAGTGCAGGCTGCCGGAGAGGATCAGCAAGCCCACGAGAACGGCAGCGATTCCCAACCCGACGACGAGCCATCCCGCCGAACGAGAATCCATGACAGCTCACATTCAAGCCTGCATCGCAGGTGCCAGAGAAGGCCAACGGGGGCGCAGCACGGCGGGGTCGAGTGAATTTCGACGAGGAGTTCTTAGCAGCAGTTAGCGCAGAGCATGCGAAGCGTGGCGCAGAATGTGCGTCCCTCGCCGCTTGTCTATCGATGCGGCGGCGCCCCCGTCGCGCGATGAAATATGCGCATTTAGGCGACGGCGCGGTTGCTGCATCCGCTTTGCGGCGGCGCAGAAGCAGGCGTTTCACGATGTTTTCGCGTGGAGGCGTGCCCTTCTTAACGACGCCGGACATCGACCATGTTGCCCCTTCGTGATCACTTGCCGACGCGCACCGTGCCCGTCGTCAACTACGCGCTTATCGCGGCCAACGTGTTGGTCTTCGGCCTCGAAACCGCGGCGCCCAATGAGGATGCAATCGAGCGCTGGGCGCTCCTGCCAGCGCAGATCGTCGCGCACCCAGCCCGGGCGTTGCCCACGCTGTTTACGCACATGTTCCTGCACGGCAGTATCGTCCACTTGGGCGGCAACATGCTCTACCTTTGGATCTTCGGCGACAACGTGGAAGACGCGCTCGGCCACGCACGTTACGCCCTCTACTACTTCGCCTGCGGCCTCGTCGCCGCCTTCGCTCAGGTGGCCGTGAGCCCGCACGCGACGGTGCCGATGTTGGGCGCGTCGGGCGCCATCTCCGGCGTGCTTGCTGGTTATGGGATCCTGTACCCACGTGCGCCCATCACGGTGATCAATCCGATCCCCGTCATGTGGTTTTTCTGGGGTTTGTTCGTATGGTTCCCGGCCTGGCTCGTCATCCTGGAATTCTTCCTGGTGAACCTCTGGAACGCGTTCCAGCCATCCAATGGGACGAACGGCGTCGCGTTCGTGGCGCACGTGGGGGGCTTCGTGGCCGGCGCTGCGCTGCTGCCGCTGCTGCGCTCCGAAGGGCCGGTCGAATACGATCCCTGGCAACGCTGGCTCAGACATCGCGGCGCCGAGTGACGATCCGCCGCTCTCTGTAGTCGCGGGATTCCAGCAAAATATCCCATCGCTCGCGCGCGAGAAACGCTTCTACGAGCAGATGAACACCAACATGCACTCCCAGCGTCCGCCTGTACTCGAATATACGCAGAAATCATTGCCACCACCGCAGTCGCTGTCGTCGATGCAGAGGTCGTTCGGGGTGTGGCAGTAATAGCCGCCCACGCTCCCACACCAGGTGGTCTCGGGGTCCGTGGTGATGGTGGGCGAGCAGTAACCTCCGGGGCCGCAATCTGCGTCGACGCGGCAGTTGCCCGGAACGCAGGCGTTGCTGAAATCATTGTAGGGAGAGCTGTGGCATGCGCAGGTCTGACCGGCAGGGCAATCGGTATCTTGCGTGCACATGTCGTACGAGCAAAAGCACGTTACGATGCCAAGAGTTTCGTCGCAGCGCCCGTTGGTGCCGGACACGCAATCGCTGTCTTCCAAGCACGCTTCGACCAGCGACAGACTGGCCGCGCAGGTACCCGGGGGCTCAGGCGTCATGCACTGATCGTCGTTCGGGCGATGGTTGACGGGAACGCGTCCGGCTTCGTCCGACCCACCATCGGAGCTCGATGAGCTTGCGTCGTCGCTGCTGCCATCGGCGCTGCTCGACCCTGCGTCGGAGTTCGACGAGCTTGCGTCGCCCCCGCTGCCGTCGGCGCCGCCGGACGATCCCGCGTCGGCGTTCGAGGGGCTCGGGCCGTCGACGCTGCCGTCCTCGCCGGTAGACGCCCCAGCATCCGCGTTCGAGGGGGTTGGGCCCTCGACAGTGCCGTCGGCGCTCGATGACTGCCCGCCGCCCCGGAGCTCATCAGGCTGATCAAGGAGCGATCGACCGCAGCCCGTGAGCAAGAGCGTAGCCGCGACGATCCTGAACCTGGAGCCCATGTCGCCCCTCTTCCGCAGCTTCTTGCTTCGAGCTTCCGGCAGGCGACACTACGAGTCAAGGTGGCCGGGGCAAAAGCCGGTCTTCGGCCCGAGCGCCGACTCCTCGCCGGCCTCTTCTCGTCGGAAGGCGCGGGCACAGCACCCGATTCGCGCGTCAGCGGTAGAAGGCCAGAACTTTCACGCAGCAGTCGAACCGAATCCCGGCGGCCGCGTCCGGGGCGTCCTGCGCGACCACGAAGAACACGAACGTGAGCGACGTCGGGTCCACCGACGGCTCGATGGCCCCCCGAAGCTGCGTTGCCATTGGGCCTCAACGCCCCGCCTGATTGATCCCCTTCTGAACCTCCAGATGCTCCTCTTGCTCCGCCGTGGGCTGCGGGCACGGCCGAAGGGCCACCGCGCCGTCGACCGCGACCGGTTCGACGCATGCGGCCGAGCAGGCATTGTTCCCCCGGTACGTAAAGTCGACGACGTAGCTGTGTCCCGCCTCGGCCGCGAGCCAGATCCGCGTCCAGCAGCCTCCGTCGCCCACGGAGACGCTCCGCGTGACGTCGTGCCAGTGCCCGTTCAGCCCCATTTCGGGGAACGTTTGCTGCTCATCGTGCGCGAAGTCCGCACGGATCACGATCCGTGAAGGCAGCGGGTAGATTGAGATGGCGCCGACGAGAAGAGACGTCGCGCGCTCGCTCGGGCCCCTTTTTCCGAGCAGGTCGTTGCCATTCACCATGCAGCTCTCGAAAAGGTCGCTCCCCGCCGTCTTCTCGTAGATGCGGCGCAACGTCACGGTGGCGTGCGGTTGCGACCGCGGGACCTCGTTGAAGGGCACGCAGCCGGCAAGCGCCACAGCCAGACAACGAAGACTGTGCGGCGCGGTGCCGCGCACATTGATCATCGAGACTCGGCTCTTTGCCCAGCCTTGCGGCTCAAGGGTGCGGGCCACCCAAGCCGGCACAATCTTTCGTGTGATCGCTCCGCCCGCCCGGGGGCCAGGGCGTTCACTGAAACGACAGCGAGGTCACGCAGAAGCTCAGCTCCGAAGCCGATCCCGACTCGGCCTGGAACTGAAATTCGACGTGCGTCGCAGTGCTCGGAGCGGTTCCCAGGACGGTGCTGGTCGCCGGCGTCCACGGCGTCGTTCGGAAACTGGACCACGGCACGTGTCCGGAGAGGGCGGTCAGCGTCGCGTAGTAGTCGGTTCCCCCGTTGTCGATCGTCAAGTAGACGGTTTGTGAGGCGGGAAGGGCCGTCAGCGCGTAGGAGATCCCCGTAGCCGATGACGGGACGGCGTAGGTTTCGACGGCATCCGCGTTTCCCTGCATCTGATCGAGGTTCACCCCCAACCCCGCTCCCCAGGTCGCGGCGCTCTGGATCCCAGTCGTGCCCACCGCGCAGAGGGCGGACGACTGCTGACAGATCTCGCTCGTTCCGCCTCCGTCTCCCGACTGGTCGCTGTACGGATAGGCGTATCCGCCGTTGGCCAACCCGGAATAGTAGTTGGCAGGACTGAGCGCAAGACCGCCTGTGGGCCAGGTTGTCGGAACTGCCGTGGTCGTCGGCGAACACTGCGCGCTCGGCGGGCCTCCCGACTCCGGCGCCCCACCGTCGTTGGTGGGTCCGGCGTCGGTCGAGCCGGTGCTCCCGCCGCCTGTCGAGCCGGTGCTCCCGCCGCCTGTCGAGCCGGTGCCGGCGCCCCCAGCGTCTGCTGGGGCGGTTTCCTGCGACGCATCCGCGTTCGTCTGACCGGTGGACGAAGACGTTTGCGTCGCGGTCGCGTTTCCGGTGCTCGAGCCTGCTCTTGGGTTCGAGCTGCTCGCGGCGCCTTGGGTACCGTTCCCGCTGGCGGTCGACGTAGCGCCCGCGCTCGGGTTGGGTGCCTCGCCGAGAGTCTTCAGAGCGTCGCCTGGATCGGCGGTGCATGCGACGAAGAGCGAACCGGGCACGAAGAAGGTCGCGCATTGAAGAGCACGACGGAGGCGGACGCCCCGCATACGGATGCCCGAGGCCCTGGTTCGGCTCACCACCGAAAGGCGGCCGGGATGCCTCGGAACCGGAGACGTTGCGCGGAGACGCGGCCACCCGTGATGCATCGTCGCCTCATAAAGTTAATTGTTCTAACTAAAATGAGCGGAAAGCGGAAAAAAGTGCCTGGTTCCGACGTTCTTGCAGGATGAATAAGGTAACCATCTTAACTAAATCGAATGCAGGCCGAAGACAAGTGCCTGGTGTGCGGCGGCCTCGTTCCGGCACAGTTCCAGCGCTCCGCGCTTGCGGTCCAGGTGGAATAGGCGCACCGCCAGCCGATTGGCGTACGCGGCGGCCCAGGGCGCGGCGAGGTTCCCGAGGGCGTAACCGCTCTCGACGAGCTCTTTCAGCCGCTCGGTGAACCGCGTCGCGGGTGCGCCGTCGACGATGTCAGTGATCG
>Ga0187782_10000410_pt1 | contig 28581 bp, 20 predicted proteins | sample 0715_SJ02_MP15_2_FD_132454 | JGI IMG/M metagenome (GOLD analysis project Ga0187782, IMG submission 132454) | Tropical peat soil microbial communities from peatlands in Department of Meta, Colombia - 0715_SJ02_MP15_20_MG | ecosystem: Environmental > Terrestrial > Soil > Wetlands > Peat | place... | reverse complement strand
CTGTGCCGGCGCGTTTGTGGCCAAAGAGTAACCGAGCTCTAACAGAGTTGCACCTACAAGGCGCTCGAAGCGCTGCAACTCTTCGAGAGAAAAACTGGTTTTCCAGCGTCCTACGGGGTTGAATTTTTCGTTCGAAGGCTGATTGCCGAAAGAAGTATTAGGCTTGCTGACCGAGCCATAGCCAACCCGCTGAATGGTTTCATAGTCCAGGGGCTGCTCTATAAAATCGCCGATCCGGTCCAGCGTTTGCTGCGGATGCGCCAGCAGTTCTTCGAAACGAACCTCCATATAGTCCTCGCCGGCCGAACGCCCGAACTCGCGGCCGTGCTGTACCACCCACTCCCAATAGAGTCCACAGCCAATCATGCTGTGGATTTTCTCCCAAGGAAAGGGGCGAACGTAGCGGAGCCGGCCCAGTGAGGCGGCAACATCGCGGCCATCGCGAATGATATGAATAACCAGCGCGTTGGGGATCAACTCTTTAATGAATGGCAGATAAAGCATTGCCTCCGGAGAATTCTCGGCCCAGCGCGACACCCCCTGCGATGCACAAATCTCTTCCATGACAATGCGCAGGAAATCTCCCGGAGTTCGGCAATCGCGAAGAATTTTCGTCTGGATCGGCCCCGCCTCAAGTCCAGAAGCGCGGAACAGTTTGCTGCCCAACCAGGCACTCAGCAGTCGCTCCCGAGTGGCCCGAGAACTGAAATCGCCGAAGCGCGGGGCAAGCAGGTTGAAAACGTTTGATTCCGCCAGGTAGACGGCGAATCCACCAGCAGAAAGCAGCATGTCATACACCAGGGTTGTGCCAGAGCGCGGGCTGCCCAGAACAAAAACCGGGGCACGTTTCCGGTCGCTGCTGGAACATGATGGCGCCATTGCCCAGCGGGTCACTCGATCACTCCTCGTATCGCCGAACTTATGGAGTCAACATCCGCGCCAATGTCTTTGTGATCACTTCCGGCGTTGATGTACTTGGAAGCATTCTTGCAGGCGGGGCCCTTTTCCCGGCACAAGCGGAACGCATCCAGGCCCTTTCCGCCTCGCACGAAGCCCACAGCTTCCGCGTTCTTAGCCAGGAAATTGCCCGCAGGCCAGGCGGCAAATCCGTTAACGATGACGTTGTTGGTCACAGTGCTGGAGATGAAGCACTGCATAAAAATGCCGGCTGGTTGTTGTCTTTGTGGATTGTAAACGCAATTTTGCTGTCCGCCGGTGCCAGTGACGTCGCTCCCGTAAGCACCGATCAAATTGTTGGTGAAGACGAAATTCCGAATGTGAGCCTGCTCGCTCATGACCCCCACATTCATGAGAACGCGAGGGGTGACGGCGGTGATGTGGTCGAAACGAACATCTTTCAGCGTCGGCTGGTTGGAGATTAGAACCATGAAAGCGCCGAAGCCGGCATACTTTGTGCCGTCGATGTCGTCGAATATCAAGTCGTGAATGCTGTACCGTTCGCCCGCAGCGGCTGCGGTGCCATCCGGATTGGGAGGGTTCGCAATCAGAAAGCCGCTGCCCACGTGGCTGATCACGCAATCGCGGATCGTGACGTCCGTAACGAGGCAAGTCGGACACAGATTGCCTCGGCCGGGGCCGTTATACACGTTTCTGGGCGTCAGCACCATGGCGAAACCGGTTTGACTAAAGCCGCCCCAGCTATTTTCCAGGAGGTTGCCTTCGAACAAAACCCGCTGAGCATTTTTCAACTCAAAAAGATTCTTTACAATGAATGGGTTCCCTTTCGGACCTCCCGCGAAGCCGGGCTCTCCGCGCATCCAGATGATGGGTTTGAAAAGGTAGTTGTGGCGGATTTCGATGTCGGTGGGCGTGTGCGTGGCCCGGGAACCGCCAAACATCAAATTTTCGCCTGAGGCCTCGAGAAAGTTATTCACGATTTTGAAAGGGCCCATAGGCAGATCACCTGACCCTCCGGCGATGGTTTGCGCGTCGACGCAACTACCTTCTCTGGCGATGCAATGAAAATCACTAAAGAAGGAATCCACGACCGCCATGTAGGTGGTGCCGCTCAGGAACAGTCCACGCCTGGTTTCGTCTTGCGCGTTGCCGTGCATCCAGACTCGATCGAAGATGATATGGTCCGCAGCCACGGGGCCGTCAGGTGCTGCCAATGAAGCAATGCTCGCTTCGGAAGGATCGCGCGTGATTTCGAGCCCGATGAAACGGTAATGATTCGCGCCATCGGAAAAAACTAGCGGGGCGAGCTCATTCCTTCCCGCATAGGTCAACTTGGCCATCACGTTCTTGTCTGAGGCGCAGTGGAAGGCCGGGCGCCCGGGCAGAGCTGCTACTCCGGCATAGCAAGGCGTGATGCGAGTTCCGTCCGGGGGCAGTGCATTGTCTGGAGCGCTCGTCCGAATGATAATCCAGTGGGTGTCATCGCAAGATTTCTTGGGCAACTTGAAACGGCCGGCGAAGCTGGTGCCGGCTTCCAGTTTCACTGTGTCACCACAGGAGGCATCATCCAGAGCCTTCTGAAGGTCATCCCCGGTTTGCACGAAGACGGTCTTTCCGGGAGCGGGCGTATCCACCAGACCACTCTTGATGTATATGCGAGGCAATTCAGCCGGACCGTCAAACTTGCTTGTATTGGGGGACTGTGCGGTTGGGGCTGTTTGGGTCGCCGCCGCCGCGGACGCCAGGCAGAGGAATAGCAAGAGCGACCAGCTATCGAGCAGAACCGTCATCAATACTTTCCTCAAGTGCTCCATCTGATTTGAATAGACAGCGAAACCTCAATCCGTTTTTTCGAGAGCCCGAGAATAGAAAAGGTGATACCGAAGTTCGCCCATCTTGCAAATCCAACCTGCGTCGCCGAGAGGCGAGATGATAAATCCCCCCGACTGTCTATTGATCCGCGCTCATTTCCCGTAGGTGACCGCGTATACCCGCCATCGCTCACCACGCCACTGCAACTGCAAATGAAGAACTGTGTTTTGCACGTTTAACTGCTCACCATCCTCCGCCGGCCATATGCCTCCGATAGGGCCATAGGGGGAGCAGACCAGCAGTGCTGGATGCTGGTCGTTTACAAACCGTTCCAGTTGCTGCCGCATGAGCGCGCCATCGGAGTAATACGCCGGAGTAATGCGAAATGTTCGGGCCAGATCCAGCCGGGCGAAGCGCGCAATGGCAACCGACTCCCAATTGAAATCATCCAGTATGACGGCGGCCGAAGGCGGGTGGTTTGCCAGAAGCCAATCCGTTAGAGCTCGTTCTTCGCGATGCAGCGGCACGGTTGGCGACATCGCGCCCAGCCGGTCGGCCACTCGCGTGGGTGCAAAGGCGGCTCCCGCAATAATTCCCGCCTGCCAAAGGATAAACAAACCCACCACCACTGCAAACGCCAGGCGCGACTTCATCCAAGTCCATCGTTCCCCCAGCCACAGCAATCCCTGAAAGGCAAAGGGGATCAGCAGCCAGGCATAGAGCAAAGTGTACCGCGCTTGCGTCACTTCATAGCGTATGGAGTTCCAGTAATTAAACGCCAACAAAGACAGTGCGAGGGCTGCAAGGCTCCGGGCCGGCCGAAGGCGCGGGCTGAATGTGATGACCAAACCAACCACGGCCAGGCCGAGAACCAGCGGACTTAACGAAAGCGCCAGCGAAGCCGGAACCGTGAATAGCCGGAAAAGGATCGAGTGATGAAGAATCGCAGGTCCGGCGTGACGATTGATCTCGATCGTGCGGTGCGGGAGCATCAATGGGTCGCCCCATCTCAGAAAGCTAAAGATCATCCACCCGATGGCTGGGACTGACGCAAGCAAACCGAATCCCAGAGCCCGCCGCAGGAGGTCCTTCTGAACAAGGAATGAAGACTGACGGTCGCCCCAATCGAGCACCATGATCGCCAGTATCGGAGCGCAGATCCACGCTTCGAAGCGGCACAAGGAGGCCATTCCGAACATGGCGGCCGAAAGAATACCCCATGGCCAGTCCGCTTGCGAGACAAAGCGAAGCCAGGCATAAATACCGGCGGCGATGAAAAAAATCGTGGGTACTTCCGAACCTGTGGTTACGCTGTAGGCGATGTGGAAGCCGAACAGAGCAAGCAGCAGTGAAGATGCCAGCGCCACGCGTGCGCCGAATGCCCGCTCGACGATGCCCCAGTAAAACAAAATGGTGGCCGTGCCCAGCAGTACAGTGAAGATGCGCAAACTCATCTCCGAGTTGGTGATCCATAACACAGCTCCCAACAGCCAGATATGGAATGGAAGCCATGCACCCTCGAGAGTGACGCGCGGCAGGATGCCGGGATGCTGGAGCCACCCCGCGGCATCGCGATAGCGCGACCAGGCGTCCGTCGTGTTGTTCGGCGCAATCCCGAGAAAAACCACCCGCACAGCAAGGCTGGCCAGAAACACCCAGAGCAGGGTCAGACGGTTGCTTCGGAAGGATGACCCTCCTGCTATTGCCGAATCCGAAGCATCGATTGCCATCGCATCTATTCCTTATTCAGCCTGGCAGCCGCAGGCATTGCCCCAGGCGCGAATGAAACCATAAACAGCGACAAGTTGTGGTTGACAAATGCAAGCGAAGCGGCGAAGGCCGCGGCGGGAACTTCTCACACGATACGATGCCAGCACACCGAAACTATTGGCGCGTTTGAGTTATCTTACCATGGGGAGAATGGGGCTACGGCTTAAGGCACGGCGCGGTAGTGGCCTCAAACCGGTCCACTACCGCTGGTGCTGCGGAGAATTTATTGTACGCCGCTGATATTAGAGAGGACGAGATCCACGTTGGCGCCGAGGTTGGTTCCGTCACTGGCCGCGCCGATCGCCGGGCTGGACGGGAGCAGATGATAATCGCCGCCATTGCCGCCGTTGTAGTTCACAAAATCGATGGTTTCGGTGCTGTAAAAGAAGTTTCCCACCGGCCATTTGGACGGAGGGTCATCTGTTGCTGAATCCAAAAGCGCGTTTGTGGCGAAGGTGTACCCGGAAAAGCAAGCCTGCATTATAGACGACGGGTAATATGCTGTGGCGGCGCAGTCGGCAGTCCCAAAGGAACCGGTGGACGAGAGGCCGTTTCCGCTGGTCACGACACTGTTGGTGAAGGTGAAGCCGGTCATTTTCACGGTATTGGGACCGCCCACATTGAAGAGCATGTGGGGTGCGAAGGCGGTCACGTGGTTGATCAGCACATTCTGCAAAACGGTTTGTTGGATGGTGGAAACCTGGGCGAAATCCCCATAGCCCACGTACTCGTTCCGGTCGATGTCGTCGGCGATCACGTCGTGAATGCTGTAACGCTGACCGGCCAGAGCAACGCCGTTCGGCGGCGTTAATGGGTTGGCTAACACGAATGCGCCCGCCACATGACTGATGGTGACATAGCGTATGGTTACGTCGGTGACCTGGCAGACCGTGCATACGTTCCCGGTAGCAGTGTCGTTAGCATTCCTGGGGGTGAGCACGACGGAGTAGCCGTGCTGCGAAAAACCGCCCCAGGTATCTTCTAGAATGTTGGACTCGAACAGCACGCGCTGCCCATTCTTCAGCTCGAGGTGATTCTTCACGATGAAAGCCGGGGCCAGGAATCCAGGCTGGCCCTCCAGCCATGACATCGGCTTGAAGAGATGATTGAGACGAATCTCCATGTCGGCGGGAACCGTAGTTCCACCTCCTCCGCCAAACAAGATGCATTCTCCCGCTGCCTCAAGAAAATTGTCTACAATGCGGTACGGTCCACCCGGCAAATCGCCCACCCCTCCCGAGATGGCCTGCGAGTCGATGCACGTGCCCGTTACGCTGGTGCAGTGAAAGTCGGATAGATAGGAATCCTGGACGGCGACGCTCGTGCCGCCGCTCAAGTGGACGCCGCGCCTCGTCTCGTCTACGGGAGCGCCGTGAATGTACATGCGATCCAGCACGATCCAGTTCATGGACCCGCCTATTTCAGGCGTCACCAGGTCGTCCACAGCTTTGCCGTTGCCGGCAACTCGAGTAATCTCCAAACCCAACAACCGGTAATGGTTCGCGCCGTTGGCGAAGATGATCGGACCGAGACCTGTGCCTGCGAACGTAATCGTAGCCAGCAACTGCTGCGGGGAGCTACAGGAATACGCTGGCCGGCCTGGCAGAGATGCCACTCCGGCGTAGCATGGAGTCATGCGCGTGCCTTCCGTCGGGAGGTTGGCATCGGGCGTGCTGGTGCGAACGATTATCCAATGCTGGTCATCGCACGAGTTGGCTGGAAAAGTGTATTTGCCGGTGAAGGTACTGCCTGCCTGCAACTCAATGGTCTCGCCACATTCGGCATTGTTCAGTGCCGTCTGCAAATTGCCGCCCGAAGGCACCGTAATTGTGGGTCCGGGAGCGGGAGTGTCAGCCATTGCAGTCTGCAGATACACGCGAGGCAACTCGGCAGGCCCGTCAAAATTGCTGGGGGAACTTGAGGAAACCGTAAGGCTGAAGGCGAGCGAGGCTGTCTTGCCGGTAGCATCGGTCACTTTTGCGGTGAATGGATAGGAGCCGGCAGTGGCGGTCGTTCCTGTGATGGTGCCGCTGGCGGTTTGTAACTCGATTCCGGAAGGTAAGCTGCCGCTCGACAGACTCCACTGATATGGTGGAACTCCACCGGTGGCGGAAAGATTGGCGAAGTACGGCGTACTGACATTGGCCTGGGGCAAGGTTGAATCGGTGATCGCCAAGGAGGTAGCCGGGACGACAATCAAGGTGGCGGATGCGCGTAAGCCTGGGTTGGCGATAGAGGTAGCGCTGATTACCGCCGTCGTATTGCTGTTTACCTTGGGCGCAGTATAGACCCCGCTGCTGGAAATGGTTCCGGCGCTTGCGGACCAGGTGACAGCAGTGCTTGCGGTTCCGCTGATTTGGGCGGTGAACTGCTGCTGTTGTTGAGAAGTAATCGTTAGGCTGTTGGGTGAAATCGTAATCTTGCCGTAGCTATTGTTGGCAGAAACGGTAATTTGCTCCGACGCTAAGCCGTACTCAGGGCCGGGAACCGGAACAGGAGCGCCGACTGAAACGGGACGGTACAAAACGCTGGCTTTCACAGGACTTGAATCCGACACGGAAATGACGAAATTGTAAGTCCCGGCCGCAGTGGGCGTGCCGCTGATGGACCCTGTCTTGGCATTGAGAGACATCCCGGGTGGCAGACTGCCGGACACGAGCGCAAAGGTGTAAGGCGCCACCCCTCCGCTCACTGAGATCACTGCGCTGTAAGGGACACCGAGCGACGCCTGCCCTGAGAGGATCGAAACTTTCAATTGCCCATTTGTCGGATCCGCGTTGTTCGAAGATATGGCACTTTGTGTGCCACAGCCCAACGTAATGGCGGTCAGACTGAGCAGCAGTAGCAAAACTACAGCGTGGGGGTTGAATTTTTGTTCTAAGCCTTTTCTTTCTCTCTCTCTCTTTCGGCAAGTTGTAAGCATTGGAGGATGCCTCTGACCGGAGCTAGCGCCCGTGATTCAAGTGCTTGCCACCAACTGTAGACAACAGAAGAGAAAGGAGTTAGATAACGACAGGACACGACCCGGCAGGCTCCAGAGGTACATAACGAAGGTGTCATGCACTTCCGGGATTGAATCGCAAAAAAATTGGGACGAGGGTACTTTCCTAACTGCGGCGGGATGAAACTTGCATGTACTGGAATGCCCAGTGGATAAAATGATTATCGCGATTCCTAGTTGGATACCATGTCCATAAGCTCCGCTTTGAATTTTCTCTGGGCGATCGATTTTGAATATGCGACGCGACTGCATCACGGAGCATTGCTGCGTTATTTCAATTTTGCTCCGGAGTTGATGGCACAGGGGCACGCAGTTACCTTTGCGGTGAACTTTCTGGACGCCGATCACGGGCCGGGTATCCAATACTTTCAGGAGCTGAGGGCGCGCGGAATATTTACCGATTTTGTCGAAGCCAACCTTGAAACGCCAGCCTGGCGGCTGCGAGCAGCGGCCCGGCTCATCTATCCGGGGCTGGCCAAGTTCGCGTTGCGCCCGGTTCAGCGGAATTTCGCCGCGCGAATCGATGCCATTGTGCGCCAATACCGATCGAATGTGATTGTGATCTCCGGGATTCGGCTTCTTTTCCTGCCTCAGCTATCGCAAAGCGGATGCGCATTCCTCTTCGACATTTGCGACTGCCAGACGCTTTACGAACGCCGTCAGATCGAAACGCTGAGGAAGGCAGGGGATTTGCGCGGGCTCGTGCACGCCCTGAAACCGGCGCTGTTTGCCTATGCACGAGAGTTCTATTACGGGCGCATGCCAGTCATGAAAATCGTGGCGTCTCCCATGGACAAACAGGCGATCGATTCGGTTACGGGGCAGCCGGAGACGAGCGCAGTGGTGCTGAATGGGGTCAGGGATGGTATTGCTCGCGGACAGTACCCTAAGGTGCCGGGACGCATTATTTTTACGGGGAATATGGATTTCACTCCCAACTATGAAGCCGCGCTGTGGTTTCTCGGCCATGTGTTTCCGTTAGTATTGGAGCGGCGTCCGGATGCATGTTTTGTGATTGCTGGGGCCAATCCCATTCAAGCGCTGGTCGAACGCGCATCGAAAAATGTCGTCGTGACAGGCTATGTCGAGGACATCAATCGCGAGATTGCCAGGAGCGAGATTTTTGTGGCGCCGCTGATTTCGGGCGGAGGGTTCAAGAACAAAATCGTTGAGGCTATCATGAACTGGACCAGTGTGGTGGCCACTTCGATGGCAGTGGAGTTTTTTCCGCCGGAGGCGAGAAAGCTTCTTACGGTTGCCGATTCACCGGCGCAGATGGCGGAGGCCATTCTGGCAATCTGGAAGGATCCGCAGCACGCAGAAGATTTGATGGAGAGGCTGCACGAAATTGTAAGGGAGGAGTTTGATTGGGCAAGGGGTGCATCTAAAATTGTGGAGCTTGCGAGAGGCCAGATTGCTCAATCCAGGCCCAGCAGATAACGAATTAGCGGGCGGACTCGGTAAACTGCACTTCCCTGGCAAGCAATGTATATCCCAGCGCCGACAAGAGGCTTCCCCATGTCGATTCGATCTTCGCGGCCAAGGGCACGGGAAGATCGGAATGCCATCGTCCGATGGTCGCTTCCCCCACGAAAGGAATGTCTTTGCGGTGCTTTTTTGTGGCCACCCACTGGTCCGACTGGCTCTGCTCCAACTCCCGCATTCGCTGCGACGAACTGGCTTCAATCGCGCGATTTAACCGCTCGGGGGTAACCTCCAGGTCGAGAAAAGAGGCGACTCGCTGGAGCTCCCGAGGGGTGTCGGTTTTCAGGTCTTCATAACGCATCAGCAGAAAGCCGCTTTGGTTCTGGCGGGTATAAAGCCAGCTGGCAACATTTTCGCCCCAACTACCCCAGTCCGCCGAGATCAGCCGTGCATTGACGAAATCATCGACATAATCGGCGAGCGGATAACTGTCGGGAATTTGGCGGCATCGCCTCTGAAAGTCGTAGTAAGAAAGCACCAAGTCGCGAGGGTCGCGCACGATATAGAGCACCTTTTTGTAGCGCGGGTCGAAATATTGGTGGCTCTTGATAATCCGCGGCCGTGGAGTGCGCTTCAGGGCGCGGTTCGATTGCGAAGATGTATCCGGGATAAGGCGCTCGATATTCGCGAAAGTCACAGTCTCCGACGGGAAAACCAGATTCGCGATCAGGAAGCGGGTCCAGGTATTGCCCGAGCGCGGATAGGAAACGATGAATGTGTCATCGGGGTATACGGCCAGGTTACGGTCGGCGGTGTCCGTTCCCAGTAGATACTTAACGACAACCTTAATGCCGTAGATCATCGGAAGGAAGACCGACCCTAGATTCGCTCGCCTAACAACGACTCCTGCAATTCGGCCAACCGCTGTTCTTGCACCGCAGTTGTTGTCAGCTCATATCCCAGCCACTTCATGAGAGGGCCCCAGGCGCGCTCCAATTCTGCGACTGAAGCGGCGGGCAGCTCCGATCTCCAGCCACCGGCTTTTGCCGACCGCACGAAGGGAAGGTCTTTGCGAGTTTCTTTTGTGGAGGACCAAAGGCGAGTCTGGGCGGCCTCCAGTTCCCGCATTCTGGACGCCGAGCTTTGCTCGACAGCGTGGGCGATTCGCGAGGCGTCAGGGGCAATTCCCAGAAAGCCTGCCACCTTGGCCAACTCGGTGGGCGTGTCCGCGACCATGTCTTCGTATCGCAAAAGCAAAAAATTCGGATTGCCATATCTGGTACAGAGCCAACTCGCCACGTTTTCCGCCCAGGAGGCGTAGGGAGTCGTTTCTCCCGCGATGAATCGCGTTACAAACGGTCCAACGGGATAGCCATCTTCGATCACTCTGCGCTTGCGATGAAAATGATATTGCGAAAGCGCCACATCCCGCGGGTCGCGCACAATGTAGATGATTCGGGGATAGCGCGGGTCAAAATATTGATGACTCTTCAGAATGCGGGGCCGCGGCATGCCCGCCAGATGCCGTTTGGAAAGGGCTTCCGGGTCTGGGGTCAACTCGTTCAGATTGGAAAAATCGGGATTCTTCTCCGGATAAGCCAAATTCGCGATCAGGAACCGGGTCCAGGTATTGCCCGATTTCGGGTAGGAGACAAGAAACACATCATCGGGGAAAACTATCAGCTGACGCCCGGGACGGTACAATCCGAACGCTCGCTTAGTTCCACCAATCAGCCATTTAATCATTCTACCGGGGCCGCCCACAACTCACTGATAATCTATCATACGGCGCACGAAAACCCCGGCAGGAAACCGACCGCAAGAAGGTGGTAGGGAACGTCGCAGATTCGAGCATTTCGAAAGCTCGCAGACCGCTGACAAAAAATTGGTGAATGTTTATCGTAGAATTATCAGGTAAGGGGCTTGCGCTTTAAATTTTCCGCCTTGATCCGAGGGATTGTTCGAATCGGCAGGAAACTGCTCTCTCCATGAGTACCTGCACTTAAGACCGAATGATCTGTTGCAACGGAAGGGAATCGAGTGTAGTCAGACGGTTTTAGGAAATATGGACAATATCCTGGTGAGCGGGCACATTGGCTGCAGGATCTGCTGCTGACCTGACCATGGGGAAGATTTCAAAACGTCAGATTTTCCAGAACGTCGTTTCCAGCTGGTTTGCTCTTGGGGTCAACATCGTAGTCGGGGTTTTCCTTTCCCCCTTCATACTTCATCGACTTGGCGACGCGGCATTCGGAATCTGGATACTGATTTTCTCGATCACTGGTTATTATGGACTCTTCGATTTAGGTATTCGCTCTTCAGTTATCCGTTTTGTCGCAAAGTTTTCCGCCATAGGAGATTCGGAAAATCTAGCCAATGTAATCAATACGAGTCTGTTTGCCTATACCGTAATCGGCACTTTGACAATGCTGCTGACGATTGTCGGGGCCGTTTACATCGACCACTTATTCAAGATTCCTGCTGAATTCCACTCCGTCGCACGCTGGCTGTTTCTGATCGTTGGAGCATCGGTGTCCGTTGGATTTCCCACTGGAGTCTTCGCCGGAGCACTGGAGGGTCTACAGCGTTTCGCCTTGGTCTACGGTCTGAATGTTCTGGCTGCCTTGGTGCGGGCCGGTGGGATCGTGTTGGCTCTTTCGCATGGTCACGGACTGCTGATGCTGGCCCTAATCACCACGATTGTCCCTCTCATAACGTCCTTGATTCGTGTTTGGATCGCCTTGCGGATCCTGCGTACACCAATCGGCTTGCGCTACCTCTCGCGGAGTACCACTCGTCTGATGGCAAGTCACAGCGGGCTCACATTTATGATTGTGATGTCAGCCCAATTGCGCTTCCAGGCGGACGAAATAATAATCGGGACGCTTCTCTCCACCAGCGCCATCACATTCTTCTCCATCGGCGCCCGCATTACCGATTACGCGAGCAACGTGGTTCTGGGCATTTCGCAAATCTTCGTTCCGATGGCCAGTCAATCGGAGGCTCTGGGCGATGCCCAGGGCATGCGAAGAATCTTGATTGCCGGGAACCGCGCTTGTGCCTTCGTCATTTTGCCGATCTGTGCGACCCTAATTATCCTTGGGAAATCTCTAATCGAGGTGTGGGTAGGCGCGAGGTATATCCAGCAGAGTTACCCTGTTTTGGTGGTATTGATCATCCCAATGACTTTACTGCTGGCGCAGGCAGCCTCCACGCGGATGCTGTTGGGAACCAGTCAACACCGCACCCTGGGCATCGTCCAAGTGGTGGAGGGCGTCGCCAATGTACTTCTGAGTATTGTGTTGATTCGCCCTTATGGCATCTTCGGAGACGCCTTGGGCACTACCATACCCTTAATGTGCACCGTGGTATTGTTTCTGCCGCGTCACGCCAGCCGGAAATTCGGCATGAACACTTTTTTGTTCCTGAGAGAGGCTTACACTCTGCCCTTGCTGGTCACTGTTCCGATGCTGGTGACGCTGGTTTTGGAGCAGCATTGGTTTGTGCCGCATCGCCTTGCGCCACTCTGCGTACAAATCCTTATTCCATGGGGCATTTACGGCGCCTGTTTTCTGTGGATTTATAAGAGCAGGCGTGCTTTCCAAATAGATCCGGGCTCTTTGAATGCCAGTGAAATGGCACCTTCCAGATCGCTTTAGGCACCAGTCAGAGCGTGGGCCCGGTTCGTCATTGCGAACCTCGCCTCGGGCCCCCGGCGTGTTGAAGTCCCCAAATCAAGCTTCCCCTTTTTGATTCCCGGTGATCCTCAGCCAGTACTGTCCGTTAAAAGGAGAATCGTCAAGCTGCCGGCAAACCAGGCCACGGGTGCGGCATTCGTTTTTGACCCAGCTCCGCTTGTGGCTGATCTGGCCGGGCTGGGAGGAAGTGTGGCTTCTGCCGATCCAGCGAGTCCCGTTGTAATCCTTGTTGTTCTGGTCCCGGCTCAGCCAGGAAGCTGGATAGTAGGACGTGAGAAAGAATGCGTCTGGAGTGGAGTGTTCGACAAAGCCGTCGAGCATCTTTTGAATCTGACACTTCGAAGCATGAGTCCAGATCGAGCGCGCCAGAAGAACATCGAATTTCATGCCAAAAACCGAGAAGTCAAACTGGTCATTGGTGTTAAGTTGTGGCTGTTTGGCAGCTTGCAGCTCGGGTCCAAGAACATAGTCGAGCCCGGCCTGCAACATTCTTGCGTTCGGCTCGATGCCGAAATAGCAGCCGGGATCGAGGAAGCGTATCAGCCAATATCCGGCGCGCAGGCAACCGCAGCCGATATCGAGAAGCTTCGATGAGGGCAGAATTCCTTCACGGATGAGAGTGGAGAATTGAAGACGACCGGCGGATTCGAAAAGACGCGGAGGGCCGCCGGTGAAGATACCTTGCCGCTCCAGCAATTCGGCGATTTCTGCAAGCCGCATCGGCCGGCCTGCATCAGCCCTGGGAGCAGGATACTGGCTTGGTGAGAGTGGAGTAACGGCAAGGTTAGAGCGCATACAACCCCACAGACTGAGAAGGCCTGAAACGCGAGGCGTCAGGAAAAACCATGAAGGCTGGGGCGCTCGGCCTCATGGGTCCCCGGTACGCCTAGACGCTTTAGGTCCGGTGCGAACGTTATTCTACACCAAGATTGGCAGCGGGGCGCTGGCCGAGGCAGTGAGGCAGAGCCTGAGCAACTTGGGTATTTACGATGAGCGCAACCGACTATGAGTGGCCGGTTATCCGAGTGTATGTTTTTCTATAGCCGCTCACTGGAGCGGTGATGGAAAGCCACACCCGCGTGATATTCTGACAAGTCTTGCGGACCAACCTAAGCAATTCGCGTGTGCTGGTGACTGGCGCCGACGGCTTCATCGGTTCGCATCTCACCGAGCAACTGGTCGCCTCGGGCGCGCGAGTGCGGGCGCTGAGTCTATACAACTCATTCAACGATTGGGGCTGGCTCGAGCAAGTCGCTTGTCTCAAAGAAATTGAAGTCGTCACCGGAGACATTCGCGATGCCCATTTCTGCGATCAACTGACCCGCGGAATCGATATCGTCTTTCACCTCGCGGCGCTGATTCCCATTCCCTACTCCTATCGCGCCCCCGACAGTTTTGTAGACACGAACGTAAAGGGCACTTTGTACCTTTGCCAGGCTGCCCGCGGGAATGGGGTGAAGCGTTTCGTCCAGACTTCTACCAGCGAGGTCTACGGTACGGCGCAGTACGTGCCCATAGATGAAAAGCATCCCCTCCAGCCACAATCTCCGTACAGCGCTACGAAAATAGCCTCCGATTGCATGGCTCTCAGCTTTTATTATTCCTTTGGCTTTCCATTGGTGGTGGCGCGCCCGTTTAACACCTACGGCCCACGCCAGTCGGCGCGCGCGGTGATTCCCAGCATCATCATTCAAATGACAGGTCAAAAGCCCACAGTCTCGCTTGGCAATCTCACGACTACGCGCGATTTCACCTTCGTTGAAGACACGTGTCGCGGTTTCATGGCAATCGCCGAAATGGAGGGCGGTGAAGGCGAAGTCTTCCACATCGGATCAAATCAACAAATTTCTGTAGGCGATCTATTCAATCTTATCGCAGATATCATGGACGTCAGCGCAGAAGTCGTTTGCGACGAGCAGCGCCTACGGCCCGAGAACAGCGAGGTGAAACAGTTGAGATGCGAAAATTCCAAGTTGAGGCGAGCCACCGGTTTTGTTCCGCAGATTCCGCTTCGTCAAGGTCTGGAGCGCACGGTAGGGTGGTTCAGCCGGCCTGAAAATCTACAGCGTTACAAAGGCAACCTCTACAATGTCTAGGCGCGCAGTGGTTCTGGCTGGCGGCAAAGGCAGCCGATTGCGTCCCTACACAGTTGTTCTTCCCAAGCCGCTGATGCCGGTCGGCGAGTATCCCATTCTTGAAGTGATTCTGCGACAACTTGCCGCTCAGGGCTTCGACCGAGTTACTTTGGCCGTTAACTATCAGGCGGAAATCATTCGCGCTTTCTGCGGCGAGGGAGCACGTTGGGGAATTTCCATCGATTATTCTCTGGAGACCATGCCCCTCAGCACCATTGCTCCTCTTCGCTTGATCGGAGATCTGCCGGAGAATTTTCTGCTGATGAATGGCGACGTACTCACCGATCTTTCGATGCGAAAACTCTACGAAGACCATGTCAGCCAGAAGCGGCAATTCACCATCGCCGCCTCCGAGCGCACGAATGTCGTTGATTACGGAGTTCTCCATGCGCGCGAAAATAGGCTGGTCGGTTTCGAGGAGAAGCCAAAGTTCCCATACCTGGTGAGCATGGGCGTTTATATTGTGAATCGTTCGGTGCTCGATCGTGTGCCTGCCGGACAAAAGTTCGGATTCGACGACTTGATGCTCGACATGCTTGCACGCAACCAGCCTGTCCACATCGAGCGCCATCCTGGCTATTGGCTTGACATTGGCCGCGTCGACGACTATACGCGGGCCGTCGACGAATTCGACTCCTGGCGCAAACAACTCTTGCCCGATGAAAAATGAGATCATCCTGGTCACCGGCGCGACCGGGTTCCTGGGCCGTCACCTGGTCGCGGCGCTGGAATCTCAGGGCTTCACCGTGCGCCGCCATTCGAGCGCCGAGGGCGACATCGCCCATTGCACGCTCCCCATGGAGGGCGTCAGCCGGGTGTTACATCTGGCAGGGAAGAGTTTTGTGCCCGAAAGTTGGCAGAATCCGCCGGCGTTCTATGAGACGAACGTGCTGGGCACGGTCAACGTTTTGGAGCACTGCCGCCGCAGCCATGCCGCGCTCACTCTGATCAGTTCCTATGTTTACGGCCAGCCACATAAGCTGCCGATTGCCGAGGACCATCCCCTTGCCGTAGCCAATCCTTACGCTCATACGAAAATCCTCGCGGAAGAGACGGCGCGATTTTATGAACAATGCTTCGGCCTCAATCTGCTGACTGTGCGGCCCTTCAATATTTATGGCCCCGGTCAAACCGGTCCATTTCTGATTCCTTCCATCGTGCGCCAGGCGCTGGACCCCGCCTGCGATGCCATTCGGGTTCAGGATTTGCGGCCTAAGCGCGATTACCTTTATGTCGGAGATGCGGTTTCGTTCTTGATCGCTTCAATCGGTCGCGGAACGCGTGGAGTTTTCAATCTCGGCAGCGGCATTTCCACCAGCGTGGCGGAAATAGCAGAACTTGTGAATCGTGCTGCGGGACTGAAAAAGCCCGTTGTGAGCAACAACCAACAGCGTCCCGGAGAAATTATGGATGTTGTCGCCGATATCTCGCACGCGGCAGCCGAACTTGACTGGCGGCCGAGCACTTCTCTGGCAAATGGAATCGCCGCAGTCGTCGCGGCCGAGCGAGCAACTCATGGGTGACCCCATGCGATTGCTCTACCTCATCGGTCAGTTTCCCGCCATAAATCACGGCTACCTGCTGGCGGAAGTGAGAATTCTTCGGACGTTGGGTCTGGATGTACAGGTGGCTTCCATTTCCCCTCCAGATCGCCCAGTCGAAAGCCTGGGCCCCGTCGAGCGAGAAGAGGCAGCCCTTACCTACTACGTCAAGTCTGTTCCGACAGTGAAGATGGCCTTCCTCACCCTGATTGAGTTCTTGCTCCATCCGCTGAACTGGTTGCGCGGATTGTTCTTTGCCATCGGATTGTCGGGAGCCAGCCCACGCAGCCTGGCTTATCACATGGCATACTTCTGCGAGGCGATCCTGGTCGGCCGCTACATGCGCCAGCGCGCCCTTAACCACGTGCATGCGAGTTTTTCCGCGACTGTCGCCTTGATCGTAGCGAGAACCTACCCCGTCACCATGTCTTTCGCAGTTTACGGCTTCGGAGAATTGCACAATCCCTCCGAAACCCATTTGGCCGAGCGCATTCAAGGCGCCCTGTTCGTGCGCTCGATAAGCCGCCACGGGCGCGGCCAACTAATGCTCTGCAGCGACCGCAGTGAATGGCCGAAACTGGTGTACGTTCCTCTCGGCATCGATGCGGCCGAGTTTCGCCCCAGCTCCGCCCGGCCGGTCGGCCCCCCTCCTCACGTCCTCTGCGTTGGTCGCCTGGCGCCGGAGAAAGGTCAAGCCCTTTTGCTGGAAGCGCTGGCAGCGTTGAACTCAACCGGCCTCGCATTGCATTTGCGGTTGGTGGGCGATGGGCCTGATCGAAAGTTCCTTGAGCACCGCGCCGCCGAACTGGGGATCGCATCGAGCGTCGAATTCGCCGGCTGGGTTGATCAATGGCGACTCATGAAGCTCTATGCCGAAACCGACCTGTTCGTGCTGCCCAGCCTCGCGGAGGGTATTCCCATGGTTCTCATGGAAGCCATGGCCATGGAGATCCCATGTGTCGCGCCGCGCATTACCGGCATACCGGAGTTGATTGCGGATGGCGTTGAGGGCATGCTGTATGCGGTTGGGGATGTGGAGGACTTGACCAACAAGATTCGCGCCCTTGCGGAGTCTGCTGATCGGAGGCATAAGATTGGCCAGCAGGCCCGGGTTCGCGTTCTTCGCGAATATGACATGGCCCGCAATACCGGACGCTTCGCGGCCATACTGTTCGAACAGCTAGGAAATCCTCACCGGCGAGGTTGATCGTGGAATTAAGCCGAAACGCCACTCGGACGCTCCCCGAGGAACATGTTAGACTGTGACAACGCCGCACCCGGCCCCCGATGCGCCGAATGGCCCGACTCTAGCCGGTCGAAGCCCACGAAGGAAAACAGCCAACAATGTCCTCGAGTTCGATAGCGGTCCGGGAGTCCACCGCCAATCCCCCAACCAAGGTCCATTCCGCGCCAGGCTCCAAACGACGGTGGGCCCTGCTGCTGGTGTCCCTGGCGCTGGTAACGGTGGTTCTTTTACGGGGAATCACTAAAGGTGAGTTCAGCGAAAACGTAGATGAAACCGTGCACGCCTCCACGGGCCTTTTCATCGCGTCTTTTCTGCACGACCTGCCGCTGCGCCATCCGGTCCAGTACACTTATCGCTATTACGCGCAATACCCAAGCCTGGGGATTGTGATGTACCCGCCGGGCTTTTACTTCTTCGAGGGACTGGCATTCCTCATCTTTGGAGCGTCTGTTGTAACTGCTCGCATGACCATCCTCGTGATTGCGCTGGTGGGACTGTTTTTCTGGTTCAAGCTGGTCAATGAGCTCGAAGACGAATACACCGCCGCGCTTTCCACTCTCCTGTTGGCATTCATGCCCTCCGTTTTGACCTATGAAAAGGTCGTGATGCTCGACATACCCTTACTGTCTTTCTGCATCGCGGCGAGCTACTTCTGGATTGTTTATCTGCGCCGAGGCTTGAGCCGCTATCTATATGCGTTTGCGGCGTTCTTCACTCTCGCCTTCCTCACCAAACACCATGCCATCTATCTGCTGCTCTGGTGCCCGATCACCCTGGTAGCCCAAAGGAAATGGGAGCGAGTGCTGAACTGGAAGGCCGTCGTTGCGGCGGCCGTGTCCCTCGTTGTGATCGCTCCCGTATACCTTCTTCAGATTGTGATGAACGCCTCGCTCGGCCTCAACGTAAAAGGTACTTCGGCCAATGTGGGCCTGGATTGGAGTTACTACTGGCTTAAAGTCCCTGAACTGATCGGCTGGGGCGCGGTCGTATTAAGCGCAATCGGCTTCCTGATCCTCCTGCGATGGGGGAAGCGCGAGAATGCCTTCATTATGCTCGCGTGGATTCTTTCCTGCTACGTCGTCTTCACTCTCGTCCGCCACAAAGAAGCACGCTACATCATTTATTGGGTGCCGGCGTTCGCCTATTTCGCAGTGGCTCCCTTTACACGGAGGAATTCCGTGACATGGCTGCGCTTCTCGGGCATTGCACTCGTCACAGTAGTGCTAGCTTCTTACACCGCCCGCGCCTGGGGCTACCACCGCCTCTACGTTTCCGGTTATGCCCAACTGGCGCAACGTCTGACAAAATCGCAAGGCGGCTGCGTGCTCGTGGATATGGACCTTCCCGGCAACTTTATCTTCTTCATGCGCGCCTACGACCCTGCCCGCCGCTTCGTTATTTTGCGCAAGGGTCTCTATGAGGTTCGTACGATGCGAGAGTGGGGGGTGACCGAATTTGCGCACAACCAGAGCGAGGTCGAGGAAATTCTTAGGAGTGACAGTGTTCAATATGTCGTTGTGGAGAAGAATATGCCATTACATTTTTCTCCCCAACAACCGCTGCGTGACATTCTTGAGCACTCCGGCGAGTACAGGGAGCTGGCGACAGTGCCCGTCGAAAGCAATATGAGTGATTGGCGGGGACGCAGCCTAATTCTGTATGAATCCAAAGTTGCGCCTCCTCCTCCGCACGGTGTGCTGCACGTCAAAATGACGAGCCTTCCCCACGATATCTACATCCCCTTTGAGCAATTGACAGGCAGGTGAATCGACAAGCATTCCGAGCATCGCGGCTGCGTCAGCGCAACGATGAGAATACAGAAATTGCATCGAAGGCGAGCATCAACAATTTTTAATGTCCTAAAGCGAAGCCAATCAGCGAACTCAGGGTAACCGCGGCGCAGATGACGAGTTCCCATTCGATGGGGTAACGATAGCGGCTCGACCATTCGACTATGTAATAAATCGGACTGAAAGTTATCCAAGTGAGCAAGAATACGACCGCCATCAGACGATGAATGCGGAAAAGAATGACAAGACCAGCAAGCGCAACGATCGAGAACCCGACCCGAACGATGCTCTGAACGGGACTCTTCCCCAGAGGGAGCCAAAATGCCACAAAACGACGCGCAGTCAGGCGAATAAATTCAGCATGGTGCTGACGAATCCAAGCGCTCGCTTCGGCAAGCCTCATCTGATTGTAGCGAACCTCTCCCATCTGTTTTAGTACCTCTGCTTCCGTGGCATCATCCTGGGGTAGGGGAATCCGATAGCCTACATTGGTGGCAATGTCCCAGGCTCGATTCGGACCGTTTGAAGTCCAAAGCTCCAATCCAAAGTTACTTTTTGTCCAGATGAGTTTTCCCAGTTCCAGTTTATTTCGCACTGCCCATGGCAATAGAAGTATCACCACGGCGAGCACAGCCGTACCAGCCAGCCGAAGGTAACGCATGCGGCCGCCAGGGCTGGGCAGGAACAAGAAGCCAGCCACTAGCAAAACAACCAGGACGGGCGATAGCGCAGGCTGCAGAAGTATGCTGGTTGCCCACAAAATAATCCAGAGCCAAGGTGTTCGATTCAGCCAAGACTGGTCTTTCCAGATGCGAAGCGTCAGCCACGTGCTTGCCAGCAGTAAGAGAGCCTGCCATGGTCCATCCCAATCCCCCCTCACCTCGGTCTGGATAGCGCTTATGTAAACGCTGCTCAGCGATGCTGCCACGATCCCAATTCTGCGGCCCAAGCCCAGGCTTAGACAAAATGGGAGAAGCAATGCACAGCGCAGTGCGGAAGCGGAGCAGGTGATGGTGATATTGAAGGCTTCGGCCAAAGCACCGTTTCCAAAGACCAAATGCACCCCGCTCAAAAACAGGGGAAAGAGCGGCATCTCATGGGCGGTGGGCCCAGTGGGAATTGCGTACGGATTCCCAAACACATGGAACTGCAGGATCGAGTTCGCGATACGAACCATCTCATAGTCAGCGCGGGTGCGAAAAAAGCCCGCCTTCCAGGCGCCGAATATTCTCACAACCAGGGCAAAGAAAAACAAAAAGATGCAAAAACGGCGAAGGTCTCGATCTATCGACAATGCCAACTCCCTGCTTCTTGCCGCTTCAGACTGGCGCCATTGGGCATATATTCTCCGACTCGTTCTCCATCTGCACGCGTCGATGTGCCGCGCTTCTTGTACTCAGGCGGAATCTTATTCTGAACTCTAAAGCCGCATCATTGTACTCTGTCAGCGGTTGGTTACGCTGTGCAGTGCCTCGTGCCTGATCGAGTTGACATCGTGAAGAATGGATGAATACATTGCGTCACTCACTGGGCAGGAGCTACTCCTATGAAGAAACCCACCGAAAGGCGAAGCGGAGAGCCATGGCGGCCCCGGACCTGTGGGTGACTCGAGCGCCGTGCAGAGAAGTGGCAGAAGGAGCCATGCTACAAGGTCGAATATTCTTTGCTGCTGCCGATCCGAGCGCCCAGGAGAACCACGCTGAGGCATTATGATATAGCTCTTGTGTGCGTATGGTATGCGGAAGGATAAGCAGGAGGGGTCAGTGTGACGGAAGCGGAGGCTGTTGAACTCTCAGTGGTTATGCCCTGTCTCAATGAGGCAGAGACTTTGGAAAAATGCATTAAAGTGGCTTTGCGGGCACTCAAGGATGCCAACATCGCCGGCGAAGTAATCATTGCTGACAATGGGAGCACGGACGGATCGGCAGAGATTGCGAAGCGAGCAGGAGCGCGTCTTGTGCCCGTAAGCACCAAAGGGTATGGCAGCGCCCTGATGGGGGGCATCGCAGCGGCTCGCGGCCAGTTCATCATCATGGGGGATGCAGATGCCAGTTACGATTTTGCCCACATTCCACGTTTTCTCGAGCAATTGCGCAAGGGCGCGGACCTGGTCATGGGAAACCGCTTCCGAGGCGGCATTGAGCCCGGAGCGATGCCGCCTCTGCACCAGTACCTCGGCAATCCCGCGCTGACTTGGCTGGGACGGCTCTTTTTCCGGAACCGCAGCGTCGGCGACTTCTACTGCGGGTTGCGCGGATTTCGTAAGGACGCCTACGAGCGTCTGGGACTGCGAACCACAGGTATGGAATTCGCGACCGAAATGGTCGTCAAGTCCACCCTGCTGAAACTACGCGTGACAGAAGTGCCGACAACGCTTTCGCCCGATGGCCGCAGTCGCCCTCCCCACCTGCGCACCTGGCGGGACGGTTGGCGCACACTTCGCTTTTTCCTCCTCTATAGTCCTCGCTGGTTGTTCCTCTATCCGGGCTTCGGCTTGATGCTCGTCGGTCTGCTATTGGGAGTCTGGCTCCTGCCGGGGCCGAGAACGGTGGAGAATGTCACCCTCGACGTGCACACCATGGCATACGCTTTTGCTTTCATTCTGCTCGGATTTCAGGCGGTCGCATTCGCGGTCTTTGCCAAATTATTTGCGATTTCCGAAGGTTTGCTGCCGCCGGACCCCAAGTTAGACGAGCTGTTTCGCTACATCACACTTGAAACGGGCCTATTGATCGGAGCAATCCTCATTCTCGGGGGGCTAGGGTTTTCGCTTTATGCTTTAGAATTTTGGGGAACGCGACACTTCGGCAGACTCGATTATCCCCATACCATGCGGGTCGTCCTTCCGGCGTCCCTGTTGCTGACTCTGGGGACTCAAACTGTCTTTGCCAGCTTCTTCCTGAGTGTTCTGGGGCTACGGAGACGCGGCTGAAGGCGCTCCATCCGGTTTCGCGAGGCGGGCCACGAAATGAAGCTGGGCCCCAAATATCCAATTTGCGAAAGCAGGATATAGCCCAAGACGGGTGATAAGCTCTTCCGGCCGCAGACCTATCTCTTTCCACGCCTGATGCCATTGAGTCTCGGTCCAGTAGTTGTAGGGAAGTGCTACGCCGAATCTGGCGTTGCCCACCCAATCCATAAAACGCAAGCGTTGAGCAGCGGCCAATCCCTTGCGAAAATGGTCTTTGAGCAGCACGCAACGACGCGCTACGCGGTGCGCTTCGCGAAGCAGTACTGCGGGGTCGCTCGTGTGATGGAGGACGTCCGAAAAGACCACGGCATCGTATGAGCCATCTTCGAAGGGGATATGGGAACCGTCGAATACGTCGACCGGTATGTGCGCGTCTTGCCGTGGGAGGACCTCGAGCCCGCGAAACCTAAGATCTGGCCGCTTGGAGGAAATCGCAGCCGCAAGAAGGCCATCACCGCAGCCTACGTCAAGGACTAGCGAACCATCCGGGATAAGTTGCGCGAACCAAGTTGACAAGACGTCAACTCGCCGGTTGATTACGAGGCGGTCATGGAAAGCACCAACGGGATCCAAGCAAAATTCTCCGCGAATTTCTTATATCACGGGTTTTCCCTCCCGGGGGAGAACAGCGGTTGTCTGGGGATCTTAAGGTTTCCAGAAACGAGAGCAGTGTCCGGAATTTTAATTGTTGGTTTCACTTACGCGCGCCAACTCAGGCTGACTGCAAAGTTTCATCCGCTGTGCCAACTGGCGTCCCCCCTCTGCCGTGGCGCTGCCGCTTCACAATTTTCCCGACGACATAGTGCGGCCGGGCTTTAGTCTCTTCGTACACTCGCCCGACATACTCTCCAATCACGCCGAGAAAAAACAGATTGACTCCCGACAGAAAGCTCATAACGAGGATAATTGTCGTAAATCCTTGCGGCGAGTGTAACCGAAACTTCGCGTACAAGGCGTAGATCGAATACAGCCCGGAGAGTACAATCGCCGCTAATCCGACAACTGCCGCGGCCCGCAATGGCACGATGGAGAAAGCAAAAATCCCGTCGAACGCCAGCATCAGCAACTTTACCGGACTATACTTGGGCTCACCTCCAGCTCGCGCCGCGCGCTCAATCGGAACCCCGATCTGCCGGAAGCCCACCCAGGTGCGCAACCCGCGCAAATAGCGGTGGTGCTCGGGCATCCGGCGCATTTCATCGACCACCCTGCGCGACATCAGCCCAAAATCTCCGGAATCCAGCGGCAATTGCGTGGATGAGAGCACCGCCAGAAGGCGGTAAAACAAGTGGTAGCAAGCCCTTAGCCACCACGACTCTTTCCGGTTCACCCGCCTCACGTAGACGACGTCGTAACCTTGTTGATAGGCGTCTAGCAATGTGGGGACGGCCTCGGGAGGATCTTGCAAATCCCCATCCATCAGAATGGCCACGTCGCCGCTCACATGGTCCAGCGCCGCCGTCAACGCTGTCTGATGGCCAAAGTTACGTGACAGGTCAACGACCACCAGGCGGTCGTCTTTTTGTGCGGCCGCTTCCAACATGTCCAGCGTGTGATCGGAGCTGCCATCGTTGGCAAACACGATCTCATGTGGACCGCCGGGAAGACTGTCCAGCACCGCTGTCGTGCGCCGCAGCAACTCGGGGACCACCGCTTCCTCGTTGTACACAGGAATGGCCAAGGAAACCCGCGGCGGTTTGTTGCTCATGTTTTTGGCCCCTCCTTACAGGAGAGAGAAGGCCGTACTGATCCGCGCGCCATTGCAGAATTGCCTGCCGCCTGCCAGGAAGGCATGAAATGGATTTGCTCCATAAAGCTGAAGAAATCGAAAGCAGTTTAGCACGGTTTGCTAATCTGCCGCAGAATGCGGGAAAGAAGCGATAACCTGTCCTTTCTTCGCGTCGCCACGATCGCGGGCCGTCGAACAGCTTTCCAGCTACTCTGGAGCTCCGGTGCTCCTATTGCGTACATCCCTCGCTGACATAGTTCAACGCGTTCGCTGCGGCGGCGAGATCACAGAGAGATCCTGCGCCGGTCGAATCCCAGTAGTTGTACTGCTGGGAGCTGGATTGTCCCGTGTTGCCGATTATGCTGAAGGACGGGTTGAGCTCCAACGTATCCACGTGCTGGCCTGTGTTCACCATCGAGCTCGTGTAGATCACCTCCTTGTTCTGCGTCGTGCTCACGGTTGCCGTGTAATTCTGTTCGACGGTAGTGGTGATATTTACGTTTCCGTTCGACAAGAAATCCTCGTAGATATTCACCGTGGCCGGAAAGTTAAAAGTCTGGCGTTCGATGGTTGTCGGGGCTCCGCCTCCTGAGGTGGTGGTCGTCGAAGTGACCAACGAGCCGAGACCGATGTCCTGCGTGTAGGTCGTCGCCTCGATATTGAAGTGTTGGTTGTTATGGAAGTTGATGTTCTGCGATACGGTGGTAGTCACGGCGCCGTGCGACGTGTTGGCAGTGCCGCTAATGGTGAAGCTGCGGTTGGAGCTTACGTCCACCGTGCCTATGATATACGTGGGCTGCACGTTTAGATTCTCCGTGATCGCGGGGTTGGGCGAGGAGAGCGTGTTCCTGATCACCGAGCCAGTCACCGTGGTCGTGCCCGAATCAAGGTAGAGCAGCAGCGATGCGGTGGCAGAGAAATAGTTGTCGGCGTTGTAAACGCTGAGCGAAACCGTGTGCTGCTGGCCGTTGCTGAGAAGTCCGGCAAACGGCGTGAGGTTAACGCGGTAGGGAATGAAGTTCAAGGTCTGAATGCCCGGAATCGGGAACCACAGGTAGGGATCGATGCCGCCGGTGAAGATCCAGGGAAACACCGGCGCGACGCCGGCAGGCTGGCCGTCAATGGTGATTTCGGTTTCGCGGAAGCCGGTATTGCCGCAGCTTTGCAGTTCGTTGGCAACGTCATTGGGAACGCAGGTGTACCAGAACTCATCGTTCGACTGGCTCTGCGCGTAGACATCCAGGTAGGCGGCCTCAATGTTGGTCGGCAGGCTGAAGGTGCCGGAGAGCGTACTGCTGCCGGAGCCGAGGCCAACCGTGCCGCCGGAAGGGCCGGCGGAGAGCGCGAGCACTTGGTTGGCGGACGTGGGCGCAGCCTGGCCGGGCTCGAGCGGGTAGAACTCCAGCGACGCCGAAGCATAGATGGTCGAAGTGAGGCCGCAGCAAAGCGTATTGCCGATGCTGGCTACACCGGATTGCGCTGTGTAAAAAATGGAACTGTATTCAGTAAGGTCGTTCTCGACATGCCAGGAAGGCCCAAGACTGGGCGACGGCTCGGCGGTGGTGCCGAAATAAATATTGACCGGTCCCAGCCAGAAATTCGCGGTGCGGTCGTATTGAATGCCGGCGTTCAGGTTGATGTCGGCCTCGAGAATTACTTTGGCCCATGGTCCCGGACAGTCGGCAGGCGGGGTGTAGCTGAAGTCCTCGTTATTAAATTCGTAGAATTGAGCGCCGGTGAAAAGCGTCACAACGCAGGGTGTCGTAGTAGGACGCTTAATGTTGGGATCGGCGCTCACCGTGTTCGAGGAGCCAATGACGTAGGGGCCGGAGGCGGAAGCGAATGGAACGGAGACGGTTGCGACTACCAAAACCAGAAGCAGATTACGGACCAGAAAAGCAGCAGATCGCGGCATAAATCCTCCTGGGAAAAGTGGCAAAAGCCGTGCCAGTCCTGGGTGGAAGGAGCAACAAACAGACGAATGGCACTACCGGGCGAAGTATGACGCTTCACTCCGGTGAGTGTCAATGGAGAACGAAAGTCGGTGGTGGGTCAGTTTGAAATCCACCGTTGGAGGGTGGAAGAATTGGTTAGGTTAAAGAAAGCGGACGAATGGGAAGGCTCTTCATGCCGATGGTGTTCTTGTACATAGGCGTGACATGGGTATTTGCTTACTGACTGCGCTCACAGGTGAATGCCAAACTCCAACGGGGCGAGACTTGCGAAATATGGCCAAGTTGGAGCTATTGGCGGATGTTGCGTCTCCACAAGAGCCTCTATCCGAACAGCAGGCTCCGCTTGGTTGCTCAGGTATGGGAAATCGGTGCTGGTGGCGGTCGGAGCCGAAGTTCCGCCGTAAATGAACTGATGCGCCGGGAAGCTGGGGCCTTCATTAGTTTGGAACATCTGGTCACCGAAGGTGTATTGCTGGGCCATAGCGATGTAGGGCGCAACATCGGTCGGGATGACGTACATGTACTGCGGGTTGGACGGACACACAACGCCAGTTTGTGGGTAGCATGGGATCATGTTGGCCCCATCCATCTTGCCGCCGTCGTACATCGAGACAAGGGCCGAATTGGCGTGGCTGAGGTCGTAGTTTTGCGGGCTGGAGCCCGCCGTGCCCAGGTCGATCGCGCCAAGCGTAATCGTCTGGCCAGACGTGTTCAGCCCACTTTGGGCGATGTTGTATTGGTTCTGTGCTGTTCCGCAGGCGCTTGGGCTGCCATAGGGCGGGAGGCACAATCCCTGAAACAGATTATCCGGCGTCCGGTTTTCCTGAAAGATCACGACCACGCGCTGAATCACCGCCGCTATCGTCAGAACCAACGACTGCGCGCCGTTGCTGGGCGCCGCATTCCTGCCATCGCTTCCCGTAACGCTGATCGAGTAGCTGCCGCCGGGAGTGCTGGATGTTGTAGAGACAGTCAAAGTTGAAGTGCCCGCCGCTGCGCCAGCGACAGCAACCGGATTGGGGCGGAAGGAACAGGCGGGCGCTGCGCTGCCGCCGGAAATAGTGCCGCAGGAAAGGTTGATGCTGCCGGCATAGCCATTGGCGGGGGTCAGCGTGATGGTGGCGCGGGAGGCGCCTCCGGCCGTTATGGAAACCGGGCTCAAGGCTGTAGCCGTAAGCGAATAGCTGCCCGCCGGCGTGGATGACGAGGAACTGCTCCCGCAAGCGTTCAGGGCCAGCAGAAGAGCGATCAGGGCAGGAGTTGCTACGCAGACAACAACGGGACAAAGGCTATCCACGGCAGTCTCTTTGCCACAGCGGGGATTTACTTACACAGATAGAACACGGCCAGGGGTGTCTTAACTCGCATCAACCAAACTTTTTTTATCGCAGGACGATCTTGCGACTGGATGGCCGAGCAAACAGCGGGTCCCTGGGCGCTCTGTGTTAGACTTTCGGCGTTCTTGCCAATCTCGTTTCGGTCGCTTACGGCTCGCAAGTTTTGCGCAACTGCGCATTCTGAAGGGGAAACCATGCACTCACACTCCTGCCGATTTCGACCTGCATCGTCCTATGCGCTTCTCTTGAGCTTATCTGTGATAAGCATGCAGCTCCACCTGCGCGCGCAGGCAACCAACGCTCCCGCCCTGCTGCGCAAGCCGGCTGTCAGCAAGACGCGAATCGCCTTCAGCTACGGCGGCGACCTTTGGGTGGTAGATCGCAATGGCGGCGAGGCTCGCCACCTGACCAGCGACATTGGGATCGAAACCAATCCCTATTTTTCCCCCGATGGTTCGCTGATCGCCTTCACCGGCGAATACGATGGAAACGAAGACGTCTACGTCATCCCGGTCACAGGGGGAATCCCCAAGCGGCTCACCAGTCATCCCGGACGCGATCAAGTCGTCGGGTGGACGCGCGATGGCAAGCGCATCCTGTTCCGTTCCCCCCGCAACAGTTGGTCGCGTTTCAATCGTCTGTTTACGGTCAGTGTTGACGGAGGTTTACCAGAAGAGTTGCCGCTGCCGCAGGCGGAAGATGGATCCTATTCCCCGGACAGCAGTCATCTGGCCTATGTGCCGTTTACCAACTTCAAGGAAATCTGGGAGTCGCAACGAGGTCTGAAGCATTACCGCGGCGGCACGGCTTCTCCGATCTGGATCGCAGCCCTGTCGGATTCTACGGTCGAAAAGGTGTCGCGCAAGGATTCGAATGACTCGACTCCCATGTGGTTCGACAATCGCATCTTCTTTCTCTCCGACCGCAACGGGGCGGTGAATCTCTTCTATTACGATACGGCCACGAAGCAGGTCAGCGAGGCCATCGCCAGCGACGGCCGCGATATCAAGTCGGCCAGTCTTGGTCCCGACGCCATTGTCTATGAGCAATTCGGCTCGATTCACCTGTTCGACCCAGCCACCGGTAAACAACACCCGGTCGACATTCAGGTGGCCGGAGACTTCCCCGCAGTGCGGCCGCACTTCATCAAGGCCGCAGAAAAAATTGAAAATGCCAACATCTCGCCCACGGGCGCCCGCGCGGTGTTCGAGGCGCACGGAGACATCTTCACTGTTCCCGCTGAGCACGGAGAT
>Ga0187782_10000409_pt1 | contig 28591 bp, 25 predicted proteins | sample 0715_SJ02_MP15_2_FD_132454 | JGI IMG/M metagenome (GOLD analysis project Ga0187782, IMG submission 132454) | Tropical peat soil microbial communities from peatlands in Department of Meta, Colombia - 0715_SJ02_MP15_20_MG | ecosystem: Environmental > Terrestrial > Soil > Wetlands > Peat | place... | reverse complement strand
GGCGTTTTCCGCGGCGGGCTTTGCGATCAAGGCCCCGTTCCCACGCATGGATTACGACGAGGCGATCCGGCTCTACGGAATCGACAAGCCGGATTTGCGTCTGCCGCCGTTCAGCGACGTGCGCGGCTGCTTCTCGCCGGAGAACTTAAAGGAGTTGGCGATCAATCCAAATCTACCCGTGATCGCGATTCGCATTCCGAAAGTGGGCGAGCTTTCGCGCAAAGAGCGCGACGACATTAAGCCCATGTTTCACTCCAAGGGCGGCGCGCGCCTCTACGAAGATTTCAAGCGCATCGCCGGCAAGTATTCCGCTGCGGCGGAGGCGATCACGAATAAAGTTGGCGCGGAAGCGGGCGATCTCATCGTCCTGGTCGCCGGTTCAGCCCAGACCGGCCCGCAGACCACAATTTCCGAACATCGCAAGGTTACGCCGCAGGAGCTGGCGATCTATGCGTCGGCGGGTCTGCTGAAACTCGCACTGGCGCAGAAATATGCCGGGCGGCATCAGCTTTTTCAGCACGGCGATTTCCGCTTTCTGTGGGTCACCAACTTCCCCATGTTCGAGTGGGACGAAAGTGAGCGCCAGTGGATGGCCGCGCACCATCCCTTCACTTCGCCGCATGAACAGGACATGAAGCTGCTCGAAGAGGGAGTGAAAGTGCTGCACGATCCGCTCTCGCCCTTAAGCGCGGTGCGGGCGCTGGCCTATGATGTGGTGCTGAACGGAACGGAGTTGGGGTCGGGATCGATTCGTATTCACCGCCAGGATGTGCAGAGCAGAATCTTCCGCGCCCTGGGCATGAACGAAGAAGAAGCCAAGGCGCGCTTTGGCTTTTTCCTCGAAGCTTTGGAGTATGGCACGCCCCCGCACGGCGGCATCGCCCTTGGCCTCGACCGCATCGTGATGATTCTCGCCGGCGCCGAAAGCCTGCGCGAGGTGATCCCGTTCCCCAAGACGGCGCGCGCGGTGGATTTGATGGTGGATGCGCCGACGCCAGTGAGCGAGGCGCAGTTAAGGGAGTTGGGGATCGCGGTCCGCAAGACGAATTGAATTCGAGGATGCCCCACCCACCGCGGTTTTCCGTGGGTGGGTTGCGATTTTTTCCGAAGTCTTCTGATTAGTTCTCGCGCGAACTCGAACCATCCGCCGATCCCAACTTCGCCCTCGCCAACTCTTCCACCCGCGCCAGCACTTCGTCCTCATCCATATTGCTGGAATCGATCACCACCGCATCCTTTGCCGCGACCAGCGGCGACGTAGCGCGCTCCCGGTCCCGGCGGTCACGCGCGCGCAGATCGGCGGCCAGATTGGCAGAGACTTCGCCTTTGATCTTGTGCTGCTCCATGCGCCGCTGTTCGCGCACCACCGGATCGGCATCCAAAAAAATTTTCAGATCGGCGTCGGGAAAAACTTTGGTGCCGATGTCGCGGCCCTCCATGATTACGCCGCCGGATAGTCCCATCTCACGCTGGCGGGCGACCATCCATTCGCGAACCCTGGGATGGACTGACACGCGCGACGCCGCCTCGGTCACGTCCGCCTCACGAATGCGCTCAGAGACATCGCGGCCGTCGAGCAGAGTGCGGTTGCCACCGCGTGTCGGCTCAAGCTGAATGCGCGAATCCTCAGCGAGCTTAACTAGCTCCGACTCATCATCGAACGATACGTCCTTGTCGATAGCCTTCAGCGCCAGCGCGCGATACATCGCTCCACTTTCCAAATTGACGTAGCCAAGCTTGCGCGCCAGCCGGGCAGCGATGGTGCTTTTGCCCGCTCCCGCCGGGCCGTCGATGGCGATGATCAGCTTGCGTGATTGCTGGCTCATGGAGAGTCAAAAGCTTTTAGGCGCCAAGATCGTCCGTTCGGTCGCTTTCGCTCACTCAGGACAGGCTCCGAAAAATCCGCAAAGGACGCGAAGAACGGATTGTACGGGAAAACTGTTCTCGGTTCACAGTTCTCAGTTCACAGTTCTCAGTTTCTCAGTGGTCACCTGGCTCCGAGCCGCTCTTACTGAGAACTGAGAACTGGGAACTGAGAACTGCCCTTGGCGTCCATCCCAACTCTCGCAACCTGCGGATACTCAGCGAGTCGTGCCGTTTGGCGAGCCGGATTCCATTTTCGTCCCTCACGAGGTCGCAGTGGTAGAACTGCGGCGGCTCGATTCCCAAAGCGCGATACAAAAGAATCTGCCGCGCAGTCGATTTCAGCAGGTCTGCGCCGCGCACCACTTCGGTGATTTGCATGGCTGCGTCATCGGCCACGACCGCCAATTGGTACGCGGGAACGTCATCGCGCCGCCACACGATGAAATCGCCAAAATCACGCCCGGTGACCATGCGCTGCGGCCCGAGATGCACGTCGGTAAAGCAAATCTCTTCCCCGTCCAGCGCGCTGAAGCGCCAGTTCACGCCGGCGGGTTCGGATCGCTGGTCAGAAACTCTCCCAGAGAGTGCCGCTCTGCACGTCCCCGGATAAACCGGCTCATCATCCAGGTCGTTGGGCGCGCTGGCGGCCTGCGCGACCTCTTTGCGCGAGCAGGTGCAGGGATAAATAAACCCTTGCTCGCGCAAGCTCCGCCACGCGGCCAGATAGTGCTGCCTGCGTTCGCTTTGCGAATATGGCCCGAATGGCCCGCCGCAATCGGGGCCTTCACTCCAGGTAATCCCCAGCCAGCGCAGGTCTTCGAACATGGCCGCGACAAATTCCGGACGGCAGCGTTGTATGTCTAAATCTTCGTTGCGAAAGACCAGCGTGCCGCCCTGCTCGCGCGCCCGCTGCGCCGCGATCCAGAAGGTGCGCGCGTGTCCGATGTGCAGCAAGCCGGTGGGCGAGGGCGCGAGGCGGCCGCGATATAAGCTGGTGGTCATTGCCGCGGCGATGCGCGATGCGGTTTCCGAGTGGCGGCGGTCACGTCCTTGAGGCGCGCGATTTGCAGCATCGTTTTCCCTCCGACGTGCACAAAGCTCAGCTCCCTCGCCGCCAGCAAGGCGTTGACCGCTTCCTTCACCCGCGATCGTGCCACGAACCTCCCAAAGAACGCCTCCAGGTCGCTTTGCTCAGCGGCGATCATGCAGCCGAGATACTTGGAGAGCAGCGCCGAGAGCGCCTGGGGCACCGAGAGTCCTACTCCAAGGCGGACCGCTTCCGGCGCCCAGCGGTTGAACAAATCCCAGAACGAGCCGCCCTCGTTGACCCGGTAGTCGACGCGAGTAATGCGCAGGTGGGAGGACAGCTCGCCCAGGGCCTTATCGAGCGCGGCCACCGAGATGGCGCCGCCGAGGGCGTCCTGAAGTTTTTGCTTGGAAATCGGTCCCTCACGCTGGATCACCTCAAACGCATCGCAGGCCAGCTGCGAATACGGCGACCGCGGCCCGGCTTTGGGAGCGAGCTTGGGATTGCGCTCCCCCACCAGCGCGTAGAAATCAGGAAACACAGAAGCCGCCACCAGAAACGCGTTATTTTCTTCGATCACGTTGGCTTCATAGGCGGACTGCTCGCGCAGCAGGCGCACCATCAGCTCAGTCGCTTCCATAGCCCGCGGATCGGAGTACGCATGTTGCCAGGAAGGCAGGTGATCGTCGCTGCCGGCAAAGGCCCCGATGAACGTGGGAATCGGCGGCTGCGAACGCACCGGATACATCACACAGAACCCCACTTCCTCAACGAAGGCGCGTGCCTGCTCGATGGTGCGGACGGGCTTGCCATCGAGATGCCACTCTTCGCGGCGGAGTTGATGGAGTTCGGGATCAGTCATAGGAAGCCGTCAGCTAATCAGCTTTCCGCTGTCCGCCAGAAAACCAAAGGGGCATGGGTTTGGCTGATTGGCTGACAGTCTGACGGCTGAGAGCTAGATTCTCTTGAACGCCTTCTGAATATCCTTTACAGAATACCGCAGGACAACCGGGCGGCCGTGCGGGCACGACATGGGGTGGTCAGTTTTTGCCAGTTCGGCAAGCAGCCATTCCATTTTATTCTGCTCCAGCGGCATGTTGACCTTGATGGCAGCGTGGCAGGCGATGGAAGCGGCAATGCGGCTGCGAATCTTTTCCAGGTTGAGGGATTGCTCTTCGCGGGAAATCTGATCCAGCAGTTCGTGCAGCATGTGCTCGACCGCGCCCGCCTCCACCCCGGCGGGTGCGACTTTTACCGCGACGCTGCGCGCGCCGAAAGGCTCGGCATCGAATCCGTTGTGCTGAAGTTCATCGGCAATCTCGGCAAACACCGCCCGCTGCGCCGGAGAAAGTTCCAGCACGATCGGCATCAGCAGCCGCTGGCTCTCGACTTTCTGCGCCGCCCGCTGCTTCAGGATGCGCTCAAACAAAACCCGCTCATGGGCTACATGCTGGTCGACAATCCATAACCCGTCTTCATTCACGGCAAGGATGAACGAATTGCGGACTTGCCCCAGCGGGCGAAGAGTGGCGAGGGCGGCGAGCGTTGAGTCTTCTTCCTGCGCCGTCTCCTGGAGGTCTAGCGCCGGGGCGCACCCGTGGTCGGGAATGACCTCGCCGAAGCGGCTTTCCAGCCCTCTGGCAACGGGAATCGCGGCATTGGCTTCCACCGCGATTCCGCCCTCGAACTGAAAGCGCGCCGCAATCGGCGGCGCCACGGGCGCTTGCAGGGCAAATCCGCCCGAGGGATCGACTGAGGCGTGCGCGGGTTGTCCGGCGGATACCAGATCCGAAAGCGGCTCCCATTCCCGCGCTCCCGGCGTCAAACCCGGGCTGGCCGTGGCATGGGCATGAATCTCGGTCGTGAACTGTGGCGCCGGCCGCGCCTTCATCAGGGCGGCGCGCACGGTGTCACGCACGAAATCATGCACCGCGGTGGACTGCCGGAAGCGCACCTCTGTCTTCGACGGGTGCACGTTGACATCGACTTCCCCGGGCGGCATCTCCAGAAACAGCAGCACCACGGGGTAAACCGTGGGCGGAATGATGTTGCGATAAGCCTCGGTCAATCCATGCTGCACCAAACGGTCGCGAATCAGCCGCCCATTCACGAAGATGAAAATCGAGTTGCGATTGAGCTTCTGAATTTCCGGTTTGGAGACGAAACCGTGCAGGCGCATCTCTCCGGGCGTGGGGCGGGCGCCCCGCCCGCCATCCTCATCTTCCTCGATTTCCGCTCTTCTCCACGGCGGCGGCTGAGGCAATCCGGCATGATCAAAGGGTTGCACTGCGGCAACGGCGATCAACTGGTCCAGCGTTTCCTTGCCGAACACCTGGTACACGCGCTCGCTGTAGCTGGAGACCGGCGGCGCCACCAGCATCGCGTTGGTGGCCGAATGCAATTCAAAATGTTTTTCCGGATGCGCCAGCGCGTAGTGCGTGACCAGCGAGGCAATATGCGACAGTTCGGTCGAGTCCGCCTTTAGAAACTTCTTGCGCGCCGGCGTATTGAAGAAGAGATCGCGCACGGTGATGGAGGTTCCCCCCGGCAGCCCGGCCTCTTCGGCGCGCGCCATCCTTCCGCCGTTGATCTCAATAATTGTTCCTGCCGGTTCTTCGGGAGCGGGTACTCCACCTTTGCCCTCTTTTGGCAAAGGTGGGAACTCCTCCGCGTGCGCGGCACACGTTTCCAGCCTCAGCCTTGAGACCGATGCGATCGAGGGCAGGGCCTCGCCGCGGAAGCCCAGCGTCGCCACGCTAAGCAGGTCGTCCGCATCCTTGATTTTCGAGGTTGCGTGCCGCTCGAAGGCGAGCAAGGCATCGTCGCGCACCATGCCGCATCCATTGTCGGTAACCTGAATCAATTTCTTGCCCCCGGCCTCGACGCTGATCTTTATGCGCGTGGCTCCGGCATCGAGCGCGTTTTCCAGCAGTTCTTTCACCACCGAGGCAGGGCGTTCCACGACTTCGCCGGCGGCGATCTTGTTGGCGACAGCTTCCGGCAGTACGTGGATCTTACCCTTGGGGAGAGATCCCTCCTCTTCTGCCCTCGCTACGCTCGGCATTCAGAGTTCGGGATTTCGGCTGCGGGCTCCCGCCTTCGCTTCGCTCCGGCTCACGCCCGCAAGACGCCTCAACTTCGCCGGCGGCGATCTTGTTGGCGACGTGCTCGGGGAGGACGTGGATCTTACCCATGTGAGGAGATCCCTCCTCTTCTGCCTTCGCTCGGCTCGGCATTCAGAGTTCGGGATTTCGGCTGCGGGCTCCCGCCTTCGCTTCGCTCCGGCTCACGCCCGCAGAACGCCTCAAGTTTGGCAGATAAGCTTGTGGAAAACCAAGGCGACCCATCGCACGAAAGGCGAAGCCGGGCATTAGCCTCCGAGGAGCGGGAGCAGCCCGCAGTGCGTGCCTGAAGGCCTGCTCCACTCCTTCAATTCTCGGTGGGAACGACCTTCGACTTCGGTGCGGGCAGCGCCTTCGCTGGAGGAACCGGCGGCGGTGGCGGAACTGAGCTGGAAGCCCGGGCCGCACCCCGGCGTATCTCAATCCCATCATGCTCGTTGTTCAGCACGACGTGCGACATTCCATTGCCCACCGTGCCTGACGCCTTCGACTCGCGGTCGCTGTTTTCGACCTTCAACTCGGGAAAGTCCGACTGGATTTCTCCGTCCCGGGTGCGTGCGTCAAGGCGGAATCCCGCCTTATCGGGGATGTGCAGGTTGATGTCGCCGTTGCGGCTGTCGATCTGCACATTGCCCAGCGAGCGCATTGAGACCTCAATGCCGCCGTTTTCATTCTTCAGGCGGACATCGCCGGAGACGTCTTCCAGCCGAATCTGCTTCGATCGCGTGGTCAGGTTGACCGGGCCGGTGATCTGGTCGCCGTGCAGGTCATCGGAATCGAGATCGAGGTCGCCGTCAATGCGCGAGAACTCCAGATCGGTGCGCGACGACTTGAACGACACACTCTTGGCGATGCGGGCCAGCTTTACGCTTTCCTGGAATTCCCCGTCAAGTTGGGCTGAACCTTTGATGTCGGTGACGGCGACCTCGTTCAGGCGGCCGTCGATGTGCACATCGCCCGTGATCTGCTCGACCTTGGCGGAACTTCTCTCCAGATTGAGCTTCACATTGCCGGTGACGTCCTCTACGGAAACGTCGCCGTGCTGGTTATTGATCTCGATCGCTCCCTCGCGGCCGGTAACCGAAACATCTCCGCGCCGCGACATGACCTGCACCTGCATCTTGCGGGGAATCGAAATATCGAGATCGCTTTCCACCGGATGGTCGCCTGCGCCTTGCGTCTTGGCGTCGAGGGTGATCGTGCCGCCGGTAGTGGTGAGGGTCGGTTTAGTTTCTGTGTTGTACTTGTCGGCGTCGCTCTGGTTCTCCGCGCCGATGTGTTTGCGCACGGTGACGGTAATTTTGTTGTCGTTGGAGAAGCCAACCCGCACCGCGCCGTGCTCGTCGTTCACCCGCAGGCTGGTAATCGCAGGCGGCAGATCCTGTTCGAAGTGGTCGTCATAGTTGAAGGTTTCGCCGAAAAGGTTGTCCAGATCGTTATCGTCGAAATTCAGGTTGTCGCGGATTTCGCCCCAGTTGAAGCGCGAAGCCTGCGTCGCCATCAGACCGAAGAAGACGATGCAGATTATCAGCAACACTCCCCCGGCGCCGATGCCGCGGGCGGGCAAACCCTCGCGCTGCGCCTGCTGGTATTCGATCAGCTTGATCACGCCCCACAGAATCAGCAGCGCCGGCCAGTAGTGCGCGAACAGGGCACCTAATGTGTACCAGCGCAACATATGCAGGTTGCCCAGCAGAAACACGATACCCAGAATGATCAGCACCACCGGTCCGGCAAAGGAGCGGCGCGGGTGGCGCGGCGGAACATAAGGCGGCGGAACTGGCGCCGGTGGCGGAGCCGGCGGTTGAACCGGAGGCTGAGCGGAGCTAGACATTGTGCACCTCCCCGGCAGACGAAGACGATGACGCCGATGAACTTGGTCCCGGATTCGACGCTGGAGTTGGCGGCGAAGCCGGCGGCCCGGCGGCAGGCGGTCCCGGCGGCAGCGGGCCAACGTGCCCCGCTGACGAGGCGCTGCTCTGAATCAGTTTGACCACGCCAACCACCAGAAGCCATGCGGGCCAGGTGCGATCCAGGTCGGCGACGTTCATCGTATGCAGCATGAACAAAATACCGGTGGTCAGCACCATCGCCGGGCCCATCAGCCAGCGCGTGCTGCAACGCCCGCACTGGCAGATTCTGCGTGAGCGCTCCCATTGCCGGTAGAACATCCAAACGCCAAGGAAAATCAGAATCAGCGGCCAATAGCGCTCGAAGCCGTACTCCATGATTCCCATCGTGTGCAGCAGGAAGAGAATACCGAGGCCGATCAGCACCACAGCCCCCACCGGCAGCTTGCCGCTGTCAAATCTCTCCCCCATGCTGAAGGTCTGAGTCAGGCCCATGGGGTCGGGCGCGGGTTGGCCTTCCTGCAACGCTTTCGCCGTACGGACGGCATCGATGATCTGATAGACGTAGAAGAAGGCGATGCCGATGCCAAACACGAAATCCCACCGTCCGGCGTGGTCCGCCCCGAAGACCAGCATGATGAAGATCAGCAGGTGAGCCAGCCCTTTGGCATATTGCGAGCAGTAGACCGCGCCCACGCCAAACGGGAAAAATCCGGCAAGGATGCCGGCCACCGCGGGATTCGGTCCCGAGGTCGCGGGCCGCGTGGGCATGGCTGCCGGAGCGCCCGGCGGCGTGCCGAGCGGCGGATAAGCCGCCTGCGCCGGCGGCACAAATGCCGCCGGCGGAGCCGTGCCTTCCAAACGCGCGGCCAGGCAGGGCTCGCAGTAGATCACTCCGCGAACATCGCGGGTGCAGTTGTTGCATAGCGCTTTGCCGCAACTGCGGCAGAACGCCACTGCGGCAACGTCAGGGTGCGTGGCGCAGTTCATACCAACCTCCTGTATGTGGTCACCGACACTACAGGCAGATCGCTTCCAGATGGACCCAGCGGGGCGCAAGCCAGGATGAGACGATCTTCTGTCCGGCTGTAATTGCGCTCCTGCTTCTGATCGGGCTGTTCAGTTGTGTCGTTCTTATGATCCTTCTGTTTGGCCGGTGCGGGCTCGGCGGGCGTGACGTTGCGCTTGAGTCGGCTCGCCGCCGCCTGCACCTGGTAAACCAGCCGGATATTGTCGTAGTACCGCACGACGCGGGCTTCCGTGTTGTAGTAGGCGTGCCGGATCGCGGCCGGGCGCAGGCTGATCTGGCGCAGGTCGGCGGGCTTCACGCCCAACATGCTCAGAGCCACCGACAGCGAGAAGAAGGCCATGCCGAACGACATGGCAAATCTCGGCTGCCGGATGGTTGCCCAAACCGGTTGCATCCCTTCCGAAATCCAGGCCTGCACGCGCTCCAGCCAGGAAACCTGCGGCGGCGGCGCGGCCACGTTCACCCGCAGGCGTTGGCTGTCAACGCCCGTCGTGGATGCCAGAATATTAGTGACCAGACTGGCGGGAGGCTCCACCTCCGTGAGCTCCTTCAGCCAGTTGCGGCCCGCCTCTGCTTCGGCGAGCAGCGGCCCGCAGGCGGAGCAAGTCCGCGCGTGAGCCTGGAAGGCCTCGAGTTGCGTACCGCTCAGAATGCCATCAATGGCATCCGCGAGCAGGCTGTCGAACTCGTGGCACTGCATTCCGTTGCTGGTGTGGTCTGGCATCACATCACCTGCCTATAGGTACGTTGTAGGAGCCGCGCCAGTTCCGCGCGGCCACGATTTATTCGACTTTTCACAGTCCCCTCCGGAACCTTCAAGACGGTAGCGATTTCCCTGTAGTCAAAATCCTGTAAGTCCCTTAGAATCAATGCCTCGCGAAGCTCGGGCGAAAGCCTGGCCAGGGCCGCGTGCACGGTTTCCCCCACCTCCCGGCTGCGCACATGGGCGTCGGGCGGAGCAGATTGGTCCTGAATTTGCTCACTGAGCGGCTGCGCGTCTTCTTGCGCCGACACCGGAGCGTCAATCGAATCGGTCATGCGGTCCTGCTTGGTCTTGCGGAAGTGGTCGACCAGCAGGTTGCGCGTGATGGTGGTGACCCAGGTGACGAACGCTCCCTTGGTGTGGTCGTAGCTGGCGAGCGTTCTGAACATCTTGATGAAAACTTCCTGCGTCAGGTCCTGGGCGTCGTCGGCCGATCCCGCAAAGCGGTAGCAGATGTTGTAGATACGCCGGTTGTAGGTCTGGACGATTTCCTCCCAGGCAGCCGCGTCGCCGGCCACGCAGCGCCGCACCAGCATCGCCACTACCTGGACGTCTTCCAAGGTCAGTTCTCAGTTCCCAGTTGCCGATTCTCAGTTTTCGGAACTCAGCATTTTCAAAGGGATGTCATTCCGAACACGCGCGCGAGCGCGGGTGAGGAACCTGTTACTTGCTTGCGGCAGGCATACATACGTCCGCCTACAGCCCTCACAAAGACACTACGCAGATGTGCGCCCGCAAGTTCGCCAGCCCGGCGCAAGTCATGCGAAACAGGGCATTGTAGCAGCGGGGACGCAACGAAACTGGAGAGGACCTGGGAACGGACGTGGGAAGCGCCGCGGAAGAGCGGCGCTTCAGCGCCGCGTTAAGCGCTCGCAAATAAATCGAGGCTTTAGCCCTCAAAAAAGAGTGGCGCGCCGAAGCGCGCCACGCAGTGAAGCTACCAATTGTGAACTCAGCCTTTCGCGATTACTGGTTCACGAAAGAGCCGAGGGTTAACTCACTGTCGTCGTTTTCGATAACCACTCCCTGTGTGGTATCGACGAGGTAGATGGTGAGCAGGCCGCCCCCGCTTGGCGTCAGATCGATGATACCGCTGGTTGAGGAGGGATAGGTGGCACTGAGCGCTTTGTCAGCCACCAGCCCCTTCCCGACGAAGGTTTTGTTCTGATCGAGGAATCCGCTGATCGTCCCCGAACTTGCGGAGACAACTCCGTCCCCGTCCACCGTTGCGCCGTCTTGATCCTGACCGAGAGCAAGGGCATAGCTGCCACTGAGCGAGGCAGAGGTTAGCCCAGTAGCCTGTGCCTTACCCAAACCGCCGAGCGTATCGGCGTTCGTGTTGGCCGCATCCATGGACATGACCAGTGCGTGGCCGTCGCCCGTCAAGTAGAGCTGCAGATCATAGAAGTAGTCTCCAGCGGTGTCCGTGATCCCGCTCAACGTGAAGTCTCCCGTCGAGCTCACGGTGTAGGTTCCCGCAGTGACGGCTTCGCCGCCCTGGGGGCTCTGGAAGCTTAAGTCGTTAAAGCTTACGTTGCCGCCCAGGTTTCCGCTGCTGAAGCTGATGGCTCCCGCCACCGTCAGGTAATTGCCGGCCGTGTTGTCATAGCCAGTCATGCTGACGACGTAGGTGCTGCCATCGACCGAGCTGTCCGCGAATGTTCCCACGGAAGTCTGGCCCCGGGCCGTGCCACCGGTAGTGCCTTCGAAGGTGTCAACGTCCCAGCGCTCAATCAGGTAGATGTGGGTAGGATCGGCCGCGTACCCGTCGTAAACGAGTATGGGATTGGCAGTGGCATCCGGTGACTGGATCGTGAATGTGACCAGACCGAATTGATCCATCGCGGTCACACTGCTGGCCGAGACGGTGAGGCCGGGATAGGCAGCGCCCTCACAAGCGCCGCTGGCGTTTGTGGTCCCGCAAGTGTCGTTGTCATCCAAGACGCTTCCGTTGCCCGAAATGCTTCCCTCTGCGCCATCGACCACGATCACGCCCCCGTTCGTAGCCCCATACACGAGGGTGCCGTCCAGGCCACCGGCCACGAACACATAGCCGCACGGAGTGGTCGCGCACAGCGGGTTGCCGGCCACGGGGGTGAAGTCCTGGAACTTCAGCTCTCCAGTTCCGCTCGCCCAGCTATCGTACTCGCTGATCAACCCCTCCGTGCTCGAAGCCATCGAAGCATTCAGGGTTGTCGTGCCGGCGCCGTTGTTGATGTAGCTATCTGTGAAGTTGAGGGTGATGATCAGGTTGGTGTCGCCTGAGCCCACGTCCGGACTTTGCGTAATCGTGCCGCCGGTGATCGGCTCAGCTGTTATAAACGCGGCGAATTCGCCATCCAGCTCGGAATCGGAGAAGTCTTGCTCCCCGCCGGTGATCGCCTCGACTCCGCCCGAGACGCTGCCGCTGGCGACAAAGACACCCATGTATTCGTACCCGTTTCCGTTGGAGTCGAATCCGGAGACATAAAACACGTAGTTCCCCGCCCCCAGATAGGCCGGCGTCACGACGGCCGTGTTGGTGATGCTGAAGTTGACGGGGGTCAGCGTCCCTGACGTGGCGACCACGTTGTAGGGCCCGCCCACCGTAGAGTCTGCGACAAAGTCATTCGCGGTGGCGTTGCCGTTGGCATCGGTGGCATCCACCTCCACGTTGTTGGTGGTGCTTGTAAAGGTGCCGCTCGGCGCCGTCGCCGGAGCCGTAAACGTCACCTGCACGCCCTGCACCGGATTGCCGTCAGCATCCGTGACGGTCGCAACCAGCGGGGCTGCGGTTGTGCTGACCGCCACGCTCTGCGGAGTTCCGCTCGTGGCTGTCAGGTTAGCCGGCGTGCCGGAGGTGTTCGACTCGTTGAAGGTTGCCGTTACCCCCGAGTAGGTGGCCGTAACCGTGAAACCGCCCGCTACGGTATTCGCGGTGGGCGGCGCTACGGTAGTGGCGTTGCCGTTTGCGTCGGTCAGGTCGGTTTCGGTTGCGGTTCCGTTGCTGAAGGTAGCGCTCGCTCCGTTGGCCCCTGGGACAATCGTGAAGACGACGTTCACGCCGCTCGTGGCGGTTCCATTGGTGGTTACGTTGGCCTCCAGATCATTCGCGAATTGGGTGCCAACCGTCGCGCTCTGATTGTTGCCGCTGACCACGGTGACGTTGATCGGCACGGGCGTGCTGGTCAGATTGAAGGTGGCGGTGCTCGTCGTTCCGCTGGTGGAAGCGGTCACGGTGAACGAGCCGGCGGTCGAATTCGCGGTGCATGGCGAAGAGTTGGCCTGGCCGCTCGAGTTGGTAGTGTCGGTCTCCGTGCCGGTGGTGTTGGGGAAGGTACAGGTCGCCCCATTTGCCGCCGGATTCACCGTGAATGTCACGGACGCGCCGCTTGACGGCGATCCGTTCGAGGTTACCGTTGCTTGCAGGGCGGCAAAAGCGGTGCCGACCTCCACGCTTTGAGGTGTACCCGCGGTCGCCGAGATGGCGATGGTCGGGGCGGATGAACTCGAACTGCAACCCACCCAGATGGCGATCATGCTCAGGCCGACAAATAGACAAATCGATTTACGCAATGTCATCGCGCACCTCCGTTGCCGTCCGTTCGGAATGCGCCTGCGCCGCGGCGGCGTGAGGCGCGTTCCGTCTGCCCTTGCTTCAGGAATCCGCTCAGGTTGCGCACTGTGACCATGCGGCCCTCAAAGATCAGTTGCCGCGCCAGCAAATACTGTTTTCCGTGAACTTTTTCAAACGCGCCTACGATCTGCACCGGCGTTCCGGCCTTCAGGGCTTCCTGGGTTTGTTTGGTCATATACGGGCCCAAGTGGGCGTCGACCGTTCCTTCCGGTCCATTCACGAAGACATGGAGGCCGGCGGGACTGCCGGACGCGGAATTTGTGACAAGCTCGCTAACTATCCCGTTCAGCGTGATCTCGTGGGCCTTGTCGTACCCGCGAGCCGGCGGCTGGGCGCCGAGTGGTACAGCCAGGATCGCAAAGAGCAGGCCAGCCAGCAGCCCGGCGATCACGCGAGTGAATTTCGGACACATACTGCGACTCATGGATTGTCTCCTTGGAAGTGGGTTAGTGGTTGGTGGCTTCCGATCTGGTGACCAGTCGGCGACGCGATACAACTCGGCGGTGGGGTTCCGAATAAGGCCCTCCGTTCTGGCTGGATGAACTTGAATTCGAACGTATGAGATGGGAGAAACGAGATTATCCTCCGGAGCGGGCACGGCGTCAATATAGAAAAAAGCAGCGCCGGTTGGTTGCCTGATTCGTCGGCCGGGGGTGGAAACCCTCGCGGGTGCTCATTTCTTCGCGTGGCTGCCCCACCCTTTCGCTTTTCTTTTCCGAAAGGGTGGGATGCGGACCGCTGAGGGAGCGGTATGCGCTTTGGTTGTGATGTCTGCAGAACCTCTTGGGAGTCATCCCGAAGCCCCGCGTTTTCACCAGCGGGGCGAGAAATCCCCGCATCCCGACTGTCGGGCAAAGCAGGCACTCCTAGGGGCTGCCGCGCCCCTATCCCTATTCGCTGGTGAAGTAGTCCACGGTCACCGGGTTTTCGAACAGGGAATAGTCGCGGGTGACGACGGTGATGCCGCTGTCGGTGACGAAGTAGCGGGAGCGGTCGGCTTCGGTGTCGTAACCGATGGTGGTGCCTTCGGGCAGATGCACGTCGCGGTCGATGATGCAGTGGCGGATGCGGCAATGGCGTCCCACAGAGACGTGGGAGAACAGAATCGACTCGTCCACTTCAGAATAAGAGTTCACCCGCACATCAGGCGAAAGCACGGAGTTCCTGACGATGCCTCCCGACACGATACACCCATTGGAGACGATGGAATCGAGTGCCGTGCCCATGCGGTCCTTGTCGGAGAAAACGAATTTGGCGGGCGGGTACTGGCGCTGGTGGGTGCGGATGGGCCAGTCCTGGTCATAAAGGTTGAAGATGGGCGAAACCGAAACGATATCCATGTTGGCGTCGTAGTAGGCCTCGAGCGTGCCCACGTCGCGCCAGTAGAGAGCTTCTTTCTTGTTCTCGTCGATGAAGTCGTAGGCGAAGACGCGGTAGTCGTTCACCATCTTCGGCAGAATGTCTTTGCCGAAATCGTGGCTGGAGCCGGGGTCTTCCGCGTCCTTCAGCAGGACCGGAATCAGCACATCGGCATTGAACAGGTAAACGCCCATCGATCCCGCAACTTTCTCCGGGTTCCAGGGGGAACGCAGATCGGTCGTCCTGGGCTTTTCCTCGAATCCGTTGATGCGGCCGTCGCGGTCGACGTCAACCACGCCTAAGCGGGAAGTTTCGGCAAGATCGATCTGAATCGTGGCCAGGGTGACGTCGGCGGCCGAGTCTATGTGCTGCTTGAGCATCTTGCCGTAATCCATCTTGTAGATGTGATCGCCGGCGAGAATCAGCACGTACTTCGGCTGCTCGGAGCCGATGGAATAAATGTTCTGGTAGACGGCGTCGGCCGTGCCTTGATACCACTGATCGCCCACGCGCTTCATCGGAGGCAGGACTTCGATGAACTCGCCGACTTCGCGGCCGAGGATGTTCCAGCCCTCACGAATATGCCGGTTCAGAGACAGTGCCTTATATTGCGTGAGAATGTAGACGCGGCGCAGGTCGGAGTTGAGGCAATTGGAAAGCGTGATGTCAATGATGCGATACATGCCGCCGAAGGTCACGGCAGGCTTGGCACGGTCTCGGGTGAGGGGATAAAGGCGCTCTCCGACGCCGCCGGCCAGAAGGACTCCGAGAGTGTCTTTCATGAAATCGCCCCGGAAAACAGATGGTAGCACAGGGCAAAAAGTTGTCGCGCGGTGTTCTGCTGCGCGGTAGTGGTGCAGTTGGCTTGTCATCCTGAACAAGCGTCCTTTGCGCAGTGAAGAGCCTGCCCTGAGCCGAATGGCGAAGGGATCTGGTCGAGCCGCGCGAAGTGGCGCGCTCTTTGCGCCACGGGAATCGCGCGTTCGGCTCGCTTCCCTATCAAACTGCACCACTACCGGCCACGCGGAGGGATTCGTCAGGCGGGCAACTCTACTTCTTTTCCTCTTCGATCTTGATGCGCAGCGATTTCAGGAACTTCAGATCCTGGTCGTTGACCTTGAATTCGGGGTTGGTGGAAAGCGTGGTGACCAGGGAAGTCTTGTCGGCGGACTTGTCTCCCTGCTTGCTCACGCCAATGGTGGCTTCGAGGACCAGAAAGATATCGTAGCCGCCTTCCTTGATGCGGGAGACGACCTCAGCGATCTGTTCGGAGTCGGAGAGAGACTCGTTAATGGCCTCTCCCAGTTCCTTCATCAATTGTTTCAGTTGCTGGTCCACGTGTTCCCCCGATGGCTTTTTGTCAGGCGCTCAATGCTCTCACTTCTTAGATGCCTGCGGCACAGGCAACAGTTTTAGCCTGCCAGGGCAGGTGGCGTCATTGTAGCGCCGAAGGCTGTTAAAATCGAGGGCGTGAGCAAAGTTTCTACCACACAAAAGTTGGGAGTGGTCACGCGCGTGGCCGCCCGCCAGGCCGGTCAACTCCGCGTGGTGCGGGCGATCAAGAACGCCGTTTCCACCACGGCCCGGGCAACCGCGCGCCTGTTGCATCAGTTGTGGCTGGAGGTTACGGGCTTTATTTTCCTGGTGATGGCGGGCATCGGCGGCATTGCCCTGGCCCATGAATACGCCCGCTACCAGTCCGGCAGAGCCGGCTCGGGCCGGGTGGTGCTTGCAATTTGTTTCACACTGACATTTGCCTGGTTTGGCGTGAGTTCATTCTGGCGGGTGCGGCGGAAGACCAGAGGCAGGGCACGGTAGAGTCCCGGGGCCCATGCGGCGAGCAATCGGCTTGACTCGCTACTCGGTACTCGGTACTCGATACTCGATACTATCAGCGGGGATCATATGTCGGAAACGAAGGTTGCCCATCGTCACGCGGAAATTAAGACCTCCTCGCATATACCGGTGAATCCCCTCTACACTCCTGCCGACCTGAAGGGATCAGATTACGAAAGCGAAGTCGGCTACCCGGGCGAGTATCCATTCACCCGCGGGGTGCAGGCCACCATGTACCGCGGACGCTTGTGGACCATGCGCCAGTACGCCGGCATGGGCGACGCCGAAGAATCCAACAAACGCTACAAATACTTGCTGGCGAACGGAACCACGGGTTTGTCAGTCGCGTTTGATTTGCCCACGCAAATTGGCATGGACTCCGACCACGTGCTGGCCTCCGGCGAGGTGGGCAAGGTGGGCGTGGCCATTGATTCGATCGAAGATATGGAGCGGTTGTTCGCCGGCATCGATCTCACCAGAATTTCCACGTCGATGACCATCAACGCGACAGCGTCCATTCTGTTAGCGCTGTACGTTGCCGTGGCGCGGCGGCAGGGCGCGGACATCCGCAAACTTTCCGGCACGGTGCAAAACGATGTGTTGAAGGAATACATCGCGCGGGGAACTTACATTTATCCGCCGCAGCAGGCGATGCGTGTCATTACCGACATGTTTGCCTGGGCGAAAGAAAACGTGCCCGAGTGGAACACGATTTCCATTTCTGGCTACCACATGCGCGAGGCGGGATCGACCGCCGTGCAGGAAGTGGCGTTCACCCTGGGCAATGGCATGGCCTATGTGGAGGCCGCGATCAAAGCCGGGTTGGATGTGGATCAGTTCGCGCCGCGCCTGTCTTTCTTTTTCAACGCGCACAGCAATTTTCTGGAAGAAGTGGCGAAGTTCCGGGCGGCGCGCCGCATGTGGGCGCGCATCATGCGGGAGCATTTCGGGGCGAAGAATCCGCGCTCATGGATGCTGCGCTTTCATACCCAGACGGCGGGATCCACACTCACGGCCCAGCAACCGGAAAACAATATTGTCCGCACGGCGATTCAGGCGATGGCCGCGGTGCTGGGCGGGACGCAGTCGCTGCACACTAATTCCTACGACGAGGCGCTGGCGCTGCCCACCGAACAGGCGGCGCGAATCGCGCTGCGCACGCAGCAGGTGATTGCCTACGAGTCGGGCGCGGCCCAGACCATCGATCCGCTGGCGGGCTCGTATTACGTGGAGAGCCTGACCAATGAGATCGAAAAGCGCGCCGCCGAATATCTGGGAAAGATCGAAACCTTGGGCGGAATGCTGAAGGCGATCGAGCGCGGATTCGTGCAGCAGGAAATTCAGAATGCCGCCTACGAGTACCAGCAGGCCGTAGATCGCGGGGAAGCCATCGTGGTGGGAGTGAATCGCTTCGAACTGGAAGAGGAGAAACCGATTCCCATTCAGAAAATCGATCCGGCGCTGGAGCCGAAGCAGGTGGAGCGCGTCCGCGCGCTGCGGGGGCGGCGCGATGCCGGACCATGGCAAGCAGCCTTGAAAGGCGTGGAAGAGGCAGCACGATCGGGCCAGAATGTGATGCCGCGCATTCTTGCGGCCGTCGAGGCCTATGCCACGGTAGGCGAGATTGCAGACGCCATGCGGAAGGTGTTTGGGGAGTATAGGGAAGCCGTGGTGATTTAGGGCATCGACTAAGGGGCCATCAAAGGGAAATCTAGGGATCTGTGGAGGCCCAAGTGAAGCGGAAAAGCCGCACGCCAAAATTGCTGGTATTCATCAGTCACAGCGGCCGCGACACTTGGGTTGCCAAGCAGATTGCGAGGGAAGTGACGGCTTGCGGCGCGAACTTCTTTCTCGACGAATCCGACATCGAAGTAGGAACCGAATTCGAGGATTCGATACACGATTCTCTTTCGAAAGCAGATGAGTTGCTGGTCCTGTTAACTCCTTGGGCGCTGGACCGGCCTTACGTTTGGGCAGAGATTGGCGCTGCGTGGGGACGGAAGATTCCCATTGTCGCAATCTTGCACGGACTCGATGCGCAGACGCTCCAAAGCCGCCCTGGCATACCTGTCCTTATAAAGAAACGCAATCTTATTGAGTTGAATGAGATTGGCGTGTACTTCAAAACAGCTCCGGGCTCGGGCTAGAAAGCGGTAGAATACTCGGGAGTGAATTATGTATAAGCAGCGTGTGTTTATTTCCCACTCGGTCTCGGATGAACCTTGGGTGCGCGAGTTTACTGATTCTCTGCGGGGACTAGGCTTCGAGGTAGAGCTGGATTATCACAACATTCGTCTCGGCGATTCCCTCGCGGATGCATTAGAGGAAGGACTGCGCAAAAGCAGTGTTATCGTTTTGCTCGTGACTCCGGATTCGATCAAGAGGCCCAATTTGTTCTTTGAAATGGGAGCTGCGATCGGAATGGGGAAACGTCTGGTGCCTGTTGTTTCTAGCGAAGTAGACCCAGCGGAGTTGCCTGCACCTTTGCGGGAGCGGCAATACTTAGTAAAGGCCACTCCCGAAGCAACCGCTCAGGAATTTGCCTTGCAAGCTGTCGGAGCCTGATTTTTCCATCCGCGAGATTTCTATTAGCACTCACAGATAACTCAGCCACCAATCCTTCCTGCGCTGTTTCAACCCCGCCCACGATACGCATGGTACGTAAAGAATGGCCACGGCGGTGATCCACATCAGGTAGATGAAGGGCAGGTTGTGGCCGTAGCCCGGCGGCGCTCCGAAAAAGAACGCCCCGTGAAACAGCCAGGCGGCGGGCTGATGGAAAACCACGGCCATGGCGATGGCGAGCAGGTGGATCAAATACAGATGAAGGATGTAATAAAAAAGCGGCACCCGGCCGTAGATCAGCAACGCGTGATTGATGCCCGAGGGTTTCGCGCCGCCGGAATAGCGCTTGTCGAGCCACGCCAGCAACAATAAGGAAGGCCCCATGGTCATCAGCAAAAATTGCAGCGAGGGCGGATACTTTTCGACGTCGAAGAAGAGGATGACGGTTTTCTCCACCGTCGGTTGAATGTGCCAATCGCCTTGCGACACGCCGCCCAAACCCTTGGGAGGGTTGCCGTACAGATTTGTCGCGCGCAGGAAAATAAATGCCAGCACCAGCGCCAGCCCAAGACGGCTCATCAGTTTTTGGCGGCGTTCCGCCTCAAGCTGATAAATCGCGCCGAAGGCGTAGCCTGCACCCATCACCCCCACCCAGGGGACAATTTGGAAAAGAACAAAAGTCTGCAGGCCGAAGGGTAGCCTGACGAACCCGCGCACGTGGAGAATGGTCCACAGGTTTGCCCACGAGCCGAGCGGTGCGGGGCGAATTCCATCCAGGAGATCGTGGCCGGCAAACATCAACAGAGAGAGAGCAGCCAGCCAGCGCAGCGGCATGCGCACCGCCGCCGCCATGATGACCATGCAGGCGCCCAGCGCCCAGATCACGCCGAAGAAGCCAAAGGGAACGATGAAGCTCCAGGCAAAGCCGACAATGGTGAATTCCACCACGATGAGCCAGAGGCCGCGCGTCCACAGGAAGCGGCTGAGTGCGGCCGGAGTGCGCCGCCGTCCGTAAAAGAACGCTCCCGTGCCTGCCAGGAAAAAGAACAAAGGCGCGCAAAAATGCGTGACCCAGCGGGTGAAGAAAAGGGCATACCAGGTGCGGGCCAGATTCTCGGGTTCAAATCTTAGATAGGAGAAGTAGTCGCGGGTGTGGTCGAGCGCCATCAACACCATCACCAGGCCGCGCAAAATGTCGATCGATTCGACACGCCCTACCGCCGGCAACTTGCGCACACTGTCGCCGGCGACGTCTGAGACCACGGTTGCGCACATAGGTCCCCCGTTGGTGGTTTCCCGTAAGACGATTTGCAGCTTGGAATGTTACCAGCTAAGGGTGTCGGCGGGAAAAGGCAGCGCGACCGGGTAGTGGTGCAGTTTGCCTGTCATCCTGAGCAAGCCTCTTTTGCGCAGCGAAGAGCCCGCCCTGAGCCGGGTGGCGAAGGGATCTGGGCGAGCCGCGCGAAACCACGGAGCCTGCCCTGAGGAAGCGCAAGCGACCGAACGGGCGCGTTTGGCTCGCTTCCTTATCAAACTGCAACATTACGCGCGACTCTAGTCGGACGTCTTGTAGTCGCAGGCGGTGCGGCAAGGTTCGCAGTACATCAGTCCGTCTTTGCAGATGCGGACGTCAAGCGACGACTGGCAGAGGCAGCAGTATTTATCGCATTCGCACTTGTCTTCCGGTCTTTCGCACTGCGCGCAAAAGAATTTGGTGTGGCTGGCGGCGGTGGACATAACAGAAATTTAACGCTTCTCCCCTGGCTCAGGAACGTGACGTTGGTACTGAGGCTGGAGTCATGCCGGGGGATCGGCCGCCGGAAAGACAGGAACTGCGCGTCCACCACGCAGGCACGGAAAAAGGCTGCGGGTCATTGCCCAAGCCTTTTGCAATGTGGTCGCCCGTCTTGAAATGAATTTGTGCTTGTTTTCTCCGTGTCTCCGTGCCTCCGTGGTAGATGTTGTTTTTATCGAAAATCGGTACTCTGCATCGGCCAATTTCCCCGTGTCCTATAATTCTCAGCAATGACCTTCCAAAAGCTGCTGGATGGGGCGGAAGTTCTCGCGCACAGCGGGGACCCGGGCGTGAGTGGTGTCGAATACGACTCGCGCCGCGTCAAGCCTGGCGACGCTTTCGTGGCCATGCGCGGCGAAAGCAGTGACGGCAACCGGTTTATTGATCAGGCGATCGCGGCGGGAGCCGTCGCCGTGGTAACCGATTCGGCAGAAGAGAAGCCACGTGCGGGAGTGGCCTGGGCCGTGGTGCCGAACGGGCGAAGGGCGCTGGCCAGAATCAGCGCGAACTTCTATAAAAAACCGGCGGAGCGGATCGCCATCACCGGTATCACCGGCACCAATGGAAAGAGCACGACGGCGTTTCTGCTGGAATCGATTCTGGCGGCCGCCAAGCGAAAGAGTGCGCTCATCGGGACAATCGAATATCACGTAGCCGGCAAGGTCTTGCCCGCGCCGCATACCACACCAGAGGCCCTGGAACTGAATCGCATGTTGCGCGAGGCGTTGGGAAACGGAGCGACCGAGGCAGTGATGGAGGTTTCCTCACACGCGCTGGCGCAAGAGCGCGTATTCGGCGTGCCCTTCGACGTTGCCGTCTTTACCAACCTGACGCGCGATCATCTCGACTATCACCAAACGATGGAGAAGTATTTCGCGGCCAAGCGAATCCTCTTCGAAGGTTGCGGTACGGATGCGCCCCGGGTAGTCATCACCAACATCGATGATGAGTGCGGCGCGAAGATCGCCGAGTTCAGCCGCAAGCGCAGCTCCGTGGTTTTGAAATATGGATGGCAACGAGGCGACTTCTACGCCGAGAAAGTGCAGATCACAACCCGCGGGACACGATTCGATCTGGTGACGCCGGAGGCAAAGCTGGCCGTGTTTTCCCCACTGATCGGTCGGGTGAATGTGTACAACATTCTGGCGGCGGCAGGCGCGGCCTATGGACGCGGCTGCCCTCCGGAAGCCATGGCTGCGGGGATCGACGGGCTGGCGTGCGTGCCGGGCAGGTTCGAGCGCGTTGATTGCGGCCAGCCCTTCACGGTCGTGGTGGACTATGCGCATACCGACGATGCCTTGCGAAATCTGACGGCGCTGGCACGGGAATTGGTCTCCGCAGCACGGGGCAGAGTCATTACGCTTTTCGGATGCGGAGGCGATCGCGACCGCAAGAAGCGTCCGCTGATGGGCGAAGCCGCCGGACGAGGCAGCGATTTTGTCGTGCTGACCTCCGACAATCCGCGCAGCGAAGATCCGCTGGCGATTATTAACGATGCCCTCACGGGCCTGCAAAAAACCGGCACGAAATACGTGGTTGTGCCTGATCGTCGCAAGGCGATCGGGCTGGCGATCAGCGAGGCGCGGCCGGGGGACATCGCGCTGCTCGCCGGCAAGGGACACGAGAAAGTCCAGGTCACGCGGGAGGGAGCAGCCCACTTCGACGATCTGGAAGTGGCGCGCGAGGCGCTTCGGTCGGCGGGCTTTGCATGTGAAGCGGTCCCAGCGGGAGCGAAGCGATGAAGCTGCCGCTGGCCAGGATCGCCGAGTTTCTTTCCGTTACGCAGAAATTCCCTTCAGAAGCGGAGGCGAAGGGTTATTCCATCGACTCGCGAACCGTCGGCCAGGGCGAGCTTTTCTTTGCCGTGAAAGGTGAACGGCTCGATGGGCACGACTTCGTGGAACAAGCGCTCGCAAAAGGCGCGGTCGCGGCCGTAGTTCGTAAAGATCAAGCCGGCCGCTATCAGGAAAACGCCCGCTTACTGGCGGTAGACGATACGCTAATCGCATTGCAGACATTGGCTACCTCGGTGCGAAAGCTGTGGGGCAGGCCGCTGATCGGCGTAACCGGATCGACGGGGAAGACGACGACGAAAGAAGCCATCGCGCATGTGCTAAGCCGGCGGTTTCGGGTGATGAAATCGGAGGGGAACTTCAACAATCATTTTGGCCTGCCGCTCATGCTGCTGAAACTGGAAGCGGCGCATGACCTGGCTGTCATTGAGATGGGCATGTCGCACGCAGGCGAGATTCGCGCGCTGGCCAAAATCGCCGAGCCGGAGATTGGCGTGGTCACCAACGTCGCCCCTGTGCATTTGGAGTTTTTTGATTCGCTGGCCGGCATCGCGCGCGCCAAGTATGAGCTGATCGAATCATTGCCCGCCGGAGGCACGGCCATTCTGAATGGCGATGATGAGTACGTTTCCCAGTTCGGCCGTGACTTCAAGGGCAAAGTTGTGATTTATGGCGCCACGGCTACGGCGGATGTGCGCGCGGAAAACATCGCCGGGAAAGGCGCGGAAGGCATGGAGTTCGACATAGTGCTGGGCAACGCTCGCGACCATGTCTTTCTTCCCCTGGTGGGCAAGCATAACGTGTTGAATGCGTTGGCGGCGGCCGCGGTGGGAGTGGAACGCGGGCTCAAGTTGTCGGAGACGGTGGCGGCGCTGCAAGCGCTCACTCCCGCCGACAAACGCGGGCAGGTTCTCCACATGGGCAACATCACGGTGATCAACGATTGCTACAATTCCAATCCGAAGGCCCTGACAGCCATGGTGGATGCGCTGGCCGCCATGCCGGCGCGGCGGCGTATTGTGGTCGCCGGTGAAATGCTGGAGTTGGGCCCGGCCGGCGAAGAAATGCACCGGAGCGCGGGGCAGCACATCGCGGAAAGGAAAATTGATGTGCTGCTGGGCGTGCGGGGCTTGGCGCAGGCGATGGTGGAGGGAGCTCGCAAGTCAGGAACCCGGTCGGAGTTTGTGGCCGCGCCGGAGGATGCCGGCGAGTGGCTGGCGCGCAAAACCCGGCCGGGCGATGTCGTGTTGTTGAAGGCATCGCGTGGTGTAAAGCTTGAAAAAGCGCTGGAGACTTGGGAGGCGCGGCTTGGCGTGGGCCCTGAATAATCTTCACCACGGAGTCACAGAGGCACGGAGAAGAATGGGGAACGGATCGCTTGAAGGACTCAATATGGCGGCCAAGGTGTTTTGAATAAAAAGCTTCTTCTCCGTGACTCCGTGTCTCCGTGGTAGGTTTTGGTTTGACGGCTGAAAGCCGGCGGCTGCATTTCGGAGGCTGATTGCTCTACTGGTTGTTGTACCTGAAGTTGCAGCATTACGTCGCGCCGTTCCGCATCTTCCGCTACCTGACCTTTCGCACGGCGTTTGCCAGCCTGACGGCGCTGTTCACTGCGATGATCGTGGGGCCGGTGGTGATCAACCGGCTGCGCGAATTTCAGATCGGACAATACATTCGGGAAGAAGGGCCGAAAGCCCATCAGAAGAAAGCCGGCACGCCCACCATGGGCGGGTTGCTGATCGCGATTGCCATCGTCGTGCCCACGCTGTTGTGGGCGGACCTGGGCAACCGCTTCGTATGGATTGCGGTATTTGCCACCTGCGCGTTTGCGGCGATTGGATTCGCCGACGACTACACCAAGGTGGTGCATCGCCGCAACCTCGGATTGACCGGACGCGCCAAGCTCGGACTCCAGATTGCCACCAGCATCGTGATCGCGGTGATGCTCATTGCCATGCAGACCGCGAAGCTGTATTCGACGCGGTTGATTGTTCCCTTCTTCAAGCAGTTTCATCCTGACCTGGTGGTGCAGAGCCTGGAGCGTTTTGCGCACCTCTGGCCGCTGGCCTTTCTGCCGTTTATCGCATTCGTCGTGCTGGTAATCGTGGGCTCGAGCAATGCCGTGAACCTCACCGATGGATTGGACGGACTGGCTATCGGGTGTACTGTGATTGCCGCCGGAGCGCTGACGGTGCTGACCTACGTCAGCGGCCATGCCACCTTCGCCACCTACCTGGAAATTCCCAGGATGCCGCAGGTGGGCGAGTTGACAATTTTCTGTGGGGCCATGGTGGGATCGGCGATTGGCTTCTTGTGGTACAACGCGCATCCGGCTGAAGTGTTCATGGGCGACGTGGGATCGCTCGCGCTGGGCGGTGCGATCGGAACCGTGGCGGTGATCATCAAGCAGGAGTTGCTTCTGCCCTTCATCGGCGGCGTTTTCGTGATCGAGGCATTATCGGTGATTCTGCAAGTGGGATCGTATAAGCTGCGCAAGAAGCGGATTTTCAAGATGGCGCCCATCCATCATCATTTTGAGTTGATGGGCTGGTCGGAATCGAAAATTATCGTGCGCTTCTGGATTGCGTCGCTGGTGTTCGCGCTGTTCGCGCTGACGACATTGAAACTACGGTGAACTTCATTGCCGCGGATTCACGCGGATCAACGCTGTAAGATTTGATTTTTATGTTTTAAGCCGTGTGAATCCGCGTTAATCCGTGGCGATTTGAAGTGTGACCGTGCGCCAGGCCGAGGCATATTGATGGAGCAACGTGATTTGAGGGAGCTGACCGCAGATTTGTTCATCTCGCTCGATGGGTTTGCCTCGGGAGTGACAGAAGCAGCTTTCTTTGGATATTTCGGCGAAGATCTGGGCAAGTGGGTGAGCGATAACCTCCGCACCGCGCAGATTTTGATTTTGGGGCGGGTCACATACGAGGCCATGGCGCAGTTTGCCCCGTCAGCCACGGATCCAACGAGCATCCGCATGACCGAGCTGCCGAAGCTGGTATTCTCAAACACGCTGGAGCAACCTCTTCGCTGGAAGAACACGCGCCTTGCCAAAGACCCTGCCAACGAAATTAAGACACTTAAACAGCAATCCGGCGATCCGCTGCGCTCGATTGGCAGCGTCAGTCTGGTAAAAAGTATGATGCAGCTTGGGCTCGTCGATCGGCTGAGGCTGATGGTTTTTCCGGTAATCCTCGGTAGCGCGGGCAAGGAACCGATTTTCGCAGGCTACTCCCGCACCGCCCTGGAACTGATCGACACGAAAGTCCTTGACTGCCGGCTGACGTTGCTCGAGTACCGTCCGGCGCGGTGATTGAGATAAGGCCGACTCACCACAGAGTCACGGAGTCACAGAGAAAACTTATTCCTGATTTTTGCTCTCCGTGTCTCTGTGACTCTGTGGTGAAATGGTTTCTGCTGTTAAGAGTATGGAGCTAGACAACAAGCGCGTTTTAGTGGTCGGCCTGGGCAAATCGGGCGTGGCGTCGGCTTTGTTCTTGAAAGCTCGCGGGGCGCGCGTCACTGTGTCCGATATTAAGAGCGGAGACGAACTGCGCAACGAGATTCCCGCGCTGCTCGATCACGGCATCACCGTCGAGACCGGGGGGCACGGCGAGCGTACGTTTCGTGGGCAGGATTTGATCGTGGTCAGTCCCGGCGTCCCCGTGGATGCGCCCCTGCTCGTGCAAGCCCGGTCGCTGGGCGAACCCGTAATCGGCGAGATCGAACTGGCGGCCCAGTTTTTGCCCGGGCCGATTGTGGCGATCACCGGTTCGAATGGAAAGACGACGACCACCACGCTGACGGGCGAGATACTCGCCGCCGGAGGATTGTCGGCGCTGGTCGGCGGCAACATTGGCACCCCGGCGATTTCGCTGGCCGAGCGCGCCAACCCCCAGACGGCAATCGTGCTCGAGGTTTCGAGCTTTCAGCTGGAGACGATCCAAACGTTTCATCCCAGGATTGCCGTGGTGCTCAATGTGACGCCCGATCATCTCGACCGGCACCGCGCGCTGGAAGTCTACGTCGATGCCAAGGCGCGCATTTTCGAGAATCAGCGGGGCGACGATTTTGCGGTGCTCAATGGCGACGATCCGATTTGCCTGAGCATGGCGGCGCGGACGCGGGCACAAGTCTTCTGGTTCAGCCGGCAGAGGGAAGTGAGCCAGGGAGCCTGGGTGCGGAATGGAATGATCGTTTTTCGCGGCGGCGCGGGTCAATCATCGCAACGCGAAATCATGCTGGTTTCCGAGATTCCTCTGAAAGGCGCGCACAACCTCGAGAACGTGCTCGCGGCGGTGTCCGCCGGCGCGTTGATGGGGTGCGAGCCGGAGAAAATCCGGCAGGCGGTCAAGAACTTCAAAGCGGTGGAGCACCGGCTGGAGTTTGTGGCGACCATTCACGGCGTGGATTACTACAACGATTCCAAGGCTACGAACGTGGATGCGACAATCAAGGCACTGGAATCGTTTACCGCGAACATTCACCTGATTTTGGGCGGCAAGGACAAGGGCAGCGACTACAGCGTGCTTAACGATCTGTTGCGGCAGCGCGTGAAGCGCGTGTACACCATCGGCGCGGCAGCCGGGAAGATCGAATCACAGATCGTTTCTTCGAAGAACGGTGGTCCGGAAATCGTTCACGCAGAAACCCTAGAGAACGCAGTGCGCAAGGCAAATGCCGTCGCAGAGCCCGGCGACGTGGTGCTGCTCGCGCCCGCGTGCGCCAGCTTCGATCAGTTCAAGAACTACGAACAGCGCGGACAGGTGTTTAAGGAGATTGTGCAGACGCTATCAGTGGAATGACCGGGTCTGATTCCTCTGTGAAATAGTCCGCATCTAGCTCCTCGGCTGGCTTGACACCCGCTTTTTTGGCTCCTACCCTTGACCTTATGGAAGTGCACCTCACCCCCGACCAGCAGGCCTTTGTCCGCCAGGGCATAGAAGCTGGACGGTTCCGCACCGAGGCCGACGCAATCGCGGAAGCCTTGTCTCTGTGGGAAGAACGCGAGCGTAAGCGGGCAGCGTTCAGGAAGACGCTTGACGATGCCAAGGCGGCTATTGAGCGCGGCGAAGGGATTCCCATAACTCCCGAATCCATGCGCGAACTGGCGGAGCGAGTGAAGCAGCGTGGCAAAGCACGCCTTGCAGCCGAACATTTGAATCCTCGCTGATGGGTCATCACGTATCGCCGCAAGCTGAGGCCGATCTCGACGATATCTGGTTCTACGTCGCGAAGGAAAGTGGCAGCATCGAGCTTGCCACGAAGATGGTTGATTCTTTCAGCGACCAGTTTCTCCTTTTAGGTCGATATCCTCACCTCGGCCGGCCCCGGGACGACGACTTCGGCCCCGGCTCCCGGAGCATTGTTGTTAGCGAATACGTGGTCGTTTACTGCGTCGAACAGAACGGGGATGTTTTGATTCTTCGCGTCGTGCATGGCCGGCGGGATCTCGAGTCGCTTTTCGGCGAGTAGTCTTTTCCGCACGGAACCAAGTCAATCAACACTCCAACTGCTCTCGCCTGCTTTTCTTTCAACGCACCTCCGCGCTCCCGTGATGAAATGAACTTCCCATGGCAAAGCGGGTCAGTGTCGATCGCTGGCTGTTTACCGTGACCATGCTGCTGGTGTTTGTGGGCCTGGTGATGGTGTTTTCGGCCTCGGCGGTGATGGCACGCGAGCGGTTTGGATCGCCCTATGCATTCCTGCTGAAGCAGTTGGTATGGGCGGCGGCGGGCATCGTGGCCATGGTGGTGGCCATGCGGGTGGACTACCGTCGCTACAAGCATCCGGCACTGGTGTTTTCGGCTTCGGCGGTGATGGCGCGGGAGCGGTTTGGATCGCCGTATGCGTTTGTGTTGAAGCAGTTGATCTGGGCGGCAGCGGGGCTGGTGGGCATGGTGGTGGCGATGCGGGTGGACTACCGCCGGTATAAGCATCCGGCGCTGGTGTTTTCGCTG
>Ga0187782_10000408_pt1 | contig 28628 bp, 20 predicted proteins | sample 0715_SJ02_MP15_2_FD_132454 | JGI IMG/M metagenome (GOLD analysis project Ga0187782, IMG submission 132454) | Tropical peat soil microbial communities from peatlands in Department of Meta, Colombia - 0715_SJ02_MP15_20_MG | ecosystem: Environmental > Terrestrial > Soil > Wetlands > Peat | place... | reverse complement strand
CGCGCTCACCCCACATGCGGTCGTGGCGGAATTGGTAGACGCACTAGCTTGAGGTGCTAGCGGGGCAACCCGTGGAGGTTCGAGTCCTCTCGACCGCACCAGTGACAGTTTCCTACGTATTCGACACTTGCCCGTTGATCCTTCAAAAGATCCCAGTCCCTTATTTGGACGGCGGTGAAATTGTCTCAGCCAAGCTGTTGTTCCCATGTCTGCGGCCAAAAAGCCCGCCGCCGGGCGAACAGGGCAGGGTGCTCGCGCCCCGCTTGACACGTCGCCGGAGTTTCGTACCTTCAACACGCTGGTGCTGGACGACGTAGCGGCGCAAACGGCCAAAAAAGACCGCAATGGGCCGCCAATGAGGGAGGTGCGACACCAGCCCCAGCCGATCGAAAACCATCTCAACGTTCGATTGGACTCGCCGAGCGCGCCGTGACGACGGTGCGGACGGCTAGCGGCGCCGATGGGCGCAGTCGCAGCGCATCCGGCGGCTGCCGTTAGCTGCCAGCGGCTGTTCGCCAATTGGCAACGGCCGAACCGAACTGATCCAAGGGAGGAGAGTGCAGATGAATCTTCGAGCAAGATTGATGACGAGCGCAGCCGCGGCGACCCTACTCACGGCGCTGACCGCGACCGCCTACGCGCAAGACTCCAAATCGCTGGCCGAGCCCGGCAAGGACTGGGAGACTTTCCACGGCAGCTACAAGGACTGGAACTACAGTCCGCTCAAGCAGATCAACACCGAGAACGTCGGCAAATTGAAAGTGGCGTTCATCGAGCAGGTGGGCCGCTCGACGCGCGGCCTCGAGACGACTCCGCTGGAGAAGGACGGAGTCCTCTACTATTCGGGCTCCTACAGCAAGGTGTTCGCCGTCAAGGGCGATACCGGCGAGATCCTGTGGTCGTATATTCCGAAGCTCGACGAGGAGACCGTCGCGCGCCAGACCCACTCGCCGTACAATCGCGGCATGGCGATGGGCAACGGCCTGCTCTATGTCGGTACCGTCGACGGACGATTGATCGCGGTCGACATGAAGACCGGCCAGCCGGCTTGGGACACCAAGCTGGTTAATTCACAAAAGCTCACCGTCGGATTCACCGGCGCGCCGCTTTTGGTCAAGGACAAGGTGATCATCGGCTGCCAGGGCGGCGAGTGGCCCTATCGCGGCCCGATTTTCGCCGTCAACGCCAAGACCGGCGAGAAGGTTTGGGAATTCGACACCGTCGCGGGCACGCCTGAGGCGCAGCGGACCTGGGGCAACGAGACCTGGCGCACGGGCGGTGGCGGCGGCTGGATGCCGGGCACCTACGACGAGGAGACCAATACGGTGTGGTGGGGCACCGCCAATCCGGCGCCGCTCTACGACTGGTCCGGATCGAACTGGAAGACCGAAGGTCCGCGTCCGGGCGACAATCTCTACACCACCTCGGTCATTGCGCTCGATCCCGATACCGGCAAGCTCAAGTTCTATCATCAGGAGCTGCCGCACGATAACTGGGACTTCGACAGCGCGGTCGGCGAGTTCGTGCAGATCGACCGTGACGGCAAGAAATACTACGTTCATCCCAACAAGAGCGGCTACATCTTCGTGTATGACCGCGCCAATGGAAAGCTCGAGAACGTCTACAACGTCGTCAAGGCCAGCAACTTCGTGAAGAATATCGACCCGAAAACGGGCGAGCTGCAGGGCCGTCGCGACATGACGGAGGGCAAGCAGACGAATCTCTGCCCGGCGATTGCCGGCGGAATCAGCTTCAACTCCGGCACCTACGACCCGCAGACCGGCCTTTACTACAAGGTCGTCAACGAGTGGTGCATGGACCTTGAGATCGTCAAGACCCAACCGGTGACCGAGCCGGCCGCGCAGCTCAATATCGGCGCGACCTTCAAGTTCACCGACCCGCCGGGCGGCAAGATGCACGGCCACGTCGATGCCCGCGATCCGATCACCGGCAAGGTCGCCTGGTCGGTAGACTTCCCCGAGCCGCCACTGGCGAGCTTGCTGTCGACGGCGGGCGGGCTCGTGTTTGTGCCCGACACCCGCGGCTGGCTGCATGCTCTCGATGCGAAGACCGGCAAGGATTTGTGGAAGGCCAATGACGGCAATCTCCACAATGGCGGTATCATCAGCTACGAGATCAACGGCAAGCAATACATCGCCACCGTGACCGGATTCCCCAGCATGGTCAGCGAGGGCTATCCGGATATGTTCGGCGCTCCGTACAAGTACATGGAGCAGAACACCGGCGCGTTGATCGTCTACACGCTGGAGTAAGCTGCCCTGAGGCTTAAAGGAAGCCTCGGATCTCCGCGGCTTCCGCGTTGTTGCAGCGGCGCAAGCCGGAATGCTCCCGGCTTGCGCTAGCCGCGATGGCGCCCCGGCCTCCGACGCCGATTGCGGCGCGTCGCCTCAGCATTGAAGCGCAACAGCGCCAATCGGCGAGCAAGACCGACATGATCAAGCAATGGATGAATGCCGCCGGCGCGATCCTTCTAGCCGCCGCTTGCTGCGGCCATGGAGCCGGCTTCTCGGCGGCGGGCGCTGCCGAGACGGCGGCGCCGGCCGGTCCGACCGACGCCGCCGCGCAGATCGCGCGCGGCAAGAGCTTGTTCATCAGCTATGGCTGCGGCTGGTGTCACGAGGATGGCGGCCGCCAGGGCGGAAAATGCCCGCAATTGATGAATTCGCAACGCGACGACAATTTTATCCGGACCCGCATCGCCACCGGTTCGGAGGGCAAGATGCCGGCCTTCGGCACGGCGTTGACCGGGCCTGACTTCCAGGCGCTGCTCGTTTATATCCGTAGCCTCAAACCGGAGACCAAGCCGTGACCTTCGCCAAACGCCTGCCGGGTCTTTTGCCGCGCGCGCTCGCGGCAACGGCTCTCGCGGCAACCGCGCTTTCGGCGGCGGCCGTTACCTCATCCGCCGATGCCCGCACGCTCGACGCCATCAAGCAGCGTGGCAGACTGATGGTCTGCGCCAATCCGGACGCGCTGCCATTCTCAAGCAAGAAGGGCGACCGGCGCGGCTTCGAGCTCGAGCTCGGCGAGGCGCTCGCCAAGGAGCTCGGCGTCGCCTTGGAAGTCGGATGGGTGATATTCCCGGTCCATGTGGCGCGGGTCGATTGCGACATCCTGTTCGACTCGATCGTCGATCGGGAGACGGCGGAGGATGCCCATCTTCGGCTCTCCAAGCCCTACACCGTCAGCGGCGTAGCGATTGCGCTACGCCCGGGGACCGAAGGCATCAACGGTTTCGGCGATCTCAAGAAGGGCCAGCGGGTCGGCGCGATCGTCGGATCGCTCGCCAGCGTCAAACTCGGCCAGAAAGGGCTGGCGACCATTCCGTTCACCTTCGAGGATGAGATGCTCGATGCGCTCGGCAAGGGCGAGATCGACGTCGCGCTCGCGACGCCATCGACCATCGGGTATTACAACATCACCCACAAGGACGCCCCGCTCCGGCTGGTGCACGATTACGACACCATGCCCGAACTGCGCTGGGAGGTGGCGGTCGGCATCCGCAAGGCCGACGACGCGCTGGTGCAGGCGATCAATACCGCGCTTGATCACATGCTGGCGGATGGCGTCGTCCATAGCATCTATGCGAGCTACGGCGTCGAGCAGAGTCTGCCCGCCAAGCCATAGGCGCGGCGCGTCGCCGCGAGAGAGCTAACCCTGCGCGATCTTGCGCTCGATCGCGGCGCGGATCGACTCCACTTGGTCTGCGGTGCGGGCAACGCGCGGACGCTCGATCGGAAAATCGCCGAGCAGGCGCGCCGGCGAGGCCGAGAGCAGCAACACCCGATCGGCGAGGCCGATCGCCTCCTCGATGTCGTGGGTGACGAGGAGCGTCGTCACCGGGCGACGCGAGACCAGCTCGACGAGCTCGGCGCGCAGGCGCGCCGCGAGCGCGGCGTCGAGCGAGACGAACGGCTCATCGAGCACAAGAAGCTCCGGCTCGACCGCGAACGCGCGCGCTAAGGCGACCCGGCGGGCAAGCCCGAGCGAGAGCTCGCCGGGATAGTGGCGGCGGTGCTCGGCGAGGCCGAGCGTCGCGAACAGGGCGTCGAGCGCCGCGTCGCTCGCCTGCGGCGCCACCAGCCGCAGATTCTGCTCGACGGTGCGCCAAGGCAATAGCCGCGGTTCCTGAAAAACCACGCCCAGCCGGCCGTGCGCCGGCAGCGTTACGCTACCTTCGAAATCATGATCAAGGCCGACAATGATGCGCAGCAGCGTCGTCTTGCCGCATCCCGAGGGGCCGACGATGGCCGCGACCTCGCCGTTCGCCAGTGCAATCGAAAGCTCGCCAAGCACGTGCAGCCGGCCGCCGGAAGCCGCGCGATAGAACTTACGCTTGATATGAACATCAAGCCGGCCTGGTACGCCAGCGGGAAACATGTCGTTCAAGCGGCTGCACCAGGAAGGTTTCGACGGCGAGCATCACAACGACGAAGGCCAGAGCATAGGCCAAGATCCGCGTCACGTCGAATAGCTGGAACGCAACGCCGATCTGAAAGCCGACGCCATTCGGCCGGCCGAGCAATTCGACGATCAGCACGATCTTCCAAACGAGCGACAGGCCGGCGCGTGCCGCCGCGGCGATGTAGGGCGCGAGCTGCGGCAAGACGACATGACGCAGCCTGGCCCACATCCCCATGCGGAACACCGTCGCCATCTCGTCGAGCATGCCGTCGAGCGCGCGGGCGCCCTCGCGCACGGTAACGGTCGCGATCGGCAGCTTGTTGAGCGCGACCGCGGCGATCGCCGCGGTCTCGGTCAGTCCGGCCCAGATATAGGCCAGCACGATGATCACCAGCGCCGGCAGATTGAGCAGCACCACGAGCCAGGGGTCCGCCAGGCAATCGAAAAAGGGGAAGCGGCCCATCGCCAGCCCGAGCACGGTGCCGAGCGTCATCGCAATCGCAAACGAAGCCGCGACGCGCGCCAGCGTGACGCCGAGATTGAAGGCGAGCGCCCCGGAGCGCGCTTCGTGGACGATGGCCAGCCCGACCGCCTGCGGATCCGGCAACAGGCGCGCGCCGATCGCGTGCGAGCCGGCAAACCATGCCGCCAGCAACAGCGCGATCGAGGCGACGCGCAGCGCGAAATTCATTCGCCCGGTCCCGCTTTGTAGAACGTGCCGGGATCGAGCTCAGGCGCCGGTCCGACGAGATCGACGCCGCCGATCCGGGCGAGCACGCGGTAGAGCGTCTGCGCGTCGGCCGCCTCGTCGGCGATCGGCCGCCGCGGAATCCCCTCCGAATAGCGGGTCCGGTAGACGCCGAGCGCATCGGCCTCGGTCACGCCGAGGCGGGGCGCGAGGCGCCGCCATTCCTCAGGCGTATCGGCGAGAGTCTGCCTCGTCTTGCGCGCGGCGGCGAAAAAACGATCGAGCAGCGCCGCCTTGCCGCGCGCCCAGCCGCCATCGAACACGTAGCCGATCATCGCGACCGGCCCGGCAGCACCAAAACGTTTGACGAGATCCGTGATCGAGACGACACGCCGCATGCCCTTGGCCTCGAGTTCGGCGCAAAAATTCCAGAACGTCAGTGTGGCGTCGGTCTCGCCCTGCAGCGCCTTTTGGCTGAGCAGCGGCGGCGCGCCATAGGCGATCTGCGCCTGCGTTTTCAGATCGAGGCCCGACTGTTGCGCCGCCGCCTGCAGCAGCAGCCAGCTCTTGTCGAGCGGCCCGCCGGCGACGCCGATGGTCTTGCCCTTGAGGTCGGCGATGTCCCGGATCGGCGAATTTCCAGGAACCATCACCGCGCCGAGCGCGCTCGAATACGGATAGAAGACGAGATTGTCGCCGAGAGCGCGCTCGCGCGCGACCCACAGCCAGTCGGAGACGATCATGTCGGCCGAGCCGCCCTTGAGCGCAATCTTGCCGGCCTCGGTGCTGGCGAGTTCGGTGATCTCGATGGCGAGGTCGGCCTCGCGGTCGAGCCCGTGCTCGCGCAGGACGTCCAGCTCCCAGGCGAGCGTGCCGGTCTTCTGCGCGGCGATGCGAATCCCGTCGGCCGCCAGCGCGGGCGCCGCGGCCGATACTAAAGCCGCGACCAGGACCACGCGCAGCCGCCACGATAGGCGTCGGTCCGGCTCGGTGGTGCGGGTCATGATTTTGGGCAGCGCTTTCGCTCGAGCATGGTCAGCGCCGAAGCGTATCGCGGCGCCGTCACCATGTGCAACCGAGCCGGCGGCAGGCCGATTCCGGTCAGTTTCGGGATGGCGTGGGGGCGGTCGGGCTCAACTCGGTCGCGGCGAGGTTCGAGCGCGATCCAGACACCTCGCTGGCCTCCAGGCCGCCGAGCAGGATACCGAGGTCGCGCATATTCGGCGCCGGCGGTTTTGCGGCGTCCGAGGCATCCACGCCCGTCAGGCCCTGTTCTGGCCGATAGCCGGCATCGAAGGCGGCAATGTCGGGCAAGGGCAACGCGATGCGATCGGGCGGCGTGCCGGCGCTGGCGCCAGGCCGCGTCGCCTCAGTCGAAGCCGATGTCCGCTGCTCGGCGGTTTCGATACGGCCGGGCTGCTCGCCGGCCATCATGTGCACGAGGTGAAATCCCTGTTCCTTCAAAGCGTGCAGCAGCCCCGGCAGAGCTGCGACCGTCACCGGATGAATGTCGTGGAGGAGCAGGATTCCCTTGCCCCGTTTCTCCAGCCGGCTCATGGCGCGCGCGATGATCTGGCCGGGTTTGATGCGATGGTGCCAATCATCAGCCACGGTATCGCTGCTGAAGACGACGAGCGAACGCGCGGCAAGCTCGCGCTCGACGGTGTCGCTGCGGGCGAGACCGGGGACGCGAAAGAAAGGCGCCAGATCCCGCGGATCGCCGAGCGCCGCACCGACGTCGGCGATGCCGCGATCGATCTCGCACCGCATCCTCTCGATCGGCAGATTTCCGAACCGCGACGGATGATCCTCGCTGTGCGTGCCGACCGTGTGCCCGGCCTCGTAGACGCGCCGCGCCGTGGCAGGGTACTCGTGGGCCATGCGACCGACCATGAAGAACGTCGCCTTGACGCATTGCGCAGCGAGGATGTCCAGAACCTGGTCGGTGTAGCGCGGCAGCGGCCCGTCGTCGAAGGTCAGGACGACTTCCTTGTCGGCGAGCGGCAGCGAATCCGGATATTGCATCACCCCGATCCGCGCCGGTTCGTTGCCATCGAGCACCAGCACGCGGCTCGTGCCGAGCGCATCCGGATTTCCCGGACAATCCTGCGCGCGTGCGGGTGTCGCGGCGGTAACCGCGCCGACCGCCGCCAGAGCCGCGGCCAAGATGAAGGCAACCGACGCTTGAAGCTTACCCATGCTACGCCCCCGGGGCACCCGGAAGCCACATTATCCGCCGGGACCACAACCCACCCCCTCGCCCTCGAATATACGCGCACCCAAGATTAACGGCGTATTAACGATATGTGGCGGGCCCGAGCCCACGAATGCGCTTGAGCAAACCGGGCTCTTTCCTTGACGTTAATCATGGACACCTAGCCTGCGGGGCGGCGAGTTGAGTTTCCGATGGGGCGTGAGTGATGCAGGCCGCTGCGGCACCCCGAAAATGGCGGGCGGCACACCGGCGGCCTGTGCATGAGCCGACGTTCCCGGCTGTGCACGGCGGCACAGGGACGCGCATCGTCCGCGTTGCCTCGCCGTGGCTCATGATCCTCGCCGGCGCGATGCTTATTTGCGCCGGCATCGGTTTTGCGGTCACCCAGTTCGACGACAGCCGGCGCGAAGTCGAGCGGCAAGTGGCGCTGCGCCAGGCGCTGGAGGAGTTTCGCGCCGTCTCCGGCGACGTTGACCGGATCGGCGATTCCGAATTGCGGCTCATCGAGCGGCGCGCCGGCCTCAAGGGGCTGCGCTTCGATTCCGACCCGGCCGGCGACGCCCAGCGTGAGGTGCAGTCGCTCATCGACTCCCGCGGCCGCATCGTCGGCTGGTTCAGCTGGGTCAGCGACCGCGCGCTCGTTCGCGCCATGAACCGGCTATGGACCCTCGCCGCCGCGGTTGCAGCCGCGCTTGCGCTCAGTGCGTTTGTCGCCGCACGCGCCGCGCAACGCCTCGCGCGTGCGCTCGATCGCGCGACCGAAACAGTGCGCCGGTTGACCAGCGAAGACGGCCTGACCGGGCTGCCCAATCACCGCGTCATGCTCGAGAAGCTCGATGCGGCGCTGGCGCGGCGCGGCGCCGGCATCGTCGCCTTCGCCGTTATCGATCTCGACGGGTTTCACGAGGTCAATGACACGCTCGGGCGCGCCGGCGGCGATGCGGTGCTCATGAGCGTCGCCGATCATCTGCGCGCCGGCTTGCCGGCGGGCGCGGTATTCGGGCGTTTTGAGGAGGACGAATTCGCCGTCATCGTGGCGAGCGAGGATCCCCGCATCTGCACCGAGCTCATCGACGGCATTCGCGCCGCGCTGTTCCGTCCGATCTTCCTCGACCGCATGTGGCAGATCTCCGCCAGCGTCGGCTTCGCGCAGGCGCCGGAGGACGGCACCAGCGCCGACGTGTTGGCGCGGCGCGCCGGCCTCGCCTTGCGTGCCGCCAAGCGCGAGGGCCACAGCACGGCGCGGCGCTTTGCGCCGCAGATCGAGAGCGAGGCTGCGGAGCGGCGCTTTCTGCTGCGCGAGCTCGAATCGGCGATCGCGCTGCAGGCGTTCGACGTGCACTATCAGCCGATCGTCGCCGCCGACGGCGGCGGCATCGTCGGCGTCGAAGCGCTGCTGCGCTGGACCCACCCGACCCGCGGCACCATCGAGCCGTCGGCCTTCATTCCGCTGGCCGAGCAGAACGGCCTGATGTCGCAGCTCGGCGAGATTGCGCTTCGCCGCGCGCTCGCCGACGGCGTGCGCTGGCCGAAGATATTCGTGTCGGTCAATCTCTCGCCGCGGCAGATTCGCGATCGCTGGCTCGTCGATCTCGTCGGCGCCCTCATGGCCGAGACTGGCATCGCCTCTTCGCGCGTGGTGCTGGAGGTGACCGAGGGAATCCTGATCCAGGACCCGCAGGAGACGCAGGTCCGGCTCGAAGCGTTGCGCGCGCTCGGCGTGAGCATTGCGCTTGACGATTTCGGCACCGGCTATTCGAGTATGAGCTATCTGCAAAAGTTTCCGTTCGATCGGCTGAAGATCGACCGCGCTTTTGTCGCCTCGCTGGGGAGCTCCGGCAACACCGCCGCGATCATTCACTCGATCGTCGCCCTCGGCCACGCGCTCGGCATGAAAGTGCTGGCCGAAGGGGTCGAGACCGACGAGCAGCGCGTGCTGCTGCGGCTCGCGGGCTGTGACGAGATGCAGGGCTTCCTGTTTGCCGGACCCGCTCCGGCGGCCGAGATCGATCGGGCGCTGGCGCGGCCGCCGCGCACGGTGGCGGGATAGGCGCGCCCCGCCGCTGACAGCTTCGCCGCTAGCCGCTATCGTCGGCGCGCGCCTCGGCAGCCCCCGCGGCCGCGGCACGGAGCGCGCGATGATCCCGAACCGCCTTCCCGGCCTCGACTTCGATCTCGGCAGCGACGTCGACATGCTGCGCGACACCGTCGCCAGTTTTGCCCAGCACAAGATCGCGCCGCGCGCCGCCGAAATCGACCGCTCCAACCGGTTTCCGCGCGAGCTGTGGCCGCAGCTCGGGGCGCTCGGCCTTCTCGGCATCACCGTGGAGGAGGAATGGGGCGGCGCCGGCATGGGCTATCTCGCCCATTGCGTCTCCATGGAGGAGATTTCGCGCGCCTCGGGCGCGGTCGGCCTCTCCTACGGCGCGCATTCGAACCTCTGCGTCAATCAGATCCGGCGCAACGGCAGCGCCGAGCAGAAAAAGCGCTACCTGCCGAAGCTCATTTCCGGCGAACACGTCGGCGCGCTGGCGATGTCGGAGGCGGGTGCGGGCTCGGACGTGGTCTCGATGCGCACCCGCGCCGAGCGCAAGGGCGACCGTTTCATTCTCAACGGCTCGAAAATGTGGATCACCAACGGACCGCTCGCCGAGACGCTGGTGATCTATGCCAAGACCGATCCCAACGCCGGGCCGCGCGGCATCACCGCCTTCATTGTCGAGAACGGGTTCAAGGGATTTTCCACGGGGCAAAAGCTCGACAAGCTCGGCATGCGCGGCTCCGATACCGGCGAGCTCGTCTTCGCGGATTGTGAGGTGCCGGCCGAGAACGTGCTCGGCTCGGTTGGCAGCGGCGTCGCCGTGCTGATGTCGGGCCTCGACTACGAGCGTGCGGTCTTAGCCGCCGGATCGATCGGACTCATGCAGGCCTGCCTCGACCTCGTGATCCCTTATCTGCACGAGCGCAAGCAGTTCGGCGAGCCGATCGGCACCTTCCAGATCATGCAGGCGAAGCTTGCGGACATGTACGTCACCTTCAGTACCGCCAAAGCCTATGTCTATGCCGTCGCCAAGGCCTGCGACCGTGGCGAAACCACGCGCGAGGACGCCGCCGGCGCCATCCTCTATGCCGCCGAGCGGGCGACCTGGATGGCGCTCGAAGCGATCCAGTGCCTCGGCGGCAACGGCTATATCAACGACTATCCCGCCGGGCGGCTCCTGCGCGACGCCAAGCTCTATGAGATCGGCGCCGGCACCAGCGAGATCCGCCGCATGCTGATTGGCCGGGAGATTTTCGAGAAGACGCAGTGACGCGAAGCAGTCGGAATTGAGCGTCAGCGAAATCAGGCGAGCCTTGCCCGGATTTTCTGCGACCCGACAAAACCGGAATTTTGTGCTCGGGGTCACATCCGGCGACGCCGCGGCCATTTAACCGTAGCCTATCGCGTTAGGTGCAACGGAGGCTGCGATGTGGGATCCCGCCAAACTGACCTGTTTCGCCGTCATGTTTGTGGTGATCGCGTTTACCGCCGTTAGCTATTTGCAAGCTGGACCTGCTCAGCAGTTTTGCTTCGCGACGGACGCTTTGACCTGCACGTCACCGATAAATGTAAATTTCGTGACGATGACGACCGCTCCGTGAATGCGGGCGGCTTGGTCCCACACTTACTGATCACCCCAAGCGCCGGTCATATTCCAGGACCGCGTTGAGCAGGACCTGCGCGCCGGCGGCGCATTCATCGAAGCTCGTCGACTCCGCCTCGTTGTGCGAGATGCCGCCGGCACAAGGCACGAAGATCATGGTCGTCGGCGCGACGCGGGAAACATAGGCGGCGTCATGGCCGGCTCCGGAGATCATGTCGCGTGAGGCGAACCCCGCCTTTTCCGCCCCGATGCGCACGCACTCGATCAGCTCCGGCGCGAATTTGACCGCCGGCGAATTCCAGATCCGCGTCTCCTTGTAGGAAAGCTTCATCGACTCGAGGATCGCGGCAAGCGCGGCGCGCAGCTTCGCCTCCATCGCGTCGAGCACCTTGTCGTCCGGATGGCGGAAATCGATGGTGAAGAACACCTCGCCGGGAACGACGTTGCGGCTGTTCGGCTTGTTCTCGATCATGCCGACGGCGCCGACCGCGTCCGGCGCGTGCTCGAGCGCAATCGCGTCGATCCGCTCGATCATGCGCGCGGCGCCGAGAAGCGCGTTCTTGCGCAGCCGCATCGGCGTCGCCCCGGTGTGCGCTTCCTGGCCGGTGACCGTCACCTCGTACCAGCGCATGCCCTGCACGCCCTGGACGACGCCGATCATGCGGCCTTCGTCCTCGAGGATCGGGCCTTGCTCGATATGCAGCTCGAACATCGCCGCGAACTTGCGCGCGCCCGCTTTCTCCTTGCCCTTGTAGCCGATGCGTTCGAGCTCCTCACCAAACGTCTTGCCGTCGCGGTCGGTGCGCGAAAAGGCGAATTCGGGGGTAAAGACACCGGCATAAACGCCGGACGCGAGCATCGCCGGCGCGTAGCGCGAGCCTTCCTCGTTGGTCCAATTGACGATCTCGATCGGCGCATTGGTCTCATAGCCGACCTCGTGCAGCCGGCGCATCGCTTCGAGCGCGCCGAGCACGCCGAGGACGCCGTCGAATTTGCCGCCGGTCGGCTGGGTGTCGAGATGCGAGCCCATCGCGATCGGGTGAAGCTTCTGGTTCCGGCCCGGCCGGCGCGCGAACATGTTGCCGACTTCATCGACCGCGACCGTGCAGCCGAGCGCCTCGCACTGCGCCTTAAACCAGTTGCGCACCTGCCGGTCGAAATCGGTGAGCGTCAGGCGGCAGATGCCGCCTTTCGCGGTGCCGCCGATCTGCGCGGTGTGCATCAGCGTATCCCAAAGGCGCTGGGCGTCGATTTGCAGGTTCTGCATCGGCAAAAACCCTCGCGTGAAACTTGGATCAGGTCGGGAGCAGGCTTTTCGGCGTCATGCCCTCAGGGCGTGACTTCGACGCGCTCGACGCTGCGCGGCGCGTTGAGCTCGCGCCAGGCGGCGTTGGCGACGTGCACGGCCGGGAAAGCCTTGCGCGGCACATACTTGCCGGCGCCGGCCTCGGCGCGCAGCTCGCCGTCGAGCCAGGTAATCGCGCCGCGCGAGAGCGTGGCGCGCGGCAGGCCGGTGCAGCGAAAGCCCTCGAACACATTGTAGTCGATGCGGCTGACTTGCTTCTTCGCCGAGATCGTCTTGGTCGCCGTCGGATCCCAGATCACGAGATCGGCGTCGGAGCCGACCGCGACCGCGCCCTTTTGCGGAAAGACGTTGAGAATGCGCGCAATGTTGGCGGAGGTGACGGCGACGAACTCCTCCTTGGTGAGCCGCCCGGTGTTGACGCCCGCGGTCCACAGCGCCGACAGCCGGTCCTCGAGCCCGCCGGTGCCGTTCGGGATCTTGGTGAAGTCGGTGCGGCCGAGCCGCTTCTGCGCGGTGGTGAACGCGCAGTGGTCGGTCGCCACCACCTGCAGCGACCCCGATTGCAGGCCGGCCCACAGGCTTGCCTGATGGTCTTTGGTGCGGAATGGCGGCGACATCACACGCCGCGCCGCATGATCCCAATCGGCGTTGCGATATTCATCCTCGTCGAGGACCAGGAACTGGATCAGCGGCTCGCCATAGACCCGCTGCCCCGCGGCGCGCGCCCGCGCGATCGCGTCATGCGCCTCGCGGCTTGAGGTGTGAACGATGTAAACCGGGCAGCCGGTCATGTCGGCGATCATGATGGCGCGGTTGGTGGCTTCGCCCTCGACCGCCGGCGGTCGCGAATAGGCATGACCTTCCGGACCGGTCACGCCGAGGCCGAGATAATATTGCTGCAGGTGCCAGATCAGGTCGCCATTCTCGGCGTGCACGATCGGCATCGCGCCCAATCCGGCGCAGCGCGCGAACGAATGGTAGAGCTGGTCGTCATTGACCATCAGCGCGCCCTTGTAGGCCATGAAATGCTTGAAGGTGTTGATGCCGTAGGTTTTGACGCAGGTCTCCATCTCATCGAAGACCTGCTTGTCCCACCAGCTGATCGCCATGTGGAAGCCGTAGTCGCAGGCCGCGCCCTCGGCCTTGCGGCGCCAATCCTGATAGCCGGCAAGCAGCGACTGCCCCGGGACCGGGATGCACATGTCGACGATCATCGTGGTGCCGCCCGACAGCGCGGCCTTGGTGCCCCATTCAAAATCGTCGGCGGTCACCGTGCCCATGAACTCGAATTCGAGGTGGGTATGCGGATCAATGCCGCCGGGCATGACGTAGCAGCCGCCGGCGTCGATTTTTTCCGCCCCGGCGGGCGCGTCGAGGTTGGCACCGATTGCGGCGATCACGCTGTCGCGGACAAGGACGTCGGCGCGCTGGGAGTGATCGTGGTTGACGACGGTGCCGCCGCGGATGAGTTTCGTCATGTCGATCTCCTGTCCTTCCTCGATCGGATGCACTGCGCCGGGGCGCCGCGACCCCGTATTTTTGTCGCGGCGGCGCGCCTTCGTCAAAGCGATAGCGCGAAGACGTGCCATGCTGTTGCGCTCGGCGTCGCGATAAGGGCTTTTCGCGCCCAAAACCGCAGCCGATACCGCGAGAGATTGCCGCAATCCGCGAGTGCGCCAAGAAGCACGCGGATGACGTGCGGCCCGCTTGCTCCTTCAGCCGCACCGAACGGTGAGTTTAGTGCTCCCCAACGCGGCCGCTGGGCCAGTCCGGCAAGGCCAGGTCGCCGCCTGACCCACTAACTCATTGAATCAACGGCGAATCAGCTATGATGGCGGCGATCGAGGACGCTGGAGCAGGCGGCATGCTGCGCGTGCGGTTGAAGGCCGACGGACGGCTCGTCGAGGTGTTGCCCGACGGCAGCGAGCGCGCCATCCTGGCGTCGGACGGCCAGCCCTTGCCGTCACGCCACCACGATGGGACCCATACAGTGAGCGCCCGTTTCCTCGACGCCGCCTATGCCCGCAATGTGCGCGGCCAGACCGGCCTCACCCAGACCGCCTTTGCCGCGCGCATCGGCGTGCCGGTCGAGACCGTGCGCAACTGGGAGCAGGGTAAGCGCTCGCCGCGCGGACCGGCGCGGGCGCTGCTCAAGGTCATCGACCAGGCGCCGGAGGCCGCCTTTGCTGCGCTCGGCGGCAAGCCGCGCTGAGGCGGCATCCTGGTGAGTATCGCTACACCAGTTGTATCGGTCGAGGCCCAAGGCGCGTGCATCCCGTTGCTCGGCCTCGGCACCTGGGAATTGCGCGGCCGCGCCTGTACGCGCGTGGTCGAGCAGGCATTCCGCCTCGGCTACCGGCACGTCGATACTGCCGAGATCTACGAGAATGAGCGCGAGGTGGGGGAAGGGCTGCGCGCCTCCGGCATCAAGCGCGGCGAGGTTTTCATCACCACCAAAATCTGGCCGACGCATTATGCGCCGCGCGAGCTCGAGCGCGCCGCGCGCGACTGCCTGGTGCGGCTGCGCCTGAGCGAAGTCGATCTTCTCCTCCTGCATTGGCCTAATCCGCAGATTCCGCTCTCGGAGACGCTGGGCGCGCTGTGCAAGGTCAAGCGCGACGGGCTTGCCCGCAACATCGGCTTGTCCAATTTCACGGTGGCGCTGATCGAAGAGGCGTTGCGGGCAACGAGCGAGCCGCTCGTTTGCGATCAGATCGAGTGCCATCCTTTCCTCGACCAGTCGAAGGTGATCGCGGCCTGCCGGCGCCATGACATGGCGGTCGTCGCCTATAGCCCGATCGCGCGCGGCAATGCGCGCGACGATGAGCTGCTGCAGCGCATCGGCGCCGCGCACAAGAAGACCGCCGCGCAGGTCTGCCTGCGCTTTCTCGTCCAGCAGAACATCGTCGTCATTCCGCGCACCAGCAAAGTGGAGCGGCTGTCCGAGAATGCGGCGATCTTCGATTTCGCGCTGAGCGAGGACGAGATGGCGCAAATCGCCGGCCTGGCGCGGCCGGGCGGCCGCCTCATCGACTGGGCGTTCTCCGGCCGGCCGCAATGGGATTGACTAGCGGCGTCCTCAAAACTCGACGTCCAGCTCCTCAAGCTCGTCGGGCTCGGCATTGGCGCCGGCAATCCATTGCTGCATCAGGGGCAGCGCCATGATGGTGCGGCAATAGTCGGCGGCGGGCCGCTCCAGCGCGACGTCATAGGTGAGAAAACGCGTGCACACCGGCGCGTACATGGCGTCGGCGGCGCACGGCTTGGCGCCGAACAGATACGGACCGCCATATCTGTCGAGGCATTCGCGCCAGATCGCGGTGATGCGTTCGATGTCGCCGCGCGCGCCGGCCCAGGCCTTGAAGCCGCGAAAATGTGCCTTGAGGTTCATCGGCAGCGCCGAGCGCAGATTGCTGAAGCCGGAGTGCATCTCGCCGCAGATGGCGCGGCAATGGGCCCGCTCGGTGCGATCGGCCGGCAACAGGCCCGCTTCGGGCTTGAGCTCATGCAGATATTCGGCGATCGCCAGCGTGTCCCACACCTTCGCGCCATCGTGGTTGAGGCACGGCACCAGAAAGGACGGCGACAGCAGCAGCAATTCGGCGCGGGTCGAAGGGTCGTCGGTGCTGACATGCTGCTCCTCGAAATCGAGGCCGGCCATTTTGCAGAGCAACCAGCCGCGCAGCGACCACGAGCCGTAATTCTTGCTGGCGATCGTCAGGGTAGCCTTCGACATCTCGTCCGTCTCATCAGAAAGTCTAGCATAATCAGTTACTTACCGCAAAGCCCGGCGGTAATATCAGCGCCCATTTTGTGCGCTTCGGCAGCCCCGCCACCTGTTGTGCAGGATGTTCACATTCTTGTCGCAGCGCAACAGGAAATGCACTACCTTTTCGCTGCTGGGGGGGGTCGAGGTGTGCTGTCATCCGACGGCCTGCGGCACCCGTGGGTAACGGATGCTGTACCTCGCCTATCAACTGCAATCCGATGTGATGGTACCGGTCCGGGCGTGGGCGAGCATGGCGCTCAACGCCGGCAATTCGCATCTCGCCGACAATCCGGCGATGCGCAATCTCAGCGCACTCTACGAGCTGATCGCGCGCGCCGGTCTCACCCATACCCGGCCGCCATTCGGCATCGGCACGGTCACGGTCGGCAATCGCGAGGTCGAGGTGCGCGAAGAGGCCGCGGCGTCGACGCCGTTCGGCACGCTCCTGCATTTCAAGAAGGACATCGATGCGTCGCAGCCGCGGGTCCTCATGGTGGCGCCGCTTTCCGGCCATTTCTCGACGCTGCTGCGGGCCACGGTGCGCACCATGCTGCCGGAGCACGACGTCTTCATCACCGACTGGCATAACGCCCGCGACGTGCCGCTGACTGCGGGCCGGTTCGGCTTCGACGAATATATCGAGCACCTGATCCAGTTTCTCGAGACGATCGGGCCCGGCGCGCATCTGCTCGCGGTCTGTCAGCCCTGCGTCGCCGCGCTCGTTGCCACCGCGGTCATGGCGCAGGCCGGCAACAAGGCGCAACCGCGCTCGATGACGCTGATGGCCGGGCCGATCGACACCCGCGTCAATCCGACCAAGGTCAACGAGCTCGCCAAGAAAAACTCGATCGAGTGGTTCGAGCGCACGCTCACCGCGTCGGTGCCGATGCGCTATCCGGGCGCGTTTCGCCGGGTCTATCCGGGCTTCGTGCAGCTCGCTGCGTTCATGAGCATGAACCTCGACCGGCACGTCAAGGCGCACCGCGAGCTCTATGAGAACCTCGCCAATGGCGAGCTGGAAAAGGCCGCGATCACCAAGGCGTTCTACGACGAATATTTCGCCGTGCTCGACCTTACCGCCGAGTTCTACCTCGAAACCGTGCGGCTCATCTTCCAGGAGCACGCGCTGCCGCTTGGGCAGCTCCAGTTTCACGGCAAGCCGATCGATACCAGCGCGATCCGCCGCACCATGCTGCTGACCGTCGAGGGCGAGCGCGACGACATCTGCGCGGTCGGCCAGACCGTCGCCGCCCACGACCTCTGCGGCAAGCTGCGGCCTTATCTCAAGCGCCACCACATGCAGGCCGGCGTCGGCCATTACGGCGTGTTCTCGGGCAAGCGCTGGGAGAACCAGATTTACCCGATCTTGAAGAACGTGATCCTGTCGAGCGATTGAGGTCCGCTCCTCACGCGGCCTCCGATCCCAATTCGTAGTCCTGGCGCAGCTTTGCCGCTTCATCGGTCTGGCCCAGCGCATCGAGGCATTGCGCGGTGAGCTTGGCGGAATCCTTGGTCCAGCGATGCGCCCGGCCGAGCGCGGCCTCGTGCGCGGCGAGCGCCGCTGCGGCGATTTTGAGCGCATCGTCCGGGTTGCCCGCTGAAGCGAGCACGCGTGCGAGATTAAAACGCAGGCGGTTGGTGTTGGGGTGCGCGGCCCCAAGCGCGCGCTCGTCGATCGAGAGCGCCCGCTCCAGAAACTGGCGCGCGCCGCCGAAGTCGCCCTGGTCCTGTAGCAGGCTGGCGAGATTGTTGAGCCGCGTCGCGGTCGCCGGATGGTCGCCGCCGTTCGCCTTTTCGCTGGCCGCGAGCGCGCGCTCATAGAGCGGACGGGCGAGCGTCAGTTCGCCCTGGTCGTGGAGGACCGAGGCGAGGTTGCCGACGCAGGACGCGGTTTCCCGATGATCGGGGCCAAGCGCTGCTTCAAAGCCGGCAAGCGCGCACTCGTAGAGGATGCGCGCCTGAGCGAGGTCGCCTAGTTCGCGCAGCACGTCGGCGAGCGCGCACAGGCTCGCCGCGGTGCGCGGATGCCCGGGCCCGAGCGCCTTTTCCTCGATCGCCACGGCGCGCTCGCCGAGACGCCGCGCGCCGGCAAGGTCGCCCGATTGCTTGAACAAAAGCGCGAGATTGCCGAGGTCGTTCGCGACATCGGGATGCTCGGGGCCGAGCGTCTTCTCGTCGATCACGAGCGCCCGCTCGAATAGCGCCCGCGCGCCGTCAAGGTCGCCCTCGCCCTTGCGCAGCAGGCCGAGATTGTTCAGGGCCGCGGCGGTCGCCGGATGCTCGGCGCCGAGTGTCTTCTCCGCGATCGCGAGCGCGCGCTCGAACAACGGCCGGGCCGCGGCGAGCTCGCCCTGGTCGCGCAGCAGCAGCGCCAGATTGTTGAGGCTGGTCGCGGTCACCGCGTGCGCGGGGCCGAAGGTCTGCTCGTTGATAGCGAGCGCCCGTTCGAGCAGCGGCCGCGCCGCGGCGTGGTTGCCTTCGTCGCGAAGGAGCAGCGCCAGGTTGTTGAGCGTCTCCGCGGTCTCGGCGTGCGCGGGGCCGAGGCGCCGCTCGCGGATCGCGAGCGCGCGTTCATAAAGCGGCTGCGCCTGCGCATAGGCGCCGAGCGCGTAGTGGCGGTAGGCGGCCAGGCCCTCGAGTACGCGGCTCGCGGCTTCCTCGGCGGCCTCCGGCGGCGCCGCTTCGAGGAGGGCCAGCGCCGGAGCGTCGAGCCGGCGCGCCCGCGGCCAGCCTTCGGGCCAGGTCCTGGCGTCTGACATGTCGCCCGGATAGGCCGCCGCCAGCGCCGCGATCAGGGCCGCGCGGGCGCCTTCGCGCGCTGCAGCGGGGCAACGTTTGGCCGCCACCTGCCGCACCAGGCGGTGCAGGCGGATGGTCTCGGTCTCGATCGCCGGGTCGCGCTCGTCGACAATGATCTCACGCTCGATCAGCGCAAAGGCGCGAAGCGCCGCTACCGCCTCGTCGAGCCCGTCGTCGGCGAGCGCGCTCGCCAGCGGCTCGCCCAGTTCGGTGCGGCCTTCGAGGAATAAAAACAGCGGCAGCGGCTCCGGCGCCAGCAGCGCGGCCTGGACAATCAGCGGCTCGGCGCCGGCGTAGAGCTTTGCGGCCTCGTCGATCGCGAGCGCGAAGGTCTTGGTCACGGTCAGCCGGTCGTGATACTCGGCCGGCGCATCGCGCGTGTCGTCGAGGAGGCGCGCCGGCGCGGCCTCAAAGCGCTTGCGGTATTCGGCCAGCGGCTTTTCCAGGCGTTCGCAATAGGCGGCCGCCTGCTCGTGGGCGAGCGGCAGGCCGCCCAGCGCCGCCGACAACTCGGCTGCGGCCTCGCCCTCCGCCTCGCGGCCGGTGCGGGCGAGGAGATACGCGGCGCCGACCTCCTTCGGCCACACGCCGATCTCGACTCGCACCGCGACATTGCGCCAAGCGTGCGCATTCGAGGTGACCAGGATCTTGCAACCGCCGCCGCGCGGCAGATGCGGCTTGAGCGCGTTGGCGTCCGGCGCGTTGTCGAAGATGAGCAGAATGCCTTCGCCTTCCTGCCGCAGCCGCTCCATCACCACGCCGAGCGCCTGCTCTTCCTTCTCGTCGGCGCCGACCCAGCGCAGCCGCACGCCGAGCGCGACCAGATCGGTGCGTATCCCGGCCTCGGTCTGCGCCCGGATCCACCACGTTGCCCGATAATCGCCGCGATGGCGCTCGGCGTAAGCGGCGGCGAGCGTGGTCTTGCCGACGCCGCGCAGTCCGTGGAGCGCGGCAATGGCCAGGCCGCTCGTCTCCCGTTTGAGCGCCGTCTCGATCGCGGCGAGCGCGTCGTCGCGGCCCATGAAATGCGCCGGTACATGCAGCGGAATATTGGAGACCGCGAACGCCTGTCCGGGGAAGGCGATCGTCTGCGGAGCCTCGCGCTTCTTCAAAAAGTCGCGGAATCGGGTGCGCGCCGTCTCCTCGTCGACGCCGAACAGCTCGCAGCGCCGGATGTGGTCCGACAGCGCCGGCAGCCGCGCCGGCTTGACCGCCACGAACAGCACGAAGCCGGGCCGGCTGCCGGCCGCCTGCCACAGCGCCGCATTGCGCTCGAGCGTCGAAAACGGCGCCCGCAGATATTCGTCCGAAATGACGCAGAGCACATGGTCGGCGGCATCCATGCGCGTTTCCATCCAGGCATAGATGTCGCCGCCGCTCTGGATTTCCCATTCATGGACATGCGGCACGTGACCGAGCGCGGTCAGCTCATTGCCGATCCAATTGGCCCAGTAACGATCACTGCTGGTGTAGGAGATGAAAAAGTCGGCCATCGGCGCCAGCGCGGCAGCACAGCTCAGCGAGCCTTCAGTGTCGCACGCGCCGGCGAGCCTCGGCAAACGCCAAGCCGGTCACGCGCGGCCGCCGGTGCCGCCGAGAATAGGCAAGGGGGCCGCACCGCGGCCCCCCGTCGCTTCGCCTGAATTATTCTTCGATCCCCGGCCTAGTCGCCGTCCGTCGCCCGGCCATACATCGACGGATCGTCCTTCGGACCGGATTCCGACCACACCACCCGTTGCGGCATCGGCTTCTGCGCCACGAGCGAGCGCGTGTCGCCTCCGAACTGGTGGTCGAGCCAGCCTACGCACGACGTCTTGCCCGTGGTCTCGATCTTCTGCTTGATTTCTCCAGTGGTGGCGATGCCGGTCTCCGACGACGAGATCTTCTCGACGTTCTCCGACAGGCAGTCGAACACGATGCGTTGCGCGCGGTAGCGCAGCGCAAAGCCGTTCGCGTCCTGCCGCAGCCCCGCCTCGAACTTGCCGATCGCGTCGTTCGAAGCGCGCATGATCATGTCGTCGGTGGCTTCGCGCAGCTGATCGTTGACCAGGCCGCCATGGGTCTGGAACAGGCGCTGGGTGAACAAGGCCGAGCTGCGGTTGGCCGCGAGCAGCTCGGAGACCTCGAAAATGCGCTTATAGGTCTGCTGCGCCGCATGCTGGATCATCTTGTCGACTTCCTGCATCGGCGCGTAGCCGCGGCTGTTGCCGCCGAACAGCGTATCGACGTCGGCCCAGACCCGGTCGAGGATCATCACGCGGATGCGCTCACCGGACCAGTTCTCGCCGAGGAAGGTTTCGAAGGTGTCGAGCTTGGCGCTCTTGATCGCCGCGTCGAGCGATTGCTCGATGGCGTGCTCGGTCACGTCGCCGGCCGTGGTGACGCCGTGGCCTTCCTGCTGCTGCTTGCTGTGGAACTTGCCCAAAATCTGCTGGACCTTTTGGGTCCAGTCGCGCTCGCCCTCCTTGGAGTTGGCCTTGCCCAGCGGGGAAATCGCTTTGCTCGTGCCCTCATCTCCTGCCGAAGTGCCGCCGATTTCATCGGGGTTAAGCTGCGCCACAAGGTGAAGGTAAGCGTTCTCCACCTTACTCGACGGCGGCTCGAGCGAAGCCGTGCGGCTGTCGCTGCGATCCCGGTGCGAACCGCTGTCGGAATTGTCGCTGCTGGAGTCGTCGGAATGCCGGCTGCGACCACAATGGCGGCAGCCGCCACTATAGTACCCGCCGCCGCCCATATGGCCGATGATCAAGCCGGCGATGCCGCCGAACTGGGCGTAAGCCGGCTCCGGCATTGCCGCGACGCCGATCGCCAAAAACGCAAGCCCCGAACACGCTGCCATAAGGCCTGGCAAGTGCCTGTTCATGTTCATCTCCCCAAGCTCGATGCGCTGCCCTGCAACACTACCCTCACCTTCGCCGGCGTCTGTGTTCGCGATCACTTTGCTGCGGCTGGATCTGGCCCTCGAGGGTTTGCATCCTTTGCGCGAGCAAATCGGCAAATGCTACCTTGTTCTTCTTTGCTTGCGTGTACACGTCGATCAGTGTCGCCCGCAGGTCGCGATTATACGGGCAGCCGGTGAGGCGTTCGAGAAACCGGATTTGTAGTTCGGTTGGGGCTTCGGAGCGGCCCCAATCCCAAACCCAGATCTGTTCCGGGAAGTACCAAGTATCTGAAGGATCGCAGAAAATCGGGACTTTGAAGCCGCGGACCTTCATCTTCTTGGTCACCGGATCGACCGTCCCGTAATAGTGCTCGAGGCGATCGATCTCCTCGGGAGTGAGAAGCGGCCGGCCCATCGCGTCGATCGCTTCACCGCCTTTGGCCAAGTCGACGATGAGATGGGCAGCGTCCATCTCGTAGTAGGGATCGCCTTCGAGCACCGTCGGGTCGGAAAGGACTGCAAGGTCGATCGCGTGATAGGCGAGCTTCATCGCCTCGGTCGGATTTTTCTCCACCCCGACCTCGCCTTTGCGATAGATGTGGGCGAGTTCGAGGGCCGCTTGGGCCGAGCCCTGACTCATGGCGCGTTTCAACAGATTGATCACTTCCTTCTCGCCGTACTCCTCCTTGACCAGGAGGAGGCCGCTGTGCAGGCGGTTGGCAAATTCGACCTGCGCGAAGGCGTCGCCGCTGCGCGCAGCCAGCCGCCAATAACGCTCGGCGATCTCGGGCTGCGGGCTCGGAAGCCCGGTACCCGCCTCCATGATCTGGGCGACGCGCACCTGCGCGTTGGTATCACCGGCCTCGGCTGCGCGGCTGAACCAAAGCAGCGCCAACTCGCTGTCGCGGTTGACATTGGTGGTCTCGTCATCGCAGTTGTTGCAGTAGACGCCGCGCTGGTAGATCAGGCCGAGCTCGAATTTCGCCCGCAGCGAGCCGGCGTCGGCCGCCCGTTGCAGCCATTCCACCGCGCGGCGCGGATTGGCCCGCGAGGACGGCTGGCCGCGGCCGGTCTTCAGCGCCAGGCCGCTTTCGACCATGGCGGAGACGAGGCCGCTCTCGGCGGCTTTCGCGAACCACTCGGCCGCCTGCCCGAAATCGCGCTGGACGCCGATGCCGGCGCGGTAGTGCAGGGCGAGATTGTACATCGCGAGCGGATGGCCCTGCTGCGCGGCGCGTTTGAGAAGATCGATCGCCTCCTCGTAATTCTTGTCGAGCTCATCGAGCGCCGCGAGGTCGTTCAGGGCGCTGATGTAGCCGCGCTTGGCCGCGTCGTCGTAGGCAAGCCGCGCACTGTCGAGCGCGCGGCGGCGCTCGTCGTCGGCGAGGCCCGGCCGCAACGCGCGACTTTGATAGGCGCGTCCGAGATTAAAGAGGTAACGAAACACGCGCGGATTTTCGCTCACCGCCTTGCTGCATGCGGAAATGGCGGCGTCGGCATCGAGCTTCTCGGTGAGCACACCGGGCACTTCCGGCGGCCGCGCGCCGTCGAGCGGCGAGGCGGCGAGCCGGTCGCAATCGGTCACTGCCTTGTTGGTGACCGCGCTCACCTCGACCGGGTCATCGGAACTCAGCGCCAGGGTGGCGAGCGCGCGCCGCGCCAGTTCGGCGGTGCCGTGCGGACATTGGTCGAACCGGCGGATGTGCCGGTCATAGAGTTCGCGCTTTTGCAGTTTTTTGATCTGATCCCAGTCGGTGTCCTCTCCGGCGCAGCGGTCCTGCGACATCTGGAAGCGTTCGCGGCCGATCGAACCGACGAAGTAGAATTCGTCGACGTTGGCCGAGTTATGCTCGTCGTAAAACAGCTCGGGTTCCTGCTGCCGGCCGTTCTCGCTGGCGATCGCGCGCACCATCAGCTTGACCCGTTCGCCCAGCTCGATGACCGACTGCCCGGGCCGCTGCAACTCGGAACGCAGCACGCCGGTGAACAGCGAGTTATGCCCGGAATCGCTGGCGCCCAGCGTCTCGGCGGCCTGCTCGCCGAACGAGGCGGAATAGAGAATGAGGAAGCCCGGCGGTGGCTTGCGCAGGTTCAACAACCGGCTGCCGGAATCATCGCCCCGCTTCACCAGCTTGACCTGCTGGGCCTCGGTCGCGTCGGTCTGCACCAGCGAGCGGCAAGCGTCGAGAATGATGATCACGGTCTTCGGATTCTTCTCGGCGATGCGGCGTTGGATCTCGTTGGCGGAAACGCCTTTCGGAATCTCGTTCCTCTGATAGTCGTCGAGATATTGAGCGATCTTGAGCCGCACCACGTCGGGATTCTTGCGCTCCTGATCGGTCAACTGCGACTTGGCATAGGCGAAGGGACTCTTGAGATCGCCGAACAGCAGATAATTGGTCTGGTCGGCCTCGACGCCGAAGCCATGGCCCGAGAAGTAGAACACGACGTCGTCGCCGGCTTCGATGGTGTTGAGGAAGGAGGAGAATTCCTTCTCGAAGGAATCCTTGTTGCTCAAATCCACCGCGACCTTGATGTTCTTCTTGTCGAAGCCGACTTCCTCGAGATCTTTGGCCAGATCCTTGGCGTCGTTCGCGGCGCGTTCAAGCCGTTGGATGTAGCCGTCGGAGTAGCGCTGGATGCCGACCAGGAAGGCGCGCCGGGTTTCGGCCGCCGCCGGGGCGGGCGCGAATGCGGCCAACAGGACCAGCGCGCTCAGAAGCGCGGCGGCCGCTCGCCCGAAGCGACGCCGGCGCGGCTTCAGCTCCGGATTTGCCGCCCCATGACATCGCCGCGTCAGGCGGGTTGCCGAATTCGTCATTGTGGTCCTCTCGGCTTGGTTCGCATTCGACTCAGTTCCGCAACGTGCGCGCTATTCGGAATCCGATCTCGGCCCGTCTCTCGTCGGCGACTTCCCAGCCGCGCTTGGCCGACCGCAAATCCTTGGGCTCGTCCGCCCACGAGCCGCCGCGCACCACATGCGTCGTGCAGTCGCCGGTCGTTCGCGGCGCGCCGTCGCGGGGCATTCCGGCAAGCGTTTCGTTCCAGCAGTCTTCGACCCATTCGCGCACATTGCCGTGCACCTGGAGGAGGCCGAACGGATTAGCCTCGGAGGCGTCGGTCGCAACGGTGCGCCGCGGCGGCTGCGCCTTGGCGCTGCCGTTGTAGCTGTAACGCCAGTCGTAATTGGCGCGCTCCGGCGCGATCTCGGCGCCGAACCAGAATGGCGTCGATGGACATGCCGGCGCGGCGCAGCCGCGGGTGACGTATTCGCGCTCCGCTTCGCTCAGGAGCCGATAGGGCGCGCCGGTCTTCTTGGAGAGCCACGCGACATAGGCCTGCGCGTCATTCCACGACACGTTGATCACCGGGCGCTTGCCGCCGCCCCAGCCGTAGTCGCCGGGCCGATAGGCATTGCAGCCGCCTTCCGCGACGCAGGCGTTCCACTCGGCAAACGTCACCGCCGTACGGCCGACCGCAAAGGCGCGGCCGAACGCGATCTGCTGCTGCGGACCTTCGTCGGCTTCGCGTCCCGCCTCGCTCGCCGGCGAGCCCATCTGGAATGTTCCCGCCGGAACAGTGATCATTTCCGGGCAGGTGTCGCATTCCTTGAAGCGCTCCTGCGGCTTGAGGGCGCGTTCGCGTTCCGCCGCGAGGAGGCCGACGGGTGTCGGTGCTGATGCTGCAGGGGCCGTCTTCGCCTGCTGCTGCAGCTCCAAGGCGGCGCTGTGCGCCGCGGCTTCGAATTTGCGGGCGATCTCAGCCGCCGGATCCGTTTTCGCCGCCGGAGGCGGAGTCGCTGCCGGAGCCTCCGGCGGCGCCGCGGTCGCGACCACGGTCGTGCCTGCGCCCGCCGCTGGGACAAAATTGGAGGGGCCCTCGATCGAGGACCCGGAAAACCACGGCCGCTGCGGCCGTTGGTTCTGCTTGGTCGCCTCTTTCACCTGGCGGCCGACTTCGCTGAGCACGTCGAGGATGCCGAGCCCCGGCGTTTTGATGACTTCGGACAGCGCTTTGGTGAACGGGCTGTCTGCTCCGGTGCCGTCGTCGGCGGTCTGCCCGGGCTGGGTGGCGAACGCAATCACGGTGCCGTCGAGCGTCGGCATCTGCGCGAGGCCGCCCTTGGCGACGCTGATGTCGCGCATGCGCATGTCCTCGCTGTCGCGGCCGCGGCCGACCGCCATTGAGCGCCCGCCGGCGGCGAACGGATTATTGCGGCAGGCATCGAGAATGACGACGTTGAGCCGGGTGTGCGCCCCCGCCATCTGGCGCAACACCAGATTGACGTCGACCATGAAATCGACGTCGGCTTCTTTGGTCAGGTCGGCGTCGGTCGGCACCAGATAATTGGTGTTGTCGATTTCGATGCCGTGGCCGGCGTAGTAGAAAAATCCGGTATCGGCGCCCTGCATTTGATCGCCGAACTGCTTGACGATGTGGCGGAACTTGTCCTCGTCGAGATTGAGCTGGGCGTCGCCGCCAACGAGCGCGAAGCCGAGCGAGCGTAGCGTCTGCGCCATCAGGCGCGCATCGTTTTCCGGGTTAGCGAGCGGCCGGGCGTTGCCGTAGCGCGCATTGCCGACGACCAGCGCGATGCGCTTGGCGGCGGGCGCGGCCAGCGTCGGCGAGCAGATCAGGCCCGCGATCAGAACGGAAAATGCCTGAAGATACAGGCGGCTCATGCCTGCACCACCCTCATCTCGCCGTCCGCCGCCCCCCAACGACAGTTGGTTTCATGCCTGGTCTCCAGGATCGAATCCTTACCATAAGGCACGGGCGCCTCAATATAACTTTGCGCAATGTTGCCTGAGGTGCCTGTGGGCCTGGATCAACCCTGTTAACGCATCGCCGCGGCGATATTGCCGCCGTCGACGGTGGTCACATCGGCGGTGGTCTTGAGCGCCAGGGCCTGATGCAGGAAAGCCTGGGCGACGTCGTCGGCCGTCACCTCGCGGCCGAGGAGATTGCCGCTCATATAGTCTTTGTCGCTCAGCCCGCGCGCCTTGGCGCGGGATTTGATCATCGCCTCAGTGAGGAGGCCCGAGCGGATCCGGTCGGCGTTAACCGCATTGGCGCGGATGCCGTCGGCGCCATAGTCGAGGGCATATTGCCGCATCAGCGCGAGCAACGCCGCTTTGGGCACGCCGTAGGGGCCGAAATTCGGCCCGGGATTGACCGCCTGCTTGGAGACGTTGAACAGAAGGCACCCGCCGGTTCCCTGCGCCTGCATGATCTTGATCGCGGCCTGCGCCACGCGCTGGTGGCCGTAGAAGTTCAGCTCGAAGCTCTGGCGCAGAACCGCCTCATCGACCTCGCCGATCCGCCCCTGCCACGCCGCCCCGGCGTTCGAGACCACGATATCGACGCCGCCGAAGCAGGCGGCGATGTTGTCGAAGGCGGCCTGCACGGAGGCCGCATCGGTCACGTCGCATTGCAGCGCCAGCGCTGTTGCGCTGATGGCTTTTGCCTTCTCGCCGGCGGCGGCAAGGTCGACGTCGAGGAGGGCGACCTCTGCGCCGACAGCCGCGAACGTCTTCGCGGTTGCCGCGCCGATTGCGCCGGCGCCACCGGTGACGGCGACGATCTGGCCCGCAAGCGGCGGCGCTTGCTTGCGTCCGAGCTTGGCCCGCTCGAGCGGCCAATAGTCACAATCGAACATCTCGGCTTCGGAGATCGATTCGAAGCGGCCGATGCGTTCGGCGCCGCCGACGACGGCGGTCCATTCCTCGGCAATGTCGGCGGCGATCACGGCGTCGTGCTTGGTGCGACCGAGCCCGAACAACCCTAGCCCGGGCACCAGCGCGACGCGGGGCAGGGGATCGAGCTTGCGTTTGACCCCGCCGACGCGCCGATTGTGCCGGTCGAAATACTCATGATAGTGCGACGCGAACTTGCCGACCGCGTCGCGGGCCGCATTTGCGAAATCATCGAGCTTGCCGGCCTCGGGATGCGGCAATACCAGCTGCCAATTCTTGGTGCGGATGGTGTGGTCGGGCGTCGCCACACCGGCGCGGCTCAGGCGATCGAGATCGACGCTGTCAAGGAAATCGCGCATGGCGTCGCCGCCGCGAAATTCAAGCACGAGCCGGCGCCAAGCGCCCTCGGTCTTCCCGTCCTTCTCGCTGCAGGCGCCGCGCACGATCGGCGCGACCGCTTCGAGCGGCGCGGTGTCGCGCCGGTGCCTCGCGAATGCGACCGATTTGATGTTGCGCTCGATAAAATCTTCGGCGAGCGTGACCATCCCGATCATGCGCTCATAGGCCTCGCGCGCGTCCTCGCCGAAGGTGACGATGCCGTGCTTGCTTAGGATGAGGCCGTCGCTCGGTTTGGCGCGCTCGTAGATTTCGATGGCCTTCTTGGCGAGGCCAAAACCCGGCATCAGATAAGGCACGAACGCCAGCCGGCCGCGGAACGCGTCGGCGCATTTCTGCTCGCCGTCGGGCTGATCGATCACGCTGAGCACCGCCCGCGCATGGGTGTGATCGATGAATTTGTGCGGCAGGAAGGCGTGCAGCATGATCTCGACCGAGGGATTGGGTGCCGCCGGATCGATGAGGTTAGCGCGTTCGATCGCGATTAAATCAGTGTCCGCGATGGCGTCGAGAGCGCGCAGCTTGCGGATCGGAGCGAGCCGAACGGCAGGCAAACCTTCGGCCTCAATCGCCGCCATCTCGGCGCCGGAGGCCTTGATGCGCAATATTTCGACCTCCTTGCCGAAGCGGTCGCGGATGCGGGTCTTCAGCGAGGTGTTGCCGCCGCCATGCAGCACGAGCTTGGGATCGCCGCCGAGGAGCCGTGTCGTGTAGATGCGCAGAGCGAGCTCGCGGTCGACGCCGGATTTGGCGCCGTGCGCGACCAGCGCTTGCGCATCACGCTCGACCCAGCCGCTCTTCATGGCGCG